>Ga0256404_1005798_pt1 | contig 21301 bp, 19 predicted proteins | sample RumenRJG_01DNA_FD_185990 | JGI IMG/M metagenome (GOLD analysis project Ga0256404, IMG submission 185990) | Bovine rumen microbial communities from Lethbridge, Alberta, Canada - RJG_01 | ecosystem: Host-associated > Mammals > Digestive system > Stomach > Rumen | place: Canada: Alberta | collected...
AAATCAAGCAAAAAGCAACCTCTTTTTGAATAAATTTTTCAAAAAGATCAGAGAGTTATGTTGTAAAAGGTAGAGTCAGATGGTTGTGAAAGGTATAGAATTAGCAGAGTTTAGGATGTACGCATCATGCAATTACCTGGAGACATACTGGCAGCGGGCCGCATCCATGAGGCGCAGCCCCTTACCTGATCTTCCCGGTCTCCGGATCGTAGACGAAGAGCCCCTGCTTCAGGGGATCCTCATAGCGGCACACGCCCTTCCCGAGGTCGCGGTACCTGACCTCCCGTGCGTCATCCTGCAGAAGCGCGTTCCAGAGCCTGAGGCAGTGCCCGCTCCGCTCCTTCTGCTCCATCACCGGATCCTTCGCCGCGTCACCAGCCTCTCTCTTCTGGTCCTCTTTCGCGGCCGAGGGCGGGATATCAGTGGGCCAGCCGGCGGCGCTCACCGCGAAGCAGATCCGCTCGCTCCCGCTCTTCCCGCCGGGCTTGTACACCTTCATGCAGGCAACGCCGTTACGTGATCCCGCAAGGTAGTCCTGGTGCACGGCCATCGCCCTCTCGGAGAAGGTCTTCTGCCGGTAGGAGAACGCGGCGTCGCGCGCCATGAAGTAGTTTCCGAAGAGGCTTTTGATGGCAAGCCCCCCGACGAACATGATGGCCGTAAGCGTTACGAGCCTGATGAGCCACCTGCGGTTGAAGTTCTCGGAAACGTCCTCCTGGGTCATTTCTGCCCCTGCATGACGCTGTACATGTTCCACATCGGCGTGAATATTCCGAGCGCGAGCACGAGGACCATCGCGGCGACGCAGACAAGGAGGATCGGCTCGATTTTCGCGGTGAGGTTCTTCAATGCGTAGTCGACCTCGCCCTCATAGTACCCGGCGGCCTCGAGGAGCAGCGTGTCGACCTGTCCGGTCTCGTCACCTACGGCGAACATCTGCATGACGAGGGGCGAGAAGATGTTGGCGTCTGCCGCGACATGCGCGAGCGCCTGTCCGCCCTCGATGCCGGTCTTCATCTTCACGATCTTCTCCGCGAGGAAGTCGTTGTCCACCGCCTCCGCGACGAGCGCGAGGGCCTGGTTCAATGTGATGCCCGATGCGATCATGACCGCGAAGCTCCGGCAGAACCTCGCGAGCAGGGACTGCGTGACGATGGGGCCGATGATGGGAAGGTGCATCTGCCATTTGCCCCAGGTGTAGCGGCCGCTTTTGGAGTGGGTCCACTTCACCCAGAACCAGACGACGCCGATGACCGAGAGGAGCATGATGTACCAGTAGGTCCTGAAGAAGTGCGACACCGCAAGGAGGATCCTGGTGTAGATCGGGAGCTCGGCGTCGAACTTCGAGAAGAGGTTCGCGAACACCGGGATTACCCAGATGTTGAGCACGACCATCGCGATGGCAAGGAAGATGATGACGATCATCGGGTAGCGGATGGCGGCCTTGACACGCTTTCTCGTCTCCATGTCGAGGGTGAGGTACTCCGCGATCTGCTTGAACGATCCCTCGAGCTCGCCGGTGTTCTCTCCGACGTTGATGAGCGCGATGAAGAGCGGGCTGAAGATGTCGGGGCGCTTCCTGAGGCTGTAGGCCATCGGCATGCCTCCCGCGAGGTCGCGCCCTATCTGCCTGAGCTCGTCGCGGAGCACGGGATTGGTGATGGTCGTGGCGAGGCCGCCTATCGCGCGGAGGAGCGGGATGCCGGCCTTCGTCAGGGAGTACATCTGCCGGCAGAACATCACGAGATCCTCAATCTTCACGTGATGCATGAAATGCAGGTTGCTCATGAACCCGCCGGTGCTCTTCTCCTTCACCTCCTCCTCGGTGAGGCTCACCGGCATGATGCCGCGGGTCGAGAGCGTCTGCGCGGCCGTCTGGCGGTCAGGCGCCTCGATGGTCCCGGAGGTTTCCCCTGCGGCGCTGTAGCCGCGGTAGCTGAACATCGGCATCTTACTTTGCTATCTCCGCAAGTCTCAGCACCTCGTCAAGGCTCGTGATGCCCTGGAGTGCGTAGTCGTAGGCCATGTGCGCGAGCGGCACGTAGTCAGGGTCGGCGTTCGCCGCGCGGCTGAATCGCTCGGTGTCCTCGGCTCTGAGCGCGTCCATCATCTCGCCCTTGAGGTCCAGGATCTCGAATACGCCGATTCGGCCCTTGTAGCCGGTGTAGTTGCAGGTCTGGCAGCCGCGTCCGTGGTAGAAGACATGCTGCGAGGCGCCCGGTCCTATCACGTCATCTATGAACCTGCGGTCGCTCTCGTCCGGGATGTACTCCTCCTTGCAGTCCGGGCAGATCCTGCGCACCAGTCTCTGCGCGATGACGACGCGGAGCGCCGCCGCGACGAGGTAGCCCGGGGCTCCCATGTCCATGAGGCGGAGCGCGCTCGAGACGGCGTCGTTGGTATGGAGGGTGGTGAGCACCAGGTGTCCCGTTATAGCGCCTCTGAGTCCGATCTCGCAGGTCTCCTTGTCACGCATCTCTCCCACGAGGATGATGTCCGGGTCCTGACGGAGGCAGGCACGGAGGACCCTCGAGAAGTCGAGGCCGATTGCGGAGTTGATCTGCACCTGGCTCACGCGCGGCAGGCGGAACTCCACCGGGTCCTCGGCGGTGATTATTTTGGTCCCCGGCTCATTGAGCTCGGAGAGCGCGCCGTAGAGGGTCGTGGTCTTTCCCGAGCCCGTAGGCCCGGTCACAAGGATAAGGCCGTGCGGACGGTGGAGCTCGCGCCTGAACTTCTCGAGGATCTGCGGCGGCATGCCGACATCGTTGAGGTTGAGGAGGCCCGAGGTCTGGTCGAGGAGTCGCATTACCACCGACTCGCCGTTCTGGATGGGGAGGGTCGAGATACGCACGTCGACGTCGTGGCCCCTCGCGCGGATCTTGAAGCGCCCGTCCTGCGGGAGCCTCTTTTCGGAGATGTTGAGCCCCGACATCAGCTTGAGGCGGAGCACCAAAGCGGGCGCTATCCCCACCTCGTTGAGGTCGGTCTCATGGAGAACGCCGTCGATTCGCTGCCTGATGCGGAGGACCTTCTCGTCAGGCTCGATGTGGATATCCGAGGCGTGGACCTGCACCGCGTCCTCGAAGATCATGCGGAGGAGCTTGACGACCGTCGCCTCGTTCTCGGAGCCCTCGGCCTCGGCCGCGGCTCCCATCTCGAAGTCCGAGGCCTTGTACTCCTCCTGGAGCTGCGAGGCGAAGGACTCGATTTCCTTGGTCTTGCGGTAGAGCTGCCCGAACGAGGTGAGGAGCTGCGACTCCTTCGCGACGGCGAACTCGATTTCGCGGGGCATGAGGAGCGCCGCGACGGAGTCCATGGCGTTGAGGTCCGCCGGGTCGCTCATCACGACCGTCGCGCGGTCCGGCTCCGCGTGGATGCAGAGGGCGCGGAGCCTTCTTGCCTGCACCTCGGGGATGAGCTGCACCGCCGCCGGATCAATCTTCACCTTCGAGAGATCGTAGAACGGAATGTTCAGCTGCTTCGCGAGGAACTTGAGGAGCTGCTCCTCGTTGATGTATCCGAGATCAATGAGTGACGCGCCGAGCTTGATGCCCTTGCTCTTCTGGTTCTTGAGGGCCGCCATCAGCTGGTCATTGGAGATTACGCCTTCCTCGACGAGGAGGTCTCCGAGTCGTTTTCTGAGCCTTGGCTTTACCATTACTTTTTCCCTCCGAGCACCCTCAGTCTCCGCTCCGCAAAGTCCCTCACGTTCGGATCAAGCTTCCTGTCCTTGAGGACTTTCCGGTAGGTATTGATGGCGGCCTGCTTCTGCGAGCACCGGTCGTAGGCAATCGCGAGCCCCGCTCCGTAGCGCGACTCCTGAGGCGCGATTTTCCAGAGCTTCCGGTAGGCGGCCGCCGCCGAGTCGCAGTCCCCCGCCTCGTCCGCGAGCTCCGACTCGAGCTCGTAGTAGGGGAGGGTCTCCTTCGCTGCCTCAGGCGAGAAGCCGGTGAGTGCCGTGAGGGCCCCCGACCTGTTCCCTCCTGCTGATCTTACCTTCGCGAGCATGCCGCGGAGGCGCCAGTCGGAGGAGTCGAGCGCGATGCCCTTCGAGAGGAGATCATCCGCCGCACCCAAATCGCCCCTGCCGAAGTAGAGGCTCGCGAGCTTCATCCGGACAGCGGAGTCCCGGGGCTTTGCCTCAAGCGCGTCAAGGAAGTCCTCCTCGGCGCCGTCAAGCTCGCCTGTTATGACCTTCCGGTCGCCGCTCTTCGCGCTGAGCTCGGCCTTCTTCCCGGCGGGGAGCTTCTCGACCTCAATGCTCAAAGTGCCGCGGGGCTTTTCGGGAGCGTCCGCAGCTCCCGCGCCCCTGCCGGCACCCGTGATGTCAGATTTTGCGCCGCCCTGCGCCTCGCGCTCGCGGATGTCCCTGAGGAGCTCCTGGTCAGGCCCCGCAAGAACATCAGCGAGCTCCTCGCGGCGCTTCCTCTCCGCGCTCACGGCGCTCTCTGACGCAGCAGCAGAATTGCCTTTTCCCTCCGCGCCGGCTGACGGCTGATTTGGCTTCCGGAGCGGAGCGGGCTCGGCGTTCACCACCGCCTCGCGCTCCGCCGCAGTAACGTCAGGAGACTCCTCATTGTCTTTGGCTGCCACTGCCGACTCCGCCTTCTGCACCTGCTCGGTTTTCAGAGCATCAGGCGCGGGCTCAGTGCGGTGCTTCCGCACCGCGTAGATGACTGCGGCGACAGTAAAGACCGCGGCCGCGAGGAAGACGATGAAGGCGATGATCATGAGCCTCTTCCCGCCCGTGTCCTTCGCATGGTAGACACCGTCCCCTGTTGAGGCGCCGCGCCGGTCGAGGTCGCGGAGCATCTGGTTGATGACGCTCATAGAACCTCCGCGATGCCGACAATCACTGCGGCGATGATGATGAGGATTATTGCGGCAGACATGAAGAAGGAGGTGGCGCGCCTTCTCATGTAATTGCCCCAGGCGTCCTCGGTGTCGCGTATCGCGCCCTTCACGTCAGAGCCCTTGACGACTGGCGATCCGCGCCCGAAGGCGAGCATCAGGCACTTGTGCGAGAGGATGTTGATGAGCCTCGGTATGCCGCGGCTCGCGCGCCAGATCTTCCGGACGGCGCGCCTCGGGAAGAGGACCTGCCCCCGGTAGCCCGCGGCGCGGAGGCGCGATGCTATATAGGCGTCAGTCTCGTTCACGGCGAGGGGCCTTAAACGGTAGGAGAAGGCGATGCGCTGCCTGAGCTGCCTGAACTCGGGCCTCGCGAGGCGCTCGTCAAGCTCCGGCTGCCCGAAGAGCACGATCTGGAGGAGCTTCGACGACTCGGTCTCGAGGTTCCCGAAGAGCCTCACGGCCTCCAGTGTCTCGTCCGGGAGGGCCTGCGCCTCGTCGATGAAGACGACGACGCTCCTCCCTTCCTTTTTAAGCTCGATGAGGCGGTGGTTGATGGCGTCAGTCACCGTGCTCATGCCCTCGGTCTTCTCAGCGCCGAGCTCGTGGGCGAGGGCCTCGCGGAGCTCCGCGGCGCTTAAATAGGGGTTCGGGAAGTAGCAGATGAAGGTGTCCTGCGGGAGGATGTTGTTCATGATCCTCCGGAGCAGCATGGTCTTCCCGGTGCCGACCTCGCCCGTGATCTTGATGATGCCCTCTCCGCCCGCGAGCGCGACGCGCACCACGGCGATGGCCTCCTCATGGGGCGGGAGCCCGAAATAGAACGAGGTGTTCGGGGTGAGGGTGAAGGGAAGCTCGCTCAGGCCGAAAAAGCCGAGGTACGAGGCCTCGGCCAGGTCAGACTGTACTCCGGATGCTGTCTCGTTCATGCTGCAACTCACTCCTCTGAGGAGGGGGCGCGCCCCTCCGGACTTTCCTTCCGAACCCTATTTTCCGCTCTTTCCGCTTTCCTTTGACGGGTACCAGTCGTCAAGGAGGTCGGACGCGCGCTGCAGCTCGTCCTTCCAGGTGTTCTCTCTGACAACTACGGGCTTGAGCATAATCACCAGCTCACGCTTCATCCCGACCTTCTGCCTGTTCTTGAACACCTCGCCGAGGCCCGGGATGTCGCCGAGGCCCGGGATCCTGCTCTGCCGGTCGATCTCGGAGGTCTCCATGAGGCCGCCGAGGACGATGATCTCGCCGCTGTTCGCGTCAACGATGGTGTCGGTCTCACGGACATCGGACTTCGCCATCGGGAGCGTCATGGGCTCAGAGGAGGTGCCGCCGAAGCCCGCGAGGCTGATGACCCTGGGATCGTCGTCAACCTTGATTACAGATGGATGTATGTGCATCAGCACGTGTCCGTCCGCGTCAATCTGCGGCAGGACATCAAGCGCGACGCCGGAGAAGTAGGTCTCGAACGACACTGACGGGGAAATGGTCGACGAGCCGCTGTCAGAGGAGCTTGTGGAGCTGATGTCGCTCACGTACTTGCGGTCGGTTCCGACCTTGATTACCGCCTTCTGGTTGTTGAGCGCGGTGACGCGGGGGTTCGAGAGGGTCGTTACGTCGCCCTGGGTCTTGAGGAGCTGAATGGCGGTCGCGAAGCTCCCGTCCGAGATCCTGATGCCGACGCCGCCGCCGATGAGCCCCACGATGCTGTCAGATACCGAGTACTGGTTTCCGGTCTGGTAATACGGATAGGAAGGACCTCCCTGTGAGATAGCGCTCTGGTTGGTGAAGCTCTGGAGGTTGCCGTCTTTGTCGTAATAAACCGAGCTATTGACGCCGGTTGACGTTCCGGCGAACAATCCTCTCCCGGCATGATTGACGCTCTGCCACTTGAGGTTTTCCCAGTCGATTCCGGACTGGAAGCCGTCACTGAGTGTCACCTCGAGGATCTTGGCCTCGATGATGACCTGGCGGCGCAGTGCCTCCTGGGTCTTCGAGAGGAACTCGCGGACCGTCTTGAGCTCCTTCGGCATGGCGGTGACAGTCACGAGCCCGGCCTGCGGGTTCATTACGACCGATCTGCCCTCACCGGTGCCGATGAGCGCCTTGAGCGCTGTCTCGAGGCTCTTCCAGAGATCGTTCTCCGAGGTCGTCGTTATGTCTGTTCCTGAGCTGTTGCTGTCAGATCCTGAGGAGGATGACGATGAGGACGAGCTGTCGCTGTCGTCCGAGTCATCGGAGACGCCGCTCGTCGTCACGTTGATGCTGGAGTTGCCCTGCCTCGCGAGAAGGAGGTAGTTGACCTCGAAGGTCTCGGAACGAACTCCCGCAGGATAGACATAGATGATGCCGCCGCGGCGCTGTATGTCGTAGCCGTAGGTGTCGGCAACGGCGTTGAGGACATCGCTCAGCGTCACGTTCCTGAGGCTGAGGGTTATGGTCCCCGAGACGTCAGGATGGACGACGAAGCTGTACCTGCTCTGCCCCACGAGGGAGGTGAAGAACTCCTTCGCGTCGATGTCGCGCGCGTCAATGCGGAAGCGCCTCTTCTCCGCAGGCGCGGTGAGCCGGGAGTCGCCGCTCCGGTGGAGGGCCGAGGTTACGGATCTCGGCACGACGAGCGTGCTGTTGTTCTCAATCGCGTCAGCAAGGGCCTTCTTTGCCTCGACGGGCTGCGGGCGCCATGCGCACGCAGTCAGCAGAACCGCCGCCGAGAGCACTGACACTTTCATGATTGCATCTAACATATCTCTTCTGTCCTTATCTGCTGATTTTAAGGCTGCTCTCAAAGAGCCTCAGGGTAAGCTTCTGCCCGTCCGGCATCAGGAGCACCGCGGAGTCACCGGAGACGCTCTCGAGCTTTATGTCGCCTGCCATGGAGCCCTCCCTCACGAAGTGCCCGCTGATGACAGCGCCACGCACGGGAGAGGTCATCACCGCGGAGAGTACCGGGCCCTGCCCGGCGTCATCCTGCAGCGCCGCCATTTTTGCGGCGGTGCCGTCCTTCTCCCTTGCCTCCGCCTCGAGCGCCTTCCTCATGAGGGGAAGGGGCTTCGTCGGATCCGGGAGGGCCGCCCTGGCGCGCGCCGCGCCCAGCACCGTACTCTCCGCTGCACCCGGAGCTGCGGGCTCCGCCCCCTCTGCCAGCGCATATGAGGGGAAAGCGGCAAGCGCCGCGGCGGTGAGCATAGCGGGGATCTTTCTCATGTCAGGATACACTGATGAACTCCTCGCTGACGCTCAGCGTGTAGATTTCGAGCACCAGGGTGCTCTTCGGGTATTCCTTCGGCTCGCCCTTCAGGCTGATGCTCTTCCAGTAGAACTTCTGCGGGAGGGTCTCGAGGGCTCCCGCGAAGCGCATGAGGTCGGTGTAGCCGCCGCTTATCTCCATATGGAGCACGTGGCGGAACACCCCGCCGCCGTCAGGCGTCATGGCGAGGTTCTCCGGAGGGAGGTTCCGGAGGTCCTTCACTGCTATCCCGTCCATCCCCGACATGATGTTCTGCAGCATGTCAGCCATCTCCGTGGGCGGCACGAGGCCGGTGAGGGTCTTCTTGATCTCCTCGTTCTGTGCCTTGAGCTTCTTCTCGAGCTCCGCGATCTCGGCCTTCATCTGATCATTGACGCTGATGCCGGCGCCCGAGGCGAGCTCGTCGGACTTCTGCGAGAGCTCCTCGATTTTCGCGCTTGCATCGGCAGCGCTCTTCACCGCCTCGCGGTACTTCTGCATCGCAGGATCAAAGCCATAGGACCACATCGGGAATATCGCGAGCACCGCGGCGCAGACCATGAGGAGGATCTTCTCCTGCTTCTTGAGCTTCGAGAACTTCTCGGAAAGCTCCTCAAGCTTCTTCATTCCTGTGCCTCCCCGCTCTCTCCGGAGCCTTCGCCGCCCTCAGCGCTGCCGCTGTCAGCCTTGTGCTCCTCCTCGAACTTCTTCCTTGCCTCTTCCCTCGCGGCGTCGGCAGCCGCCTGGTCAAAGCCGGTGAAGGCGAACTCGCTTGTCCCGGGGTATGCGGCGCTCGCGGTGACGCTCACGCCGGAGAACTTCCGCCCGCGGAACGACTCTGAATTTCTGAGCCTGCCGGCGAACTCCGCTGCGTCAGAGGCCTTCTCCGCGACGCCGCCGAGCGAGAGCATGCCGCCCTCAACCGAGACGTTACCGATATAGACCTTCCCGTCAGCGACCCTCGCAAGGTCAAGGAGGAGGTCCGAGAAATCCTGCCCGCTGTCGCTCTTAAGGGAGGAGATGACCCCGGAGAGCTTCTCCGCGGCCTCCTCATCGAGGCGGAGCTTCCGGAGCTTCCTCTCAAGCTCCGGATCCGCGGTCTCGTTCGAGGCGAGAGACTCAAGCTGCGCTACGTCGTCCTCAAGCTTCGAGGCGGCCTGCTCCTGCGTCTCCGCGGCGGCGGAGGCCTTCTTCTGCATCATGACCATCACCGCGGTCGCGAGCGACATGATGACAAAGAGCGCGCCGAAGAGAATGAGCATGTTCTTAAAGGTGAGCGGCTCGAACTTTACGCGCTTCTTTTCCCTGCGGTAGAAATTTACGGTAGTCTTCATGCGGCCTGCTCCTTCCCGTTAAGGCAGGCGACAAGGGGCAGGTACTCGAAGGTGTTGCCCTTCACCATGTCGTGGAGATCGACGAACTCCACGCTGAAGAAGTTCTTGAGGTAGCCCATGATGCTGCCGAGCTCCTTGCTGTCTATGGCGAAGAACATCTTCCGGACAGGAGGGAGCTTGAGCTGCGCCGTAAGGTAGTCAAGGGAGCGCTGTATTTCAAGCGAGAGCCCGTCAAGGAGGTCCGACTGCTGCGGGATATAGGGCTTCTCAGGCTCCGCGGGAGCGGGAGGCTCGGCGGCTGCCGGCACACTGCCGCCCGCCGGCGCGCCCTTAGCGCCGTTTCCCGCCTCAAGGCCCCTGAGCTCTCCCGCGAGGCTCCCGATGTCGATTACCCCGGGAGTCTTCGGCATGGATGGAGCTGGCTCCGGGCGCTGCGCGGGGCGGAACGTGGTCTTCGTGAGGTTCATGTAGCCGCGCACCGTGCGGGTGAAGACATTGATGCCCTTCTGGTATACGGAGAGCGTGAGATCATGCCCGCCCGGCTGGAAAAGGATGACCTGCACCGTCTGGTCCGTCCCGAAGAGGTCGGCCATCGCGAGCTGCTCAACGGTTATGACCTGGAGCTTCGTCATTGAGGCAAGCGTCCCCGAGATGCCGTCGATGTCCTTCTTCGTGGTGCTGAACACCTGGATGCGGTCCGGGGTCGAGGCGATCTTGAGGCAGTCCACATAGTCGAAGAGCTGCTCGGCGGGGTTCTGGGTGATGAAGTCCTTAACTGCGAAGGGAAGCGCGTTCATGATCTCGGTGTCCGGGACCTTGGGCTTCTCGATCTGCACGGCGCGGTAGACAGGCGGGAAGAGCACGGCCGCGGTCTTCACCGAGGACTTCACCTGGTGGGCCTCGATGAGAGCCCTGGTCTTCTCCGGCCACTGCGCCGGGTTGCCGCAGTCCACGATCTCGCCCTCGATGCCCTTCTCGCCGCTCTTCACGAAATAGATGTGGCTCCCGGAGTAGCCGAACACCGCGCCGTAGGCGCTTTTCGGTGCAGCGAGCGCGGCCTGGCCGCCGCCCTTCTCCGGGGCCTTGCCGGAGCCGCTCTTCCGGCTGACAAGAGCCCTGAGCTTCCCTGCGGCACTGGTGAGAAAAGACGGCATTTTCATGGAAAAAGAACCCCGGCATTATCGATAACCGTTCAATTTTAGCACACTGCTATATGCATACGGAATACGGAGGGGAGCCCGGGACTGTGCCGGATAACGCAAAAGGCAGGAAAAATCCTGCCTTTTATCAATATAATCCGCTGAACCACTGCCTTCAGCGGCAGAGTGCTCTAGAACGGGACGTCCTCGTTGTCGATGTTGTCCAGATCGTCCATCGGCGGCTCCTTCGGCATGGGCTCGCTGACCTTCTGGGCCTGCGGCTTTGCGGCTGCCGAGGGAGCGGGGCCTGCCATCGGAGCGGGCTCGGGAGCTGACTTCGGGGCGCCGCCTGCGGGAGCGCTGTACGGGGAGTAGCCGCCCTGCGGGCGCCCGTAGCCTGACTGACCGGAGCCCTGGCCGTAGCCGCCCTGCTGCCCGCCGTAGCTCCTGCTCCCGTACTGCGAGGAGCCGTAGCTCCTCTGCTGCGAGCCGTAGGATCTCTGCTGCGGGCGCTGCTGGGGCTGGCCGTAGCCGCCCTGCTGCGGCGCGCCGCCGAAGTCATCGCCGCCGCCCTGCTGCGAGTAGTCATCGCCCGATGAGGCGCCGCTGAACTCGCCGCCGCCCTGCTGCCTGATGGAGGAGAGCATCTGCATCTCGGTGCCGATGATCTCGGTGGTGTAATGGGTGACATTCTGCTGGTCAACCCACTTCCTTGTGGAGAGGCGCCCCTCGACGTAGACGAGCGATCCCTTGTGGAGGAACTGGGCGACAACCTCGGCAAGGTGCTTGAAGAATACGCAGCGGTGCCACTCGGTCCTGGTCTGGACCTGGCCGTTCACGTCGCGCCAGCCCTCGGTCGTCGCGAGGGAGATGTTGCAGATGGGGGTGTCCTGGCTGGAGCGCCTCATGTCAGGCTCGGCGCCGAGATAGCCCACAAGAATTACCTTATTGATGCCGCGTGCCATATCTGTCTCCTTTTCAAAACCAATCTTAGCTGTTACCGGCCGCACGCCTGCGCCGGCACATATCCCTGAAAGACTTTCAGGAGATTATACAGACTTCCGCCGCCCGATTAAACAGTAGTACTACTCAAAAAACCGCATTTTGCGCTTTTTTATCAGGCTTCGGGCGGCATAGCGTGACAGCTGCAATACTGCGTCAGTGCGCGCTGTCCCAGTCGGGGCCTATGCCGATCCCGACATCAAGCGGAACGGAGAGCCTCATGACATTCCTCATGATGTCCGCGACTCCCCGGGCAATTTCCTCCGCCGCGTCGTGCCTAACCTCCATCACAAGCTCGTCGTGCACCTGGAGGGAGAGCCTCACGGGCCTTCCCGCAATGAACTCCGCGGCCTTAACCATCGCGAGCTTGATGAGATCAGCCGCCGAGCCCTGCAGGGGCGCGTTGGTCGCGACTCTCTCCGCGGCCCGGAGCGCCATGCCCTTCCCCTGGATCCCGGGGACGAAGAGATGCCTCCCTGTTATGGTCTCGACATAGCCGGTGCGGTGCGCCGTGTCAAGGAGCCCCGCGATGAAGGTCTTCACCTTCGGGAACCTCGAGAAATAGAGCGCGATGTAGTCCGCCGCGTCCTTCCGGTCAATCCTGAGGCGCTTCGCGAGGCCGAAGGCGCCCATGCCGTACATCAGGCCGAAGTTCACCGCCTTGGCCTTGCGCCTCTCGTCGGGCGTCACCTCGTCCATGGTCTTCCCGAAGATCTCCGCCGCGGTGTGGCGGTGGATGTCCGCTCCGGAGAGGAACGCCTTCCGGAGCCCCTCGTCCCCGGAGAGCTCGGCCATGAGGCGGAGCTCGATCTGCGAGTAGTCGCAGGAGACGATGTCCCAGCCCTCCTCAGCGGCGAAGGCCTTCCTGATGAGCCTCCCCTCCTCGGTCCTCGCGGGGATGTTCTGCAGGTTCGGATCGCTTGAGGAGAGACGCCCGGTGGAGGTGCCGGCCTGGTTGAAGCTGGTGTGGACCCTGCCGGTCACATGGTCGATAAGCCCCGGGAGGACATCCGAGTAGGTGCCCCTGAGCTTCGCGAGGCCGCGCCACTCGAGGACGGTCCCCGCAAGTGGGACTGTGGGCGCGAGATCGGAGAGGATGTCCTCCTTTGTGGAGTTCTGCCCGCTCCCGGTCTTCTTCGAGGGCTCCACGCCGAGCCTCCCGTAGATGATCTCACCGACCTGCCTGGGGGACGCGATGTTGAACTCGGAGCCCGCCTCCTCATAGGCCTTTTTCTCAAGCCTCTCCATCCCCTCGCCGAACTTCTCAGACGCCTCGCGGAGAGCCGGGACCGAGACGGCGGCGCCGGTCCTCTCCATCAGGGAGAGCACGGATATTAGGGGCTGCTCGACCTCATAATAGGTCTTCCTGCTCCACTCCTCCGCCTCAATATCAGCTTTGAGCTTCTCGGAGAGGATGAGCGCGAGCTCCGAGGAGCGCATGAGGAGATCGTTCTTCTCCTCCTCGCTCTTCTCCGGCGCCTTTTTCCTGCCGGCGGGCTTATCATCAGGAATCCAGGAGATGTCGCCGCCATAGTGCCGCTCCGCGGTCTCACGGAGCGAGTAGCCCCTCTGCGCTGCGTTCAGCACATGGTCCATCAGCATTGTGTCAAGGAGGAAGCCCTGCGGCCGGAGGCCCTCATGGAAGAGGACGTTCATCAGGCGCTTGAGGTCATGCCCGGCCTTTGCTTTGCTGGGATCCTCAATGAGCTCCCGGAGCGCTCCGAGGGCCTCGGCCTCCGTGATCCCCTCAGGGATGCTGAAGAGGTCATCAGAGGCACCGGAAGACCCGGTGAACCTCACGCATACCGTCCTGTTCCCCGAGGTTATGGAGAGCGCCGTAAGCGAGCACGCGACCGGGGACCTCACCTCGCACTCCGGGAATATGGCAAATGGTCCCTCATCCCCAAGGGCCTTCAGGGCCTTCGAGAGCTCATCAGCGGTCTTCACGGCGGTGCGCTCAAACACGCGCTCCGGCTCCGGTGCAGTCTCTGGTTTTGCGGCCGCACCGCCGAGCCTCTCACCGGCCTCTTTCTTCAAGTCACGGAGATCGAGCTCGTCAGCTATGGCGAAGACCTTCTGCCAGTCCGGAGTTCCGGGCGTGAGGGACTTGAGGTCAAAGCCCAGGGGCACGTCGGTCTTGATGGTGGAGAGCACCTTCGAGAGCCTGATGGTCTCGAGCTGCGCGATGAACGAGTCATGGAACTTCGCCGCGCCGCGGAATCCGAGGGCCTTTGTCTCCTCCGCCCCCGCCGCCGCGACCTTCTCGATATCGCCGAAGGCGTTCAGGACTGCCGCAGCGGTCTTGGGGCCGGCGCCCTTCATCCCCGGGATGTTGTCCGAGGAGTCGCCAGCGATCGCAAGGTAGTCCGCGATGAGCTCCGGCGGGACGCCGAACTTATCAATGACGCCCTCCCGGTCAAGGACGGTGTTCTTCATGGTGTCGTAAATCCGGATGCCGTCCTTCACGAGCTGCGAGAGGTCCTTGTCCCCCGAGCAGATCATGATCCTGACATTCTCCCGCACAGCCATGGCGGCAAGCGTGCCGATGGTGTCGTCCGCCTCGACCCCGGGCTCCTGCAGGACCAGCATGCCGAGCGCCGCCGAGATGTCGCGGACATAGGGAAACTGTGCGGTGAGGTCCGCGGGAACCGGCGGCCTCGTCGCCTTGTAGGCGGGATAGATCTTGTTCCTGAAGCAGGTCTCGCGCTGGTGCGGCGCGTCGAAGACCATGATCTCGGGAACTCCCGGGAAATCACGGAGGAGGTTGCTGATCATCTTCGAGAACGACAGGACCGCGCCCGTGGGGAAGCCCTTGCGGCTCGTGAGCCCGGCGCGCTGCGTCGCGAAGAACGCCCTGAAGAGGAATGATGATCCGTCAATTACGATGCACTCTGGCTTCTCTGTCTTCATGAGTTCTCCTCCTGTGTATTCCCGGGCATGCTCCCGCCCGCTGCCCTGCCGCCTCTGTCCGCCGCCTTCTGCCTCTTCCCGCGCCTTCCCCTGATGATGTTCCCGATCGCAAGCCCGATGCTGCAGGACATCAGGCAGAGGAGCGCATTGCTCACAAAAAGGATTGACACCAGCCTGCTCCCTCCGTCCACATAGACCATGGCATAGGACTGGACATAGGCGGAGAATGAGGTGAAGGCGCCGAGAAAGCCCGTCACAATGAGGCTCTTCACCTGTGCGTTCTTTATCGAAAGGCCCATGATGAGGCCCGCCGCAAGGCATCCGGCGATGTTCACGATGTCTATCGGGAAGAGGGGAAGGATGATTCTGTGCGCGCCGAGCTCCCTCACTGCCTGCCCGGCAATATCGAGGAGAAGGAGCCTTGACACCGCGCCGAGCGCGCCGCCTAAAATTACTGCCCCGGCGGACAGAGCCGTCTTTTTAATATCCATCAGACCAGCCTCTCCGTAAGCATGAGCCCGAGGACAAAGCCCACGGGACAGATGGCAATATTGCAGAGGAAGAGGAGCAGGCCGCGGCGGAAGCCGCCCTCCTCCTTCCCTTCCATGCCGGAGATCGAGGATGTCGCGAGCGACGACCAGGTGGTAAGCCCTCCGAGGAGCCCGGTGACGAGGAACACGTTAAGGGGCGTCGAGGGGCTTTCGGAAAACCCCGGAAGCGCAAGAATCGCTCCTGCGATGATGCATCCTATGAGGTTCACCGCGAGTATGCCCCAGGCGAACTTCCCGAGGTACCGGTCGGAAAGCGAGGTGACAATCCAGCGGATGAGCGCCCCGAGGGCGCCGCCCAAAGCCGTGCAGATTATTGTCTCAGCGATCATTTCTTCTGCCCGAGGAGGATTCTGATTATTTCGGCGGAGACCATGAGCCCGACCGAGGCGGTCACGGCCATCGACTGCCCGAAGCGGAGGCGGTCAGGGTCGTAGATTTCAGTGAGCTCCTGATACTCCTCACCGCTCATGATGCTCTTCGGGAGCACCGCGCTCTCGGTGCTGTGGACAAGAGTGACACCGAACTTTTTCCCTGCCCCCTTCGGAAATCCCCAGCGGGAGCGGAGCTCGGTCCTGAGGCATGATGCGAGGCGGTCATTTTGGGAGAGCCCCAGGTCGACCGTCACGATCTTCGAGGGATCAGTCCGCCCGCCTGCGCCGCCAGCGGAGATTACGGGGATGCTGTTCTTCACGCAGTAGGCAATCAGAGCCGCCTTGTCCGGGACGCTGTCGATGGCGTCAGACACAGCCGAGGTCTCAGGCGTGATTATTGAGGAGACGTTCTCCTTCGTGAGGAGCTCGCGGCGCACAGAGAGATCAAGCTCAGGGTTGATGTCCATGAGGCGCTCGCCGAGGACCCCGGCCTTGCCGCGCCCGACAGTGGAGGTAAGGGTGTGGAGCTGCCGGTTGATGTTCCCGAGCTCTATCGCCTCTGAGTCAACAAGGGTGATGTGCCCGACGCCGCTCCTCGCGAGAGACTCCGCGGCCCAGGAGCCGACTCCGCCGACGCCAACAAGACAAACATTCGCGTCATGGAGCCTTCTGAGGCCATCAAAGCCGTAAAGCGCGGCAATGCCGCGGAACCTTCCGATATAGCCTTCTGAAAAATACAAGGGAGCCTCTCATGGACGCGGCGCTTCCGTCAAGGGGAAAAGCCGCATGGTGTTCAGGAAAAGATAAACGTGATTCCGGCCGCGCCGGAGCCACGGGGCTTATTATAAAGCCACAGGGAGAAAGCTGAGGAGAGGTGATTAACACTCCGGCCGTGAGGCTTTTCTCCGGCGGAAAGAGCGAAGGCTGCCAGGGAGGCAGCCTTCTCTGTCAGGCCTGCGCGAGCTCTGTTTTTGCTCTCAGATCGCCCATGGCTGCTGCTTTCGAGAGCCAGCTGAGCGCGAGATCAGGCTCATCGTGATCGAAATAGTAATCCGCGAGGTAGCGCGCCCCGATGGCGCTCCCGCCCTCGGTGCCCTTTTTGAGGAGGCGGAGCCCGGTGCCTTCGGAGTGCTTCACGCCGAAGCCCCGGAGGTAGGCGCGGCCGAGCTCCGAGGCCGCGTCAGCGGAGCCGAGCTCGAGTGCCTTCGCGAGGATGGCGCAGGCGTCGCGCTCGGTTGCGCCCTCAACGCTCCCAGCCATGATTTTCCTCGCCTCGGACACCAGAAGCACAGCGACCCCGGCGCAGACGCACTCCCCGCAGCGCGGGGCGCTCCGCCGGTCCTCCTCCTCGAAGGCGCTCTCCGCGTCCTGGGCACCGCAGGCATTCGCGGCTGACGAGGGAGCTGCCGACGCGCATACGGCGGCGGCTGAGATAAGTCCGGAATTGATGAGTTTTTTCAGGAATCCTGGCATAAATCTCTCCATACATACATTATTGTACTTAAACTAATATCAGCGTAAAGCCGGAAAATTTCAAGGGAGAGCCGGAAGAGAAACTGAAACAGATCAAAAAAACGATCTGCGGCGCTTTCCCTCCGCCTCTGAGGGGAATGCTCAGGAAACGGTACCGGTCACGATCTGCCGCGCCTCTCTGCCGCATCCCCGCCTCCCGGCCGCACTCTGCGCTAATATGCCGGAGGAGGAGTGAATATGAGGCATATTGAGCGGAGTTCTTATCTCAGGAGGCTTGAAAGCGTCCGGGGAGTTCCGGACATCAAGGTGCTACCTGGCATCCGCGGATCCGGGAAGACATGGCTCATCCGGGACCTCGCGCGTCAGCTCTCCGTGAGCGACCCGGACGCCAATATCATCCGGGTAAGCCTCAGGGACTCCCCGGAGCTCCGCGATTACGGCGCCCTGCACTCCTTCGCCGAGGAGCGCTTTATCAAGGGACGGAACAACTGCCTCCTCATTGATGACGCTGACCTCTGCCCCTCCGTTGAATATGCGCTCGTGAGCATTCACGCCCAGGAAAAATTCGACATCTATATCACCTGCTCAAGTGACTTCCTCTCGGAGAGCGGGCTCGGGACTCTACTTACCGGCCGCACCTTTGACATCCCGGTATTCCCCTTCTCGTTCGCCGAGTTCATGGAGTATCAGGGCTTCCAAAATCGCTATGAGGCCTTCAGGGAATATATGGTCCGGGGCGGGATGCCGGGCTCATGCCGGTTCGGGAGCAGCGAGGAGCGGCAGCGCTGTGTCCGCGATGAGGTTCTGGAGAGGATTTTCAGCATCATCGGCGCGGAGAGCCGCGTGAGGAACAGGAGCCTTCCTGAAAGGCTTGCCCGGCACCTTCTCCTGAATGCCGGACGCGCCATGACCGTGAAGGGCATAGCAGCAGAGCTCGGCGCCGCAAAGGGCAGGAAGCCCGTGATGGGCACGGGACCCGCCCTTAAGCTCCTCTGCAATGCATACGCCTTTCACCGGCTCCGCCCGCTTGACATCCGCTCAGTGTACCGGCTCTTTCCGGAAAGCTCGTACTATCCTGCCGATCCGTCCTTTTTCCATGCTCTCCCTGGAGCCACGGAGCCGGATCCGCGGCAGGTCCTCAAAACCATCGCGGCAATTGATCTCAGGCGCCGCGGGTATGAGGTCTGCACCGGCGTGCCGGGCGGGAACGACATTGATCTCATCGGGATAAAGCACGGAGAGAGGCTCTGCGTACAGGTTTCCGGTATCATAGCGGACGGTGCGGCGCTCAAGAGAGAAGCCGCTCCGCTCCTCGAAATCCGCGACGGCTCTGAGAGACTCATACTCGCAGAGACCGGAAAGAGGGAGTATCAGCATGAGGGCATCAGGGTCCTCGATATCGCGGACTGGCTCCTCTCGCCGGAGACGGGGAGCTGAACATATGCCCGATACCACACGGAGAACGCCCGATTTAAGGAGAAGAGAAACAGATGATCCGTGAGATAGTGAAAGACCAGGAATTCCTGCAGCAGCCATCAACAGCCGCCACGCCTGACGACAGGGAGGCGGGACAGGATCTCCTCGACACGCTCATCGCACATAAGGACCACTGCGCGGGACTGGCGGCCAACATGATCGGAGTGTCAAAGACCATCCTTGCCGTGGTCTTCAGGAACAGATTCCTCCTCATGTACAACCCGGTCATCACCGGGCACAGCGAAGCCTCATTCGAGGCCATGGAAGGCTGCCTATCGCTCCCTGGGGATCGTCCGGTGAAGAGGTACGAGCAGATTGAGGTGGAGTACTTCGACGCGGATTTCAGGAAGAAGCGCCGGGTATTCACCGGACTCACCGCGCAGGCCGTACAGCACGAGATGGACCACTTCGCAGGGAAGCTCATCTGACTGATGTCCCTCATACTGCCGGCTCATTATTTACTGAATGCCGGCGTTCCGAAGACAGCAGAAACCAGGATACGCAGACATCAGACAGAGACGGGAACGACGCAGCGGAAAAAAAAGAGAGCCTAGGAGCTTAATGGTGAATTTCTGAAGAGAAATGAAGAATTCGGATGATGGCGGTGAGGGTGGGATTTGAACCCACGTTAGAGCAAGCCCTAAACATGATTTCGAGTCATGCGCTTTCAGCCACTCAGCCACCTCACCGTGAAGCGACGCGTTATTATAACTCTTTCAGTTTCATAATCAAGACCGCGCGATCGGAAACGGCAGCCCAGCGAACTGCCGTGATGCCTGATTCAGAGAACTCTCCAATGACCGCCTTTTCTTCCGCCCTCACGTATGACATATCCCTTTTCTGTAAGTTCGTCGATCGCCCTGTGCAAGGTGCGTAAGGGAATGCAGACTCTCTCTAACAGCAGCCTTGTTGTGATGTGCCATTTTTTTGTTTTCATATCGCTATAAACCCATTCGAATTTAGCCTATGAAATATTTGTGCCACGCCTTTTGTTTGACATACTCACACAGCCAAAGCCGTGCAATTTTAAAGTGACTAACGCTTCCTGCCCTCTTGCGAGGGACTTAACGGAGGCTCCTGTTACTGGACGATGCCCCGCCCAGATTGTATTTCAGACTTACGACGGTTATCTGAAAGAATACGCAGACCTTCCTCATGGATGTTCTTCGCCGCGTTGCGGTCGCGGTCGTGATGCGTCCCGCACTTCGGGCAGTCCCATGCGCGGATACGCATGTCACTGACTTCCCTGTTCTGGAAGCCGCATGTATTGCAAAGCTGACTGGAAGGGAAGAACCTGTTGACATGGACGATGGCAGTCCCGAACTGTCGGCCAACGTATTCCAGAAGGCGATTGAGTTCGGCGAACCCGTATTCGTTGACTTTTCTGCCGTGTCCCATCTGCATCCACTTCATGTCGAGATCTTCAAGGCATATGACGGAATACTTTCTGCACAGTTCACGCGCCAGCCTCCATTGGAAATCGTACCTTTGGTTAGCCACACGGCGGTATAGACGCGCAAGTTCCAGCCGCGCCTTCTCACGGTTGTTCGACCCCTTCTTCTTCTTGGACAGTGTGCGGCTCGCTTTCGCAATGGCATCCTTATGCATCCGGAAGAAGGTAGGTACAGGTATGTCGTTTTCCTGTATCTCAGCCACTAGCATCGCCCCCTTAAAGCCTAAATCGAAACCGATGCTTTTACCCATTCTGGTTTCGTTCCTGACTTCCGGCGTATCGCAGACGAGATACACAAAGAAATCCCCGCAGGCATCCCGCTTGACCGTGAGAAGCTTTACCGTCCCCTCGATATCACGGCTTTTGAAAAACTTGTACTTTCTTCCGGCGATTTTGATGACGTTCCCACTGATGACGGAACTCCCGACCATGTCGTACGAGAGTGAGCGGTATTTCCACCAACTTTTGAATTTCGGCAGTGTAGCCTTCCGCCTGTTCTTCAGGTTCGACCAAAAGAGCTTGTAACCTCGCTCAATGCGGTTGGTGATGTCATGAATGGCGTGGGAAGGAATGTCGTTCCAAAAAGTAAAACGAGGAAGCTTTTTAAGTTTCGTTATGTGTTTCTGGAGGTTGAATTTGGAAAGAGACTTATGAAAAAGCTTCCAGTAGCGGCGATGGAGCGCGAGCGCATGATTGTATATATTACACGCAACCCAGAGCTGGTGATGCAGCATACGCGTCTTCTTAGAGCGATAAAGCTTGAATTTGAAGGTCTTCATGCCGTTCAGTTCCTCTTTCGCTGTGCCTCTGAATATCGTCGAATGTTTGATCTGCATGCATTCCACGACATGAATACGAAACAGTAACTTCTTCAGCAGATGCAGCAGCTCTTTCTTCTTTCCATATAGACAATGATATCCAGCACAAGGCAGCCAGACAAATTTTAATGGCATTTAACATGTCATAACAGACCATATCAAATAAAAAACATTACCTCTGCTGGGTCAGTTCACTGAAACGGTCTTCTGCCGGTGTGATGTCGGAAAGCCTGCGCCTATATTTCTGGCTAAAGTATCAAATTTATCTTTTGTGCCAGTTTTTATTCTTCTCTTACTTTTCGAGTCTTAAACCAGTCTACCCAAAACAGTAGGCCAGTCTGATTTCCCAGTCTGAATCACCTCAGCCTTCCCATCGCGCTCTTTCTTCCGCCCTCACGTATGACATATCCCTTTTCTGTAAGTTCGTCGATCGCCCTGCGCACGGTACGGAGCGGTATGCCGCTTCTCTCTGAAAGCAGTTTCGTGGTGACTGAACTGTCCTTCTTCATTTCGTCATAAATCCAGGCTACTTTGGTATCTGAGAATTCTTTTGTGCCAGAGACTCTTTTGTGCCAGAGACTCTTTTGTGCCAGAGACTCTTTTGTGCCAGAGACTCTTTTGTGCCAGAGACTCTTTTGTGCCAGAGACTCTTTTGTGCCAGAGACTCTTTTGTGCCAGAGACTCTTTTGTGCCAGAG
>Ga0256404_1005799_pt1 | contig 21299 bp, 18 predicted proteins | sample RumenRJG_01DNA_FD_185990 | JGI IMG/M metagenome (GOLD analysis project Ga0256404, IMG submission 185990) | Bovine rumen microbial communities from Lethbridge, Alberta, Canada - RJG_01 | ecosystem: Host-associated > Mammals > Digestive system > Stomach > Rumen | place: Canada: Alberta | collected...
AGGCTGCCGCACAAAGCGGCAGCCTTTCATGTCAAACAAATTGCTTACTTTACAGATGCAGTACGCGATCCTTGATCTCCTGCGTACGGCCCTGGTTCCAGAACTGGGTGCCGATGTAGCCGCAGGTGCGGCGTGCTACAGACATACGGGACTGGTCACGGTTTCCACAGTTCGGGCACTCCCAGATCAGCTTGCCATTCTCATCCTCGATGATGGAGATTTCACCATCATAGCCACAGCACTCGCAGTAATCCGACTTCGTGTTGAGCTCCGCGTACATAATGTTGTTATAGATGAACTTCATGACACTGATGACAGCCGGAATGTTGTTCTGCATGTTCGGCACTTCGACATAAGAGATGGCGCCGCCCGGTGACAGCTTCTGGAAATCAGCTTCAAACTTCAGCTTCGTGAAGGCATCGATCTGCTCACGAACATTTACATGATAGGAGTTCGTGATGTAGTTGTGATCCGTTACGCCCTTGATGACGCCAAAGCGCTTCTGGAGACACTTTGCGAACTTATAGGTCGTGGACTCCATCGGTGTGCCGTAAACAGAATAGCTGATGTTTTCAGCCTTTCTCCACTCGGCACACTTATCATTCAGCCGCTGCATCACCTTAAGAGAGAAATCCCGTCCCTCTTCGGTCGTATGGGACTTACCAAGCATCCGTACACACATCTCATAGAGACCTGCATAGCCGAGAGAAATGGTCGAATAGTTGCCAAACAGAAGCTTATCGATCTTCTCGCCCTTCTTAAGACGAGCCAGTGCACCATACTGCCAAAGAATCGGTGCTACATCCGAAACGGTACCAAGCAGTCTCTCATGCCGAAGCCGGAGTGCCTTGTGGCAGAGCTCCAGTCTCTCATCGAGGATCTCCCAGAACTTATCCATATCGCCATAGCTTGAGCAGGCAACATCGACAAGATTGATCGTCACAACACCCTGATTGAACCGGCCGTAATACTTGTGCTCACCTTCGTGATAGTTCTTCTCATCCGCCTTATTGCCGGCGTTGCAGAGACCCTCGGGAATAGACTCATTATCCGGTGTCAGGAAGGAGCGGCAGCCCATGCAAGGATATACATCCCCGCCCTTCAGCTGCTTCATGATCTTCGCAGAAATATAATCCGGTACCATCCGCTTCGCTGTGCACTTCGCAGCAAGCTCTGTCAGATAATAATACTTTGACTCCTCATGGATATTGTCTTCATCCAGTACATAAATAATCTTCGGGAAAGCCGGTGTGATCCAGACACCCTTTTCATTTTTAACGCCCTGCATCCGCTGCTTTAAGACTTCTTCGATCACCATCGCAAGGTCATCCCGCGTACGCCCCTCCGGAACCTCATCAAGATACATAAACATCGTCACAAACGGTGCCTGGCCGTTACAGGTCATGAGGGTAATGAGCTGATACTGGATCGTCTGCACGCCTCTTGTGATCTCCTCGCGAAGCCGGCGATCAACCGTCTTCTCAATCTTTGCTTCATCGAGATCATCGCCATTCTCCTGCCGCTCTGCGACAACCTGCTGACGGATCTTCTGACGCGAAACATCCACAAACGGTGCAAGATGCGACAGTGTAAACGACTGTCCGCCATACTGGTTCGAAGCAACCTGCGCGATGATCTGCGTTGTGATATTGCAGGCCGTATAGAAGCTATGCGGCTTCTCGATCATCGTCTCGGAGATCACCGTGCCATTCTGCAGCATATCCTCGAGATTAATAAGGTCGCAATTGTGCTCCTTCTGCGCATAGTAATCCGAATCGTGGAAGTGGATAATGCCTTCTTTATGCGCCTTCACGATATCCTCCGGCAGCAGAAGACGATTGGTCAGGTCTCTCGAAACCTCACCTGCCATATAGTCACGCTGCGTCGAGTTAATAACCGGGTTTTTATTTGAGTTCTCCTGCTTCAACTCCTCGTTTGCCTGATCAATGAGAGACAGAATCTCCTCATCTGTCGTATTTGACTTACGGGCAATCTCTCTCTTATAGCGATAACGCACATACTTCTGTGCGACCTCATAGCCGCGCATCTCCATGATGCTCGTCTCGACCATGTCCTGGATATCCTCCACATTGACCGCATGCGGAGACTCCTCACAGCGCTTTGCAACAGCATCTGCGACGGCCATGATCTGATAATCATTCATCTGGTAGATCGGTGCCACCTCTTTGTTTGCTTTCTTGATGGCGTTCACGATCTTCTCAATGTTGAACTGCACCTCGACACCATTCCGCTTGATGACATTTGTGCGTACAACTTCTTTCCCAAGTTCCTTCTCTGCTACGTTTCCCATTCCAAATCCCCTTTTCTGTTGCCTCTCATATATGAACTCTGTTCATACCAGACCCACAACATCTTGTGTTTGCTCACATAATATACAACAATATCAAGCGGATTGGAATGCCGAAAATGAAAAAGAAATAATTTTGTAAAAACTGATGAAAAAACACTCTGCCCTTGACTTCCTGAAGAAATCCGAGTGGTCTCATGAATCACGCTATTTTGAGAACACCCTTCAAAAAGATGAAGCATCACAAATTTGTGCACATTGCCCAAATTGCCATAAAAATAACATTCAAACTGCCCAAAATCGTGAAAAAGGGCTGTCACAGGAAGCTTCATGTTCTTCCGGACGTCTGCGGGAGAGCGTGTGCCCGGAACCGGATGGCGGATGGCTGTCGAGCGTCAGAGGGGCCCCCGTACGAACATAAAGCCGAAAGTCTTCGCTAGCCAGACACGACGAGCAGGGTAAGAAATTCGGGTTACAACCCCGAATTTCTTAGGCCCATTGAAGGAAAAATCCCTTCAAGGATTTTTCCTGAATTGGGCCGGCCCAGCACGGCGTGTCTGGATAGCGATTAGACTTTCGAGCAGTGAGGAGGGGGCCCCTCTGACGCTCGACAGCCATCCGCCATCCGGTTCCGGGCACACGCTCTCCCGCAGACTGAAAAAGGCTGCCGCAGCTTCCTGCGACAGCCCTACCACTATATATAGTGTTTGAAATTACTTGGTCGGGATAACACCGCCATCGTATGTGGCGTTGATGAAGTCCTCAACCGGCTTTGACTGGAGCACCTCGACGAGCTTCTTTGCCCAGTCGGCGTCCTTGTTGTCTTCTTTGACAGCGACAATGTTTGCATAGGTCTGTGCAGCCTCGGAATCGGCAGCTTCGTGTGCGATCGCATCGGACGGCTTGAAGCCAGCCTCGATTGCATAGTTACCATTCATGCAGGCAAAGTCAACGGAATCAATGGATCTCGGGATCTGTGCAGCCTCAACCTCCTGGATCTTTACGTTATGAGGGTTCTCTGCGATATCCTGCTTCGTAGCCGTAAGACCTGCGCCATCCTTCAGTGTGATGATGCCATTGTCCTGAAGAAGAAGCAGTGCTCTTGCCTCATTCGTCGTATCATTCGGAACGGCGATTGTCGCACCATCCGCGATGTTTGCAAGATCAGAGGACTTGCCGGCATAGATGCCAAACGGCTCATAGTGAATCTTGCCGACGGAAACAACGTGTGTGCCCTTTTCCTTATTGAAATCATCAAGATATGGTGTGTGCTGGAAATAGTTTGCATCGATCTCGCCCTGATCAACAGCAAGATTCGGCTGTACATAATCATCATAGGTGACGATCTCAATGTTTACACCAGCGGCCGCCAGCGCATCCTTTGCTGCCTCGAGAATCTCAGCGTGCGGAGATGGTGATGCACCGATCTTAATGTCTACAGCAGCGGCGAGAGGCTGAATGCTGGAATCAAGTGTTACCGCACCATCAGCGGCAGCAGCAGTAGTCTCGGCGGCTGCAGTCGTTTCAGCGGCAGCGGCTGTTGTCTCAGCAGCAGCGGTCGTCTCTGCAGGAGCTTCCGTAGCGGCTGCAGTAGTTGCTGCAGCAGTCGTCGAGGAAGTATTCGAGCCTCCACATGCAGCAAGAGATGATGCCGCGAGAAGTCCGGCAAGTACAAGTGTCAATTTCTTTTTCATAATTGTTCCTCCTCTTTACGCCCAAAGGGCGCCTTTTTTGGGTTCTTCGCCCTGGCAGCCTTTATATAGAAGTTTTCTATAAAGGCTTTACCATTTATTATTTCAGGCATCGGTAGATGCGGGAAATCATAACTATACAGCAGCCTTTCACAAGCTGCCTTCAAAGGATCTCGTGATGATGATCCGATGGAAGCCTTGTCCTATCAGCGTGCCCTCTTATCGGTCTTCCGCGCGAGGGTCATCCAGAATTCCTGAATGATCTGTACGAGAACTACCAGCAGTACAACCGCGATCATCATGATGTCCGTCTGATAACGGTAGTAACCATAGTTCAAGGCGATTGCGCCCAGGCCTCCGCCGCCGACGAAACCGGCCATCGCGCTGTAGGAAAGGATCGTCGTGATGCAGATCGCTGCACCGACAAGAAGACTTGGTCTTGCCTCCGGGAGAAGCACCTTCCAGATGATCTGCCCGTTGGTCGCGCCCATCGACTTCGCAGCTTCAATGACGCCTGCAGATACCTCCTTGAGACTTGACTCTACCATCCGGCCGATATACGGTGCGGATGCAAAAATCAGCGGCGGTATAATCGCCTTCGGTCCGAGTGTCGTCCCGACGAGAAGCTTCGTGATCGGTAATACCATAACCAGAAGAATCAGGAAAGGGATCGACCGGAAAATGTTAATAAATACACCAAGTACCGTATGTACCGGCTTACAAGGCGCGATGCCATCCTTATCCGTCACCACCAGTATAACGCCGAGCGGGATGCCAATCAGGTAGGAAATCGCACTGGAAATCAGTGTCATGTAGATCGTCGCCCAGGTTTCCTCAAGATACATCGAAATATCCATTATTCCACCTCCGAAAACTTAATGTTTTGTACCCGAAGATAATGTAGGATCTTCTCCTCATCCTCCGGTACATCCGGAAGCTCGATGATCATCTGTCCGACGACCTTGTTCTCCACCGCCTTCGTATTGGCAAAGATAATGTTGATTGGCACCTTGCAGCTTAAAACCAGATTTGAAATCACCGGTTCGTGGGCCGTATGTCCGTCAAACACAATCCGAAGCTTTTTGTTCTTCCCCTCTTCGAAGCGGATCTCCTCGTCAGCATTGTCGCCGAGGATAAGCCTCCGTCCGATCTCTGTCTTCGGTCTCTGGAAAATCTCTGAAACCGGTCCAATCTCCGCGATATGACTATGGTCAATGATGGCGACCTCGTCGCAGATGGCTTCGATGACAGACATTTGATGCGTGATGACGATGACTGTGACATCCATTTCCTGGTTAATCTTTTTCAGGAGCTCGAGGATCTGCGTCGTGGTCTTCGGATCCAATGCACTTGTGGCTTCATCACAGAGAAGCACCTTCGGATTGGTCGCCAGCGCTCTTGCAATTGCCACCCTCTGCTTCTGTCCGCCGGAAAGCTGCGCCGGGTAATTCTTCTCCCGGTCGGAAAGCCCGACAAGCTGCAGAAGCTCATGGGCTCTTGCTCTGGCCTTTTTCTTGTCAACCTTGGCGATTTCCAAAGGAAATGTCACATTGTCGAGAAGATTTCTCTGATCCAGAAGATTAAACTGCTGGAAAATCATCCCCATCTTCCGTCTCATGAGACGAATTTCCGCATCAGACATCTCCCCAAGCGCCTTTCCCTCGAAGAAAACCTGTCCGCTGGTCGGCACCTCCAGATAATTGATACACCGAACCAATGTCGACTTGCCGGCGCCCGAAAGTCCGATGATGCCGTGTATCGAACCCTCTTTGATATCAAGATTGATATCGTCGAGTGCTACGACCGGTCCGGAATCCGTCTGGAAAGTCTTTCCCATATGCTCGAGACGAATGATCGAATCGCCCTTTGCCATATTCCTTCTCCTCTCTCGCTCATGCAGAAATTCTAGTACATGGGCGCGTTGAAATCAAATATATAATATCGATAGTCTGCTATAGTTTGACTCTATACCGGACGAATTGCCGCACAAATGGTGCGGCAATTCTGATATTTAAGCACAAAGTCTTATAATTGCTTCAATATATACCTTGATCGCGATCATGGCATTTGAGATATCGAAGAATTCATCGGCGCCGTGCATATGGGTGTCTACATCCGGGAGGACGGCACCGAAGGCTACGCCATTTTTCAGTTCATGCACGTAGGTGCCACCGCCGATGGCCTGGGCCTCACCCTTCAGGCCGGTCACAGCCTCCAGTGAAGCAAGAAGAGTTTTTACAAAAGGAGAATCGCCTGGTACAGCATGCGGCGGGATCATACCCTTCGGGGCTGAAAAATCGAGGCCGGCTGCTTCAACCGTCTTCCGTGCCATATCCTCGCAGTTTTCCTTCGTCGCCATCACCGGTGTACGGGAATCGAACTTCACGGAAAGCTCTGTCGTCGTCACATGATAGAGGTCGAGTGTACAGCTAAGCGCATGGCTCTCTTTATCTTCCATTTTGATACCAAGATGCTTACCATCCGTCTCGTCCCACGGAAACAGCGTAAGCACCGCCTTCACCGCACGTACCTGCTCACAATCCGCAAGCGGCAGCCGTGCGATGAGATTAAGACCTGCGAGTCCTGCGTTAATGCCTCCTTCCGGCGTCGACGCGTGAGCGGAACGGCCAATGATCGTAATCTCATCCGGACCCGTAATCTGACACTCTACCGAGAAATCCTTTTCGAGCCGCTTTACGATTTCATTATCCTTCTGAAGCGACAGCCCCTCGAAACGAAGCACTGCCTTCTGGGGAACTGCATTGAGCGCAAGTCCCGCTTCCAGAGAAACAAGTCGCGGAAGCGCCGTCGATTCCGTAAAACTCTTCGAAATATCTCCCTCGAACTGTCCCTTCTCAATATTAATAAGAGGAAATTCTGCATCCGGCGAGAATGTCATCTCCGCCTCTGGCTCCTGCTCATAATATTTCTTGATATCCGAGGAACCCGTCTCTTCATCTGCGCCCATGATGAGACGAACCCCCTTCCGAAGTTTCACACCATTCTCCCGAATCGCGCGCATCGCATACATCGCACAAAGCAGCGGTCCCTTATCATCCGAAGTGCCACGGCCATAGATTCGTCCGTCCTTCACAATCGGAGAAAAAGGTTCCGTCACCGTCCAGCCCTCGCCAGCCGGTACCACGTCTGTATGTGCCAGCATATCAAGAGACCTCGGCAGTGTCTTATCAAGATCCGCCGTTCCTACATAATTATCATAATTCCGTACCTCGAAGCCATATCGCTCTGCGAGATTCATCCCGTAATGCAGCGCTTCAAAAGGTCCCTTTCCAAAAGGCATCCCCGCAACATAAGCACTCTTTACCGAGTCAATCGAGCAGAATCCTTTCAAATCTTCGATATATTCCTTTTCGTGATCATCAACCCACTTGAACAATTCATCTCTATTAATGTTACTCATAACAAGCATCTCCTCTCTTCAAGCATATAGCCTATTGCATTATAACAGAATTTTCGGAAACAATATATGTAAAAAGAGCCGGCATTGCCGACTCTTTCCTTTGAATCAGTTCTTTGAAAATTCCTGCAATTGTAAATTCTTATTTCGCTCGAGCACCATCCCGACGGACCACTCGTGTGCAAACAGCAGAAGCGGATGATCCTTCAGATCCTTCACGATCTTCATATCGGATGTTCCCTCGATCTTCTCGACGTCTACCTCTGTGTAATTCGTGATCCAGCGGATATATTCATAAGGAAGAATATCCAGCTTTACATCTACATTGTACTCATTCTTTAGTCTGAACTCGAGTACCTGGAACTGAAGCTCGCCGACGACGCCGACGATGATCTCCTCCATACCGGTGTTATATTCCTGGAAGATCTGGATCGCGCCCTCCTGTGCAATCTGGGAAACGCCCTTCAGGAACTGCTTCCGCTTCATCGTATCGATCTGGCGAACCCGTGCAAAATGCTCCGGTGCGAAGGTCGGGATGCCTTCATACCTGAATTTTTTATCCGAAAGCTCCAGTGTATCGCCGATTGAGAAAATCCCCGGGTCAAAGATGCCAATGATATCACCCGCATACGCTTCGTCGATGATCTTTCTTTCATCGGCCATCATCTGTGTCGGCTGGCTAAGCTTCACCTTGCGTCCGGTCTGTACATGATTGACTTCCATACCGGCCTTAAATTCGCCCGAGCAAATCCGCATAAACGCCACTCTGTCACGATGCTTCGGATCCATATTGGCCTGAATCTTAAATACAAAGGCTGAGAACTTTTCCGCTACCGGATCGATCACGCCCTGATCCGAGATCCTCGGCAGGGGGCTTAGCGTCATCCGGAGGAAATGCTCGAGGAAGGTTTGCACGCCAAAATTGGTGAGCGCAGAGCCAAAGAATACCGGCGTCAGATCCCCCTTGTCAACACGTTCCTGATCATAGCTATCCGAAGCGCCATCGAGAAGCTCGAGATCCTCCATCAGCTTATCATAGTAATCGAAGCCGATCATATCCCGAAGGGCTGGATCATGGATGGAAACCTCCGTGGTTTCCACTTCTTTGGTTCCGCCGGCATTCGCCTTAAAAAGCTCGACGGTTTCCGAATTTCTATCATAAACGCCTTTAAAATTATGTCCGCAGCCGATCGGCCAGTTGATTGGACAGGTCCGGATACCAAGTACCGACTCAATATCATCCAGAAGCTCAAAAGGATCTCTTGCCTCACGGTCAAATTTGTTAATAAAGGTAAAAATCGGAATGTGCCGCATGACACAAACCTTAAAAAGTTTAATCGTCTGCGGCTCGACGCCCTTTGCACCATCAATCACCATGACCGCATTATCGGCAGCCATCAATGTACGATAGGTATCCTCTGAGAAGTCCTGGTGTCCCGGCGTATCCAGAATATTGATGCATTTATCCTCATAATTAAACTGAAGAACAGACGAGGTAACGGAAATACCTCTTTCCTTTTCGATCTCCATCCAGTCAGATACGGCATGCTTCGTTGCCTTCCTGCCCTTCACAGTACCTGCGAGGTTGATCGCACCTCCATACAGGAGAAACTTTTCTGTCAGTGTTGTCTTACCGGCATCCGGGTGCGAAATAATTGCAAACGTTCTTCTTTTCTCAATCTCACTTTTTAAATCTGCCATAATTTCCTCAATCCAAAGTCTGCATAAATCATATTATATCCGATTGGAAAGAATACCATAAATATGATAGTATCGCAAGCGATCCCTTTGAACGCGCTCGCCGCTAAGTCATCCCGAAGAATCGCCCTCACAAGCTCAGGCACTCCGTGAGAACATAAAAAAGCCATCGCCTTTCGGCGATGGCTCGAGATTTTCTCTTATCGACGGTTGCGAAGGAAATCCGGGATGTTGATAGAAACTTCCTTGGTCTGCTGCGGCCGGTAGGATGGCTGCGGCGCTGCAGGTGTCGGATCAACCGAAGTCTGCGCAGTTGCCGGCTGAACCGGTGCTGCCGTTCTCTGGGTGAAAGCCGGTGCCTGATTCTGATTAAGGAAAGACGGCATCATGTTTGTCTGCTGCGGAGCAGCTGTCTGTGGCTGTACGCTCTGCTGCGTAGCCTGTGCCGGCTGTGCCTGGTTTCTCTGAACCTTCGGAACTGTATCCTCCGTCATCATATTGTCCTTGATGCCGGTTGCAATAACGGTAATCTTACATTCATCCTGTGCGTTCTCATCATACATCGCGCCAAAGATAATGTTAGCATTGTCACCTGCAAGCTCCTCGACATAAGATGCTGCTTCGTTTGCCTCAACGAGAGAAATATCACCGGAAATATTTATGATAACATCGGTTGCACCCTCGATGGTGGTTTCAAGAAGCGGCGAGCTGATCGCTGATTTCACAGCTTCAACTGCCTTCTCATCGCCCTTTGCCTGACCGATACCTACATGGGCAACGCCCTTATCCTTCATAACGGAGGAAACATCTGCAAAGTCAAGATTGATAAGACCCGGAACATTAATAAGGTCTGTGATACCCTGTACTGCCTGCTGAAGAACCTCATCGGCCTTCTTCAGTGCATCCGGCATCGTCGTCCGTCTGTCTACGATTTCCAGAAGACGATCATTCGGGATGACGATCAATGTATCAACAGAATCCTTCAGGGCTTCGATACCCTTAATTGCGTTCTGCATACGCTGACGTGCCTCAAAGCGGAAAGGCTTCGTCACGACGCCGACCGTAAGGATACCCATATCCTTCGCAATCTTTGCAATAACCGGTGCTGCACCAGTACCGGTGCCGCCGCCCATACCACAGGTAACGAATACCATGTCCGCGCCCTGCAGCGCTGCGGTAATATCCTCTGAGCTTTCCTCGGCTGCCTTTGCACCGATCTCCGGACGACCGCCACAGCCGAGACCCTTTGTAATCTTCTCGCCGATCTGCATCGTCGTCGGTGCCTCGCTGTACTGCAGTGCCTGCTTATCCGTGTTTACACCGATAAACTCGACACCTACGATACCATCCGTCACCATCCTGTTTACTGCGTTATTGCCAGCGCCGCCTACGCCTACTACAATAATTCTCGCAGCAGCCTCTGACTCCGGCATCTTAATTTCCAGCATATTTTTCCTCCTTCAGCACTGACGCTCAAGCGCCGGCCTGTTTATTTCGTCTTTCATAGTATATCATCATACATTAAACACGAAAATATTCTAAATTACTATACTAACAATCAATATAAATTTCAAGGGCCGAATCATGACTTTTCCTTAAAGATATACGTCTCCTTTTCCATATTTTCCGAGTAATCGGACAGATCGAGCGTACCTTTTTTGCCACTTAGCTTCGGAAGAATATCATTGAGCGTCGAAATCTTCATTTCCATATCTGTATTCTGTCCAAGTGTGACTGTAATATCCCCTATCTTCAGCGTCGCGTTTAAGAGCTCGTCATAGGCGATTTCATCACAGGCAATCTGATAGGACTGTAGAGAACCTGTGAGATTCAGGATATCATTGAACACCTTTTTATTTTCTACCGGTAGTTCTTTATACAGTACGATGGAGCCGAAGCTAAGGCCTGTGATCTCCGGTATCCCGTCGAGGCTTTCCTCCGTAGATTCCACGATAATACCATCCTTGTCAAAGTACATGCGGCTCGACATATAATTCACATAGCCCACAACATTTTTTTCATAAATGACGATTTCTACAGACAAAGGCGACGTCCAGGTCAGCTTATATTGTTCAATAAATGGAAGTTGTTTATGCGGTTTTGTTTTTTCCTTGATCCATTGATAAAAAGAATTTGTATCCCACGGATCAGAGAAAATCATATTGACGACCTCGGCATCTGTGTAGCGGGTGTTGCCGAGAACCCGATATTTCCGGAAACGGGCAGACGCCAGAATGAGCGCAACCATAAGAAGAATCGCGACGATGCCCCACCTGAGAAGGTGCTTCGTCTGCCGGTCCCTTTCCTCGTACTCTTCGATCATGCTTCCTCCAATGCCTACCTCATATGACGATGCGGACGCATTATATCACATCAGGACAAATGTGTACATCGCGAAACATTTAAGGCGATGCCCATCTCGAACATCAAAAGGAGCAGTGACGTACCTCCATAAGATACGAATGGAAGTGTCACGCCGGTATTTGGAATAGCGTTAGAAGCTACGGCAATATTCAGTATGACCTGGAGAGAAATATGGATCATGATGCCTGCTGTAAGCATTGAGCCGAAAAGATCAGACGCGTTTCTTGCGATATCGAAAAGACGATAGATCAGGAAACCGTAAATAAGAATCAGAGAGATAGCGCCAAAAAGGCCGAGCTCTTCGCAGATAATCGTGAAGATCATGTCATTTTGTGCTTCCGGCATCAGAAACTTCTGTACCGACTGGCCGAGACCCTTTCCGAAGATGCCGCCGGAGCCGATGGCGTAAAGGCCCTGCAGGGTCTGGAAGGTATCATCCGGATAGTCCATCGGATTTTTCCAGGCAAAGATACGCCGTAGCTGATAATCATGGAGAAGACCGACTGCGCTTATAAACCTTGCAAAGGGAAATGCAAAAATATATGCCAGAATGCCTAATATCCCAAGAAATAGAAAGCCACGATAATTCCTTGTACCGATAAACAGCATAAAAAAAGTAATGCCCATGATGATAATTGCCGTCGACAGATTCGTCTTCGCAATAATCACCGCAGGGAAAAGCCCCCATAGAAAAACAGACGCCTCCTGCTTAAAGGTTTTAAGACGCGCGCCATAATGCGTCACCTGCACTGCAACAGCTAAAATGACGGCGATTTTCACGAGCTCGGATGGCTGAAACCGGATACCGGCGATTGCGATCCACCGCGCCGATCCATGCGAAGCCTGTCCGATCACAAACGTAAGAATGGTAAGTGCCACAGCTATCGCATAAAACAACATAACTAGCTTACCATAATTATGATAGTTAAAAAACGATGTGACCAGCATCACCAAAACACCAATCGCCGCAAACAAAGCCTGCCGCTTGAAAAAATACAGCGCATCCGACAACCTGTTCTGCGCCGTATACCCCGAAGCCGAGTACATCATCACCAGCCCGAACCCCGTTACAAACAGCACGATAAACAACAAACTGTAATCGAAAAAGTTTGTTTTTTTCTTCTCCACTGACACATTATCTGCAATTGTCTTCTGTGATACAGCCTTATCCATGGATTCCTCTAAAACAAGTAAATATTCTGAAGCCATAACCTCAAGTGCGGCAGGCCGGCATTCTGCCGCACGGGGAGTCTCACAGCGCCTTCACACAATCCTTGAAGATGCGGCCTCTCTCCTCATAGTTCTTGAACATCCCCCAGCTGGCGCAGGCCGGACTCAGAAGCACATAGTCTCCCGCATCCGCATACGCTGCACAGTCCTTAACCGCCTCATCCATGTCCTCCGCAAACATGACATTCGTGAAGCCATACTTCTTTGCACATTCCGCGATAATATTTCTTGTTTGTCCGATCAGCACAAGATACTTCACCCGTCCAGGGAACAGCTTGCACCAGTCATCGAATGGAATATTCTTATCGAAACCGCCGCCGATGAGAATCACAGGACCCGGCATCGCCAGAAGCGCTTTGATCGCAGCATCAGGATTTGTTCCCTTGGAGTCATTATAGTACATGACACCATTTCTCTTCCGCACAAATTCAATCCGATGCTCGACCGGCTTAAACTTTTTGCAAACCGAGATAATTTTGTCCATCGGCACACCCATATGGAGCGTCACCGCCATTGCACACATCACATTTTCAAAGTTATGTTCGCCAAGAAGGATTAGATCATGTACGTCTAGAAGCGTATCGTCCTGTCCATCATGCGCATAATGAAGCTTTGAATCCTTATAGTAGAAGCCCTCCTTCAAAACCTGCTTCGAGGAGAAAAATACGACCTTTGGTTTAAGCGTCTTCCGTTTCCCGAATTTACGGAGCTCCGGATCCTCGTAATTTAATACGACATAATCCTCCTCCGTCTGATTCAGCGCGATGCTCTCCTTCACCCTGATATAGTTCTTCATTGTCTTATGACGGTCAAGGTGGTCCGGTGTGATATTCGTAATGGCTGAAACATGGGGATGAAAATCCATGATCGTCTCCAGCTGGAAGGAGCTTACCTCCAGCACTGTCACAGAATCATCCCGCGTCTCCAGTGCTTCTGCAGTAAAGGGATTTCCGATATTGCCGCAGACATGCACATCATCAAACTCTGCCTTTAGAATCTCTCCGATGAGTGACACCGTCGTTGTCTTACCATTCGTACCGGTCACTGCACAGAGCTTTCCTTTGCTGGACTGATAGGCAAGCTCAATCTCACCCCAGATCGGTATCTTCGCCGCATCGATTAATTGAACAAACGGCTTATCGAGTGCTATACCCGGGCTGATTACTGCAAGATCTACGCCTACAAGCGTAGCTGGCTGAAGCTCTCCGAGTACAATGCTTACTTTATCCCTCTTCCTGCCGAAATTTTTTAGAATCTTCAGTGGATCCAGCTTCTCATTCGAATCATATAAAATGACTGATCCGCCAAGACTGATGATCTGCTTCGCTGCAGAAATTCCGCTTTTCCCTGTTCCCAGCACCAGAACCTTTTTGCTTTCCATTACCTTCGCCTCTTCCCTGAAAAATTTTCCCCATAAAAATACAGTAATGAATGGCCGGACAGTGATCTGCCCGGTTTCCTTCGCTTGTCTTAGCTTTTTTGACTGCTCCTTAGTGACTGCTGATCTCTTGCAAGAGATTTCCGCCAGCAAGCGCTAAGAAACATCAGCCTTTCATTCCGATCGTAGACAGAAGACAAAGCAGTACGGTCACGATCGTAAATACTGTCACAACCTTTGTTTCCGACCATCCCGAAAGTTCGAAATGATGGTGGATCGGCGCCATCCTGAAGATGCGCTTACCGTGGGTCTTTTTAAAATACGCCACCTGGATGATGACGGACAGTACCTCGATTAAATAAATAAAGGCAAAAATCGGTATAAAGAGAGGGATTCCCATCTCAAAGGCACAAGCGGACACGAAACCGCCAAGCGCCAGAGACCCGGTATCTCCCATAAACACCTTTGCTGGATAACAGTTAAAAATGAGGAAGCCCATCAGACTGCCAAACACAGCACCTGTCACCGGCGTCAAGGCGCCATCGCCCTTTACCATCGTCACGAAGGCAAGGAACAACGCAATTACTGCAGTAACACTGCTGCACAATCCATCAAGACCGTCCGTAAAGTTCGATCCGTTATCCGTCGCCGTCACGATGAAAAGAACAGCCGGGATATAGACCCAGTGGAGATCCAGTGATATCTCTGTGAAGGGCACCAGCATCGTGTGTGGATAAGCATCTGAGCGATAAAGATAGATGGCAAAAATCAGCGTGATCAAAAGCTGACAAATAAATTTCTGTTTAGGATTAAAGCCCTCGGACTGATGCTTGACAACCTTCAGATAATCATCCGTAAAACCGACTGCGCCGAACCCAACCGTGAGAAGCATGACCGGAATAATCTTCGGATACCGTCCCATAAAAATGAGAGACACAATCACGATGGCAAGGATAAATATGATACCTCCCATGGTCGGTGTACCCTGCTTTTTGAGATGAGACTTCGGTCCGTCATCACGGACTTCCTGTCCGAACTTAAGCTTATGAAGCTCTGGTATGGCGCGCGGCATCAATGCCGAAACAATAATAAATCCGAGAAAAACGGATACTGTAAAATCAAGATACATGCTCTTTCTCTTTTCCCTGTATTTTTAGAAACCCATGATGCCTACAATGCCTTTTCTCTGCATAGCATATCGTTTAGGCAGTCGTTCATCCTGTTTCTGTATTTGTAGAGGCTTCAGAAGTGCTTTCCTCCGGCATAGCGTCCGGATATGCTTCACCGCCGTCTGCGCCGATTGCCTCATCGGTCTCCGCCCATGCCGTCGAAGGAACGGTTTCTCCCTCCTGTGTCGTCACAGGAACCGGATTTCCTTCGGCGTCTGTTTCCGTAGCAGTCGTGCCGCTCGTGTCTGCATTGGACGTATCCGCATCGGACGTTTCTCCTTCAGAGGATGGTGTGACACCGGTTCCCATGGTTTCCTTTGAGATACCCTCCGGGTTCTTCGTGAAGCCGGCGTTGATGGAATCCTCCGGATTGGTTTCACCCTGGGACGGGATGTTCAGAAGCTGTACGGCATCATTCATAATGGCGCGTTCGATCTTGATGGCAAAGGAAGCTGTCGCCTGCGCTTCGCCTTCAAGATTCGGCGTATCGACAATCACATACACAAGAAGCTGCGGATCCTCCACCGGCACGAAGCCCATAAAGGATACAAGATAGTTCTTCGCAGAACGGGGCAGCTTTTCAGCCGTACCGGTCTTGCCGCCGACGTGATAGCCTTCAATCTTCGCTTTTTTACCAGTGCCCTCCTCTACCGTCGCATAGAGCGCATCGCGAAGAAAATCTGAGGTTTCCTTCGAAACCGTCGTACGGAGAAGCTCCGGACGGACATCGGAAATGACAGTGCCATTTTCGTCCAGGATCTGCTTCACGACATGTGGTTTATAATAGCTCCCGCCATTGATAATGGAAGCATAAGCTGCTGCCATCTGAATCATCGTGACATTAAAGTTCTGTCCGAAGGAGTTTGTCGCAAGTGTGGTCTTGCCGAGCTTATCCGCGGTATATACGAGATCACTGGTATCCGCTTCCGCCGGGAGATCAATGCCGGTTTTTTCGCCGAGGCCGAACAAATGCTGATATTTTACAAATTTATCTGACCCGAGCTGAAAGGCAGTATTCATAAGATACACATTGCAGGACCTGAGAAGCGCTGTCTTCGCGTCGATGATGCCATCTCCATTGTGATTGTGGCATCGAATCTTCCAGGTATGGATGCCATCACTCAGCTCAATGTAGCCTTGACAATTAAAGGTCGTCTGCGGTGTGATGGCACGTTCTTCAAGCGCTCCTGCCATCGTGATCGTTTTTGCAGTAGATCCCGGCTCATAGGTATCAGAAACCGGAATATTTCTCCAGATCTGATTCCATGCCACCTGTTGCCCATAGGACTTGATTTCATCCTCGGTATAATATTTTGTGACATCGTCTTCCGTGATAGCCGGCTCGTCCGGATGCTCCCGGTGATAGACACCGACGGCCTCCTTCCGTCCAAGCTCCGTGAGCACTGCATCCGGGTAGATGGATGGATCCAGCTTTCTCGGATCGTTCAGGTCAAACTGATTCGTCGAGGCCATCGCAAGCACCTCGCCGGTCTTCGGATCCATGACGACCGCAGCGGCAGATTTTGAGCCGACATCCTTTGTCTGCCAGTCCATGAGATACTGCTCCGTCCGTTTCTGAATATTGGTATTAATCGTCGAGACGATGGACTCACCATTCGTCGGTTCCTTGAGAACCGACTGAAGATTCGTATCAGAATCAAGATAACCGTATTCACGACCGTTCGTACCGGTCAGGGTATCATTGTAATATTGCTCGATGCCGCCGGTGCCGCTTGTCCCGTCCTGTGAGGAGAAACCAATGACATTGCAGGCAAGAGAGCCATATGGGTAGGTTCGTTTATACTCATCCTCGAACCAGACGCCACGAATTCGCTCCTTCGAGCCTGCCTTCTGGTAGGCAGCGTTCTGTTCCTTTTCATAGGTTTCGAAGCCATTTTTTTCATCATAGGACAGAGCCTTTTCATACTTGATATAGGATTTGCCGGCTTTATCCTTGATGAGCTCCCGGAGCTCTGTATCACTGTAATGAAAGTATTCAGAGAGTGCCTTGATGGTGGCTTCCACGAAACGGCCATCCGTGCCGGAATTAATGACGTACGGATCAAGAATCAGATTATAGACCTTCTCGCTTGTAGCCAGGACAGTCCCGTTTCGATCCATGATATCTCCCCGGCGAAAAGGAATCGTCCGGCTGTCATAGGAGGCCTGCCGCTGAGAAAGAACAATTTTGTTATACTGATCGCTGTTTGTCCGTACGATATGAACGAGCACACCGACCAGAGCAATTAAAGCCAGCATCATCACCGAGACGGTGACGGCCAGCTTTGTCTGCATATAGGAGATCAGGATTTTTTCTCCTGGTTTTTTCTTTTTGTCAGTATTGCGGGATGCTGTCATATTGTCTTACATACTCACTTTCAGACTTATCATAGGTAATAACCTGATCCTCCGAAGGGTATACCATGCCGAGCTCCTGCGTAGCAACCCGGTAGATTTCATCCAGATCAATAGATGTATCAATGCTGTTTTTCAGCGCATCATTTTCAGAGCGAAGCGCATCAAGCTCGCTCTTCTTCTGATCGATCGTAGAAATACGGATGTTCAGGTCTGTCTGAAGCTGAATGTATGTAAAGCAAAGATACAGTGTGGCTACCGATGCAAGAAGCAACGCAAAAAGATACGGCATAGAAATAGCCTGTGTCTTCTTTTCGAGTCTCTCTGCACGCGCGCGACTCTCCATCGCACGGTCGCTGAGAATTCTCTGACGTTCGCGGACGCTGAGTGCATCACTCTTCGGACGGGTATTCGATTGTCTTTCCGGCATAACTTTCCGGACCGTATTGCCGTCCACATAGACGGATCGGCTTGTCCGGTAGGCATTTCTCGTTCTCGCCATCACAATCCTCCCCCACCTGGCCCCTAAGGACCGGTTGCCAAACTGCTTAAAACCTTTATCACATCGTGCAAAGCACGGATCTGATTTTTCTTATGCCTCCGTCACCGGCTGAACCGGCAGGCTTACACTTCCGTATGCTTTTCGAAGATCCGAAGCTTCGCACTCTTTGAACGTGAGTTCTCTTCGAGTTCCTGTGCGGATGGCAGAATCGGCTTCTTCGTGATCACAACACCCTTTGATTTTCTTCCGCACATACAGACCGGAAAATCCGGCGGGCAGATGCACGGGTGTTCTGCTGTTCTGAACTTCGTCTTCACGATCCGGTCCTCCAGTGAATGGAAGGTAATGACACAAAGCCTTCCGTTCTCCTCGAGGAGATCGATCATCGTATCCAATGTATTTTCAAGAACCGAAAGCTCCTGATTCAGCTCGATCCGAATCGCCTGGAAGGTTCTCTTCGCAGGATGTCCGCCGGTTGCCCGTACCTTCGCCGGGATCGCGCCGGAAATAATATCTGAAAGCTCGAGCGTCGTTTCGATTCTTTTTTTCTGTCTATACTGCACGATATGCTTTGCAATGTTCTGTGCGAAGCGGTCCTCTCCATAGTTTTTAATCATATGGAAGAGCTGTGCCTCTATGTAGTCATTGACGATATCTGCAGCGGTAACAGGATTTCTCTGGTCCATCCGCATATCGAGCGGTGCATCCACCCGATAGCTGAAGCCTCTCTCACCCGTGTCAAGCTGATAACTGGAAACTCCGAGATCGAGATAAATTCCACTGACCTTTTCAATGGAAAGGCTGTGAAGAATATCTCGAATCTCAGAATAGTTTGACCGGACGATGGTGGTCCGATTCTTAAACTCATGAAGTCTTTCCGAGGCCGCTTCAATCGCTGCCGCGTCCTGGTCGATTCCGATGAGTCTGCCTTTATCATTTAACTTTTTCACCACCGAAAGGGCATGTCCGCCACCACCGATGGTGCCATCCACATAAATACCGTCCGGTCGGATCCTGAGCCCGTCCACTGTTTCATGGAGCAGCACGGAATAATGCTTAAACTCAGACACCTAATCCCTCCCAGTCGGCTTCCAGAGCCGCTTCGTCGTCGAAGTTATACTTTTCGTTGTACTTATCTGAATTCCAGATCTCGACGTGATCACCGACACCAAGAAGTGTGATGTCCTTGTCGAGGGACGCCTTCTCACGAAGGACCTGTGGAATCAGGATACGGCCCTGTTTATCAAGCTCGCAGGTTGTGGCAGAGCCAAGCAGAAATCTTTTCAGGGATCTTGCTTTTTCGTTGGTCATGGGTAATGCAGTGAGCTTTGCTTCGAGTGCCTGCCATTCTGTGGATGCATACATAGCGAGGCAGCCGTCCAGTGCGCGTGTCACTGTGAATTCCGTCCCGAGTCCCTCGCGGAACCGGACCGGAATGATCAGCCGTCCCTTCGCATCCAAATTGTGGTGATACTCTCCCGTAAACATCCTGCTACCATCTACCACTTTCTACCACTTCTTACCACCTGTTGATATTATAATGCAATGGAATGAAAAAAGTGTCAAGCTAAGATAGCGCAATAATGGAGCAAATTTTTTTCTGGATTTTCGCGGAAAATGCGTAGAATTTTTGATTTTTCTTCAGAATTTCATCATTTTTTCTACATGTTGTGGTAAGGATTCTTACAGAGGTCTAAATAAAGAATACAGAAATTTTTAAAAAATGTGCGGAATTTGACATGTCCGGGGCCTTCGGTCCCAGTGGGGACAATTCCCAGGTTTATCCCGGCTTTTTCGAAAATCCCCACTTCGCACCACCGATTTTGGCTGCACGGACGGTCAATGCGGGAACAATGAGGATGCCCCTCTGACCTCCCCATTGTTCCCACATTGACCTATTTTTTGCATCAAAAAAATCCGCCAGATGTCTTGCAACATCTGGCAGATTTTTGGGAATTTCACTATTCTGACTTTTAAATTAAACGTTGAAACGGAAGAGAACGACGTCGCCGTCCTGCATCACGTAGTCCTTGCCTTCCATGCGGACTAAGCCTTTTTCACGGGCGTTTGCAAGGGAGCCGCAGTCGAGGAGATCCTTGTAGTTTACGACTTCGGCTTTGATGAAGCCTCTCTCGAAGTCGGAGTGGATCTTTCCTGCTGCCTGCGGGGCTTTGGTGCCCTTCTTGATGGTCCAGGCACGGGTTTCTTTTTCGCCGGCGGTGAGGAAGGACATGAGGCCGAGCAGTGAATAGGACGCACGGACGATTTTATCGAGGCCTGATTCCTTCATACCCATGGTATCGAGGTATTCCTTCTTTTCGTCGTCCGGGAGCTCGGAGATTTCTTCTTCGATGGATGCGCAGATGGCGAAGCATTCTGAGCCTGTAGACTTTGCGTATTCGCGGACCTTCTTTACATAATCATTGGACGCACCGTCGTCCGCCACGGAGTCTTCGTCTACGTTTGCGGCGTAGATGACGGGCTTTCTGGTTAAGAGGTCGAGGGTGTCGACAAAGGCATTTGCATCGTCGTCACCGGCATCGAAGGTGATGGCGAGCTTGTCCTCCTCGAGGTGCTTGTGGAGGTTCTCGAGAATTTCGTACTGGGACTTTGCGTCCTTGTCGCCGAGCATGGCCTTTTTCGTCTTTGCCATACGGCGGTCGAGGAGGTCGAGGTCTGAGAAGATCAGCTCTAAGTTGATGGTCTCGATATCGCGAAGTGGATCGACGGAGCCGTCAACGTGGATGACATTCGGGTCATCGAAGCAGCGGACGACGTGCACGATGGCATCGGTCTCACGGATGTTTGAAAGAAACTGGTTGCCGAGGCCTTCACCCTTGGAGGCACCCTTTACGAGGCCGGCGATATCAACGAATTCGATGACAGCCGGGGTGGTCTTCTCGGAATGGTAGAGATCAGACAAGAGCTTCAGTCTCTCATCCGGTACGGCGACGACGCCAACGTTAGGATCAATCGTACAGAACGGATAGTTTGCCGCTTCTGCACCTGCTTTTGTGATTGCATTAAATAATGTAGACTTTCCGACATTTGGAAGGCCGACGATACCTAATTTCATATATTCTAAATCTCCTTTATTTTCAATGGTTTTTCGGGTTTTGGGGACACACTCCGCACCAATTCCGCACCAATTTTTCGCAGCGCACCATTTTTAACTTGCCACATTGG
>Ga0256404_1005800_pt1 | contig 21298 bp, 20 predicted proteins | sample RumenRJG_01DNA_FD_185990 | JGI IMG/M metagenome (GOLD analysis project Ga0256404, IMG submission 185990) | Bovine rumen microbial communities from Lethbridge, Alberta, Canada - RJG_01 | ecosystem: Host-associated > Mammals > Digestive system > Stomach > Rumen | place: Canada: Alberta | collected...
TTGTTATTATTGTACGGTTGGCGAACCAATACATATTATAACATTGGAGGTTTTATTACTTGAAGCTAAAGCTAGCTGGGGACCACCTGCATAGCAGGTGGTTTATTTTTTTACTGTGATACAAAAAAGGTTGACAAGAGAACCCTTGTCAACCTATAGGTTGTAATTATTGATTCTGACACACACAGCAATCCCCATGCGAGAGAATTGCAGACAATTTAAGACCTAAATACCGCGATTTCAAGATTATCAATCATTCTATAATGCTTATCATTAGCTGTAAGCAATTCTTCATTATTCTCCAAACAAGTACCCGCTATTAAAGCATCAGCCATTTCCATAGAATGACTTAATGTATATTCTTCTACAAGATTTACAGCCTTTGAAGATATTTTCGCATTTATAGGAATAATATGAACTCCCATTTCATTGAATTCCTTTTTTATAGCATCCATCTCATTACGATTTCTTGCTCCCTGAAGAAGTTCCATAAAAGTTACAACAGAAATGGAGAATGGAATTGCATTTATAACAGCTTCTTTTGCCTTATCATTACCACGCAAATACCAAATCAGTACATCTGTATCAATAATCAAAACTGCGCCCCTTTCTCATTTCTCTTACAACATCATCAACAGGTGTATCGTCCGTGTGATTTTCCCATAAACCTGCCAGCCTATTTGCCGCTTTAATATTACTTTCACTAGGAAACTGCGAATTCCCTGCATTATCTCTTGTATCTAACACAGTAATTACCACATCATATCCCTCATATGAGCTAAGGTTTTCATCAGTTACTATCATATTATCATTTATATGTCCGGCTATTGCATGCATAATAACTACTCCTTAATTACGAACAATATTTACTCTTATAATATAACACATAATTCATATGTTTTGAATATGTACTTATCAGTTATTTGTTGTATCACTTATTGTTGTAAAAGCTGACAAAAGTTCCCCTTGTCAACTTTATTTAAAGATATCTTCATTCAAAAGGAAATTCTCTATTCCTAAATACATAATTCCATTTTCATCCTGCCATGGCTTAAGGTAATCACGAACTACGACAATCTTGCTAAAAGAGTCAGGTATCCTTTTCAATGATTCTATCTCCCTCTCCTTTTTCTCCGGTTCTGCTATTGATAAGGCCGATTGAATATAAAACCGCTTGTCTGACTGATTCACTACGAAATCCACTTCCAACTGCTTTCGAATCTTCTTACCGTTTGCATCCTTAGTATTGTATTCCACTACACCCACGTCAACATTCATGCCTCTTCGAACGAGATCGTTGTACAGTATGTTTTCCATGATATGAGTTTCTTCCAACTGTCTGAATCCTAGTCTTGCATTACGGAGTCCGAGATCTGTGTAATAGTATTTGACTGGGGTTCCAATGTATTTCCGACCCTTAACATCATAGCGAACAACTTTCTCAATAAGAAAAGATTCCTCAAAATATTTAATGTATTTTTCAATTGTTTCTGAGCCTATGCTAATCTGTCTTTCGCTTTTAAATGTATTAGCCAGTTTGCTTGGATTTGTAAGCGAACCAATCCCTGATGCAAGGACATCTAGAAGAATCTCTAGAACCTCGGTATCATTCTTTATCTTATGGCGCTCCAACACATCCTTTATATACGTTCTCTCAAATAGGTCTTTGAGATACCTGCTCTTTTCCTCATGCGTTTCCATTGAAAGTGCAAATGGCATTCCTCCATAGGTATAATAGTCCTGCCACGCTCCACGCTTATCTCCTTCGTAGAAAGCATAAAACTCAGCAAAAGAAAGCGGATATACCCTGATTTCGTCCCCTCTGTCCCTAAACTGTGTCAATATATCGATAGAAAGCATTTTCGAATTGCTTCCAGTTACATACACATCAGCATTATTCATCTGCATAAACCCAAGAACTACATCAATAAATGTTATTTTCGCCTCCGAATCTGGGACATAAGGATTCTGAATCTCTGAAACAAACTGAATCTCATCTATAAAAATATAGTATCTCTTACTAGGATTCGTCATACGCTCTCTGATATATTTATCCAATTCCATTGGATTACGGTACTTGGCATTCTCGAGGACATCCAAAGCCAGCGTGATAATTTGTTCCTCACCAACACCTTCGTCAAGCAACCACTCTCTATACAATTGAAAAAGCAATACAGATTTTCCGCTTCTTCTTAAACCTGTTATTATCTTTATTCGCCCATTATCCTTCTTTGAAATCAATTGATTCAGATATTGAGTTCTTGGATACATATAATCACCTCACGATATTTTTGCGGTTATCCGCATTTTTTTCATGTTTATTATACCGCGCTTATTCGCTTTGGTCAATCTCTAGCTAAAATTTTTGCGGTTATCCGCATTTTTTTCATGCTTAAATCACCTTTCAAAATAAAGTTGAACGCAAATCCCCGTTCGTATTAACATATATTGTGCGCAAATCCCTGTTTACACCCCATATGATTAGTTATTTTATTACAAAAAGGAACGTACCTCATTTCACTGAATGATAAGTACAATCCTATTGAGATTGCCGAGGGATCAACAGTTAAGACTTTTGGCCGGGTTGTGAGTTAGAGTCCAGATTATTGTACATGTTGATTGCTACAATATAATCGCTCCCCGTATCAGGTCAACCAAAAAAAGAGGGATTATATGGCAGTCAAAAATGATCTGAAGAAGCTGCGCAAGGAACAGCACTTAAAGCAGTCTAATCTTGCAATAGCTGTCAGTATGTGTGAAAAAATCATCAGCAACATCGAGCTTGAAAAGAATCCGTCCAGCCTTGAAACAACTCTTCGCCTTGTAGCATATTTTAAAGTCTCTGTGGAAGATATCTTCCATCTGGAGGAAGAACATACCTCATAGAAAGTGTGATGATAATACGCCATGAAACAGTTGTTTTTATTTCCGAAAAGAAAGGAGGTCCGTCATGAGTACAACAGCATATCAGATCATCTCCGTAGACTTTGACGGAACCCTCTGCTACAGCAACTGGCCTGAGCTCGGCGAACCAAACAGACCACTAATCGAATACCTTATTGATCAGAAAAGATCCAGCAACAAGCTCATCCTCTGGACCTGTCGCGCAGGAAAAGCTCTGGAGAAAGCCGTATCCTGGTGCAAAGATCAGGATCTCATCTTTGATGCAGTAAATGATAATCTCCCGGAAGTCATCGAAATGTACGGAAACAATTCCCGGAAGATTACCTGTGATTATTACATAGATGATAAAGCTGTACTACCAGGGATGCTTTAAGCCATTTCCTATGTCAGCAGTCGATTGTTTTTAGGGATCTACGTGATACTTCCATTCCTTTTTTCTCACAATAAGTATCGTAGAAAACATCCCTCCCGCTAGGAAAATAACAAACAGTATTATCGCGGTTATTATTTCAAATATAAAGTTCGATATATCAAACAACTGCAAAAATATTTTTTCTACTATAAAAACAAGTATTCCGAAGAAAGTCCATGCATTAATAATATCCGAGAGTAATTCCTTGTTTGGAAAATGATCTAGTATTTGTTTGTATTTATTGCTGCAAAACAGGCAAAATGTAACTGTTATTATCGCTAGCACAAGCAAGATTTTTTCTAATATTACGATTTCTAACACCGAGGCCAAATCAATAAACACAGTAAAGAAAACCACTAAACACGCTACACCGTTGTAGTATTCGTTAATTAACTTCCAATCACGCTTTTTCTCTTTATTTACCAGTTTGGTCATATCCCCTCCACGCTTTATATCTCCGAATAGTGACTTATTGAATTCAAAATAACATTTTGTTTCCTACGTTTCAATTTGCAAAAGCATAAACAATGCTTTCTAATAGCAAATGCATTCTTTTCCATTCTTCCAACTTGAACTCTGTTTTCCCAGCTTCAATCGCTCTTTTCAAATCAGTAAACCGACTTTTTACAGTATCTTTTTCAGAAATTACGCCTTGATACAAATACTTACTAGGCCTATTGTCCTGTTTGATTTGCTTTCTCGCCTCCCATTCAATCGGGAGGTATTCACCATCATCACTAATAACGGAATCGGGCAAATATAATTCAATTGAGCAAGCTTTATAATTAATGTCATCCTCCAGTATCTTACCGTTTGGCGCAAGTGTTGGGTATTTTTTGAATTCATCAATTGGAGGATAACACATTATTCTAAAGTTATCTGGCCAGACTTTTACTTTGTTCATTAATTCTAAACTACTGCTATATCCCGCAGCATCATTATCGAATAAAGCTATGAATTTATGCTTGATTCTAGAATAATAAAATGTTTCCATGCACTTAGAGATCTCCGAAACACCTCTATTGCTTCTTTTGTGGCCATGCCCATCATCAAAGTCCATGAAATAAAATAAATCGAACAGATGAGGATATATTCTTTGCAAGCAAAACTCTAATATGGTCTTATCGCTCGTCCCTTCTACCAAAACTATGGTCTTCTCATTTTGTTTAGCAGCTTCAATTCCTTTAGGAATACAATCGGAATCCCAATTACCCAGATTAGTAAAATCAAGCTGGATTTCCTCGGCATCATCACAGTATTCTAATATAAGCCTATATATGTATCCTTCATGTATAACTTCTGTATCCAACGCATATAAATACTCTCCATGATCAGATATGAGATCATAGAATATTACCTTATCACATTCTGTTGTAATTATTTCAGGTTTCCGATTATGAAATGTATCAATACTTCCGTTCTTCAATTCATATTCGATTATCTTTTTAATCGAATTAGTCCATTTCTTGAACGTAACTTTTTTATCAATTCTTTCTCTTATCTTTTCATCCTCTAAATCCACATTAAGTTTTGACAGAAATGGATAATAATTAATTGCCTCATATTTATTTATTTCAAACAAATTCTCTAGATGCTTTATACCGTATCCCATCGCATCGAGGCGCTCACGAGCTTTTTTCACACTTGATTTATATTCATATCTTGTAATTGGTTCGCAATCTTCATCTTCAGTATCAAGATAATAATTCTCTGTTACTATTAGATCTTTCTCTGAAAAGAATAAACTCACCAAATCACTCTTTAAATAGTTTTTAAACCAGCATAACGCCAGATTTTCTGTATATATTTCTGCGTATTCTCCCATTTATCTCTTCTCCAAAGGTTGTATTTTTGAGGTTTTATACATCAATCAGTCAGTGCCTTGTGCAGATACTTGATTATCTCTCTAACAATGCATCTACCAATACAGCCATATGTCCATCAGCAACAGAATCTGCGATCCAGCTACCTTCACTGAAATAATCTCTCCTGAAGTGCCATGCGATAACCGCAAGAGTCTGTTTCTCTGTGAGTGTATCCAACCACTCCTTCGTAGGCTGAGCCAAATCCCGATCAGACAACTTTCCATCCTCAACCACCTGGCCGTAATCCGTGATCACCACATTACTGTCATAGGCCTCATGGAAATAGGCATTTATAATAGCATAAAGACCGTGATGCCCCTGGTTTGGCTGATAAGCACTGTGCTTCTCGAAAAATGTCCTCAATTCTTCATCTTCAGATATCGCATGAAAAAGAACAGAGTACTTCCGACACCAACGAATCACACCATCTTCTATCTTTTCGTCTCCCACGATTTCCTTAAGTGTTTCCTCACCGATCGCAAGGATCTTGTCATCCAGTACCGCAAAGACGATCTTGATATCATAATCGGATTATTCTGCACAAAGTCATTGCAAGCCTGGATAGCTTTTCGCCATGCTTTGTCCACCGGATATCCGAATATTCCTGCAGATATCAACGGAAATCCTATGGAATACAGGCCATTCTCTTTGGCAAGCAGCAATGACTGTTTATAGGCGCTGTACAGAAGCTTCGGTTCATTATGCTCTCCACCGGACCATCTCGGTCCCACTGCATGGATCACATACTTTGCCGGAAGCTTGAATCCGGGAGTGATAACCTCTGATCCTTCATCACAGTGACCGATCTTCTGGCATGCTGCCGTCATTTCCTTGGACCCGGCATCATGGAAAATATAACCACATACTCCGCCACCTTGCCAAAGACCTGTATTAGCTGCATTTACCACCGCATCTGTATCAAGTTTTGTGATTCCTATCTTTCTGATCTCAATTGAGCTCATCACGCTTCCTCATTAGCTCTTGACGTCTATTAAGTTATAATAGAGTTTATTGCTACCTCATCATGTGTTGATAGAGTTCCAATGTTATATACAGTCAATAGAATTAGAATAATAAATCATCTTCGAAATCCAACGGATCAAATTCAGATTCAAAAATTCCTCCATCCCCATACAACATAACATTTTCACTTTTAGGCCTATGTTCCTTATCTAACTGATCAACCTTTAAAAAGCATGGCATATTCAGTCCAGTTCCAGATACAACACATTCGCCTGGTCCAAGTACTGTTAACGTATCCATAGAATTCTGATCCAAGAAAGCTACTGCTTTTCTTATTTTATTCAAATCATAAGGATTAACTAATTTGTGTATAATGTAATTGTGCATCTGAGAAATAATGGTCGATGAAATATCTGACGGTCTTTGGCTAGAAATCCACAAAAACATTCCAAACTTTCTGCCTTCCTTTATCGCTTTTTCAAATGTTTCGATGGTGATGCTGTTATGCTTCCTATCTAGTTCGTTTTCATAAAGTAAATTATGTGCCTCATCAATAATCACATTCACAATATCAGTTATTTCATTGTTTTCCTTTTTGTCTATTTGTTTCGAAAACAAATGACTCACAAGAATAGATGGTATTAGTTCCATCATGTCCTTGTTAACATTTGCCAATTGTATAACTGCTATATCTTTATCTCCAAACAAATCGTCGTTAACATCATTAAATACCTTGTCAAAGTCACTAACCAGTTTCTCTGCTCGTCTTAGCATTGGCGATATAAACTCATATTGAGTCCCATATCCAATATGTATAGCAACAGCAAAATACAATTTAAATAGAAAATGCTGTAACTTCTCTTCTGGTATTTCAACTGAAATACTATTTAAATACGAATCAATACCATCGTCATCAGTATAAACCCTAAATGTTCCTCCATCCCAAAAATACTTTTCAGCTACAGAATGCCACTTAAAACCCTCTAATCCACTAACATAGTCACTCATATGATATTGCATTGATCTGATAAGACTATGCTGACCGGTCCTAATCATGTTGCGAATAATCTCTTCATATTCTAATCCGGAACGTTCATCATTGTAGGCAGTCTTTATTACTGGTCTTTGTGTGGCTTCAGTAGCATTTAGCAATACACACCACTCATCTTCTTGGAGTTCATCATAGTTAATTGGAATTTTAGATTCACTATCTTTTCGAGTAGATAATTCATAAACCACTTTATTGTCGATTTCACAGATAGCATTACCACCATATTCATTGTTTATATCAATTACAAGCACCTTCCCCTTGCTAACTTTCTCGTTGATAAGAACTCTAGCATACTCCGAAAGCAATCTGGCAAGCGTATTGCTTTTACCACTACCTGTATTTCCAAATATTCCAATATGTGAAGGAATAATTGCGTTAAAACTAAAATAATACTTTTGGTTACTGTCAAACAAATCTGTTCCCAAAGAAAAACTATGAGAATCTAAGCACTCATTTATTCTCTTAAACTCATCTGTATTTAACAGTTCCACACTAGCTGCCACCATCGGCAACATTCTAACTCCCTGAACAAACTGATCATGTTCAAAAAAACCTTTCACTGTTAAGTCAAGATAATAACCTGTAAACTGCCCCTTTTTCAGCTCATCATAATATTCACCTGTAATTTGGCATATTATTTCATCAAGCCCTACTTTTGTCTTGACATATGTGTTTATGCGAGGAGAGACAATAGTGCTTCCTTTTTCAATTAAATATGGTGGAAGCAATTCATATAATTCCGCTTTAACTGAGACGCCTCTCACTTCAACTATTCTACCAATTTCTCTCCCCATATCTGCTCCATATCTTCGTAACAATTTTTTGTTGAATCTTGTTTATTATTCTGATCTTCCTGTTCCCTAATCTTTAGCTGGTTTCCTGATTCAAACGGAACTAAATCCTCTTCCGAAAACTTATACCAATAAATTGTTAACCCTGCATTTATGCACTCCCCTAGCATTTTGTTAATATGCTTGTCATTCCCCGAGTATCCTATAACTATAAGAATTGAGTTTTGTCTGCATAACTGTTCCTTCATATTAAATGCCACTTCAAAATAATTCTCATTTAGCATTTCTTTATATTTTTCTTTACCAGGGATTATTGGATTATCAATATCCCCATGAAGTTTGCTTATAATAATAGTTGGAATGAATTTTTTCGTGTTATAATCGTATCCAATCATGTTGAATAAACTTGCTTTATTTGCGGTATTACTAGCAGATATTTCATTATATAAATATCCTAATTCATTTAAGGACTTTTCAATTATTGAGTCATAATTTAAAGTATATATATTTATCTGCTTCATACTGGGATTTCTATTTTGAGTATCATGAACAATAGAGTATGTTTTCCTTAACATATTCTTTATATTCTGAATAGAGGCATTTTTAGAAAATGCCTTTTCATCTAAAGCTGTCGTTTGAAAGTTCAAAAACTCCTTGATGAACACTTCTTTAATCTCGTTTCGATCATTACCGTCACTGATAGTATCAATTGCTGCTTCTAATCCTTCTGCTGTACTACATCCTTTTTCCTCTATTGCTTTTATAGTCTTTACAAAGTCTTTGAGTTGAGGAAGCGCCTTCCCGTTTACTCCTGCACCAAAAAGGAAATTTATATGTGCAGATGCCAACACGTTTTTTTCTATAATACCCATTTTCTAACGCCTTTCCTTATTAATTTTACTTGAAATCTGAACCGATTTATTGATGTTTTATAAAAGTATTTACCTGCTCTGTTCTACCGCTTCCTGCTCCAGTTTACAGTCATTCTCAAGCATGTAATTGATTACTTCATCGAACTCTCCACCAAGCAAATTCTTCAGCCGCCTTCTGTCATTCTCCGTAAGTTTCTTGGTGTAATCCTTATACTTCTTGATTGTTTCAAGATTCATATTAAGCGGAGCAAATGAGATCCCAGTTTTTCTCCGCAGATCCAGTAATATGTAGAATCCTCCGGCATCAATATCTCCGTAGTGAAAGTATTTCTTATCAGGATTATTCTCAAATATCTTTCGGATCATATTCCGTCTGATACTGTTGTGATATCCACCGAGATATATTACAAACGCATCCTTATCCACAAAAGAATTAAAGGTTGTCAGGTTCTCGATCGTGATCACCTTAGAAGCAGAAATCTCAATCTTCTCGATATCATCCAACACCGCCGAACTCAATCCAAAGTCTCCATCCAGACGCCCAAAGTCGATGGTTTGTCCGGAAATAGTAATTGTCCCATTTCCCTTCACATATACATATCCTGGGTTATTAACGATATTTAGATCCTGAAGCACACACTCTTTATCCGGATAGTCACCGTATTCGCAAAGCAGTGATACTACGGCTGTCTTTATGTGCCCAAAAGCTTTTGAGTCACCTAACACCCTGATGGAAAAGTTACGGATAAAAGTCTCTTCCTCTATACTCTCTATCTCAGCCAGAACTTTTAGAATCTGCTCTAACTTCTCAAGATCGTCGGAATACTTTACTTTCTTATTCTCGTCAAGACGAGTAAACTGTTCTTTGCAAAAGTCATGAAGGAGCGGAGTTCTATCACAATACTCATTCAGAAGCATTTTTATAGCAGCATTTCTATCTGTCTTCGGTTGCCTCCCTAGAGTGCTGTAACATTGATCAAGTTTATCGACAACAAGCTTCACCGAAGAGATGATTTCTGTATCAATCTTTCCGCGCCTCTTCCTTTTTACTGTGATCAGCCCTTCTTTTTCCAGTAATGCTACCTGTGAGTTTACTCCTGAAAACAGTTCAAAATTGGCCTCATCGTCGTATCCCGGAAAAAGGTCCGTTATTCTTTTGCTAAAAGATTGGTTCTGAACATTTTTCCCGACAAAGCTTTTACTACGTTCATACTGATCGAGAAGCGCATTCAGAATCGTGATTTCGTGTTTTTTCATAAAGCATACGCCTCTATAAAGCTGTTATATCCCTCTCTATATACCACAAAGATGTCATCAACGTATTCTCCGATGATCTCCATTTTGGCCGGAGGGGTTGCCAGGATAACCTGGAACTTCTGGTCCTTAAAGAACTTCATCATGCTGGCTATACGTTCATCGTCCATCTTGTCAAAAGCCTCATCAAGCATCATGATACGGATGCTTTCACCTAAGCTGTACATCTGAGCAAATGATGCTGCGATAGCCACATAATAAGGAGTCTGGGTCTCTCCACCGCTTTTTTCGCCATAAATCTTAGAGAACAACTGTGGTTTGCCATTAGAAGTAACCTCAATATCATAATCAAGATATCCTCGATAGTCCGTATACTCCTGAAGAATCGAGTCACCTGCAGTATCAGACTCAGTAAGTTTAGAGAATAGATCTTCCATCTCTTCGTGATACTGCTCTTCAAAAAAACTTGAAAACAAAGTTGCTCCACCAATGTTAATGTCGGAAGTAATCATTTCATACAGACCTTGCTTTAATGCATTGGGCTTTAGAATAAACTTGTAGGAATCATGCCCATACTTAATATCTTTCAGGGATCTGTTGAGTCCAGTGAAGATATCCTTCGCCGTATCAATGTTTTCACGCATCTTTGACAGGAAGTTCTCTCTAAACTCCAGCTCACAGTCTTTGCGTGCGTCTTCCAGCTTCTCCTCGCATTGTATAAGGTCATGTTTCGACAGCTCTGTAAACTCGTTATTATATGCCGAGATTACATCTTCCGAATCACCCGTCCCCAGTTCCCCGTCTTTATATTTTGTCTGAAGCGAAGTAAGATCTCCATACTTCTTCGTTCTCTGGTTTTCCAGCGTCTTCCTTCGAGGTAAATAGTTTTCAAATATCGTTCCGGCGTTCTTAGACTTAAGATGTTCGTCAAGTTTCTGCTTCGCCAAGTCACGCGCTCCCGGATAATCTGCCGTCATAGAATCAATCTCTTTAAGCAAAGTTTCTCTTTCACTTCGTAATGTCTCGATTCTGGTCATAATATCTTTGCAGTCACGCTCAAGATTTACGCCATCTTTCTTCAAATCATCCAGTGTCCTCTTCTGCCCCTCCATTTCATCAGCAAGTTTTTGAGCCTTGAAATTGAGCTCTATAATATTCGGATCTGCTTCGGCTTCTTTCAGTTCAGTCTTTACGCGAGTCATGTCCGTAGTTACTGCCTTCAGCTCTCTAGGGACACTAATCAAACCTAAAAGAAGCTCCTGGTTAAAGCCTTGTAACGTGCTTATTTTTTCAACTATAGTAGTCTTTTTCTTCTGCAGTTCCTTTATTTCATCATCAATGCTTTCAAGCTCTGCAGTTTTGATCTCAAGCTGTTTTTTCAAGGCATACTTACCGATGTATGGTACCTTATATACTTCCGGCTTAATTTTCCTTACAGCTTTTCCCTGATACAGCATACATCCGGACGTAATTGAGATACTGTGGGCTTTCAATTCCTTTACATCCTTACAACGAATAACCCTATTAAGAATTTCTCTTGCATAGGCTAAAGCATATCTGTTCTCACTTGTCACTACGCCAGCCAAACTTGTGTCATCTGTAGATGCACCCAAATCCAATGCACCAGTGTTAACAAGTGCAACTGTATGGATCTCACTTTTATGCCGATCATATACTTCTGCGGCAATATCATATACATCCGGGTTTACTATCAGATTAAAACGCTGCGTGTTCAAATAACCTTCCACAGCATCCTGCCACTCAGAATCAACAACCTCAAGAAGATCAGCAAATACCCTGACTTCCGAATCAATCCTCCGACTTGCAAGTTCATCCGCTATCAGTTTCTGTAGCTTAACTGTATTAGTCGGATAACTCATCTGATTCTTTTTCAGACCATCCACTTCTCTCTTCAGCTGTTCTTTCTTTTCACCGTATTCTCTGAGTCTTTGAGAACACGCCGACTGTTCCTCATACGCTGCGTTTTTTTCCTTATCTATCACTCCACCAATGGTTACAACAATATCTGTTTTTCGTTCATCATCAATGTCTGTACCGCCGATTGACCTTACGTCAAGTGCTGTTACAGGGCTATTCTCGGGGCCGATGGCACGCACGACAGTTTCTGTCTTAACCAGCTGAGCAGATAATCCCTTAAGCTTTTCCTTTAGAGTTTTTTGTTTATCTTCTATGATTGCCAGTTCATTCTGAAGTTTTGCAATAAGCATCGCACAGTCATTTGTTTTGATTGAAACCTGCACCTCATTGTACTTTTCTTCTACTACCTGCAGTGATTGCTCTGCTTCATAAATATCGTGATTTTTACGGGAAAGTGAACTTTCTTTCTTCGTTTTACTCTCTAATGCAGATTCTATCTTCTGCTCTTTATCAGCCAGAGAAGCCAGCTTCAACAATATATCTATAACAAGAATGTCTCTGTCATTCTCCTTCAATTCATCATGCTTGGACAGTATGATCTGCAGTTGATCAATCTGTTTGCGCACCTCAGCCAATATCGTCTGCATCTCTCTTAAGTTACGAATATTTTCGCGTAGGGTATCTACATCAATCTTCTTCTCCGGTAGGATAAACTTATTGATGAAGCTCTTCACGTTATCCATGGGCTTAAAAGCGATTGATTTCGGAATCATTTCAAAGAAATTCTCATCGAGATGTCCAAGCCTTGCCCTAAACTGATTCTTGGCTTCAGATGTCGTCAGGATGAATGAAACTCTTTTGCCATTCACAGTAAACTGTTCATCTAAAGCAGGCTTGTTACCAACAATAAAGCTTATTGCATCAATCGGGGCTTCAACTTTGAACCACTTTTTCTTTAGTTCACTTTCTACATCCAGGGAATCAATCTTCACCCCAATAGTAAAGAATCTATCTTTGCTCTCCTCATAGAATTCAAGTGCAACAAAAGAAATCACACTTCCTGTGCGATAATATGCATTGCCCTCTTCTCCGGTCTTACAACGTACATAGCCTTTGAGGTCACGCTTGCCGCGCTTCTCTCCTACAGTTGTTGCAAGATTAAACGACTTGGTACTCGTAGTCAGTACTAACTGTATTGCATCAAGAATAGTCGATTTTCCAGAAGCATTTTCACCGCTAAGAAGGAAAGATCCGTCAACATTAATCGTCTCATTCTGGAAGTAATGCCAATTAATCAGTTTAATCTTCGTCAGTTTCTTCATCGTCTGAACTGTCTGCACGCTCCTCTCCTCCTCTTCCGTATTTATCAAGCTTGTCCTTTGCTGTCTGATACATATCGTCCAAGCTGGAATTAGCAACAGCAAGTAATATAGAAGGATATATGATTACTCTCGTATCCGGATTCGACATGTCAGCATCCAAGTTTTGAATCAGATGATACCTTCTGAATAATCCCATAGAATTTCTTAGTGTAGTTTTATCAAGTTTATTCTGCATCTTAAGCATATTGTACTTGTCATAAACCTGATCCACGATCACCACAACATCACCAGACTGTGACACCTTCTTCCTTTCCTCGATATATAGGAGCCGAAGAATGAGAAGAAGCATGCTCTCAATCTTTTTCAGATGAATTCTACCGGTACCGGCAGGATTATTTATTCCAATAACCCCCTGATTTTCCTGGATAACAAGCTCGTACCCAAGCACATCAAAGAGAGATATAAAGTAGTCTCGATAGTTAAGAATAAAGTTGTAGTCCGAAATGGTATCCTTGTTTTTCTTAATGATGAAGCACTCATTAAGAAGCTTATTTGCTGTCGCTCTGAATTTATCCTTCGGAACGTTCTCTAAAACATCAATGAACTCCATCAACGGATCCTCCTCTTAATCTCAAAATCCCGGAATCTAAATCCTTCTTTCTCTATCATCTCTCCACAGTTGTTCACTATATATTCTGTCTTATCTTCTTTTCCATAAAGGTAAATAAAAATGATACGAATCATATCTCTTCTCGACATAACATCTATCTCAGATGCCTTTACTGCCTGCTTTCCTTCAAGCTTCTCGTCAACAAAAGCACTAATGTTTTTCTTGGAAAATCTGTTCTTATTCTTCTCCAAGATTGCTAATCTACGGAGTTCTCTATCTTCATCAGATAAAAAAAAGCCATCCGTCAGTTCATCTACTTCCGTAATCTTCTTTGAAATAGGAATAGCCTTTAAGGACTCTCCGCTTAAAAAGCCTTGCGGGAATATGTTGAACAGACTGCATATATCATAGGAAGCATCCTCTGTCAGATTGCTCTCCTCGTCTCTATTAAATTCATCTGCCATATATTGCAGGATCTTTGATATCTTACCTTCAGCATTATTGCTGTTAAGAAGCAGAAACTTCGCTCGTTCTACCGCATTGCGAATATACTTTGAATTTCGGCGATCGATCTCATCGACAATATCGTCGTATGACCTAAAACGGTCTATAGTTTCAGCAATCATGCCATGCACGATATCTGAAGCTTCTCCCAAATGGTTAACGCCCTCAATATTCATAAAGCCCTGGACAATCAGATCAAATCTCTCTTTGTCCTCAAGCATGTCCTGCAATCTTCGAAGAATCGTATTTCTGAATCTGGAAACATTATCATTAGTCTTGATTCTGTGGTAAGCCTTTGAGCCAACTTCCTCATGGTAGGAAAAGAAATTCTCCAGTATTTCTTCAGCGGATTTGTCAGACGTTATCTCCTCAATATATTTTCTAATGCTAGTATTAAGTTTCTTTAGTTCTGTAAATAGAGAAAGGGTATGGTCATAGACCGGTTTTACTACCTGAACATAAGGTCTCGAAAGAAGTTCTTCATTAGTGAGTAGTGAATAAATAGCTGAAATCTCACTCTGGTACTCCATCTCTTTCTGGTTAGTAATACTATTGATCGTCTGGATCAACGTTACAGAATGGTTTGGCATAATGACACGTATCTTTTGATCATTGCCAATGTCATATTCTATCCATCCATAATCCTTAAGTTTCCTAAGAAATGTCGACGCCTTGGACTTAGAGTCTTTCAATGATTCTGTTTCATCCTCAAACTGAATATCTCCGGTTCCCATAGACTCGAAATAATATGTGAGCTTCGCCACGAGAACATCCCTGTCAGCACCATATGACAGCTCTGTTCGATACGAGTCATATATGATGTTTAAGCAGTCAACATATATATATTTAAACAGGCTGGTGAATGGCTTAAAAAAATCCTCACCGACTATGTCAAACAGTTCTGCCACTGAATGCTCTCCTTTCCAATAAAATTGCTATGTTTTTCCGACTTTACTGATACAATCTGTGATAAATCATTTGTATTTCTTCCTCTTTAATTCTTTCTTTCCAGAAATCAATTCTGTCCCGTATTCTTTTTGCATGTTTCAAATATCGGACACCGTTTAATTCTCTTAGAAGTGATTCCAAGTATTCCACTCGTCTTGTTAACTGTGGAATTATTTCATCCACATTCCCGCCCCAATGCGAAGGGTCTAGTGGAATTCTTTCAAACAATTCATAATCGTCATTTTTCTTTAGCAGTTCTAACAAAGCCCTCTTCCGTAGTTCCTCATTTGCATCAGAAAGCGCATGAAACAATGTTACTATTTTTTCATCTTTTGCATGTTCGTCCACAATATGAAGAATCCATTGCTCTTGCTTTTCCCGAAGTTCTGTATCCGAAGAATCCCACGCAAGAATATTTCGAAATTCATCTGATAATCTCCACTCAGAAATGTACTCTTTAGAAGAAGCAATTGTTTCATAAATGCAATCAAAATACTTTATATAATCATCAGTTTTCCAAAGTGTTTTATATCTATAAGAATCGTGATCATGACCTTCATTAATCGATGATACGATATAGTCTGCATATTTTCTTATCCACGTTTCATCAACCGATATGAATGCTTGTAGAAAAACGCCATGCAAATCTTCTAATGTACCCCTTCGTAGCATGAAAAAGTAAATATCCTGTAGCAATGGAATGTCTGAAGAATACAAATCAACAACTTTCTCCGGATAATAACACGCTTCATGAAACAATAAGGCAAAATACATTTCAACAATAAAAGTACTGTACCTCGTCTTTTCCAAAATGATTCTAGATGCATGGATGTATATTTTTTCATCAATCCGCATAAATTTATCAAGGAATCTTAAGCTTCTATATGCAGACGATTTTATTTCTCTGTCAGAATCATCTTTTAAGAAAACTATCAATTTATCATAAATATCTTTATTTACTTCCTCTGATGGAATAGATTCAAAAAACGAAAAGTTCCATTTATTTCTAGCTGCAGACTGCCTTTCATTTATCCTTACATATATTTCATTAGGCGTAAGTATACAAAATAAATCCTTTAACACCACTCCTGGGTTTATTGCTAATTCGTCAGCCTTTTCTAACGCAGCTTCAAAAAGTGCCAAATTCTTTTCTGCGTCACCATTGAAACTGTTAGCTATTATTTCAATACTATGAGTAATCTTATACTGTTTATCTCTATCTTTTTCGAACTTAAATTCTTTAATAAGCTCAACAGCACTATAGACAAGCTTACGCAGTTCTTCTCCCGTAATTGTGTTTGCTATCTTCTTGAGATTACTTAAATGCTGTTTTTCATATTCATCATATTCCAAATCTGAGTATATAAAATCGTCATCTAACGCAGTAAACAACTCCCATTCTTTTGAAGAAAAAACAGAATCTTCCTTTTCATATTCAACATGAAGTTTTGTCCAGCCATAATATAGATCTCTTGTAATTAAAGCTCGTTTTAAGTTTCCAAGAGAGCTTTGCTGCATAATAGTCTCAATATATCTTTTATCCTCTAGGACAACATCCTTATCGTTTGCACCGCGAATTGAAATTGCATATTGCTTCAAAAATGATTCAAAATCAGTCTTTAATTCTAAGATTTGTGCTAATTTGGTCGCAATTTCCCAGCATAATTTCCGATACTTTATCACGTTCTCGTCATTACTCAATTCTAAATGATAAAGCCTAAAGGTGTTACCTCGCCCCATCTCCGCTGGTCTAAACTCAAATTTCAAATACTCCTTTATAACAGCAAGCATAAATCTTAATACATATAAGTTCTCGCCTGAATAATTCAAAAGTGTATTGCATACTGTCTGTTCCGAATAAAAACCATATAAACACGAATCTTGATCAATCCCATACACATTTTTTATAAATTGAAATCCAACAATCGTATTCTCTTCAGATTTAGCTACATATTCCAGCAATAATTCAATCGCAGTCTTTAGATATAATGAGTTTCCATAACCGGATAACAATCCCAGGATTTTCTCATCATTATTCATTACATGTTTATCGAAATCAATGTGCTTATTCTCAACCACACAAGAATTAATTGATTTAATCTTCTCTTCTGCAATCAAAAATGCGTCTTCAGGTCTAAACATATGAAAAGTAACAACAAAATCCTCAAAACATCGTTCACCCTCACTTTCATATTTGTCCCATACTTTTTTAACTTCGTTCGAAATATAATTGCATAATGATTCTGTTGAAAAGATATGAAACAATGTGTTTATAGATCTTACAACCCCTTCCTTGAATTGCTTATATCCAACATATAAAACATCCGAGAAAGGAATCTCCCTTTGCTTAAAAAAGGTATAATACAACATGTAATTTGACAGGCACTGGTCTGAGATTGAGGCTACCATATCTTTATGGATTTCAACTACTTCCATCTTCGACAATGTATAAATACATTCCTTAAATGTATCCTCCGAAATGTTTCCAGAGCGCAACAAATCCGATAATCCATTAAGCCTATTCAAAAACACTGCATTTAATAATGCCAGGATTCCTGATGTTAAACAAAGCTTCCTATCATTACCCATTCGGGGTTCCACTACACCCGCATAGTATTGGTCATACACCTCAGAAGCATCGTGGATTGAAGAAAGTGTTTGTTTTTCTTTAGCTATTCGCCCAGCCATATACGCTATTCTAGGATTTCCTTCAGCAATTCTTATAATCTGCTCAACATAAAGAGAATTCTTTATACCCAGATTTAGATCCAAAAACTTCGTGATATCATCATCTGAAAAAGAATCCAACTGAATTAAGTCAGGTTTTGTAACCTGACTTACAGTCCTAATAACATTTTCCTTAACATAATCTCTTACGGTCATAATGACCTTCACACTTAAATCCACATCGCTATTAGAAACGTATTGTAAGATTTGTGGTATTCCCGCCAATTCGTTCGCATCATCCACAAAGAAAACATAATTGCTTTTTTTCTCTGTTTTTGCGACCAAGTCTTCATACAATGGTTGATTATTATTTTTAACGCACAACAAGATAAAGCCTTGTTTTTCAGAAAACTGCTTGCACGCTTCAAGCACAAGCCTTGTTTTTCCTGTACCCGCTGCGCCATGTACGATTACAACCTTACAGTTTTCTAAAGCTTGTATAACTCTTGATAATTCCTCTTTCCTTTCTAGAAAAATCGTATTAAGCGGGGCCGCCATCTCATTTGAATCATATAAATCGATAAAATCATCGATCGTCATGATCTGGTTTGTATCTAACGGTATGTTTAAAAAATCCTTTGCCAACTTCGGATAGTGGTTATAAACCTGCTGGGCTAATTCATCTACGCCAATTAATATTAATTTGATATTCTTTTCTTCACATAATGTATGTAATTTTCGATCATCCCCTGCAAGCAGGTTTGAAGACGTATGGCAACATATTATTTCCTCTATTGCATCTATTGGCAATTTCGTCTTTTCTGGATCAAGGCATTTTTCGATATCATCCTTGAGTTTTTCATAGATTCCGTTTTGTTGGCATGTATAGGCAACAAATACATACTTCCCGTTTTCCTTCCGAAAATATGTATCCGGATTCCCAATGGTTGTCTTCAAAGTTCCGCTTTTCATTCCAAGTCCCAATAATGAACCGTGTTGATCTTGTCTTGATAAAAAAGTATCGCAAAACTTTTGAAACTCCCCAGGTCCCAATTGAATTATCGCGTTCTCAATAGTAGTTATAATTGACATGTTGCCACACTCGCTTTTCGCATCACATATTATTTCTTTAATCCTCAAGTCCAAAGTTCGTAATCTTCAGAGTACGACAGTTCTCCGATACAGTTCTGACGGTAGACGAAGGGATTCCCTCAGGGGCGTTCACACTTACCTCGAGTGTCAGTTCAACATCACTGCCTTCTACAGCCATAAGATGCTGAATGACCTCTTGCACGTAATTATTTACATCACGGTTCACTCTTGTAGTATCAAGTTTTGCGCTCATAAAGAATCTTGTATTCTTAGGTGCATCCGGAGCAGGTGTACCGCCACCAGCCTAACTGCCGGTTCCTGTCTGACCTCCGCTTGTGCCAGTTCCGCTTCCACCGGGTACGGTTTCTCCCGATCCACCACACGGAATATCACCGCCGCCCTGCGACTCTTCCTTCTTCTCAGCTGCAATCTGCTTCAGCGCAACATTGATCTTTACAAGCAGGTCAGACTGATTCAGAGAGAATACCGATTTGTTATACTTCAGATCTACATATCTGTCCTTGCTATATGCACCCGCTAACGCAAAATACTCATCCGATGCAACACCACGAAGGATTGCATCTTCCAGGAGAAATTATAAGACAGCGTTTCAGATCCCCCCTGACAATCAGTTCTTTTTTGAACAGACCCGTCATGATAGTTTTACCTGCTCCAGGATCATCAGCCAAAACATATCTGAGTGGCAGTTTCGGAAGCATTTCCTGATAAACTGCCGATATCTGATGCGGAAGCGGCTCGACGGATGAAGTGTGCACTGCAAGATAAGGATCAAACAAATGTGCCAGACTGATCCTATATGCCTCCGACGCTAATCTCATTTGTTCTCCACTTGCGTCAAAACTCCAAGGTAAATGATTATCTTGAACTGTAATCGATGCCTCATCATCTCTATAAAGGAGTTGGGTTCCCGGAACTCCCGCATTATTCTTATATGTAATCTCAACCACATTGGAGCCATACCACTGAACAGCAACAACCGAAACTGGTTCGTCTCCATCGATGCCAAGTATGTTACTGCCAACCGTAATGTCCTCTAACTTGGTCATGAACAACCTCCAAAAGCACAACTACCAATGGTATCTAATTGATACCATTTTACGATTCCTCATCGTCTGGAATCATTTCCATAATGTCCCCGACATCACATTGCAAATGAGCGCAAATCCTTTTAAGTACATCCATTGAGACATCTTCGTTTCTGCCAAGCTTCGCTAGTGTATTTGGGCTCATCTCGATAGCTTCCAGTAAGTCCATCTTCTTCATGCCCTTGTCTATCAACAATTTCCACAGCTTGTTATAACTTACTCTCATTCTCTATTTCCCTTATCTGCAAATCGCATCAAACGGCCCATTTATGCCTATCGGACCATACAATAGTACAGAGTAAATTATACCATGACATCCTTCAGTCCTCAATAAGATAGTTATAGAAATCTATAATTTTCTGAAAACTCATTTTTTGTCTTTTGAAACCCTCCCACACTCCATTATCCACATTTCATGTCCCAAAAAACGGACTTCAACTGGTTTTTTACAAATTGGCAAGAAATGCATTTGTCCGACAAATGCGCAGGCCTGCTTGTTGGGAGTTGCTCGATATCGTATTTTGCCGTAGCGAAGTCCGTCATCTCCTGCTTGGCTTTTCGGTATTCCCGGTAAGCCTCTTTCTTCCTGGCAAGGAGTTCCGCGTAGTCTTCGATCAGCTGAGTATGAAGCAACAGAACCTGCTCTTTACTCAGTTTTCTCATTTAGCAAGCACCTCATACGCCTCTTTATTTTGTGCCAATAATCTCTTTGAAATGACTAATACGTCTTCATCAGATGCGATTGCGTTCTCATCTGCTTTGCTAAAATCGATAACAAGATATCTGGGAACATTATTCTTAAGAATAACCGCAGTTCCTCTTTCATCCACCAGTCTTGTATCTTTTGAAAAATTCTGGTTGACTTCTTTCCTTAAAACAAACCGTAAAGAAGGGGTACAAGAGTGATGCCGATGAGTGCAACACCACCTCCGGCCATGAGCTGCTTCATGCCCTGGGACTTTGCTTATGTGTGATAAAGAAGCAATAGAAGTGCAAAAAATTTTGCCGTTCCTATCCGACACTTGGCCATTGTGTCGGATAGGTCGGGCGGTTATTCGG
>Ga0256404_1005801_pt1 | contig 21291 bp, 16 predicted proteins | sample RumenRJG_01DNA_FD_185990 | JGI IMG/M metagenome (GOLD analysis project Ga0256404, IMG submission 185990) | Bovine rumen microbial communities from Lethbridge, Alberta, Canada - RJG_01 | ecosystem: Host-associated > Mammals > Digestive system > Stomach > Rumen | place: Canada: Alberta | collected...
CCCACCCGCTTAGCGGGTGGTTTTGTGTGCCACGCGCTTGATCGTTTTGCTGCCGGCAAAACTTGAAGCAGCGCGCGGCACGTGGTCACGACCTACAATCAAAACAAGAATCCATACGGATTCTTCAAAGACATAAAAAGCCGCAGGGATCTATATGATTCCTGCGGCTTTTCGGTTATCCACCGGGGACGGTTCCCGCCGGGAAGAACCGTTCCCGATGGATCACTCTTTAATATTCTTTATGAGCATGAGGACATTTTCGTCTCCGTCTCTCTCATACAGAACCTTGTCCATGGATTTTTTTACCATGAAGATCCCAAGACCGCCTATCTGACGTTCGGCTGCACTTAAAGTTATATCCGGATCTTCCTTTGCAAGAGGATTATAGGATATTCCTCTGTCCCTGAAGGTAATCTGGACATTATTACCCGATGGATCCTGAGATAAAGCTACGCATGCAAGCCGAGGCACTTCAGGTCCCATTTCTTCATATGCGTAATTTGCGATATTTACAAAGATCTCTTCACAGGCTATACATATTTTGATTTCCATCGGTGTACTGCATCCCATTTCAGCCAAATACTCACTGATATAATCTGTAACACTATCCAGCTCTTCCAGAACCGCATCTACCACGATTTCTTTTCTATTTATCTCAACTATATCCTTCATAATCATCGCACCTCATCCTACGGTATCTTGTAATTCATCTTTATCTGTACAGTTACCTCTGTAGCAGAATCCCAGCATGGTTATATCATCAAACTGTTCCGACTCTCCAACAAATCTGTCTATATTATCCTTCACAGTTTTGAGCAACTCAACAGGCACTGCATCCGGATCTTTGTTCAATGCTTCCAGCATCCTGTCTGTACCAAACTGCCGATCATCGGCATCGGTAGATTCCGGAACTCCGTCCGTGTAGGTAAAAAGCGAAGCACCTTCTTTAAGATAGAATTCATACTCCTTATACTTCAAACCTTCAAAGGTTCCCAGGGGAAGACCATGAACATCCTTCATGAGCCCGAAACTTTTCTCAGGTTCCTTAAGGACCGGAAATTCGTGTCCCGCATTAACAGCCGTAACCTTACCGGTTTTAAGGTCTATCCTTGCAAGCCAGGCCGTAACAAACATGTCTTCTTTATTGTTGTCACACAGCTGATCGTTAACAACACTGAAAAGCTCCGATGGCGTTCTGTCGATTAAAGCATTGGTCTTTATAAGAATCTTACTCATCATCATAAAGAGTGCTGCAGGTATGCCTTTTCCGGAAACATCCGCCATTACCAGCACAATATTATCATCGTCAATCCTGAAAAAATCATAAAAGTCTCCGGCAACTTCTTTAGCAGGCGTCATGGTTGCATAGAGATCGAAATTCTGTCCTTTTGTAAACTCCGAAAAATTTACCGGCAGCATATGTGCCTGTATATCCGTAGCCAGAGACAGTTCCATCGCAGTATGTTCTTCTCTGGAGACTGCCTCTTTCATATCCGCCTGATATTTATCGAGAGACTCCGCCATGTTGTTGAAAGACAAAGCAAGACTTCCTATTTCATCATTAGTATCCACCAGGGTTCTGTGCCCGAGATTCCCCAGACTTATCTTCTTCATATCCCCTGACAGGATCTTCAAGGGTTCACTAAGATTATACGACACTTTTCCTGCAACATACACTGAAACAATACTTAAAATAAAAAACAGCAGAAAGCAGGTGAGCAGCATTGACTCTATAGTGGTTTCAATAATCCTGTTCATCAATTGAGTATTTTGATTTATTTCACTTTCAATACTGTTTATAGGCCCCAGTACCGAACTTAACGGGCTCTGCAGCACCAGCCTCAGGTTGACATAATCTATATCCGAATAAGCCAGAAGATATTCCTCCCGGGTTTCCGGATCCGTGCTGAACAAAGCATCGGTTTTCTCTTTTTTCACTAATACTTCATTCAAACCATAAAGTCCGTGATATTGTCCCGATTCAAGCAGCATCCGGGGCTCATCTTCAGAATAAACCCTGCCTGTCTCCGCAAGAACAGTTCCCTTGTCATCCATCAGGATAGCTAAATCAGTTTCATTTATCCCTTTGCTGACTATATTTCTTAATACCGACTCTGCACGGATATCCAAAGCAACGCATCCGGCATATCTACCATTTTTATAACAGAAGGGTGCTACACAGGTTATGACATCCCCGTGGCCAAATATATCTTTATAACGTTCGGTGAAAACCGGCCCGGAGCTCTCTTTACCAAGCTGATACCATTCGGTATTTTTAAAATCATAATACTTTGTATTTGCAGCCCCCTGCTCAGTTGAGGACACATACTCATCATAAGAAAGCATTAAGCCTTCTTCGGTAGCGATATACAGAGCTGTTATCTCGGAATGACGGTCCGCAATGGACCTGCATATATCTTCTATATTCGCAAGATATCCGGCCTTTGCCTGATTTTTTTCATCATAATCTACGCTGTCATCACAAAGGGTAAGAAACATTGCATCATAGCCCAAGGGTATACCATCCCCCCAGAAAACATTTCTCTTTGTGAATTGAGCCGGTTCCGAAAGAATCTCCTCAGCATATACAGCCAGGTATTCCACATCTTCCATATAGATGTAAAATTTTTCGCCGGCAATTTTTGCTCTGTCAGAAACTGTGTTCTTAACATTATCACTAAAGGAATCCCGAAGAGCCGCTCTGCTTTTAGAAGCCGCCTCCATACCGAACTTAATACTGTCCTTTTCAGCCTCATTATGAACACTTCTAAGTGCGTATACACACACAATAGCCGAAAGCATAATGGCTGCCATGGAAACACACAGGGTCATACCCGTAAGTCTTCTTGCAAAGGCAGAATTGACATGTTTTCTTTTCCTGATATGGTCTTTCAGTCGGGTTCTGATACTTTTATGGTTCATGGTTCATTACCCTCCTGCTTTGTATCGCCGTTAAACTTAAAGCAAAGCATGGTGAAATCATCAAACTGTGGTGCTTCTCCCACAAATTCACCGATACTCTTTTTCATAAATGACAGGATTTCCTCCGGAACCTTATCTCTGACTCTGTTTAATGCCTCCGTCATCCTGTCGGTTCCAAACAGTTTTTCTTCCTTGTTAGTGGCTTCGGTAACACCGTCCGTGTACAGAAACAGCTTACTTCCCTGTGTAAGCATAAATTCATACTGCTTAAATTCTATACCCTCCATACTGCCCAAAGGTATAGTATGTATATCTTTCATAAGAGAAAAGCTTTCATTCGGAAGCATTATCGCAGGATATTCGTGACCTGCGTTGCAGGCCTTTATGAGACCGGTCTTCAGATCAAGGATTCCGAGCCATGCGGTTACGAACATATCATCCCGGTTGTTTTCACAAAGGACCTTATTAACATAACTGAATACCTTTTCCGGAGAATCTTCAACATAGGTATGAGTTTTGATCAGAGTCTTTGTCACAGCCATATACAGGGAGGCCGGAACACCTTTACCCGAGACATCTGCCATGACCATCGCAAGATGACTGTCATCAACCAAAAAGAAGTCATAGAAGTCTCCGCCGACTTCCTTTGCCGGATCCATGGTTGCATAAATATCAAAATCATTTCTGTCAGGAAAAGCAGGAAAATCATTAGGCAAAAGACTTGTCTGGATGTCCCTTGCCATGGAAAGCTCTGCAGCGATACGTTCCTCTTTCACTGCAGCGCGTCTGATGGTTTCCATGTATTTCTGGATTGAAGCTGCCATGAGGTTAAATGCTCTTGCCAGATCACCTGTCTCATCCTTTGTATCCACCTCTGTTCTATGGGAAAGGTCTCCCTCGGAGAATTTTTGAACATCCTCTTCAAGGCGTCTGATGGGTCTGATCATATTGAGGGACTGAATCGTGACAACTACGGCAGTCAGCAGAAGGAGCACCGCAAATATCACCAGGCAGTTATTGATAACATGCCTGATCGCATTATCAAAATTCTCCGATACAGTCTCAACACTGTCACCTATATCAGATCTGATTTCCTCGGCAGCTTTGGTAAATGCCTCCTTAGGCGCCTTTACAACAAATATCCAGTTGGTATGTTCGATATAGGATGCTCCGATATAGCAGGTTCCTTCAGGCTCCTCTGCAGTGTATATTACCGTTTTCTCTTCAGGATTTTCATCCAGATGGCTTATCAGCTCATCAATTCCGGCAAACTTCTTTTCCGGTGTATCCTGCTTCATGTTTTTGTACGCAAGTATCCCGCCTTTGGGTGTAACGATAAATGCCTCCATATTGTCGGAAACATTACTGTTTACCAGTACGGAATACAAATCATCAGTATGTATATCTATACCTACGCAGCCTGCAAAACTGCCCTTATCATCATAGAAGGGTATAGAACAGGTTGTGACACTGCCCTGTAAAAAGGTATCAACGTATCTTGAAATAAACGTGATTTCGCCCTTGTCTTTCGCCAGTCTGTACCAGTCCCTATCCCTGAATTCATAATACCTGTCATCGCCTTCTGCATCAGCAGCTAATTCGGCAAAGTCATCATAGCTTATAAGCACGCCGGTTTCCGTACCTATGTAAAGATCTTTATACTCCGGATTAACTTCCTTGAGAGGTTTGAATATCTTAACTATATTTGCTATTAATTCAGCCTCATCCTTAACCTCACCTTCATAGACAATATCCTTATCTGCCAGAAGCTTGTATAAAGACAATTCACCTGCCATATCCATGGAAATATCCGGCACCTGAACAGGATTATAGCGTTCACTGTGTTTATAAATATCCTTTATAAATGACTCAAGATAGTAGGCGTCATTCAAATAACTGTTTATGATTTCATTTACATAGACCATTTTTTCGCCCAGCTGATCTCCCACCTGATCCTCCAGGTCGGCTATCATTGCTTCCTCACTTAAGTCAGCTGCACTATGGGCAAAACCCACACTGAGCCGTTCCGTGGAAGAATGGACTTTCTTTATGGCAAAAATACTGATAACGGAAGAAAACACCAGAGTAACAAAGACAATCCCAAGGACTGCATTGGACAGCTTAAAGAAAATGCTGCTTCTGTTTTTAGTTTTATAATAATCAGAAGCAGCATCCTTACTGTTCTTTTTGAAAATTACAAAATTTGAAAAATAGAAAATTAATATTATTAAAACAAATAAGATGAATATTAACGTTACCGTCGAAATGCCGGTCATCAGTCCACCTCTTCTTTATATACTCATTTTGGTAACAAATTTATGCTCTTAGGAACATTGTATCACCCATTCCGGGAGGACAGCAAAAGTTTCCGAAGCTTTTGATATACACAAATTAAACTGCAAAAAATGTATGGATTTAATGCATATAACGAAACATAAAGCTTTGTGGCTGCCTTGATATTATCATTCTTAAGATAACCAGGAAAAAACCTTATTATCCTGCTTCTGATGTATTCCATATCACCGGTTCGGTGTTTGCCATACAGCATCTGATTGATATTAGCTGTCTGATCCACAGAATATGCTTCAAAAAGAGCTTCACCTCCGGGTTTCCCCTTCAATTCACGGGAAATAAGCTCTTTGAATCGTCTTTCATTCTCAAAAAATCCCTTACTGAATCCCAAATGTGTTATACTTCCTTTTCTTACCCTGCGAAACATACATATTCTGTCAGTTATCACTATTTTTTTCGCTTTGGTGATCATCTGTTGCGAAAACAGGATATCCTCTCCGGTTGTCAGCTTAGTCGAAAATCTGGTATTTCCGACTAAGCTTAAGGAAAATATGAAGCCGGCTAGAAAAGAGCATAAACGTCTTCGTTTGGTCTTTTCATCAAGCTTAACGATATCATAGCTCAGCTTTTTCAATCTAACCCGGGGAATCACCGAGCCGTCATCAAAATTCACGCCTCGCCCTTCTACAACATCGACTCCCGGATACAACGTGAGCCTCATCATATCCGTAAGTACGTTTTGATCCGCTATCATATCATCTGAATCAAGAAAATACAGATATTCTCCGATGGCTGCCTCTATTCCTGTGTTTCTTGCTTTGGAGATACCCTGATTTTTTATATGGATAACCTTTATCCTGGGATCTTTTTCCGCATATTCATCACACATTACAGAAGAACGGTCTGTAGAGCCATCATCAACCAGGATGACTTCATAATTTTGAAAAGTCTGCATTTTTACAGAATTGATACAGTCCTCAAGGTATCTTTCCACGTTATATACCGGGATAATGATAGAAAGCTTACTATTATTCATCGATGCCTCCCGTTGTTTTACTTATTTCAATCCTTTTCAATCTCTTCAGAAGTACCCCCGCCACAAGCCAGAACACAAAGGACATGGCGGTAGTTCTCATAAATATATCCACCTCGAAAAATATAAAGCTTAGAAGCATCACAAGGATCGAGCAGAAAAACAGATCCTTTAAGGAACTCCTGGCACTGATGTGTTTTTTCAAAAACTCATGAGCTGAAGAAAGAATAAAGCCTATAACTGCTATAAAACCGAATATACCTGTTGTTATCATCACATGAAGATATGTATTATGAGCTCCGTATACCTTCTTCCTTGCATGATCATAGGGGTAAAGTGCTTTAAAATCTTTAACAACATAGCTGTCCTGATAGTTTTCCCATATATATCTGTCATATCCGTATGGTGAAAAACCGAAAATGATATTTAAAACGTCATCTCCCAATATATCAGCATAGCTTTTCCAGATAATTGTCCTCCTGCTTGAAAGTGTCTGATTTTTTGGTCTGTCAAGCTCCTCAGCTGATATTACTCTATTAGTTTTGTTATGCACATTGTCATAAGCAGCTTTCAGCATAACTGTCCTTACACCCTTCACCAGCATCAAAAGTACTGCTATCAGCAGCATATACATGACCAGCTTGCAGATGATACGTTTTATGCCATGAGTTATACTGTGTAAAAAATCACCGAACATGACAAGCACAAACAGTCCCGCAGCTATTCCTACAAAGATCGTTCTTGTGTCAGACAATATGATATATAAGCCATAGATAAGGATCTCCGTCAGATACATCAGCTTAAAAGCCTTATGTTTACTGTAAATAAACATAAAAACAGAACCAAAGAGCAGTACTGCCGCAAGACTTGTTCCGTAATATAATGTATTTGTTATGCCGTAAAGCCTTCCCTCATACCATCCTTGATGCATATCCTTTTCGGTTATATAATACTCAAGGTTTATAAACTGGTAAAACATGTATATTATTACAGGAATAAATATAACGGTTCCAAAAGAATGCAATCTTATCATCAGATCATTCTCTTCTTTATCTGATAAACGAAAGGCAACACTGTAAATAAGTGTCATCTGTACCATACTCCATAAGATACTCTTTATATTCCCCACAAAATCATAGCTGTATCTGTATATGGTAGAGATAACTGCTGCTGATAACAGTAAATATATCCACTTTTTGTTGGAAACCTTTAAAGATATACGTTCTCTACATAGATCAACGGCTGCTAAAACAATTCCGACCACACAAAGTATTTTTGAAAAATATATAAAAACCGAATTCTCTATAAAATCCCTTATGGGATTAATTATAAACAGGATATTATAAATGATACATAAATATGTATATATAACAACCATTCGAGAATACTGTTTTTTGACACTTCTTAACACAAAATCATAATAAGCTTTGATCATCATGAATTATTACCCTTTATAAATAATGCTCTCATACGTAAATACAGCTCTTTCATTTCCTGCTCTTCCGAAATGAAATTTGCAATAAAAAGAGCGATTCCGCTGACTGTAACTGTTATAACTGCATTTATCATCCACTTAAGAAAATCATCCACAATGACCCCGGTTTTTTCGAAAAGGAAAAATATCACTATCATTGCAGTTACAGAGTTTAAAAATATGCGCCTTACAGTCTTTGATAAGCTTTTTTTTAAAAACATTCTGTCAGTGTACAAGAGGACGTCTATTGTACGATACAAAAAAGCCGCTATACTACCTATCAGGGTACCAGCAATTCCATACCGGGGGATCAGGATGACCGATACAGCTATATTGATCACACCTTCAGCAACAGATCTCCACAGTGTTTTCTGATAATGCCCGGCTGCATCGATAAGGGAGCTTGCAGGAAACCTCAGCATCCTTATAAAACCGGAGATTATAAATAAAACGGCTATATTCCAGTTCATGTATTCTTCACTATCAGCCAGGCCTTTGGTATAAATATTCATGAATGGTCTTATAAGTATGACAACGCTTATATATATTGTAAAAATAACTATAAACGCTATATACTCATACGAACTGTAGGCTGTCCGCAATCTGTCTTCATCATTACTCACTATAAGATTTCCGAAGCCTGCCGTAGTGCTGCTAGTGATCGCGGAGATCATAGATGCCACTGCATACAAAACAAGATCATAGACAGCATATATACTTACATTTTTTAATGCGCTGTCAGAAGAAAAAATGGTCAACAGAACCATATCAGTATTCAGGCAAATGAAGCCCATAATCTGATGGACAAATGCAGCCCGTCTTTGGGTAAAAGCATGTTTTCCTTCATTTTGTTTAAAACTCAAAAAAGGATATTCTTTATGGGTGATAGCTGTCACTGCAATACTTCCAAACAAAAATACAGGGATCGCAGCTGCCTTAACCGTCAAAGAATCAGCCTTTAAGCTTATCATAAAATAGGTAATGACCGTTACCGCAGTCTTGACAGCAACCTGAACAAAATTGATCACGTAGGTTTTCTGATCTGCCATCAAAAGAACTCGATACTTGTCTATCAAAAAAAAATCCGACAATGTGTTGACCGAAAGAATAAGGACCATTTTCTGAACAAAAGCCTTGTCCGGAACTTCATCTGAAATGATATACGGATATATGATCATGATTCCGATCATGAGGAACAGGAAACAGAAACCTGATTTAATGTAAAATCGTCTGAGATCATACAGTATCCCATTGATCTCTTCCTTATCTCCATTTGCAAGTGGTGCATAGAGCTCCACCATACCTGCTACCCCGAGACCCATTTCCACAATCCCGAGACATGAAACCAACTGCATCACTGATGAAACGAGACCGTTTATCACTGAACCATATTCATAAATAAACAGCTTAGGAATCAAAAGCCCATAAATGCCATTAACTGCCTGAAGCAGCAGAGCACTTATGTAATTGATGTATGCATTCCTTGTTCTCATATTATTTCTTCCAGTATCCGTATGGTTCTCTCTATTCCGGTTCTGATGTTATATTTGGGCTTCCACCCCAGACTCCCGAGCTTATCTCCGTCAAGTCTTGCTTTTGTAGCCTTGCTGTATCCTGATGCTTCAACGGCATCCGGGATTTCAAAAATAACCTTTCTCCCCTTAACTTCAGCTATCAGTTCTGCAAGAGCTTTAAGTGTGATATCCGAATTTTGATTTGCGATATTATATGCTTCTCCGGATTTTCCTTTAAAAAATACCGTTAACAAACCTGAGACAGAATCAGAAACATATTGGTAGGAATAATATTGTGTGCCGCAGGACTTTAATACTATATCTTCATTTTTCACAGCCTTCATTATGAATTGGCTGATAGCTTTTGAATCTCCGGTCTTCATGGTAGGTCCATAGGTACGGGTCAGCCTTGGTATAACAACATTTAACCCCTTCTGTGCTTTGTACGCCTGACACAATGACTCACCGCATCTTTTACTTTCAGGATATCCTGCCCTCATGGTGTTTGAGTCAATATATCCACAGTATGTCTCATCAAACATTTCCACATCACCGCGGTTTTCACCATATATTTCATTTGACGAAGCAAAAACAAAGCGTTCTGCATGATGCTTTACGGCAAATTCCGAAAGATTCTGTAATCCGATTATATTAGTGGTTATGGTTCCGATGGGGTCAGTAGCATATAGTAACGGGTGCGTGTTGGATGCAAGATGAAAAACATGATCTATACTATCAGGAGCATCCATGGTCAGCGGCAATCCTGCATCATAATGAAGAACCCTGAGATGTTTATCATCAGAATATTTTATAAATCTCTCCCGGAGCTCTTCCGGACTTCTTCCCAAAACGTATACTGTATAGTCCAAATCATGTGTAAGGTTTTTTTCAAGAAGCACATCTGTTAAAAAGCTGCCTATCATGCCTGAGGCTCCTGAAATCATTATATTTTTCTTTCTCAGTTTTTCCCAGGGAAGCTCCAGCTCACAGACATATCTTACGTCCTCCGTATATAAGCTATTGCTATATAAGTTCATTTTATCCATACCTTTATTTCAGCCAATTATCCTTATCTGATTTTAGATAAGCCTTAAACATTTCGAGATCATCCTTTGTGGTAAGCTTTACATTTTTATCGGATCCGGCAGCAAAGTATAAACGAACGCCAAGTTCAACCATCATGGTGTTTGCATAGCTGGACCCGTAAATACCTATTTTCCTTTCAAAAGCTTCATGGTATTTTGAATCGAGCAGACCGAATTTATATGCTTGTGGTGTTGATACTCTGCGCAGGGTTTCACGAGGGATATATCTTGTAGTGCTTATTTCGTCATCGATTATAAAAATCTGTTCATTATAAGGTTGTGAGGATACAGCGTTTCCATACTCTGCTGCCTTCAAAATAACATCAGTGAGTACTGATTCATCAACAAGCGGTCTGATCCCATCGTGTATTATTACTATTTCTTCAGCATCTACTTCATTCTCAAGATTGTATACACCATTTCTGATGGACTCCTGACTGGTTTTACCTCCCGGTACTATCCATCTCAATTTATCAATATTAAATTGTTTTGCATATGCTTTTACGACATTCTGCCAACCGTCTAGACACACTACTTCGATCGAATCGATCATAGGATGCTTCTGGAATCCTTCCAATGTATAGATCAGCACCGGCTTATCGTAAACATTTATGAATTGTTTAGGGATGTCCTGACCCATTCTTGTTCCGGATCCCCCTGCTATAATGATAGCCGTAGCCATAACGTGTCTCCTCCTCTTTGAAAGCATACTTTTTCTGTTTATGTTTTCTTTCTGATCCGATCTGTCACCTTATATATATATCCCTGTAATTTATATATGATCTCTCTGTATCTATCAGTATCGCATCATGTCCGGGTTTCCGTTTTTCTTCAGGCGGAAGCTTCATATAATCCCCAAAGGCGATTTTCAGATATTCCCGAAACCCAACAGGAACCGGCATCCTTGTATCCTCAAAATCATACTTTACAGCCCTTGAAAAGCACTGTTTGGGATATCTTTTTTTCATATAATACGGGCCGGCGCAGATTTCAGTTATTGCGTCACAGTCATCGATCTTGTATTTCGACATCTGCCTTTCCGCATGCTTCCATATTTTATATCTTAGCTTCCTGTTACTTACTATCAGCAATGTTAGCTCAGCTATTTTTCTTACGATCAAGCCATGATTGACAGGTATCACCTGTGAACAGAACAGCTGATATATAAGCCCCCAGATTACCTGTTTCATACGTTGGATTTTCCGTGGAGGATACCCGTCCAAAGGAAATATATCCAACGCTATCCCATGAGGGATATCAAGCCCTTTCTGAATAGGTCTTATCATGGTTGTACTTTTATCTCTCAAGGTCATGAATATATTGTGATCGTTATATGATTCCGATGGATATAACAGTGCATATTTATCAGTATCTTTCCATAATTTCTTAAGCTTTTCATAATCATCTCTGGGCAGAAAAAAATCAAGGTCATCATCCCATGGAATAAAGCCCTTATTGCGGACAGCACCTATACATCCGCCTCCGCAAAAATATGTGAGAAGCTGATTTTCTTCACAAAAAGCCACAAAAAATTCAGCCATTTCAAGACTTTTATGCTGCACCCTTTTGAGTAGATCTTTGTCATAGTTCTGCATATCAAATCCCCTTCTGTTTCCTTAAAAACCATCAAAAAAAGTCAGCTTTTCCTGAATAAACCGGATATGATCCCATTTAGAGTACCCAGACCATAACTGATGTGAACTATGGGAAAAATCACCGGCAAAACAATAGGATAAAATTCTCCATCATCATTGAGCGTTGTCAGTATGCTTATACAGAGATCGACGAAGCTATATGTCAAACATAACACTGTAAAAGGCACCCATGATACTACTATACCGGTAATAGCTGCAGCCGCTAAAGCTGCCACAAATAAAAACGGAACTAAATGAAAAACGGATATGCACCCCGGACAATAAAACAGTGTCTTACCGATCCAAAAACCGTTCATATATTTTTGCATAACCATATCCTTTAGATTGTTTCTTGTCTGATAGCTTGAATGAATCAACTGGTCATAGCATATTTTATAGCCCTTTTTTAACACTCTGTAATGATATTCATTATCTTCAGTCCTTGACAGTTTTTCATTAAACAGCCCTACATTTTGTATGACTTCTTTTCTGTACGCCGGACTGAACACGGATTTAACATATTTTTTTGTTTCACCATGCCTATATGGTGCTATTCCTGAACCAAACATAGACTGTTCCACTTTAAGAAGGGTCCTCTTCCAGGGAGTTTCTTCATCGATGATGTTTTCCCTGAGACCACCACATACATACTCTCCCGAGCTGATGCAGTCAACATTTCTCTCCACGAAATCCTTGGGAATCCTTGCATGCGCATCAACTCGCAAAAGAATATCACCTGTACCTGCGGAAATAACCGTATTCCATCCGGCCGGCTGTATCCTCTCAGGATTTTCCAATACATTAATACTTAAAAAATCACCGGAATGCAATTCGCAAAAATCCGTCATGATACTCTTGGTATCATCGTTTGAAACACCATCAACCAAAATAACTTCCATAAGTTTATGCGGATATGTTTGCTGAAGAAGATCATGTAACAGTTCCGGCAGATGTTCATGTTCATTAAATGCAATAATACCAAAGGTAACTGTAAAATTTTTATCCATTTTGCGCACCACTATCTTCAATAAATATGGCAAACAGGGTTCGTATCATGATCATTATTTCATTATGCAACGTAAAATCTTTTATGCTTTGCAAATTATACTTCATTTTAGCAGGTAATATTTCCTCTACATATATTTTATCCACATCCACTGCTCCATCCAGTAGTTTGGCCTCATCCTTATATCTGATGCTTGCCTCAGATGTTATCCCCGCAGGAAGAAGCAATGTAGCATACATTTCTTTAGTGTACCTTTCCACATATTTTGTTGTCTCAGGTCTTGTGCCCACGAAACTCATGTTACCTGAAAGAACATCCAAAAGCTGAGGAATCTCATCGATTCGTAGGTTGCGTAGACGAATGCCTACTTTGGTGATCCTGGCATCGCTGCCAACTGTTACGGCCGTTCCAACCTTGTCAGCATTATTTACCATCGTCCGGAACTTGTGGATCCGGAATCTCTTCCCGTAAGCAGTTACTCTTTCCTGACGGTAGAATACCGGACCGGGTGAGTCCAATTGGATCATGACAGCAATGATAAGCATGGGAATGGCAAGTATGATCAGCAAGATCATGGCAGCTACAACATCAAAGCCCCTCTTCAGTACAAGTTCACTTTTTTTCTTTGCAAGTATGTCATAGTATTCCCTAACTTCCTCGCACTGCATGAATTGAGGCAGGTCTTCCCATTTACGAAGCCTCATTTTTTTGTCCTTCCCTGAATATATTCACTTACAACTTCTTTATAGTTTCTGATTACATAATCAACATCCTCATCTGTAAGCTTTGTATGCAGCGGCAGGGTGATCAGATTTGCATAGTAGTCATATGCATTCGGGAAATCCTTTATGTCCCAGCCCATTTCTTTATAGGCAGTCATCATCGGAAGCGGCTTATAGTGGACATTGGTACTGACTCCCCGCCCTGCCAGCTTTACGATGATCTCTCTTCGAAGCTCCTCGCTTATTCCCGGAATTCTGGTAAGATACAGGTGACCTGAAGACCGGCTGTCACCTGTATAATGTACCGTATGCCCCACTCCCAGATCATCACACATTTTGTCATACTGCTCTATTATTTCTTTCCTCCTTTTCAGGAGAGCCGGATAACGGTCGAGCTGCTTAAGCCCGATGGCAGACATGATATCAGTCATATTATATTTGTACCATGTGCCTAAGATATCGTATTCCCACTCACCGGACATGTTTTTGTTAAAAGAATCCTTTGACTGCCCGTGCATTATATATAATTGATACCGGTCATATATTTCTTCATCAGCTATTCCCGGGATCCTTCTCCAGGTCGCAGCCCCCCCTTCACCGGTGGTAAGGTTCTTTACTGCATGAAATGAAAAATCCGTGAAATCTGCAAAACCACCGGCCATTATTCCATTTTTACTTGCACCAAGCGCATGTGCATCATCAGCAAATATCAATACACGGCCTATGGCTTTTTGAATCCTCTTCCCGAGATCTGTATTTCCTCCCGGCACAAACAAGCTTCTTTTTTCTTCTACAGCTTCATACAATCTGTCAAAGTCAGTAATTATCCCACCCAGATCCACCGATACAATTGCTTTTGTCTTATCAGTGATGGCTTCCGCCACTTTGTCATAGTCCATTTCCATAGAATCCTTTTGACTATCAACAAAAACAACCTTTGCACCGCAATGGATTGCCGCAGAAGCAGTGGCTGTATAGGTATATGCAGGGACGATAACCTCATCCCCCTCACCTATCCCGCATATTCTGAAATTTATCTCTTCAGCTGCTGTTGCAGAATTGACGCACACCAGTCTGTTACTGTAACGGACTATGTTCTCATCTGAATCACAATCCACATCAGTCATACCTGTATCTATATACGCTGCCAGACGTCGTTCCAGCAGCTTGGTTTTAGATCCTGTTGTGATCCATCCGGATCTGAGAGTTTCACAAACTTCTTCTATTTCAAGTTCGCTTATATCAGGCGGACTAAAGCTTATAAATCTTTTGTCCATATTTCTCCTTATCTGTTTATCTGAATCTATCATTTTTATGTAACAATGCAGTTTGGTTATACAAAGATTCTCCGGATGAGCTGCTACATCTTTACGTTCAATTTTATGTACCTCTAGCTGTCCTGAACTCTTTTATATGAAATTGATTTTAAATTAACTTTTGCACCAACCTCTGTAAATACAAGAAACTCATAATTCCGTCCTTCACCGCTGAACGGAACTTTGCATTCGAGAATTCCTTCTTTGTCAAAATCCTTGGCATATACATCAACCACTGCTCTTTTTTCTTTTCCCGAATAAGCTGCGACCACCAGTTGACATACCTTGTCATCCTTAGCGTTTCCGGCATCCATGAGCCTTAGCTTAAAGCTTGCGATGAATTTTCCTTCATAAAGCTCTATATATGGACCATGTATAAGCTGATGATCTGATCCTTCAAGGTTAACGGAGCCATCATCAAGTAATATTAAATCATTTAGCTTCGCCATTTCCCCAAGTTCTATAATATGTTCGTAAGTGTTGATTCTTTCGAGTGTATAACCATCTTCCCCCAGAGCCGTGATCACACGATCATCGTTTGTATAAATAGCACCGGTATCTGAAATCTGAAGATACAAAAAGCCATTTTCCGTAAGACATTGTGAATCCCATGATACATCTGTAATAACAGTTACATCTTTAAATCTAGCAAAGTCCTCACCATTAAAGTACGCTCTGTCGATACCCTTTATATTTCTTATGTATATTTCCGGCATTTTGTCAGCATACACTTTGCCGCCTGCCGTAGATACTATACGCTCCAGAACATTTCTTTCGCTATCTATTTTTTCACGGACATCATCTGTTACTCTTTTCATCAAAGCTTCACCGGTTATGAGCCATACACATCCGAACAAAACAGTACAGACAACAGCAATCATTTCCAATTTATTCACTTTTTCATGTATGACTATATCTGCTGCTGCGGAGCTCATATTCAAAATAAATATAAAAGTCGCTGAAAATACAGCTGCTATAACTAAAAATAATATTAAGCCTTTAACTCCGCCCCCATGAAGCCCCATAGCACAAAAAACGGTATTATGCCATGTAAAGGCCTTAGGCAGCATTAAAAATATGAGTAACAACTGAATAATGCATATTCCTGTAAAAGCAACTGCATATTTTCTATTATTTAGTTTCTGTTTGAAATTTTCTATGCTCTCGGTTATGTACTTCGGAAATTTATCATCGGAGCCTATAAAATCAGCAAAGGGAAGCAGCAGGAAAATATTATAACTGAGCTCATACCAATGATGTTCCATTACAAAATCAAATGCCAGAATGGTCATGACAAAAGCTACAAGCTCATTTTTGGTTCTCAATGCTTTGGCTGTTACATATATCCACAAAATATTTGCCGTAATATATGTAACATACCCATATCTTATAAGAATCTGAGGGTATGAGGAATCGATGAAGGTGTATGGATTACCACTGAAAACAGTAGAGCCGCCTCGTCCAAACATATCAAAATAGGTGCCAAAGGGCTTTATGCCATACTGACTCAGCATCTCCGCAGCCGGTTTCAGCCTCCCGTGAAAAATGCTGTTTACAGTGATCGCAAAAGGCATTTCCTTCATATAAAAAAATACCATTATAATAACGCATAATCCCAGAACAGGAAAAGCAGATATCATAGCTATATTCATAAGCTTCTTAATCTGCTTAAAGCCCCCGGATTTCTTTGCGATCCTTCTGTCATAAGCTCTGAATATCAGCATGGCTGAAAAAAGCAAGCCAAGATACCCCGATGTAGTGCCTCTCGCTACATAAAACGAAATATATAATGAAAACAGGGAAGGTAAGATGAAAAGCTCTTCAGGAGCATCCTTCAGAATTATCCATAATAAAGAAGACATCATAAGAACGGCGGTACTGAAATCCGTCGGTGAAATATGTCCCCAATAACTCCTTAAACCTTTCTCGTTTTTAACCATGCTGTATATCACTCCGTCATGAGAAGCCAGCATCATAACAATAATGACAAGTGCAGACGGAACAAATGCAGCCACAATTATTTTTTTTATATTAATATCTAAGCAGCCTATTATCAGGGGTGCTAAGAACTGTTGATAAGGATAGTGCTCCGGGGGAAATGCAAAATAAAACACTAATGCCGTCAAAAGGCTCATACATATCTTTATATTATTGAATATGATATCTTTTGAGATTTTAAAGGTTATTTTTGATATGACATTAAAATGCCCGGTATCAGCGCTAATCGTTAATGTATCATCATGATTAAATAAAACCACCAGTTTAACGATAACGACCAGCCATGTCAGTCTGTACAATTCTTTAAATACTACAGCCGGAATATTGAAATAAAAGGTTGTAAGCCCTATTTGCGTACCAAAGCAAACCAGTGCGATGATAAAAAGAAAATGATGATTTAAAGTCTCATAAACCAGCCTTCTCTCATCTGTACCAAACCACTTCGTGCCTTTTAACAAAAATACGCTTAAAAGCCCTGGCATGATAGCTCCTGCTACAATAATACCGACCAGACAATAGCAAAGACTGCCATGTATTATGATGTTAAAAAAAGCAGCAGATAATTTGACTATAGATAGGGCAAGCATCCCCGTTATAGCTGTATCCCCGATTGCTGCCATGCCAAAGTACGAAAAAAACATTGTATCAACAGATAACCTTTGTTTTCTTTTTCTATAAAACAAAAACAAAGTTATCAATGGTATGATCAAATATTTTATTGTGTAAATTATAACTGATCTATAGTTCATCTTCCTTCGGTAGTTATTACTGTTTGTACCCAAATAATCATGTATATCTGCTAACGTGAATACCTGCCGATTCAATAAGCTTACTACGAGCCAACGAACACTTGAATTATTTATAACAGCTAATAGCGATTATTGATATAACAATCCGGCAGTCCACATGGTTCACAGGCTGAACTGTTACTATACTCGTAAATGCTTTTATACAGATAAATTTATACTCTTTAGCACGTTACCCTCATAGTCGTATATGCTGAACACATCACCGTCCATAACAGCATAGCTGTTTGGGTTTCCGCCCTTCGGAATGGAAGTGCTTCCCGGATTCAGATGATAAAAGCTGACTCCGTCCTTCTCCATTTTCTCTGCATTGATAAGATGGGTATGGCCATGAAGAAGTACATCCCCGTCGGAAAGAGGAGGAAGGTTAACTTCATTAAATATGTGTCCATGAGTCGCAAATATGGTGTGACCGTTCAGGACCAGTATCCCATAGTCTGCGAGCACAGGAAATTTAAGTACCATCTGATCAACCTCTGCTTCACAGTTTCCCCTCACCGCCCATATTCTGTTTTTCAGGGGATTCAGCATCTCTATGACTTCCTTAGGGGCATAGTCCTTCGGAAGATCGTTTCGGGGTCCGTGGTACAGGATGTCCCCAAGTATTATCAGGCGCTCCGCACCGCTTTTCTCATAGGCTTCCAGGGTCTTCCTGCACCAGTAGGAAGACCCGTGAATGTCGCTGGCAATGAAGTATTTCATAAAACTCCTCCTACTACATTTTAACCGGAGCGGCGAAGCCAAGTGTTTCTATACATGTGTTGAGAACCTTCCAGGTGAGCATCAGGAGGCTCATGTAGCCCTGCTTCTTTTTCTCATCAGGCTCGCTCAGGAACTTAACATCATGGTAGAAGCTGTTGAAGGCATTTGACACTTCGTAGATGTAAGAACAAATGCGATGAGGCGCAAGCTCTCTCCATGCGCCGTTTATCTCATCCTGATATCTTGTGAGAAGTGTCTCTAAAGTGCGTCCGCTCTTATCTTCCACAGGAAGTATCTCAAAGTCTACGGAATGTGAATTAATGTAATCCTTTACGGCTACCTCTTCTCCGATGCCCTGCTCCTGCATGAATTTACGAATGATTGAGCTTATGCGAACGATGGTATAAAGGATATATGGACCGGTATTTCCTTCAAATGAAGTGAATTTGTCAAGGTCAAAAATATAGTCCTTTGTAGCCTGATTGCTGAGATCGCCATACTTAAGAGCAGCAAGACCTACAAGTGTTGCAATCTTCTCAGCTTCCTCGGAGCTTATCTCATCGCCTCTTGATTCCTTTATCCTCTCAAGTACCTTTGAGTTGGTTTCTGCTATGAGCTTCTCAAGTCGGAGAACACCACCCTCACGTGTCTTAAAGGGCTTTCCATCCTTACCATTCATGGTACCGAAACCGATAAACTTAAGCTCCTCTTCCGGTCTCACATAGCCTGCCTTGCGGGCAACTCTGAAGAACTGTGTATAGTGAAGGGACTGACGGCTGTCAGCAACGTAAATGTACTCATCCGGCTTATAGAGCTTTTCACGCTCAATGATGGTTCCCAGATCTGATGTGGCATAGAGCGCACCACCATCGGATTTACGAACCATACATGGAGGAATTTCCTTAGGGTCTTCAGGTTCATTTACATCCACAACAAGGGCGCCCTGAGACTCATATGCAAGGCCTTTATCTGTAAGATCCTGAATAAGTCCCGGAATATACTGCTGGGCATCACTCTCGCCCTTCCAGAGATCAAAATGAACATCAAGGTTTCCATAGTTCTTCTTGAGATCAGCTACAGAAACTTCCATGATTCTCTTCCATACCTCACGGTACTTAGGGTCACCCTCCTGAAGCTTTACAGTTGCGGTATGAGCACGCTCCGCAAAATCCGGATTAACCAGTGTTCCGTCATCATTCTTTTCTTTCGCCTTGCCGGAAGCGAAAGGATATATCTCCTCAAGCTGTGCTATATCAAGTTCTTCATCAAGCTGTCCTCTGTCCTCAAGCTCAGCTATGATAAGTCCCATCTGAAGTCCCCAGTCACCGAGGTGAACGTCACCGATGACCTCATTTCCCTGCTGCTTAGCCATTCTCTTGATGGTTTCTCCGATAACAGCGGAACGAAGGTGTCCAACATGAAGTGGCTTTGCAACATTGGCTCCGCCGTAATCTACGATGATTTTCTTTCCCTCATGGGCATCAAGTCCCAGATCCTCACGGAAGGTCATCTCGTTAAGGTATTTCTTAACCAGCTCCTGTGACAGGTTAATGTTTATGAATCCGGGCATAACCGCTGAAACTTCTGAGAACATAAGGATATCATCTCTCTTCATATCCTTAAGCTTTTCTACAACTTCATTTGCGATATCAATGGGCTTCTTATGATACTGCTTGGCGCCGGCCATAGCTCCGTTGCACTGATACTCGCAAAGATCAGGACGATTGGAAATAGAAACCTTTCCAAGTTCTGAATCATAACCGCAAAGTGCAAAACCCGTTCTTACCGCATCTCCGATAACATTAAGTATGGTAGTCAATGTGAAACTCCTTTTATATTTAAACAATGGGTGTCTATAAAAAAAAGGCTTCCTTTCGGGAAACCTTTCTCAAAAACGGAGATTTCTCCGTAAATCTTTATTTAACTAAGATCAGCCACGAGACTCGTACTGACCTGTCTGTGTTGATACGATAACCTTATCTCCGATATTGATGAAAAGAGGAACCTGGATATCAACACCCGTCTCAAGAGTTGCAGGCTTTGTAGCACCTGTAGCTGTATTGCCCTTTACACCCGGTTCTGTATGTGTAACCTCAAGTGTAACCTTAAGAGGCGGCTCTACTGCGAATACCTTGCCCTGATATGAATCAACACGAACTGTCTCATTCTCCTTAACGAACTTCATGGAATCAGCGATCTCATCGTGTGAAAGAGCAATCTGCTCGAATGTCTCAGGATTCATGAAGTTGTACATCTCACCGTCATCATAGAGATACTGCATATCCTGTCTGTCGATGTGTGCTGGCGGGAACTTCTCTGTAGGACGGAATGTACGCTCTGTTACACCACCGTTGATAACATTTCTAAGCTTTGTTCTTACGAAAGCTGCTCCCTTACCCGGCTTAACGTGCTGGAACTCAATGATCTGAACAACCTGACCCTCGATCTCGAGTGTGACACCGTTTCTGAAATCACCTGCTGATACCATAAAATCCTCCTAAATAATGAAACTACTGAATACTCAGTTTGTTTATCGTTTTTTTATTAAATACTCGTGCTTTGTGGCACCTTAATAAGCCGTACCGGCACTCGAGCTCACAAAATACTGAAGTATTCTAATACAAATAAGCTAATATTGCAATACCTTCATATACTTTTTCGTTACTATTCACAGTTAAACACCTTTGATTCATGCAGTACCATCTGCTTTTCTGCATTCGCCCACCCCATTCACGTGACTTATTGATTTACTTTTTAGTCCCACCCCAGCTCATGCAGAAAATCAGA
>Ga0256404_1005802_pt1 | contig 21289 bp, 14 predicted proteins | sample RumenRJG_01DNA_FD_185990 | JGI IMG/M metagenome (GOLD analysis project Ga0256404, IMG submission 185990) | Bovine rumen microbial communities from Lethbridge, Alberta, Canada - RJG_01 | ecosystem: Host-associated > Mammals > Digestive system > Stomach > Rumen | place: Canada: Alberta | collected...
CTTTTTCCGAGATGGTTCCGGGACACCGTCATCTTCAGGAACTTGCCGAGTACGTAAAAATGGGTGTTATCGAGGCAGGCGGTGTGCCTGTTCGTTCAGAAACCATCTGTATCTGTGACGGATTATGTCAGGGCCATATGGGCATGAGATATCCTCTCGCAAGCCGCGAGCTTATCGCAGATTCAGTAGAAATGGTTGTGGAAGCCCATCACTTTGATGCCATGGTTCTCCTTGCAGGCTGCGACAAGATCCTTCCAGGCATGATCATGGCAGCTGCAAGACTTAACATTCCTACCGTTATCGTTCCGGGCGGCCCAATGCTTCCGGGCTACGTTGATGGCAATCCTCTTTTCTGTTCTTCCGAGCTTCGTGAATTCCCGGGCCGTGTTGAGGCCGGTGTGGTAACTCCCGAACATATGAAGGAGGTTGAGAAGCTGACACTACCGACAGTTGGCTCCTGTGCGCACCTTGGAACCGCAAATTCTATGTGCATGCTTTCAGAGGTTCTGGGACTTGCACTTCCCGGCGCCGGAACAGCTCCCGCAGTTTCAAACAAACGTAAGCGTATCGCCAAAGCCTCAGGCCGCGAGGTCATGAAGATGCTGAAGGAAGGCATTACCCCGAGAAAGATACTGACAAGAGAGACTCTTCTAAATGGTATCACCGGTGCCATGGCAACAGGTTCTTCAACAAACCTGGTTCTCCACCTTATGGCTATAGCTAATGAAGCAGGCGTTAAGCTTGAACTTTCGGATTTCGACAGAATAAGCCGTGAGGTTCCGTTTATCTGTAACCTTCAGCCATCAGGAAAGTATCCTATCGCATCTCTTGATAATGATGGCGGTATCACAGCGGTTCTCAAGACTGTTGAGAGTAAGCTCAATTTGAATTCGCTGACACTGACCGGAGAAACCATCGGCGAGCGAATCAAGGATGTTGTGGTTCAGCACGGAGATGTAATTAAGACCATGGAAAATCCTCAGAAGCCTGAAGGTGGCATCGCAATCCTCAGAGGAAACCTGGCACCTAACGGCGCTGTCATCAAACAGTCCGGTGTTAAGGAATCCATGTATTACTTCAAGGGAACCGCAAGAGTTTTCAACTCCATGGAGGAAACAGATGCTGCAATTTCTGCAGGTGAGATCAAGAAGGGAACCGTCATTGTCATCCGCTATGAGGGCCCTAAGGGAGGCCCGGGTATGAGGGAAATGCTCTCAACCACCTCTCTCATCATGGGTCGCGGTATGGATGAAGACGTAGCTCTCGTTACAGACGGAAGATTCTCAGGGGCAACTCATGGACCATGCATCGGTCATGTATCACCTGAGGCAGCTGACGGCGGTCCTATCGCCTTTGTTCAGGACGGTGACGAGATAACCATCGATATCCATAACCGGAAGCTTGAGATCAATGTAAGCGCCGAGGAATTTGAAAAAAGAAAGGAAGGCTGGAAGCCTCTGGTTAAGCCTCGTCTCAAGGCTCTTGCAAAGTACGCGACCCTTGTTACCAGCGCTGATACCGGTGCGATTGTTGATGAAAGCAAACTGATACAGTAACCACATCAGAAGGACGTATTTAACGTCCTTCTTTTTTTCATGCTTGATAGTTGTTCCACCAACTTAAATCTTGGAGTAGAATATTATTCAGGTTGTTGTCATGTCCACCGGGAACTATTCTTAACCATGAGAACCGTTTCGGCAAAATAACAACCCTATCAATTCAGACTTGGAGACATTTATGAAGACAGTTGTAGCAAAGTTCGGCGGAACATCTCTGGCTGACGCCGGCCAATTCCAAAAAATTAAGGATATTATAGAAAAGGATCCCTCAAGAAGATTTATCGTGGCATCCGCACCGGGAAAAAGATTTCCCGAAGACATAAAGGTCACAGACATGCTCCTCAGATGTTATCAGAATGCAAAAAACGGTGAGGATTTTGAGCAGGACCTTAATGAGATAAAAAATCGTTTTCAGGATATCAAGGAAGCACTGAACATTGACTTCCCAATCGATAAAGAAATAGACATTATCAGAAAACATCTCAGCGAAAATCCTGACAGTCAGTATATGGCAAGCCGGGGCGAATATCTCAACTCTCAGATCCTCGCCTCATACCTCGGCTTCACCTTCGTTGATCCCGCCTGGTGTGTATGTTTCAATGAAGACGGAACTTTGGACAGCATTATGACAAAACGCGCCATGAGTGCTGCTCTCCGTCCTCTGAAAAATGCTGTTGTGGCAGGTTTTTACGGTGCCGATACAGATGGAAGGATCCATACCTTTTCAAGAGGCGGATCCGATGTGACCGGAAGCCTTGTGGCAAGCGCCATTGAAGCAGATCTCTATGAGAACTGGACCGACGTTTCCGGTCTTCTGGCTGCGGATCCCCGCATAGTGGATTCTCCGAAATCCGTTGAATATCTCAGCTATCGTGAGCTTCGAACCCTTTCCTATATGGGGGCTTCCGTTCTTCACACGGATGCGGTTCTGCCTGCATCAAATCTGGGAATCCCAATCAACATAAGAAACACCAATTGTCCCGATGACCCCGGAACCACTATCGTGCGAAAGCTTCCGGAAGGCAAGGTAAAGTATCCCGTAGTCGGTGTGGCAGGCCGCATCGGAATGTCAGTTATTCAGGTAGAAAAGGTTATGGTCAGCGATGGTTCCGGATTCAGCGCTGTCATGCTTGATATCCTGAAAGAACGTAATCTTCCCTTCGAACAGTGCCTCACGGGAATTGATACCATTACCCTTGTTATCAGAAGTGACCTTCTGAACCCCTGTAAAGATGAACTCCTGGAAGAAATAAAGACCAAACTCAGTCCGGACTACCTTGGTATAAAAGAAAACCTCAGTATGATAGCCGTTGTTGGAGAGCGCGGTACCGAGTCCAGCGACGCCAATGTCAAGGTCCTCCACGCACTCGACGAAGCCGGCATTGAAATCAGCACCATTAATCAGGGGGCCGGAAAACTTAATCTCCTGATAGGTGTCCCGGAGGAACGCTATAAAGATGCCATCCGCGCTGTCTATTCTTCCATCGACAGCTCACTGAACGAAGCATAAAATGGCCTAATGTTCGTTGGCTCCGCGAACGAAAAAATGAAGCTTCATACCAACGGCCCACTGAATTGAAAGTACATTCCGTTCAAAAAGTCCGTCAGTGATTAAACGCTCACGCATTCATCCCTGACGGACTTTTTTCTCTTCATGTTCTTTCAATCAGCATGCCTGGTTGGCATTGAAGCCTCATTTTTCCGTGTTTTGAAAGATTCAATGTTTTTTCTTTCTCTTCTTTTTCTTACTGTTATCCGAAGTATCCTGTCCATTACCGGATTCAGCTTTAACTTCCTTTACAGGTTCCGGAGCAGCTTCTTCTGTCTCGGGGACATCTTCAGCTTGCTCCTCCGGAGCTTCCGGAGCAGCTTCTTCGGCAGCTTCACTCTCTTCGGGTTCAGAATCACTCTCTTTTTTTTTTCATTTTCCTGAGACTTCTCATCCTCAACAGAATAGAACTCGATCTCAACATCCTCATCATCCACGAGATCTTCATCACAGATATCATCCGGATCAACATCGTCCGATGTCTGAGAACCAAGCTTTTCGTTCAGTGCTTCCTTCACAGTTCTGTAAGCATCCTTACCTGCATCGATGGCAAGATTCTTGGTATCAACCGCAAGATTCTTGGCAGCATAACCGAGATCCTTGGCAGCAGCCTTGATCTCCTCCTTACCCTGACTGTTCTTTAAGGTTGTATAAGACCTCTTTGCAGAATTTTTAACCTCATTTGCCGACTCAAGCACATCTGTAAAATCCTGATCAACTTCCTCAGAAAACTTCTGATACTTGTAGAGGTAAGAAACAACTGCAGCTACGCCTCCGGCAAGAGCCGCCAAACCTAAAAGTCCACCTAAACCTTTTTTCTTTGACATATTTATATCCTCCATTCGGGCAAACAGTTGCCCCAATATTTTTAGAAAAAACTGATAAGAAAATGATACCACCATTATAGAGCTATGTAAAACAAACATTTTTCAAAAATATAAAAATAATAAATAATAAAAGCCGGAGGGCATCCCTCCGGCTCGTCCTTATTTATTTCCCCTGCTCCGGCAGCTTAAATGAGGACTTGAGTCCTACGATACGGTTATATACCGGATGCTCAGGAGTTGAATCCTTGCTGTCTACACAGAAGAAACCGTTACGAACAAACTGGAAGCTGTCATAAGGCTTAACCTTCATAAGCTCAGGCTCAACCATGCAGTTTGTTACTGTTGTAAGTGAGTTAGGATTGAAGTTAAGGGTTCCGTCGTCATTCAGCTTGCCCTTCTCCTCATCGATAAGCTGCTCATAGAGACGTGCGGTTACCTTAGCTGCGGTAGGAGCATTAACCCAATGGATAGTTCCCTTTACCTTACGGCCTTCGAAGCCTGAACCTGATTTTGTCTCAGGATCATAGGTGCAATGTACAACTGTAACATTGCCCTCTGCATCAGTCTCATAGGATACAGCCTTAACAAAGTATGCAGACATGAGCCGAACCTCATTTCCAACATAAAGTCTCTTATACTTCTTTGGAGGCTCGATCATGAAATCATCACGTTCGATGTAAAGCTCTCTTGAGAATGGCACCTGACGTGAACCAAGAGCTTCATTCTCAAGATTATATGGCACCTCAAGCATTTCTTCCTGTCCCTCAGGATAGTTGTCGATCACAAGTTTGATGGGATCGATAACTGCCATCATTCGCTTAGCCTTAAGCTTCAGATCCTCTCTTATGCAATACTCAAGAAGTGAATAGTCAGAGCTTGAATTTGCCTTTGAGATACCGGAAAGCTCAACGAACATACGGATGGATTCAGGTGTGTAACCGCGTCTTCTGAGAGCTGCGATGGTCACAAGACGAGGATCGTCCCAGCCATCAACTACGCCATCCTCAACAAGCTTCTTTATATATCTCTTACCGGTTACAACATTGGTGAGATAAAGCTTTGCGAACTCGATCTGTCTCGGAGGATTCTCAAAGTCACAATGCTTAACTACCCAGTCATAAAGTGGTCTGTGATCCTCAAACTCCAGAGTACAGATGGAATGAGTGATTCCCTCGCAGGCATCCTCAATAGGATGAGCAAAATCGTACATAGGATAGATGCACCACTTATCACCTGTATTGTGATGATGCATGTGGGCAACACGATAGATGATAGGATCTCTCATATTAAGGTTGGGTGATGCCATATCGATCTTTGCACGAAGTGTCAGGGTTCCGTCCTCATACTTTCCGTCCTTCATGTCCTGGAACAGCTTAAGGTTCTCTTCAATACTTCTGTTTCTGTTTGGTGACTCCTTACCAGGTGTGGTGAAATCTCCGCGGTACTCTGTAATCTGCTCTGCAGTAAGATCATCCACAAATGCAAGTCCTTTTTTGATAAGAAGAACTGCTTTCTCATACATCACATCAAAGTAATCTGAGGCAAAGAATACTCTGTTCTCAAAATCCGCACCCAGCCAGCGAACATCTCTCTCGATAGCTTCAACGAACTCTGTTTTCTCCTTCATCGGATTTGTATCGTCAAAACGAAGATTGAACTTTCCGCCATACTCCTTTGCAAGTCCTGAGTTAAGGATTATGGACTTGGCATGACCTATATGAAGATATCCGTTTGGCTCCGGCGGGAATCTGGTCTGTACATGATCATATACTCCCTCTGCAAGATCCTTGTCTATCTCACGCTCAATGAAGTTCTTTGACTCCTGTGGCTTCTCTGCGAGCTCACCATTCTCGTTTCTGATTTCTTCAGACATAACTGTTCTCCTCTGTAATCACTGATTTTAGCCTTTATATCCGACATACAGATGTCGATCCATCCGGCTTCTTATCACATTTGCCGCTAATTTTGTGCAAATGTTTATCTTTCTGTTTTTATGAATAAAGCCAGATGGCTGAAATCGGACTCTCAGCCAATCTGGCATCTGGATCAAAACCCTTTGGATTTTACAACTTTCCAGGTTTATACGCAATAATATGCGTAGTTTTTTATTGCATAAGTCCGGTATCTCTCATAGAAATTCCCGGAGTCTATGATTTTTTCTTATTTTTCTGCCTTTCACTGCTCATTCTGTTAAATCCAACCCGGTGCATCTCATTAAGATCCCTTACCTCAGAGTATCTCACTATACCTACGGACGGGTGAAGAGTACAGCTATAGCCATTAACATTATTAATGTCCATAATAAGCTTACGTATCTTATTGGCGACTTTTTCTATATCTCCCGGTTTTCCCGACTGGGTAAATGCCAGAAAATCATCTCCGGAATATCTGACAAGTGTTGCACTGGTACCAAAGGAGGCAGCCAGTTTCTTTCCCACAGCATAAAGTATCTCATCTCCGAAGGCATGTCCGTACTGACTTATAAGCTCCTGATAGTTATCTATGGAGAAATATATTTCGGCAAAATCAACGCCCCTTCTGTCATACTCATCCTTATATGTAGATACCGCTGCCATCATTCCCCTGATATTGAGAAGTCCGGTAAGGTTATCGGTTTCCTGAATATCAAATTTGCTTACTCTGTCACGTTCTACTTCCGTTACATCCTCAAAATAGCCAATAAGACCTATAATACGTCCATTGTCATATACAGGCATCTTTGAAGCTCTGATATCTCTGATACTTCCGTGGGCGATACAATGTCCGGGTATCCTCTGGGTAACAGCACCCTCTCTGAGAACACGGTACTCATCTCTCCTATAGGGTTCGGGGGCAACGTGCCATCCCATTTCCTCATCGGTCTTTCCGACAAAATCAGACTGGCTCTTAAACCCATAATAATCCATGAATTTCTTATTGGCGCCCACAAATCTGCGCTGCTTATCCTTCCAGAACATTCCGAGAGATGCATTTCTGTTAAGATTATCCCAAAGAAGCTCCTTTGTAAGCTCAGCTCCGAGATTATTTCCGCTTCTCATGGCAGCCATATAATTCTGATAAGCAGACAACTCCGTTGACTTTATGGCATCAGCATTTCTTACAAACACAAGCGCATGGTCTGAAGCCACCAGCACAGCCAGATATATCTTCCAGGTATAATCTCCGCTCAGGGTTTTTGTCCTGATGTAAGCATTGATAAATCTGCTTTCCGTCTGCTTTATCCTTTTTTCCAAAGTACTTGTATCAAAGAAATTGAGATAATTGCTTCTATCTGCCTCGTAAACATATTTTTCGGCAAAATCCTTGGTCAGCTTTTCAATATTTCCGCTTTCAATATCTCTTTTCTCCGAATCCCTCAGATACAGTACTTCAAGGAAATTCTTCTCAAGATCCAGCATTGAGACACTGTTATATATGCCGTACAAATGCTTAAGATTGGCATCAAGTTTCTCCAGCTTTACCTTCTTACCATCTTTGTTGCTGTTAGTAAGGCTGAAGAGTATCGCGCATCTGTCACGATTTTGAGCTACCACCCTGGCCTCAAAATAACAATAATACCCGTTAATGGTGAAATCAGAATAGCAGGAACCCAGGTCTGTTGTTTCCTCTATTGCTTTCCTTATTTTTTTCTTGTCGGAATCCACGGAAATATCGTTTAAATCGTCATCCTCATACCCTATTGCCTTCAGAGTCTTCATATACTCGGCATTACGATAAAGATACGTGACAGTATTCCCGTCATACTCCACCATCGCATACGGTATAACACTTCCGTATGCCGATTCCACAGGCATGTCTGAATTACCCGCAGAATTTACTCTGGTAAGTGAAGCCGGACTCAGGATATTGATTCTTCCAACTTCATCAAAGTACTTAACCTCATCGGGATGCTCTACCTCGATTCCCTTATGGGAAAGCTCTTTCATGCAGTCTTCCACCGGAAGAGGTTTGCAAAACAGAAATCCCTGAGCCATCTCACAGCCTATGCTTCCCAAAAATCTTAACTGCTCCTCAGTCTCCACACGCTCAGCAATAGTAAGGATGCCTATCTCTTTAGCCATATCCACAACGGAAGCCACTATACGACAAGCCTTCGGACTGAAATCCTTGAGAAAGCTCATATTTATCTTGATCTCATTAATTTCAAAGTCCTTAAATATATTCAATGAGGAGTATCCGCCCCCAAAGTCATCCATGCAGATCTGATAACCTGCACATCTGAAACGGTCAAGCTGTTCTTTTATCTTTTCGGTATCCTGATTGAAAGCATCTTCATTTAGCTCGATAATGACAAATTCTCTGGAGATTTCGTATTTCTTTACCGAAGCTTCAATAACTTCAAAAATATCGCACAGCTCAAAATCCTTTCTCGATAAATTCACCGAGAAAGGTACTACCTTCTTACCTTCATTAACTCTGTTTCTGAACAGTATGCAGGATTCCTCCACCACATAACCGTCAAGCTTATGTATAAGTCCATGCTCTTCCAGAACATGAATAAAATCCACCGGCATGATCATGCCATGCTCCGGATCTTCCCATCTGGAAAGTGCTTCAAATCTGCTCACCTTACGGCTTATCCCTCTTATGAGGGGCTGATAATACACCTTTATCCACCCCTTGGATATGGCATCATCTATGGATTCGACGATATATTTTTCAAGATCAAAATTTCTCATTCTACACCCTACGCGCGCTTACATGCAGTCATCTATCTAATCAAAGAAAAAAATATTTGAAATAATTCTTTTTCCGAACCAAATCTATTATTTTGATTATAACTATTTGCCCGTTATAAAGTCAACGAAACCGACAGTAAACAAAAGGAAAATCCAATATAATCTTCGTAGCAGTTCAGCCGGTGGGCCAGGGGGACTGCTGCCGCTAAAAAAATCCGCGGACAAAGGTCCACGGATCATCTTTGATCATTTATTTACGAGATCTATCATGATATCGGGAAGGATACCGTCATTTCCGGCCCACATTTCCTCAATCTGTGCCTCATCTACAGGTGAAGTTCCGATACCGCACTCTATCGTAACGGAAGGTATATCAAGCTTCTGAACTGCCCAGTCCTTGAATCCCGCTGCATCCTTTTCCGCCCAGGTATTGGAAATCCTGTAACCTGTATTCCGGTTTACGATAGAAGCAAGATTGTAACCTTCGTTTTTATAGTTTCCGGTCTCTCCGAAATACCAGTAGATAACCTTTCCCTGCGTGTGGTAGCTGATGGTTCTGTCCGGCATCAGACTGCGTGTAAGGTCTGCAAGTACCTTTGTCTCAATCTCGCACTCAGGTGCCGTTCCCTTATAGTTCATGGATGACGGATGGTCTACCTTGGATGGTGTCTCATCCCAGTTTGCATCGAAATTACGGTTAAGGTTTACACCGTTAATGTTGTTCTTCCAGGTTCTGATGTACTGCCCCATATCCGCAGCATTATCCATACCTGCGATGGTCATGACCGACATTCTCGCCTCTTCTGAATTGAGAGCCTCCAATCCACCCTGAACCAGGGTAATGCCGTCGGGATCCACCATTGGCACAAAATGAATACAGGTGTTGTTCAGGAGTTCCGGAATTGAACAGCCGTTATATACTGTACCGGCCTTCTGCATCTCAAGCAGTGACGCAATCTGTCTCATAACAACCTGGCAAACGATATACTCTCTTGCATGAATTCCTGCGTGAACCAGAACCTTGTGCTTAGCCTGAGGGTTTCCGACTACCACATGATAAAGATTACGGGCATCTGCTGTTGTGGCAAGGACGTCCATCTGCATGCTCGGATATGAAGCCTTGAGTACTGTAAGATCGTCCACCATATTCTGATAGGTGTAGGCAGCGATATTATTAAAATGGTATCCTGCCGGAAGCGGTAATGTCTCCGCCTGTGCTTCTCCTGTCTGAGCTGCAGTCTGATCAGCCTGTACAGTCTGCGCTGAGGCAGCATCACCTGAAGCGGCTGTTGCCGTACCGCCTGTCGATGGACCGAATTCCGATCCTACGGTCTGTTCTGTGCCTGTTCCCGCTACAGGACCGTTTGACTGTATTACTGTTGTATCTGTTGAAGTTGTATTTCCTGTCATAACCGCTATGGGAGCCTCGTTTTCTGTTACAGCGCCTGTTGAATCTGAATTACCTGCTGCTGAAGAGTCCGGATTTTCTGTAGTCTTAGTTACGTCACCCTGCATTTCCGTAGTTAATGAACCTGCATCTGTGGTTAAGCTTTCCCCTGTGGTTTCGGAAGCTGTGGTTTCTGAAGCTGTTGTTCCGGAAGAATCCGAAACAGCCGCCTGCTGAGTTTCGCTTCCCGCTTCTGTTCCCTGATCTCCTGAATTATTCAGCGCCTCCTGAGCGGTACTGCCTGCTTCAACTACGGCAGTAACATATCCCTCTCCATTCACAACCTCTTCGGCATAACCGTTTAAACACAAATAAGCACTGATTGCAGAAGCTGCAACCATGGCAAATATAAATTTTTTCATAAACACCCCTGATGGTTTTTTTCCTGTTGTATTATAATCATGCTACAGTATAGCCCACCTTAATATGACTGTGTACCTACGATTTTTTTAAGATTTAAACCTGACATGTTGAATAAAAAGACAAAAACTATACTTTTTCTTGACCTTATATCGCTTTTGATGAGTCACCTCGCGGCAAATTCCCGTGGCTTTGCCGACTTTTACTCTCATAATATTTATCGCTATGTGAGCCTCACGGTAAGCAGTATCACCGGACTCCTGCCCTTTTCCCTGACTGAAGTTTTGCTGTATGCATTGATTATTTTTTTCATATGGGATTTTTCAAAGGCTCTGAGAGGTTTAATAAAGAATTTCAAAGAATATGAAAATGACACTTTAGAACGTCACTCCCGGGAAAAAACATTAATACCGTATAAGGTATTTAAGCCAATAACTCTCTTTGTGGGGAACCTGTTTCTTATCGCATCCGTCCTTTTTACCTTATATGTGTTTAATTGCGGAATAAATTATAGGCGCACCAGCTTTTCCGTGGAAGCGGGAATCCCGGGCTATGATACTTCGTCTTCTCAAAATGAGGCCAATGCTGACCTTGTGGAGCTTTGTGAATATCTGGTAGAAAACATTAACCTTACAGAAAAACAGCTTCTGGAAAGCTCGCAGCTGCCGGAGGGCGCATCACTTACCTCCGGAATGTACGAAGGAAATGAACAACCGGCCACTCCGGATTCTGAATCCCAAAATCCTGATAATTCCAAAGGTGATCTGCTTCTGTCTCCTGTGAAGCTCTATAACGGCGCTTTCATCGGGGAAACCTCAGCCTCCGAAAGAGCCTCAGTCTCTTATCTTTGGGAGACCGGGAAGCTCGGGCAGGAAGCAATGGAAAGTCTTGGTACACGTTTTTCAAGGCTGTCGGGACATTATCCTTTTCCGAAGCCCCTCATAAATTCATGGATACTGAGCATCCAGCAGGTAACGGGAGTCTACTCGCCCTTTACCATAGAGGCCAACTACAACAGGGATATCCCCTACTATGACATCCCCTTCACTATCTGTCATGAATTGTCTCATCTCAGAGGCTACATGCAGGAGGAGGAAGCAAACTTTATTGCGGTTCTCGCCACCATCGGCTCCGGGGATCCTTATTTCAATTATTCGGGCTATGTTTCTGCCTGGGTCTATGCCGGAAATGCCCTTGCCAAAAATGATCGTGAAAAATTTTCAGAGCTTTATATGAAGATAAATCCCTACACACGTCAGGATATGATGTACAACAACGAATTCTGGGATCGGTATGATACTAAGGCAGCCGAGGTGCATGAAGAGATTAATGATGCCTATCTAAAGTATAACGGCCAGACTCAGGGCGTTAAAAGCTACGGTCAGGTGGTGGATCTCATGCTGACATACTTTTCTGAAAACAGAAGTCTGAAATAGTTTTAATGTTTAAATCTTCACACAAGCCAAAAGGCACCAAAATCCGGGAATAATGGGTTTTGGTGCCTTTTCAAAACATATGTGATTATGTATCCATAGCTAAATCAATATTGTTTGGTGCTCTTCCGATCATCCTTCCAGAAAATCCAGGAATTTAAGGGCGAAATCCTTCCTCTCTGAAACCACCGGCACTCCGAAAACCGGAACCGTTGCCGCAAAAAAGCCACCGTCGGATATGATTTTTGTATCTGTTACGATTATGCCGACGGGAATGGGCTTCTTCATCCTGCCCGGGTCCGGAACTTTAAAGTCTTCTCTCGCTACTACCTCGGGTTTTCCCATAAGGTCAGAGGCAAACTGCTCCATCTCGTCAAGAGTTTCCCCTGAATCTCCGCTGTTTTCCTCTTTTCCGGTGTCCGCACCGGTCTTCTCACCGGCATCCTTCTCACTGCCTTCCGAAGCCTGAGAACCATTACCCTTTTTGTCATCGGCTTCCGGGCCGGACTCTGCGAAATATGAGTCCGCTTCTCCTGCCTCCAGGCTCTTCATCTTTTCTCTGATTTCGTCATCTATATAGTAGATTTTGTTTTCTTCCTCATATCTTCGGAACTCTTCGTCACTGAGCACTTCTCTCAAGTCCGCGAAGGCACCGCTCAGCGCATAATATGTAAAAACTCCGGGATCGATAACCATGGCATCCAGGTCATGGGAAGCAAAAAGGGCTGTGATTTTGGCATTCTGGGCCATGGTGTACTGGCTGTTAACATTAGGATTGAAGGAGGCTGTTGTATCGATGACAACCTTCTCCTTTCCGCCATCTATCTCAGCATATTCTGCAAATCTCTTCTCCAGCTCGTCGGCACCTATGGACATCTCCTGACCGGCGCCATTAAGGAACATGGCGTAGAATCCAAGAGGCTTATTGTTTATAAGGGTCCTCAGTATCGAAACCACCAGTATGATCACTACCACGGTAACAATTATCGGAAATTTATAATATTCAAATATATACTCAACCTTCTGCCCTAAAGTCATGCGACTGAGTTTCTTCTTTTCATTTTTGATTTCATTCTTTAATTTTTCATTCATATCTGTAATCCCGTCTTTGATTTATCTTCTTTTTTACACGTACTCGTCAGCATCCCTACAGTAAATGGCAATGGGACTTTATCAGCTATACTATCAGAATGCCGGGAAAATATCCACTTTACCAATCTTCAGTTTTGATATACATTGTAGATGAAACTAAAACAAATCATTTTTAGCAGAGTAGGCAATCGAGCGTACAGTGCCTTCCGAACGGGGAGTTTGTCGGGAGGACGAAGCCAATGCAGCACACGGTCAATGGATTTTCCTGGTTTTATGCATTATCCTGACCGGATAATGTCCGAACCGGACACAGGCATCGGCGCGGTTCGATGGTCGCATCCCGCTGCAGTGGAGTATAACCTCCTTTGTAGTCAGGGGCTGCAAAGGAGGTATTTTTATGAAAAGATTCTCAACGAGAAATCTGGTAACCCTTTCAGTTCTTGTGGCTCTTCAGGTGATCCTTACAAGATTTTGTTCCTTTAATGCCTGGAACGTGCGTATAGGCCTTGGATTCACAGCACTTGTCATCGCCGGAATATTTTACGGACCCGTGGCTGCGGCCCTGGTGGGCGGTTTAGGTGATTTCATCGGTGCGGTGGCATTTCCCACGGGTCCATACTTTCCCGGCTTTACCCTGACCCAGGTTCTCATGGGAGCTGTGTTTGGGCTGATGCTTTATCAAAAGCATTCCTCGGAGCCCTTATTTTCCAAAGCTTCTGATGCCGGTGCTTCGGCCTTTTCTCTCGGAACAGGTTCAGCTTCGATGATCCTTCGTATTGCGGTGGCCGTTCTCATTAACCAATGTATACTTAGTCTCCTGCTGAACACCTTCTGGATTTCCTTTGTATACGGCTCAAGCTTCACCGGACTTCTGGCTACAAGAGCAATGCAGGCAGCAGTAACAGCTCCGATACAGATGATCATAATCTATGTTCTGAGCAGCGTACTGAAACGTGCAGATATCAGAAACGTTCTGGCAATCTGATTAAAAAACCATCGGGGACGGTTCTCGCCGGCGAGAACCGTCCCCGATGACCCCCGGATTCTTTTGAACCCCTCGTACCACGATCAAGAACGTGGTCAGACCAAACACTTTGCCCGTCATGGGGATGATCTCAACTCACGACATCCTGCATGGCGGGTTTTTTTAAGATAATCCGAAAGATAAACGGTTTAAAAAACTTTTCGTCACTATTTATGCCGAAAACTAAAGCGGCGGAGGAATGGAGATTTGTATGGACTGGAATGAAGCAATAGCTCTTTTACATGGTGCTGACTGGAGACATGCGAAAATAGGTCTTGATCGTATGAAGGCTCTCATGAGTGCTTTGGGGGATCCTCAGAAAAAACTCAGATTCATACATATAGCCGGAACCAATGGAAAAGGCTCCACCTGCTCTATGTTGAGGTCCATTCTTACGGAAGCCGGCTTTAAGACCGGATTATATATTTCCCCTCACCTCTTCAGTTTCAATGAACGTATCTCTGTGGACGGCACAGACATTTCAGATGATGACCTGAGAAGGATTTCCGAAAAAATCAAAACCGCAGTGACAAGTCTCAATGAAGAACCCACTGATTTTGAACTGATAACCGCCATGGCACTCTGCTACTTTTATGAGGCTTCTTGTGATTTCGTAGTCCTGGAGGTGGGCATGGGCGGCCGTCTGGATGCCACCAATATAATCGACGCACCGGAAGCTGCTGCAATAATGAGCATCGGACTGGATCACACAGAGGTTCTGGGGGATACGGAAGAACTGATAGCCAAAGAGAAGGCCGGAATAATCAAAGCCGGAGCTCCTCTTGTTGTACTGAACCAGAAAGCTTCGGTTCTTCAGGTCATTGCAGACAGATTCAACGAGGTCAACAAAGCTAATGCTGACCCCTCTAACAAACCCGGCGATAATGAACTGATAATCAGCCCATACACTGACCATAACAAAACCGGCTCTTCAAGACAGGTTCCTATGACCATAACCGATCCTAACTACCTTGCAGTACACTCCTATTCCCTGAAAGGAGAAGTTTTCAGCTACCGGTCAATAAAAAATATAAAACTTCCACTTCTTGGTTCTTACCAGATTGATAATGCCATGGCCGCCATCGATATCATACTGAGCTTAAAATACCGCAGCATAAACATTGACGATGAAACCATAAAACAGGGACTCCTGAATGCCCGGTGGCCGGGACGTTTTGAGCTCCTGTCCGAGGATCCGGTATTTATCCTTGATGGCGCTCACAACCCAAACGGCGTAGCTGCTCTCGCGGAATCCATAAAAGCATTTCTGCCGGATAAGAAGGTGATATTCGTCATGGGCGTAATGAAGGACAAGGATCATCTTGAAATGCTGAAGCTCATAACTCCTTTCGCGGAAAGCTTCATAGCCGAACTTCCCTACGATGGCCGGGGCCTGGAGCCTGAGGAGCTGAAAACGGAAATCTCTTCCATCTTTGACGGACCCGCATTCACAGCACCAACCATAAAAGCTGCTGTCACCATGGCTGTCAGGCGTGGAAAAGAACTAAAGCTTCCGGTGATATGCTTTGGCTCTCTGTACCAGGCGGGTGAAGTCAGACGGTATTTCCTGAATTGATGGACCAGGGGGACGGGGTTGGTGGTCCATCAACCACCAACCCCAGCACCCTCTGACCATCAACCACTACCCCCGGCCCCTCGGTCCATCATAGTCTCAGCTTATATCACCCACTAAATAATATTTATTATGAAACAGTCTTCTTTTATGATTAAATATAGGAAAAGCATGTTTTTCCGAGGTATTTAACAGTGCTTCCGGGAGACCACTCTTATCTCAAATATCGGGAGGAACCCATGCGGATAATTGACATACTGAATAACGGCGAGACTACTTTATCTTTTGAGGTCTTCCCGCCAAAAAAAATAGAGAACTTTGACACAGTTCAGCAGGCTACCGAAGAAGTCGCAGCCCTTAAGCCAAGCTTCATGTCCGTGACTTACGGTGCAGGCGGCGGAACTTCTGAATTCACATTGAACATCGCAAAAACCATCCGGGACAAGCACGGAGTCGAGGTTCTCCCACATCTTACCTGTGTTTCCTCCACCAGGGAACATGTTCACAACATGCTCTCAAAATTCAAGGAGTACGGCTTCGAAAACATCATGGCCCTGCGTGGAGACATCCCTAAGGACGGAACACCTCACCATGATTATCATTATGCTTCGGAGCTCATTGCAGACATCAAGGCTCACGGCGATTTCTGCATCGGCGGTGCCTGCTATCCGGAAGGTCATGTGGAGTGCGCCCACAAGGACGAAGACATTAAACACCTGAAGAAAAAGGTGGATGCCGGCGTTGATTTCCTCACGACTCAGATGTTTTTTGATAATGCTGAGTTCTTTAACTTCCTATACAGACTTAGAGAAAATGACATCCGCGTGCCGGTGCTTGCAGGCATAATGCCTATAACAAATGCCAAGCAGCTGGGCAGGTCTGTTGCTCTCTCAGGAACTTCTGTTCCAACAAGGTTCAGAGAGATAGTCGACAAGTTCGGAGACCATCCGGAGGCTATGAAGCAGGCGGGTATCATTTACGCAACCGAGCAGATCATTGACCTAATAGCAAATGATGTAAAGCACATACATGTTTATTCCATGAACAAGCCGGATATCGCTGAAGCGATACAGAAGAATCTTTCGGAGATACTGAAGATCTGAAGATATATTGACTACATCGGTTTTTCTCCATGACTTTGCAGACTGTGGATCTCTCTTCTGCCCGACCGGTGAGTACATATCGGAACAAGCATTGATTTACACTGTGATCCAAATTTACCGTGCCGTCGCCCCGCGGGGTACGGCACTTTTAGTATTTTATGATAGAACTAAGACAAAAAGAAATTTACCGTTTCCTTGGATACCAAAAAATCACCCCGTCACCGGAGGTTGATGAGCGGATAATGGAATGCGTTAAAAAAATGCAGGAAGCCGCAGCTCCCCGGTGCTTCTACAGAAGCTTTCTGGTTAGACATACTGCCCCGGATATCACAGAAATCGCGGGGCTCAGCATTAAATCAAAGAATCTGTACAAAAACCTGGAAGGCTGCGATCACGCTTATATGTTTGCGGCTACTGTAGGCATCGGTATCGACATGCTAATAAAAAGGAGCGAGCTGACAAGCCTCATGGAGGCCTCCATCTATCAGGCGGCCGGTGCGGAAATGGTGGAGTCTTTCGCTGATGCGGAAGTAAAAAAAATCAGGGAAACCGAATCCGCCTCCGGATACACTCTGAGGCCGCGCTTCTCTCCGGGTTACGGCGACCTGCCTCTTGCCCTGCAAAGCGATTTTGCAAGGATCCTGGATATGCAGAAATGGTGCGGCATAACTCTCACGGAAACCCTTCTCATGGTGCCGAGCAAGTCCATAACTGCTTTTATTGGATGCACGAAGAAAACAGACTCCGGAAATGATGGAGACTATCTGGCAAAGGTCATCAACCCTCTTGAAGCCACCGGGCTTTCTGCCGGTGAAGCTTCAGGTATTCCCGACAATCCGGAATGTAAGTCCGTAGGACCGGATATGATTGAATCCGAAGTTGATAATAAGATCCGACACAATCCGGATGAAACCTCCTGCACTCTTTGCAGTAAGGCAAAGGACTGTCTTTACAGAAAATAACATATTGTCTTAAATGCTGATCCGGTTTCAGTGAAACAAAATGTTTATTAAACATCTGACACTGATACCGTCAAACTCTATAGAGGAGACTTACTTTAATGCGAAAAAATATATTAGACCGCCTGGGAAAAGAATGGATATTTTTTGACGGAGGCACCGGCTCCATCCTTCAGGAGAAGGGACTTCAGCCCGGAGAGCTTCCGGAAACCTGGAATCTTTTACATCCTGAGGAGATCATTGACCTGCATCTCGGTTATCTCAATGCCGGCTCCCATATCTTTAACACCAACACCTTCGGTGCCAACCGGCTGAAATTTCAGGACAATCTGGATGAGATAGTTACTGCCGCCGTGAACCTTGCAAAAGAAGCAAGAAAAAGATCCGGTCGGGAGGATGATGCTTATATCGCCCTGGATATCGGTCCAACGGGAAAGCTTCTTAAGCCCATGGGAGACCTTTCCTTTGATGATGCGGTAGATATATTTGCCGAGGTTGTACGAATCGGAGCCCGTGAAGGCGCAGATCTGGTGCTCATCGAGACTATGAACGATTCATATGAAGCTAAGGCTGCTGTCCTTGCGGCAAAGGAAAATTGTGACCTTCCGGTTTTCATAACCTGCGTTTTCGACGCCTCAGGAAAAATGCTTACAGGCGGAACTCCGGAGTCAGCCGTTGCGATGCTGGAGGGCCTGGGAGTGGACGCTCTCGGCACAAACTGCTCCCTCGGTCCTGAACAGATGATTCCCATAGTGGAACGTCTGGTGAAGGCAGCTCACGTTCCGGTGCTTGTGAATCCCAATGCAGGCCTCCCGAAATCCGTGGATGGCCGGACTGTCTACGATGTGGATCCGGAAGCATTTGCAGGATTTATGAAGACCATCGCCGAACTCGGAGCTGTGGGTCTCGGGGGCTGCTGCGGCACCACCCCTCAACACATCAAAAAGGAAATTGAAGCCGTGACTTCTCTTCCATTCCGTGCTCCGAAGGCTGAGGCTCACACTGTTATCTCCTCCTTCTCTCAGGTGGTGGAGATCGGCGGAGGCGCAAAGCCTGTCATCATCGGAGAGCGCATCAATCCAACAGGAAAGAAACGCTTCAAGCAGGCTCTCGTGGAGCATGACATCGATTACATCGTGGATCAGGGCTTACAGCAGGAGGACGCCGGAGCTCATGTTCTGGATGTTAATGTTGGCACCCCGGAAATCGATGAAGCAGAGCTTTTGGACGAAGTCCTCGTAAGACTTCAGAGCGTTCTTGCGCTTCCACTTCAGATAGATACATCAGATCCGGTCGCCATGGAGCGGGCACTTAGACATTATAACGGAAAGGCACTCATCAACTCCGTAAACGGTAAAGAGGAGGTAATGCACAGCGTATTTCCTCTTGTGAAGAAATACGGCGGAGTTATCGTGGGACTTGCTCTCGATGAAGGCGGAATTCCCGATACAGCGGACGGTCGTATCGCCATTGCGAAAAAGATTTATGATACCGCGGCATCCTATGGAATTCCTAAAGAAGACGTGGTAATCGACGGTCTCTGCATGACCATTTCCAGTGATCCACGTAGTGCTCTTGTGACCCTTGAGACCATTCGCAGGATCCGTGACGAGCTTGGGGGAAGCTCTATTCTGGGGGTTTCCAACATCAGCTTCGGACTTCCGGCGAGGGAGCTTGTAAACTCCTACTTCTTCGCCATGGCGCTTCAGAACGGACTGTCATGCGCCATCATTAACCCTAACAACCAGGCTATGATACAGGCCTACAGAAGCTTCTGTGCCCTTACCGCTCAGGATGAAAACTTTCAGGATTTCATCGGAGCTTACCAGAATTACAAAACACCGGACAAGCGGGTTTCAGAGGCAGTGGATGCCTGCCGTTCAAGGGTTCTCAATGCACTTGGTATTTCAGCCGGAGACCTTAAGTCTTCCGGCAGTCCCCTAGGGGGTAATGCTTCCTTCGGGGCATCAAACGGAGGTATTTCGGGAAATTCAGGTGGTTCAGGTGCAGGCCAAAACGGAGCATCCGGAAGCTCAGGTACAGTTACCGGAGGTGCGTCCGGTGCTTCATCCCAGGGCGGCTCCGGTAACGGTCAAGGCTATCACTCAAAACTCATGGAAGCCATCGAACGTGGAATGGCAAAACCTGCTGCCGCTGCAACAAAAGATGCTCTTTTAACAAGGTCTGCTCTCGATATCATCAATCAGGATTTAGTACCTGCCCTTGATATAGTCGGAAAAGGCTTTGAAAAGGGAACTCTCTTCCTGCCACAGCTTTTGATGGCGGCTGATGCCGCAAAGGCTGCCTTCACTGTAGTAAAAGAATCAATGTCCGACACACAGCAGGAATCAAAGGGAAAGGTTATCCTGGCTACCGTAAAGGGTGACATCCATGATATCGGAAAGAACATAGTGAAGGTTCTTTTGGAGAACTACGGTTACGATGTCATTGATCTCGGAAAGGACGTTCCTCCCGAGACTATAGTTGAAACCGCAATTCAGCAGGACGTAAAACTCGTTGGTCTCTCCGCCCTCATGACAACCACCGTTGTAAACATGGAAGAAACAATAAAACAGCTACACGAAAAAAAGCCCGACTGCAAGATCGCAGTGGGCGGTGCCGTCATGACCCAGGATTACGCCGACAAGATCGGCGCCGACTGCTACGGCAGCGATGCCATGGCAACCGTGCGGTATGCGGATGAGTTGTGTGAAAAGGGATTGTTGTAACATACCATTGGGGACGGTTCTCGCTGGTGAGAACCGTCCCCAATGGCATTAAAAGCGGAGGGACTGTGGCCCTCCGCTTTTAAAAACCGAAAGAGAAAACTAACGATTTTCCCTTTGGAAATGTATTATTTACTGAAATCCACCGCATTTCCAAAGAAATCGGTTCCTTTCATGGTTTTAACATTTACTGTGTACCATGTCCAGGTAGTCTCGTGGAAAGTGCTTCCGTCATTAACGTACTCGTACATCCTCAGGGTGATGGTATTGTCATCATCCCATTGTATTTCAGCTTCCGGTGCACCGCTGAGCTTCTTAGCCCGGTTCACGATGGTCAGAACCTTTTCCGCTGTCTCATCACCTTCACCCATGTCATAAAACTCATTCGTTTTCTCGGGAGTCATACGCATAAGCCCTATATGATCAACCTCTCCGGAACTCCAGGTCACGGTTCCCACCGCATATTCTTCATCCCGGTTTTTAGAAATATAGAAATCACTGAAATCAATATTTCCTATGTCCGCTACGGTATGTACTGTTGCAGTTTTAGAATTCCATTTTCCTTTTCCTATGTCATATCCACTTTCAACGATAGACTGACTGGCATCTCCCGGATTAAATAACCACCAGTTAAGCTTCACAGAGAAGTTATCGCCATCAGTATCTATCACTGCATTGAGATATCTCTCGTATCCGTTAAAGTGACTTGATTCCGCACTGCACATGTAGCATTTCCAGCCACCCTTCAGAAGAAACGGCTCATCACCGGTTACTCGATCCACATACTGTTCGTCGAGAGCATTGGGCCACTGTCCCATTGAAGAGTTGTATTGTAGACTTTGCAAAAAAGTTACACTAAACCATTAAATAGGGGATTTCTCCCCTATACTTCAAGGAACGTCAGAACCTCCTGCAGGCTCTTGTTACTGTTGATGAATGCATCCATGATCTGTCTTGC
>Ga0256404_1005803_pt1 | contig 21284 bp, 20 predicted proteins | sample RumenRJG_01DNA_FD_185990 | JGI IMG/M metagenome (GOLD analysis project Ga0256404, IMG submission 185990) | Bovine rumen microbial communities from Lethbridge, Alberta, Canada - RJG_01 | ecosystem: Host-associated > Mammals > Digestive system > Stomach > Rumen | place: Canada: Alberta | collected...
ACAAAAAAAAAGGAGATTTGTCTATTTTTAGAAAAATTAAACCGAAAAAAACAACGAATTTGTCTACTTTTGTAAAATAATATTCAACTAAGACTATTTTTTGTGTCTACTTTATTAGGCTGGTACATACAGCTTTATTAAGCTGGTACATCTGTAAAAATGAATTTTAGGGGAAATCGTAATTCTAAAAATATAAATTTTGGGGAAAACCGTAAATTTTCAAAAATAAATTTTGGGGGAATCGGATAAATGTGTATTTTTGCACAGTGAAATAATATATTGTCAATATATGTATAATATCTTTAGACGCAAGTTATACAGTAAGTTGCTAAAATGGAAGAATGACAGTCAAGGACGTACAGCTATCTTGGTTGAGGGTGCACGACGTGTTGGCAAGTCTACCTTGGTAGAAGAGTTTGCAAAAAAAGAATATGAGACCTACATTCTAATTGACTTCAACCGTGCCCCGTTGCATATCCGCAACTTGTTCGATGACTTGACGGATCTGAATCGTATCTTCCTTGTGCTACAACAGCAGTATCATGTTGTCCTCAAGCCTCGTAAATCGTTGATAGTATTCGATGAAGTCCAGCGATGCCCCACGGCACGGCAAGCTATCAAATACCTTGTTGCCGATGGTCGATTCGACTATATTGAAACTGGTTCTTTGATTAGCATCAAAAAGAATACCAAGGATATAACCATTCCGAGTGAGGAAGAACGTGTCACTTTATATCCGATGGATTACGAAGAATTCCGATGGGCATTGGGCGATACAGTGTCGGTAGATTTGCTCCGTCAGTTCTACGACAACCGCAGTCCTGTTGGTGCGGCTCATCGAAAAACCATGGGCGACCTAAGACTATATATGCTTGTAGGGGGAATGCCACAAGCGGTTGATACCTATTTGAAAACTAATAATCTAAGCATTGTTGACCAGGTTAAAAGAGGCATCTTGCGCCTCTATCTTGACGATTTCCAAAAGATAGACGTTTCGGGCAATGCCGAACGGTTGTTTGTGAATATTCCCGCCCAACTCAGCGCCAACGCTAACCGTTATCTTGCCTCGACGGTGATAGGAGAAAAGTCAGAAAACAAAATGGGAGAGCTGTTACAGGCCCTTGAGGAAAGCAAGACCGTGATTTTCAGTTATCATTGTACTGACCCGAATGTGGGAATGTCGCTCAACAAAGACTTGTCGCGCTACAAGATTTATCTCGCTGACACGGGTTTGTTTGTATCACTGTGTTTTCTCGACAAAGATTATACCGAAAATGTAATATACAATAAACTGCTAAGTGACAAGCTGGAGGCTAATCTGGGATATGTCTATGAGAACCTTGTCGCGCAGATGCTCGCCTCGTCGGGCAACGGGTTGTTTTATTATACTTTCCCCAAGGACGAAAAACACAACTACAAGGTGGACTTCCTGCTCTCGCGGGGCAACAAGGTTGTTCCTGTCGAGGTAAAATCGTCGGGATATCGTACCCATCGTTCGCTTGATGTCTTCTGTGAGAAGTACTCCTCGCGTATCGGCAACCGTTATTTGCTCTACACAAAGGACTACTTTCAGGATGGTCAGACCACTTGCCTGCCGGCATATATGACGCCATTCATATAGCAAAGCCTGACAATAGCAAACAAATTGAGCAAAGGCCACGACCCCGAGGCATAATCGCTGCAAAAAAAATATAAAGTTTAAATCGGCAGACACCGCCCATTTTGTGTAGTGTCTGCTGATTTTGTCTTTTGTTGGGAGAATAGTCGGGCTGGATAATTCAGAGAAGTGCGGTCTACCTCTTCCTGTCCCACAGGTGGGCTTTGCCGTAGGGGTCGTTATAGGAAAGGTTTTCGTCGTCGGCGAAGGTGACGACATAACGTTTGGGGACAACGCCTCCGAGTTCGAGGTGACAAATAAGTGTAAGTAGGTTGCTGTCGAGCGTCCAGCTGAAGTGCTGTGCTTCGGCATCGGACACATCGTCACCTGTATCCCACATCCGGCCGGTGCCGTCGGCAAGGTAGACTTCGTGTTCCGTGCCACGCACCCATTCGCCGACCAGAAGCGAAGCGTCATAGATGACCTTCTGCTTGCGTGTGAGGAGCCGCAGGTTGGTAATCTCGGCACTGTCCTGCTGGAGGATAACTTGACGGTCTGACATCTCGCCGTTTTTTATGGTTTCTTTCGACATCAGAGTGTCGCCGGGGAGTACGGGCGATGTGCCTATCGTGTCATTGCCGGGAGCGACAGCGGTGTCGGCCTTTGTCGTGTCCGAGGCGGTATCAGAACCTCTTCCGCACCGTGTGCATCCGCCGAACAGAAGAACGATTAGCGTCAGTAACAGGAGGTAGCGTTTCATCGTCCAAGTTTCACCAGTTCTGCGTTAACGTTCTTGAAATTAGGCATCGTCATTCCCACTCCGGCACCGATATAGGTTGGGTCGCAGACCGTGTAGTCGCGTCCGTCAATGGTGAAATAATCGCCCTCCACCTGCTCGGGGAACGCCACCGCCGTGGCCAGGTGGCCCGGCCAGTGCACCAGCACCACGTCGAGTCCCATCAGGTCGCGTACCAGTATGCTGAAGAGTATCGAGCGGTCTTCGCAGTCGTTCTTTGGGTAGTAGAAACTCTCGTCGCCGAAGAGGGGGCGTTCGTAGCCGAACTGGTCCTGGTCGGTGGCGTAGTCGAAAGCCGTCTGCACAAAGTCGAGCAGCATAGTGACCTGCTTCTTTATGCTCTTGCCTTCAATCTGGCTGCGCAAGGCCGGATAGAGTGCGGATTTCACCTCTTCGCTGAGACCCGCCAGCGCGTAGTAGTTCCAGGCCGACGACAACGGATAGTCGTTCAGGAAAGCGATAAGGTTCTTGTCGGTGGCGATGTCGGCCTTCATTGTGCCAAACCGTTCGGCAGCAAAAGTGCGTGTCGGAGACATCTTTCCCATCAGCTTCGGCAGTTCGCCCATAAGGATTTCTGCAATTTTTTCGCGGGGGAAGCTGAGGTTGCAGACATTAAGGGATTTCAGTTTCTCACGCGTAAGGACGTAGTAGTCTTTGTCACCAATGATGGTGTAGGAGTAGCCGTAGATTTTGTGGCTGAACGGCACGAGGAGTGTCAGCCGGTCGTTGGCTTTGGCTATGCGTACGTCGTAGCCCGACTGCGTCAGCAGGTACATTTGCAGCAGCACGGCCTCGTTGCTGCCCTTGCCCTGCAGCTTTTCGGATACCTCCTTCAGCAGCTGTATGTAGCCCCAGTCGCTGAGCCTTAGCTCGTCGCGCTGCTCCAGACAGTCGTGCAGCAATGCGTCGTATCGTTCGCCCGAGAGGGTCTGCCACGTTGCTGCTATGGTTTTCTCGTCGATGGCACTCAGTTTGAACGTCAGGTCGCCGTCGCTGGTGTGGACCTTGCAGGGCGTGCCGTACAGGGTGAAGTCCATTGTCGGCAACTCCATCTCGGGCATCTTAATCGGTGGGGCCGGAACTGGCTTTGGGGCCACGATTGGCGGCACCACGGTAGCTTGCGGCAACCGGTCGATGGTGGGCTGCTGTTCAGGCTTTGGCTTGGGAGGTTTGGGTGGTTCCGGCTCCTTGGGTTTCTCCTCGGCGGGCTTCACACCCATCTGTTGCCAGGCCCGCTGCATTGCGGCGGCATATTCCTCGTTGGCCTTTTTGCGGAAGGCTGCATATTCCTCCTCCGCCTTGCGGCGCGCATCGTCGTACTGCCTGCGGGCCTGCTGCTTTTGCTGGTTGAATTGTTCGCGCATCTGCTGTCGCTGCCGTTCGAAGGCCTCGCGCGGGTCGTCCTGCGCCGCTGACGTCGCTGCCAGCGCCAGTCCAAAGAGTAGTATTGCTGCTTGTTTCATAGGGTTTTATGTTTATGCTCTCGACTTTCCGCAAAATTTATTTTGCCGTTTTGTGTAAGGATCGCAAAATTTTTTCTGCCGTTTTGTGTAAGAATCGCAAAATTTTCGTCGCCGAAAAGGAGTTTCATTGGTGCCGTTGTATCAGATTTGCAATCCGATACTGTTTATTATCAGAATTTGCAATTCGTTACAACCAACGTTCCGCTAATCTGGTTTCAATATTTGGCGGATTGAATATCCTTATATTAAGTTGCGTCGGATTGCAAATCCGACGCAACGGGTGACAAGTATCGTAACCATATGCACTACATTAGTTACACAATTTAATTGTCACTAGCATTACCTGTTATGACTGCTTCGACATAAGCATCTTCAAATGCATCTTGTGCATCCTGATACTCGGTTTCTTCTTTGATGAATTCTTCAATTTCTTCTGATGTCGGTATTGCCATAAAACGATACAATTAGCCTTTACATTGCGAGGTCTCTAATTGAACAATATATAAATTCTCTTTTAATTTTCCATACGAATTGGGCGAACATGTCCTATGTACGCGACACTTCCATCAATAACATACCCATATTTTTCGACATCATCATACCAACCACGATAACCATCATTCCAATATATAATGAAATGATATGATTCATTGGTGGAAACTGTAGAGGTATGATAGGTCGCGATACAAGTATGCCCGGATGTAGATGTATATGTGCTAAAAAAACCTCTAATACTTTCTCGTTGCTGATACATCATCTCCATCTCTTCTACAGTCGGCATCCTCCAGTCAGAATATCCATAAGCAGTTAGGTTCTCACAATAAGTGTTTGCCGCTTGCCACGATATATATTCATCGGCACTTGTGTGTGGTCCTGGTGCCACCTTGTATGTATGACCATTATAAGTAAATGTTGGCAGTGTATCATATGGATGTGCAACTGTTTTTAGTTCTCCATATGTAGTACCCCCTGCATTGGTAGCATAAGCACGAACGTAGTAAAGCCCCGAGCCCGTAGGCAAAGTAAAGGAGGATGTAAAATATCCTGTTCCACTTCCATCTGTGGTGTGATTAAAAGCAGACGACAGATCTGGATTGGGATATGTTCCATAGCAGATACCTCGGGCAGTAACAGTATACCCGCCATCACTTGTAACATTTCCTCCCGTAGTTACTGTCGTACCTGCAATAGATGGTGTGGTTGTGGTAACGGTGGGCAATCCATTTGGTGTGAAACTTTTTTGCGCACCATAAGCAGTGCCAATGGTATTTGTGGCATAGGCACGGACATAATATGTTACATTCGTCTGTAAACCTGTAAGGTTGCAACTGAATGTACCTAATTCGGCACCCGCAGTGCTACGCATGTCGTCAATGGTTGGTGACTGGTGGGTGGCATAGCAAATACCACGCTCAGTCATCGAGTGCCCGCCATTGGAAGAGACTGTCCCACTTACTGTGGCCATATTCGCCATAATGTTGCTGACATTGCCAGTTGTGACTTGAGGGAGCAAAGTCGCATCGGTTTGGTCATATAATACCAACGATTTATAATCGTACACCTTATTTCCAAAGCCTCGTAGCGGTTCTTGTTTTGTGGGCAAATTAGGTGAACCATCAAGAAGTAAATAATACTTCTTGTTTACTTCGCTGAAATTCACATTCAGACTAAAGGTACCATCAGAACCTGTAGTCGTCGAAGCATGGATGTGGTCACCATCAGTAACTTTCACCTTGATGTTTGGTACTGGTGCATTACTGCTATTCTCCACGACGGTACCAATAATTTCCGTCTCATTATATATGCCTTCCTTTTCAAGGTCTTTGACACAGGCTACAATCAATGCAAGCGTAACAATGGCAAAGCCAATTATATATTTTTTCATAACTATTAAAAATTAAGTGTTAAGAAATCGTAAAATAATAAGGTAAAACCATACGCTCAATAATCTCCTGCTCGCAACGCTCGCGAGATCTTGTAAATCTTGTAGATTATCTCACCGACGGCGAAAATGCTGACGCAGTTATCATTTTACTTTATTATTTTATCATCACTAAGTTTACGCCAGATGCTAATCTATCATTTGTTGGTATAATAGCCGGTGAAAGAGAGAGACTTCGCTCTTTATATTTGGGCGTCATAGTGTAGGCACGAATCAGATTGTACACGTACAACACTCCTGCAGCGGAAATACATGCAATATTTCCCATGCGCCACTGGTCATAATTCGATTTAGCGGCATTGTAGGCTCCTAATGTCACATCGTGTTCACGCATGGTGGCGAGTTCGTTTTGTGCCATAAAGTATGTGCCAGCCGCACCACCGATAAAAACCACTTCTCCCAGCAGGGTGAAGATACCGGAGCCGTAATGACGCTTGCTCATTTGTCCCCAACCAGGGATAAAGACAGACTTCAGCAAGGCACTACCATTACTGTAACTCTTGGTGTCGCGGCAGGCAGTGAAATCGTCAAACTCGGGATACACGGCTCCACTTTTGGCCACCTGACACAACACAGCCACCCGATAGCCTCTTTCGGTTTTCTGTTCGACGTATTCGCATACTTTGTTGATAGGAATGTTGTACCTCATGGCCACGGTGCCCCAATCGTCGCCTTTCTGTATCGCACTATTCACCTCATCCCAACTCACTATGGCGCCAATACGCATCATGGTGGTGCGCATCACCTTAAGTAAAGCATTGTTGACAGCTTCATTAACAGTACGTCCACCTCCGCGCTCCACCACATAGACATACGTCGAGTTACCCGCCTTGGGCTTGTTGTCCAACCATCCGGGACGGTTCTCCTGCGCTTTGGCAATGTTGACGAGGCATAGTGCAAGCAAAATAAATGATAATCCTTTTTTCATAGTTATCTACATTTATTGAATTCTTCAAACCTAGGTTCAATGTTGCCGGATGCAGCTACTTGCCACAGCACATAGAGCACCACCTTGTTTGATGTTACACTTTGGGTCTGGTATTCGCAGACCTTATTAATGGCGATGTTGCTTTGGTGGCTGCGGATGCTGAGGTTGTCTTCCACACCGTTTTCGATAGTGGCCATGTCGTTCTTAGCATCCACCGGCAGCCCCATCTTCCAAGAACTTTCGAGTATGGCCATCGAGAAGGCCCGTACATAGGCCTTCTCGTAGGTCATCTCCTCGGCGTGGGTCACGCGGAAGTAATAGGTTGCATTTTCCGGCTTGGGCAGGTTGTTCACCCAATAGGGTTTGGTTTCCTGCGCTTCCGCATACAAGACTCCCGCCATTAACAGAAGCAATGCAAGAAATAGTTTCTTCATTACTGTGCGTTATTGAAATCCTGCTGATTCTTCAGATACTGTTCGGCATACTTGCGGAATTGGTCGCGGTCGAACTCAGCCCGTAGTTTGTCGTTGTTGCTGATTACATCAGCCATCTTGTCGACCAACTCATTTTTGCGAATCTCAATAACATAATAATACTGGAACTCACCAGTATTGAGTTGTGCGGGTTTCTCGCAAGGGTTGTCGGCATTTTTCAACACCTCGTCAACCACTGATGTAAATTCCCTTTCGAGTATTCCTTCCATGTCGGAACCTTTCCCACTTTTGGAATATGTCTTCGTATAATCTGTTACCAGACCTTTGACATGTTCACCAAGACGGTCACGAATAATAGATTTTGCTGACTGAGCCGCTTTCCTCTGGGCGAGAGACAAGTCCATGTCCTTGCCGATACCAATCTGACGAAAGTAATCCTTGTCACTGGTCCCCATGCCGGAGCACGGCAGGTCGAAGGTTGTGCCGGCTGGCGAAGTAGTTGGACGAGCGTTGGCGTTCTTGATGGAGTCGAGCACGCGTTGGCGTTCCATCTCTTTCTTCTGCTGTTCAAACTGCCATTCGGCCTTCTTGGCAGCTTTCTTTTCTTTACGCGACTGTGCTTCTGCCGGTGTTGCAATCATCATCATAGCTACGAATAGCATCGAGCCGATAAACATTAATTTTTTCATCTTTATTATTTTTTTGAGTTAATAATTTCAATGTCTAAACTACAGGGGGAAACTCTTGTTTTCGAGATGCAAAGGTACACCCATTATCCCATCTGTGAGGTGTCCGATGTAGACACGTGGCCAGATTGGACGTGGACGGTAAGCGCGTCGGAGTAATGGCGGAACAGGTCGACGCCGAGGGCGCGGCAGATGGCGAGGAGTTGCTGCGTGTCGATGGAGGACTTGTTGAAGAGTTTCTGGAGGGTGCGCGGTGTGATGCCAATGCGGTCGGCGAGCCACTGGTTGGTGTGACCCGAGCGGCGCAGCTCGTCGCGGATAAGGTTGCCAATGTGTATCTGCATAGTGGTTGCTTTTTTGTGGTACGCAGGCATCCTTACCGGCGAAGGATATTGCGAGCCGCAGGCAGGGATGCCTGCGTACCAGGGCTTGCTACCGAATCCGCTTGTTCCGACGACCACAGACAAAAAAGAAGGCGAGCAATCTCGTCTCCAGTCTGAGGTCGTAGGAATTACCTTTTAAGGATAGACAAAATGCTCGCTAACTACGCGAGCATTTGCTTTTGTCATCCTTAAAAGTACCAATATGAAGTTTCCTACGTTTCAGACTGGTCGGGACAATAGCAAACGCTATGTTAATGATATGTTATCTTATACTGTACTATGTTTTTACATCATAAATGGATGTGTTGTTATTGTTCTGCAAAAGTACTCATTTTTTCATAAACGTGAAAATTAATTGCAAATTGATATGTGACAGAGCAAAAATATACTGCGTAACGTTTGAACAGGATTTTCCATGAATTGACCAGAAATTATTCATAAATAATTTTGTAGAACGTGAATATCCGTGAATTGCCATAAATGTTCATAAATTATGACAAGGTGCTTATTTAGAAATCGGTAAAAATGAGGGAATCCACTCTCTGATAATTCTCCTGCTCGCTGACGCGAGCGAGATCTTGTAAATCTTGTATATTTATTGTGTCCTGCAGGAAGCGAAGAAAAGATATTTTTCCTGCTCGCAGGCGAGCGAGATCTTGTTGATTATGGGAAAAAAGCACTTCTAATAATATCTATTCAAACGGCGAATTTAATGAATTGTGCGAATTAATATGTTGCTATTTAGGAATTTGTTTTATAAACAAAATGCGAATTAAACGATTTTAGAGGTTGCAAAAAAAAGAATCCGCCATAATCTATGACGGATTCTTTTTTGGTATTAGAAATATTCGCTGATTATTTCTTTTTGCCTTTCTTGCCGGTGTTGGCATTGGCGTTGTTGTCCTGGATGCCGAGCTTAGCCTTGATAGCGGCGGGGATGGCGTCCTTGTGGACTACGATGTTCATGGTTTTGTAGCGCACGAAGGCCTTCGAAGCGTAGAACATGCCGTGGTAGTCGCCATAGTCGCCCCAGCTGTTTTTGACCATGTAGTACTCGTTGCCCATCTGGTCGGTGGCTTTGCCATAGATAAGCATACCGTGGTCGTCGGTGGTCTCCCAGTTGTCGTAGGCTTCCTGACGCTCGTCCTGGCTGACCCAGCGCTGCGGTGTGGGGTGCTTGGCGGCTTCGTCTTCAAGCTCTTTGGCTTTCATGCCGCTCCAACGGGCCTGGTCGCTTCCGATGGAGGAAGAGACTTCGGTTGCCGGCAGGACGCAGAAACCTTTGCGGACACCCATGCGGAAACCTTTCTCGCTGACGTCGCTACCCCAGGCAATGGTGTAGCCGTTGTCGATGGCATAGTCGAAGACTTGCATGAACTCGTCGAGGGGCAGGTTGTAGGAGAGTCCCCAGCGCCAGTTGTCCTGGATTTCGAGGGCGAATTTCTCGTAGAAGGGATGGTGTGTATAGCTGGTGAGGGAAACATAGTCGTCGGCGTTGAGGCCAGTGCTTTCATAGAAGCTCTTGGGGGTGTACTTGACACCGTTGTAGGTGAACTCTTTGGGGCAGGTGCCGAGGTATACGTCGTGTACAGCCTGGATAGCTTTGAGGGCGAGGAGCTGACCGTCGCTGCCGCGCTGCAGCTTGCTGAGTTTGCCTTTGGCAACGGCTTCGACCATGACGTCGGTGAGGGCGCTGAGTTCGGCGTGGTCGCTAAGGGTGTCGCCATAGGCAGCACCGGGGCGCATCTCGCTTTCGGGAACGAGACCGAAGGTCTTCATGCCGTAGATGACATCGTTGAAGGCACCACCCTGGCTGAAGCTGACGTCGCCGTGGGTACGGATGGCGGCCATGGCGCGGTCGCGATATGTGTTGCTGACGATGTACATCTCGCTGAAGTCGTACTCGCCTTTGCCCATGCGGAGGAGCTCGGCCTCGATGAAGGCGAGTCCGCTGTAGCACCAGCACGTACCGGCTTTGTTCTGGTTTTTGACGGAGGTTACGGGGATTTCTTTGCTGATGGTGAATTTGTAGCCTTCATCGTCTTTGTTCTCTTCGGTTTTCTGAGCGAAAACGGTGGCGCTGATGGCAACGGCGCCGAGGATTGCAAAAAGTTTTTTCATTGTTTTATAATAGTTTATTATTGTTTTTAGTGCATAATCGCGTTGCAAAGATACAAAAAAAATGGAAACCAATGCAACTTGTTTTGGTTTCCATTTTTTTTAACCTTTATTTGATGGGGTTAATGGGGTTTTAAATCATTGCTACGCTGCGCTTGAGGAAGCGGCTGAGGGCTTCGCCTTTCAGGAGTCCGCCTTCGAGGAGGGCGAGGTCGGTGACCTGCTGGACGAGTTCACGCTGCTTATCGGCATCGCTCTCGCCAAGGATGCGGCCGATGAGGGGGTGGTTGATGTTGACGACGAGGTTGTAGCTTTCGGGCATTTCACCGTAGAAGCCCATACCGCCGCCCGAGGTCTGTGCCATCTCACGGTAGCGGCGCATGAACTCGCTCTGTGTTACCTGCATGGGGGCGTCGTCGCTCTCGAGGCTTTCGAGCTGGACGGTGAACTTCTTCTTGTCGACTTCGCCCTCGATGATGGGACGCAGCTTGTCCTGCTCTTCCTTGCTGAGTTTTTCGGGAATGGTGTCGTCGTGGGGGATGAGCTTCTCGACGGTGTCGCTGTCGACGCGGACAAAGCGTGTCTTTTCTATCTTCTGTTCGAGGAGGTTGATGAAGTGGCTCTCGAGGGGGCTGTCCATAAGGAGGACGTCGTAGCCCTTGGCTTTGGCTTTCTCGATGTAGGCGTGCTCGAGCTCGGCGTCGCTGGCGTAGAGGTAGCAGACGGTCTTGTCCTTGTCGGTCTGCAGGGCTTTGATTTTGTCGCGGTACGAGTCGAGGGTGTAGTAGGTTCCGTCGGTGCCTTTGAGGAGGTAGAATTTCATGGCGCGCTCGCAGAATTTCTCGTCGGTGAGCATGCCGTACTGGACGAAGATCTTGATGTCGTCCCACTTTTCTTCGAGTTGGGTGCGGTCGGCGACGTCCGTTTCGCCTTCTTTCTTCTCGACTTTGGCTTTGGAGAGCTCTTCGAGCTTGTCGGCTACTTTCTTGCTGATATGGGTGGATATTTTCTTGACGTTGCTGTCGCTCTGGAGGTAGGAACGGCTGACGTTGAGCGGTATGTCGGGGCTGTCGAGGACACCATGGAGGAGCATGAGGTAGTCAGGGACGACGCCTTCGACCTGGTCGGTGACGAAGACCTGGTTGCAGTAGAGCTGAATCTTGTTGCGGTTGGGGTCGATGGTCTTGCGTACTTTGGGGAAGTAGAGAATGCCGGTGAGGTTGAAGGGGTAGTCGACGTTGAGGTGGATTTGGAAGAGCGGGTCTTCGAAATTCATGGGGTAGAGTTCATGGTAGAACTTGCGGTAGTCGTCGTCTGACAAATCGGCAGGTTTTTTGCGCCAAGCGGGTTCGGTGTCATTGATGATGCGCGGGACTTTCTTCTCGACGCGTTTCGGGCGTTTGGTTTTACCGCCCTTGCCGTCGTCGACTTCGTCGAACTCGGTCTGGCTGTCTTCCCACTGGCTCTCTTCGCCAAAGCGGATGGGGATGGGCATGAAGCGGCAGTACTTCTTGAGGAGCTCGAGGATGCGGTGTTCTTCGAGGAATTCCTTGCAGTCGTCGGCGATGTGGAGGGTGATGTCGGTGCCGCGCTGTGTGCGTTTGCCTTCCTTCATCTCGAACTGGGGGCTGCCGTCGCAGCTCCAGTGCATGGCGGGGGCGTCGGTGTAGGACTTGGTGTCGATCTCGACTTTGTCGGCAACCATAAAGGCGGAATAGAAGCCGAGTCCGAAGTGGCCGATGAGGTTCTCCTGGACGTCTTTGTACTTGTCGAGGAAGTCGTTGGCACCGCTGAAAGCTATCTGGTTGATGTATTTGTCGATTTCGTCGGAGGTCATGCCGATGCCGTGGTCAGAGATGATGAGCTTGCCCTTTTCGATCTTGACTTCGATGGTGAGGTCGCCGAGTTCGCCCTTGAATTCGCCGCGCGAGGAGAGGGCTTTGAGTTTCTGCGATGCGTCGACGGCGTTGGAGATGAGTTCGCGAAGGAAGATTTCGTGATCCGAGTAGAGAAATTTCTTGATGACCGGGAATATGTTTTCGGTCTGTACGTTTAAATTACCTTGCATGATTATTGTTGTTTTTTTAGTTTTCGAAGTTTGGCGCTGGGTATATATAATATGTATATATTAATTTATTGGGCAAATAGAGTGCCAAAGAGGGAGCAAGGTGACATTATGTCATGATTGGACGGGCGATGAAAATGAGGTATGGATGTATAATTTTTTTGTGTTATTGCGTTATTGCGTTATTACGTTATTACGTTATTACGGTATTATATGATTTTGAAATATTTTGAATATGAATAATTTTGCTGCTATTGATTTTGAGACGGCAAACGAGTGTGCGTCGAGTGTTTGCAGTGTGGGGGTTGTGGTGGTGAGGAATGGAGAGATTGCGGACTCGTTCTACAGCTTGATACGTCCTGAGCCGAACTACTACAAATGGTTCTGTCAGCGTGTGCATGGCCTAGGACACGAAGATACGGACGATGCCGAGGTTTTTCCGCGTGTGTGGGAGCGCGTCGAGCCTTTGATAGAGGGTTTGCCTCTGGTGGCGCACAACTCGCCTTTCGACGAGGGCTGCCTGCGGGCTGTAATGCGTGTATATAGGATGGATTGGCCTGACTATAGATTCTATTGCACTTGTCGGGCAGCGCGACGGTTTTACGGCCGAACCTTGCCGAATCATCAGCTGCACACTGTGGCGGAGGCCTGTGGGTTCCACCTGGAAAACCACCATCATGCTCTGGCCGACGCTGAGGCTTGCGCTGCAATAGCAATGAAAATTCTGTAGATGTGAGAACGGAGATGTGAGATGTGAGATGTGAGATGTGAGAACGGAGAACTAAAAGCCATAATGCGTCAGCCCGCTTTCGCTTTTCGCTTTTCGCTTTCCGTTTGCCGTTCTCCGCTTTTCTGCTTTGCGCTTTCCGTTTTTCAATGTTCGTTTCCGGCGAGAATGACTACGATTTCACCTTTCACCTCTTTGGCGGCAAAATGGTCGTGGACTTCGCGTAGGGTGCCGCGGGCTGTTTCGGCATGGAGTTTGCTGATTTCGCGGCTTACGCTTACTTGGCGTTCTTCGCCGATGACTTCAATCAGCTGTTCGAGGAGCTTGACGAGGCGGAAAGGGCTTTCATAGATGACCATGGTGCGGCTCTCGGTGGCCAAGCGCTGGATGGCTGTTTGCCGTCCTTTCTTGTGAGGGAGGAAGCCTTCGAAGACGAAGCGATCGCATGGGAGTCCGCTGTCGATGAGGGCGGGAACAAAGGCTGTCGCTCCTGGGAGACACTCGACATCGACACCTGCTTTGACGGCTTCGCGCACGAGGAGAAACCCAGGGTCGCTGATGCCGGGAGTGCCGGCATCGGTGACGATGGCGATGTCGAGACCGCTTTGCAGACGGTCGACAATGCCGCCAACCACTTGATGTTCGTTGAAAATGTGGTAGCTCTGTAGAGGGGTAGTGATGTCGTAGTGCTGCATTAGGACACGGCTGGTGCGAGTGTCCTCGGCGAGGATGAGGTCGACAGATTTTAAAACCTCGACGGCACGAAAGGTCATGTCGCCGAGATTTCCGACAGGTGTGGGTACGAGATAGAGTTTCAAGAAAGGTGTGTTTTAACAATTAGCGGATTGCAAATCCTTATATTAAGTTGCGTCGGATTACAAATCCGACGCAACTGATTCCGTCAACTTTAAACATCAGACCATACTATTCTTCTTCGAAGTCGTCGGGGATCTCCATATCATGGTAGACGTTGGTGACGTCGTCGTCTTCTTCAAGGATGTTGATGACCTTGAGGACTTTGCGGATGGAGTCTTCGTCGATGCTGCGGGTCGTGTTGGGAATGCGCTGGAGCTCTGCGCTTTCGCATTCGATGCCCATAGTTTCAAGCATTTTGACCATGTTGCCGAAATCTTCGTAGGCAGTGTAGAGGGTCAGGTAGTCGTCGTCGACTTCCATTTCTTCGAGTCCGCCGTCGATAAGTTCCATTTCGAGTTCTTCGACGTTCATGTCGGGTTTGCGCGGGATGACGAAAACGCCTTTACGAGTGAAAAGGAAGCTGAGGCTGCCGTTGGTCTCGAGAGTGCCGCCGAACTTGTTCATGATTGACTTGATGTTGGCAACTGTGCGGTTGTTGTTGTCCGAGAGAGCCTCGATGAAGAGGGCGATGCCGTGGTTGACGTGGCATTCGAAGGTGAGTTCCTGCATAGCAGCAGCGTCCTTGTCGTTGGCTTTGTTGATGGCACGTTGCAGAGTATCCTTGGGCATGTTGCATCCGCGGGCGTTCTGGACGAGCAGACGGAGGCGTGGGTTGCTGTCGGGATCGGGACCACCTTCGCGCACGGCGATGGAGACTTGTTTCAAGATGTTGGAGTACTGTTTGGAGCGTTTGGCATCAGCTGCGCCTTTAGCTCGTTTGATCTTTGACCATTTATTGTGTCCTGACATGATAAATTAGATATTTAGATTATTAAATTTTTTTATTTATTTTTTCGGTATTACGGTATTTCGGTATTACGGTATTTCGGTATTACGGTATTTTTTTTTGTTTTTTTTAATTGATGTTGAAGCGGATGTAGGTTATTGGCTTGCCTTGGTTGAGGAACATGCTTTCGTAGAATGTCTGGACGGCTGTTGCCATGCCTGCATATCCTGAGTTGTAGAGGTCGGGGGTGTTGAAATGGATGTGGTAGTTGGCCGGAGCGATGACCTCGTTGAGGGTGTATTCGTAGAGTTCTTGGGAGTCTGTTTTGAGGTTGATGGGGCTGCCGGGTTTGAGGAACTTGGAGTAGTAGGATAGGAAGCGAGGGCTGGTGAGTCGCTTTAGGGGCTTTTTAGGCTGTGGGTCGGGGAAGGTGATCCAGATTTCCGACACTTCGTTTTCGGCGAAAAAGCTGTTGATCATTTCGATGCGAGTACGGAGGAAGGCGACGTTAGGCATGTGTTCCTCGTTGCTGGTCTTGGCTCCACGCCACAGGCGTGCGCCTTTGATGTCGATGCCTATGTGGTTGCGTCCGGCGTTCTGTCGAGCGAGAGCGATGGTGTATTCTCCTTTGCCGCATCCGAGTTCGAGGACTATGGGACCGTCGTTGCCGAAGAACTCGTTCCACCGTCCTTTCCATTCAAAGCCTTGCTGTTCGAGTTGTTCGAACGAGACCTGGAAGAGGTTCGGAAATGTCAGATTTTCAGCGAAGCGGGCTAATTTGTGTTTTGCCATTGGTATGAGTCTCTTTTAGCGTCTTAGTAAAATCACCATTTCTTGATGGTTACATCGCCTTTATACCATTCTTTGACGTGGACGTATTTGGCTTCGATTTCGGTGCGGCTGGCAGCGCTGCCCATGCTGACGTAGTAGAGTCCGTTGCGGTTGATGATATATGCGTCGCATCCTTTGCGCTTGAGTTGTGAGCAAAGCTGGTCGGCGGAACTCTTGTTGACGGAGAAGCCGGCGATGAGGTCGAAGCCCTGTTTGGACGATGTGGCCACATGGGATACGGTTGCAGCGGGCTTGGTGGGTTTCTTTGCTGCTGCCGGTTTTGCAGGTTCGGGCTGAGGTATCTCTTGGTCGGCGGGAATGATGTCGCGGAGCAGACGCTCGAGGGTGGCATTGCTCATAAGTTCGGCACGGACGGCGTTGCTTTTGTTGCGGAGAATGTGGTTTTTGAGCGAGGGGGCGATGTCAGCGCGGACATAGTCGTCGTAGTTGAAGAGAGTTTCGGGACGGAAGGAGTCGTCGGCCAGCACTTCGGCGAGGCGTTTGTCGGCCAGTTGCTTTGCAGCGTCGAGCACTTCCGGTTCATACTTGCTCTGTTTCACAGATTTGAGGTAAGCGGAGATGTAGTTTGAGAGTTCGTTGACGACCTCTTCGCTTTGCGTATGGATTTCGTCGGCGGAGAATTGTAGTCCGTCGGTCGAGAATGTTGTTTCGGTGATGTTGTCGCGAGCGGCATCCTTGTCGTAGTTGGCGGGGGCATCAGGGATGACGGGTTCTTGCTGGGCAAGGTTGCTTGGCTGAGTAATCTGGAGCTGTTGCATAACCCAGTTGCGGCCTTTGGCATTGAAGAGGTAGTGGTCGATGGCGAAGGCGCAAGCAAGCATTATGATGAGTATGAGGAGAGTCCAGAGCAGGGCTTTCCAGAAGCGGCCTTTGCGTTTAGGCGTTTCTGTGGCTTCGTCGTTGGATTCGTCGATGGCGTCGAGTTGCTGAAGTGTGCTGATGGTTTCGTCGTCGAATATTTTGTTTGGCTCCGGCTGTTGCTTTGGCTCGGGCTCGGGCTCGGGCTCCGGTTCCGGTTTGGGCTCCGGTTCTGGTTCTGGTTCTGGTTCCGGTTCTGGCTCTGGTTCGGGTTCTGGTTCTGGCTCGGGCTCGGGTTCTGGTTCTGGTTCCGGTTCCGGTTCTGGCTCGGGCTCAGGTTCGGGTTCCGGTTCTGGTTCAGGATCGTGTTCCGGTTCGCTGGCAGTGAAGGATTGTTCGTATGCAAGGAAAGGGTCATCGTTGTCGTTGTCGTAGATTTTTACGCCGGTGACCGGTTGCATGTTGAGTGGTGAATCTTCGTCAAGAGAACCATTGTCGGATTGGAAGCTGAAGGATTCACCATTTTTTACGATGGTTCCGAAATTATTGAGGTGGCAGCTGCCCTCGGCTTTTAGCTTGTCGTTGACGGCATCGGTAAAGTTGCGCCACAATTGTTGGGCGGTGTTGATTCCGACACATTCGCGGTTGGCGATGTATTGGATGAAGCCATTGTCGGCGATGTGGCTGTCAGTAATGGCTATGGTGCGTCGACGAGGGAAAAAAGTGCTTGTGGCTTTGTCGAAGAAAGCGTTGGTTTCGTTCATTTCGAGGACGCCGACCTGTGGGATTTCGACATGTCCGACATGCTTGAGGTAGTCTACCAAATATTCGGTTAAATTCATTATCAGCTGTTGATAAAGTTTAAAGATTAAAGTTTAAAGGTTAAAGACAAGAGGTCAGGCATCGCTTTTTTTGAGTTTGAGGAGGTCTTCCGGCATATCGATTGCGACGCTTTCCTTGGTGGTCTCACGGACGGTGATGTGGTGTCCGTTTTCGAGCCAACGCAGTTGTTCGAGCGATTCGCATTTTTCGAGTGGTGTTTGGGGCAGCTGAACGATTTGCTGCAAGATGCCCCGCCTGAAGGCGTAGATGCCAATGTGTTTGTAGTATTTGTGACGTCGCATCCATAGCTCTTTGGCGATGCCGCGGAGGTAGGGGATGGGCTGTCGGCTGAAATAGAGTGCTTCGCCGTTGATGTCGCAAACCACCTTGACGGTGTTGGTAGAGTTGAGTTCGGCGAGTGAGGTGATTTTCTTCTTGAGGGTGGCGATTTCGGTGTTGGGGTTTTCGAAAGCGCTGACGACGAGTTTGATATGCTCGGCTGCCACTTTGGGTTCGTCACCTTGTATGTTGATGATGACATCGTAGTTGTCGATATCTTCGTCGAGTTTCTGTATGGCTTCGCCGCAGCGGTCGGTGCCGCTTTTGTGGTTCTTGCTTGTCATAACGGCAGTGCCGCCGAAAGCGGTTACGGTGTCGAGGATGCGTTTGTCGTCGGTGGCGACAAGGACGCGGTCGACAAGGCCAGTGTTTTTGACACCGTTCCATACGTGTTCTATCATAGGTTTGCCATCGATCATGGCGAGCGGTTTGCCCGGGAACCGAGTTGACGAGTAGCGAGCGGGGATGATGCCTAAAATTTTCATTGTGTTATGGTTTTAGAGGTGAATGTTGTCCGGTTATTTTGTGAATATGGTCATTAGAAAAGTCCGTTGAATTCGGCGTCGATCTTGTTGATGACGGTGCCGAGGTCTTCGCGGTTGTCGGCGAAGTTGAGTTCGTCGATGTCGATTACGAGCGAGCGTCCTTTGTCGTATTGTTCGAACCAGCGGTCGTAGCGGTCGTTGAGGTTGGTGAGGTAGTCGAGCCGGATGGAGCTTTCGTAGCTGCGTCCGCGTTTTTGTATTTGTTTGATTAGCGATGGCACTTCGCCGTGAAGGTAGATGAGTAGGTCGGGAGGTTGGACGAAGGATTCGAGGAGTTCGAAGACAGCGATGTAGTTTTCGTAGTCGCGGCTGTTCATGAGGCCCATGGCTTGGAGGTTAGGGGCGAAGATATAGGCGTCTTCATAGAGGGTGCGGTCCTGGACGAAATTGCAGTTGCGCTGTTTCATTTCGAGCAGTTGCTTGTAGCGGGTGTGGAGGTAGTAGATTTGGAGGTTGAAGCTCCAGCGGCGCATATCTTCGTAGAAGCTGTTGATATACGGGTTGTCGTCCATTTTCTCGAGGAGGACATCGTAACCGTAGTGCTTGGCCAGTTTGTCTGTAAGCGTGGTTTTGCCTGATCCTATGTTGCCTGCTATAGCGATATGCATGATTGTTATATATATATTTCTGCTTTCCATATATAGTTATGTGTGTACTTAGCCACTGAACTATAAATGAATAGCATTAAAAACTGTATTATTTTCAAGAAAGCAAAATTACAAATATTTTTTTAATTTAAAAATTGAATATCAAAAAAAATGAGCCGGTGTCTTATTTTTGTGTATTTTTGCAACCAACAAACAACAGGTTTTATTAACGCAATAACTTGATTAAAAATGTCTTTAATTAAATCTATCTCAGGTATAAGAGGCACAGTAGGCGGCAAAGCCGGCGACGGTCTCAGTCCGATTGATGTCGTGAAATTCACGTCAGCATTTGCAACATTCCTTCAGAGGCGCGAGCCCGGCAAGCGGTTGACGCTGGTTGTGGGTCGCGATGCCCGTTTGTCGGGTGCAATGGTCGACAGATTGGTTGTCGGAACGCTTATCGGTATGGGTGTCGACGTTATAGAAACCGGTCTGAGCACTACTCCTACCACGGAAATGAGTGTGATAGACAAGCATGCCGACGGAGGAATCATCATCACTGCGTCGCACAATCCGAAACACTGGAATGCGCTCAAGCTGCTCAATGCCAAAGGCGAGTTTATCGATGCCGCCGAAGGCCAGGAGGTGCTGCGTCTTGCCGAGAGCGACGAGATTGTATTTGCCGAGGTGGACGATCTTGGCAAGGTTGCAGAGGATTTAAATACTATCGACTCGCATATAGAGCGTGTGCTGGCACTCCCGCTGGTTGATGTCGATGCCATCAAGAAGGCTGGTTTCCGCGTAGCTGTAGATGCCGTCAACTCGACGGGTGGCATAGCCATACCGCGACTGCTGCGTGCGTTGGGAGTCAAGGAGGTGGTTGAATTGAACTGTGAGCCGACCGGAAAATTTGCCCACAATCCTGAACCTATTCCGCAGAACCTGACGGAGATAGCCACCGTTGTGCCGCAGCAGAAATGCGACCTCGGTATTGTTGTTGATCCCGACGTGGACCGTCTGGCACTGATATGCGAAACGGGCGAGATGTTCGGCGAGGAATACACATTGGTTTCGGTTGCCGAGTATGTCCTGCAGCATACGCCGGGCAACACCGTGTCGAACATGTCGTCGACCCGTGCGCTGCGCGACATCACGGAGCGAATGGGACACAGCTATGCTGCGTCGGCCGTCGGCGAGGTGAACGTCACGACGCTGATGAAGGAGACCAATGCCGTGATAGGCGGCGAGGGCAACGGAGGTGTGATATATCCTGCTTTGCATTACGGACGCGACGCCCTTGTCGGCGTGGCATTGTTCCTGACCAACCTCGCAAAGCGCGGACTGAAGGCTTCGGAGCTTAGGGCTACGTATCCGGAATACGTCATTTCGAAGAACCGCAAGGACTTGACTCCTGATATGGATGTCGATGCCATACTGCGCAAGATGGCAGACAAATACAAAGGCGAGAGAGTGTCGACCATCGACGGCGTGAAGATCGACTTTGCCGACAGCTGGGCTCATCTGCGCAAATCGAACACCGAGCCGATAATCCGTATCTACTGTGAGGCTCACACTATGGAAGAGGCCGACGGATTGGCAAAACGTATTATAGCAGATATCGAGAGCTTTATGTAAAAAATCAACTTTAAAGTTGTCAAACGATGTTAAAGGGTCGCCTTTGTGGTGGCCCTTTTTTGGGGGTGGAGATGTGTTACTTGTCGAGATTCTGGATGTTTGCGAACAACTCAGGAAATCGTTTCTCGAGTGATACCGGACGTCCGTTTTCGAGGAAACAATGAGTGCTGGTGGCTGTGCAAACGGTCTTGCCGGCGACGCTCATCGTGTAGGCGAAAGTAATCTTGAGCGGTGAGGTCTCGGCCACGGAGACTTTTATTTCGATGATGTCTTTGAAGGTGGTGGTGTGCTTGTAGTGGCATTCGACAGCGACAACGGGCGAAACCACCCCCTCGGCTTCCATGCGGTCGAAACCGTAGTCCAGCTGGTCCATCCAGTCGACCCGAGCCTCTTCCATGAAGCGTATGTAGTTGCTGTGGTGTGTGATGCCCATGCGGTCGCATTCGTAGTATTTAACCTCGTGCAGGTATGGCTTGATTGTCATTTGGGATGAGTCTTGATTGATGTAAAATGTGGTTTTGATGTTAAGGCTTAAAAAAGATGCCTGTGGAGTGATGTCTTTTTTCAAATAATTCGATTGAAATATTGCCAAAGAGTTCCATTGTCAATCATTTGGTTTATTTTTGTCGTATCAATTGTGAAAAAATCCCATTTAATGCTGTTGTTTGAGTCTTCAGTGCAGAATGGGAATAACTTATAATAACAATCGCGTCTTTTACAAGGGCATATATCAACTATATACATTTCAGATACTCTGACATTTGGAATGATGTAATCTCGATAATGTTTTTTCCATTCTCATTAGTGTCCACTAAAAATTTAACATTTTAAAAGTTTAACAATAACTGTCCATTAGAATAGTTGAGTTCTTTGAAATCGTTGAGTTGATTATTATTGAAGAGATCGTAAAGCGGAGTTTTGTCTG
>Ga0256404_1005804_pt1 | contig 21277 bp, 20 predicted proteins | sample RumenRJG_01DNA_FD_185990 | JGI IMG/M metagenome (GOLD analysis project Ga0256404, IMG submission 185990) | Bovine rumen microbial communities from Lethbridge, Alberta, Canada - RJG_01 | ecosystem: Host-associated > Mammals > Digestive system > Stomach > Rumen | place: Canada: Alberta | collected...
ATGACTATCAGTGAAAGAATATTTGAGAGATTAAGGCAGCTTTCTATGACACAGCGGGAATTTGCAGAGGAAGCAGGGATACAGCAGAGCACGATCAGCGAGTGGAAGAAGAACAAAACAAATCCATCATCCGATAAGATACTGGCAATATGTAAAGCTCTGGATGTGTCTCCGGAATGGCTTTTGTCAGGAGTTGATCCGGCAGAGAATCGAGGGAAGAACCAGGCATACTATACTGTGGACTTAAATACAGATAGTGGGATACTTGTTTCTGAGTTTAATAAACTGGAAAAATCGCAAAGAGACAGGATTTTAGGATATGTTGCAGCTTTTTCTGCAATGAAACAGGATAAGTAAAAGTCCCTTGGAATCAAGGCCTTCTGCCTTCCTTCCACAAGTCCGGCCAACGCGGCATGGAATCTTGATAGGCTGATCGAAGCATGGAAAGTGATACATGAAATCTAACAGGATTATATCTTGTGGTGGCCGGATCATCGGCTTCTTCTGATGATAAATCAAATGTTGGAGCCGGAACTTTTGATCATGAGTTTTTGAGGAAATTGAGTTTTCGGAAAGGAGATGTGACTATGTCTGAAAACAACATTGTAACTGATGGCAATGAACCTGGAAGAAAAGCTGAGATGAATACCAAGGCAATGTACAGGCTTTCTTATGGTCTTTTTGTATGTACTGTGAAGAATGGCAAAAAGACCAATGGCTGTATCATCAATACTGCGATTCAGGTGGCATCTTCGCCTAACCGGATTTCGATTGCGGTAAACAAGGCAAATTACACCCATGACATGCTGAAAGAAACAGGTCGCTGCAATGTTTCTGTCATAAGTACAGAAGCGGAGTTCGAACTTTTCAAGCACTTCGGTTTTCAATCCGGAAGAGACGTTGATAAGTTTGACGAGAGCTTCAATGCTAAGGATTACAGGATTGCGGAAAATGATATTCCTTATATAACAAAGGGAACCAATGCTTACTTTTCATTGGAAGTGAAAGAATCCGTGGATCTGGGCTCCCATACCTTGTTTATATGTGAACCGGTCATGATGGAGGTGCTGTCGGATGCTGCTTCCTGCACCTATGAGTATTATCAGAAGAACATTAAACCAAAGCCCCAGCCTGTTGGAAAAACAGCAACAGGGAAGACTGTATGGAGATGTACCATCTGCGGATACGAATGGGAAGGGGAAGAGCTGCCGGATGATTTCATTTGTCCGATATGCAAGCATCCTAAAGCAGATTTTGAAAAGATAATAAGATGATGAGCAGCGTAACATTCACAGACGCGCAGCCATTTATCTATGCGCAGTGATACACGAATGATTAGTCTCGTAAAGAGCCGGATGCGGAAAAGCCGCACGTCCGGACCGCATCCATAAGTATAAGGTGAGTTACGATAAATTACTATATTAGAATTAATGATCAATGTTATACTGTACCTATATAAACATTTTGTCCCGTGTACATACAGAAAGGAGATCACACCATGTCAGATAACAAATGGAGATGCAGAGCCCAAGACCTGAAGGGCACAGAAACCGAAAAGAACCTCCAGGCCGCTTTCGCCGGCGAATCAGAGGCCAGAAACAAGTACACCTTCTTCGCTTCAAAGGCAAAGAAGGAAGGCTACGTTCAGATTTCCAATATCTTCGCAGAGACAGCAGCTAACGAGAAGGAGCATGCTGAGATATGGTACAAGATATTGACCGGCATCGGAAGTACTATTGACTGCCTCAAGGAAGCAGCAGACGGTGAAGGTTACGAGTGGAAAGAGATGTATCCTTCATTCGCAAAGAAGGCAAGAGAAGAGGGCTTTGACGAAATAGCTGAGCTCTTCGAGGGCGTTGCCGCCATTGAAAAGGAACACGAAGAAAGATACAGAAAGCTTCTTAAGAATGTTGAGGACAAGCTTGTTTTCTCTCGTGACGGAGACTGTGTATGGCAGTGCAGTAACTGCGGACATATAGTGATCGGAAAGGAAGCTCCGGCGGTTTGCCCTGTATGCAATCACCCGAAGGATTATTTCCAGTTGAAGGCAGAAAACTATTAAAGATATTTACAGACTACCGGCTCCGGTTCGATGAAGAACCACCGGTAGATCAAGGTATGACGATTTGCAGGAGGTAATGTAATGAAACTTGAGAATGTAAGCAATGTAGAAGGTCTTTTTAAAGTTCTTGACAGCTGTAAGGGCAAGATTGAGCTTGTCTCAGAGGAGGGTGATCGTATCAACCTTAAATCAAAGCTCTCTCAGATGATCCTGACAGCCAATCTGTTAAATACAGCAACTATCAAAGAGCTTGAGCTTCTGGTTTCGGATCCTGAAGATATGAAGAAGGTTATATCATTTATGATGCGCGGCGCTGCGGAATAAATTTTGATCACATTACATAGTGATGTCAGGCATCAGTTCAGCCTTCGGTACCGGTCACCGGCACAGTAAAATTTCATTGCCTTTTTAGGTGATTTATCATATTCTGATATTAGTGATATTCGTGATCCGGACTATGGTAAAAGGAGGAACTAGGACATGAAATTTTATAAGATTGATGACCAGATCGTGATTTCCGACAAGAGCTTATCCGTTGGTGAAGAGCTTGTGACCAATACAACTGATGCGGCTCAGGAAAAGCACGTTCCGGTTGTTAAGGTGGATGGAGATACGGTTTCTGTGTGTGTAGGTTCTGTTGAGCACCCTATGCTCGAGGCGCACTTCATCGGATGGATACTGCTGGAGACTGAGGCAGGATTCCAGATTCACTATCTCAAACCGGGTATGAAGCCTGAAGCAAAGTTCAAGGTTACAGAAAAAGTTGTTGCAGCCTATGAGTACTGCAATCTCCACGGTTTGTGGAAGGCAACTGTTTGATGAATCCGGGAGGTTAAGATATGATGTACGTTTGTAATGTTTGCGGTTTTATCTATGATGAAGAGAATGGAGACCCTGATAACGGAGTAGCAGCAGGAACAAAGTGGGAAGACGTTCCTGAGGACTATGTTTGTCCTTTATGTGGTGTAGGTAAGGATCAGTTCTCACCACAGTAAGAAGAGTTTCTGAGGCAGGTGCGGCGGCACCTGCCTTTTTTCTGCCCATAGATTTGCATAAGTCAAAAAGAGGCTGTATACTAACGTGATAAAAGATATAAGCCGCTGTATATGGTTTCCAAATATGATATACCGTTTCTGAAACCGGAATAAGTTACATATGGCGCTAACAAAACCAAGGACTGGACGAAGGGTAGTATGACAAGAAAAGAACGATTCAAAAACAAAATAAAAGAGGTCTATACCCTCATAAGTCTGGTTATAGCATTCGTTACAGCAGCGCTGATATGGTACTGGAACGTTGCCCCCGGCTGGGTGGAGGGATTCTTCGGCTACAGAACCCTTACCTTGGTCGGAATCATGTTTTCTGTGGTATATCTCTTCTTCGCAAAGATGTACGATGCTCACAAGATCGGCCTTTACCGACTCCAGGAGCTGGCATTCTCGCAAATGCTTTCCTTCAGCATCGGTGACTTCTGCCTTTTCGTAGCAACCTTCTTCTGGTTCCATAACTTCAGCCGCATAAGCCTGAGGTTCTTCCTTCTCGGCTTCGCGCTTCAGTTTACAAGCATTGTCCTCGTGACCTTTGTCTGTAACCGCCTCTACGCAAGATTCGACGAGCCGCGAAAGATAATGATAGTCTACGGCTCGCAGGACTATCACAGACTCCTGAAAAAGATGAAGGAGAAAAAATACCGTTATCAGATTCTGGGAATCTTCGAGGATACGACGGATCCGGAGACCATATTCGAGACACTAAGAAAATGCAAAGACATTTACCTTTGCGATGTTTCCGAGGAAATGGAAAAGAAAGTGACGATTTTCTGCGACGCCCATCATAAAGACATGCATATGTCCATGGACATGTCGGACCTCCTGAAGCTGAGCCACGAGGTGTCCCACACCTTCGATACCCCGTACTTAAGAAACAGGAAAATGCCGGAGGCCTGGTACTACGCCGGAGTCAAGCGCACCGCCGATGTCATCATTGCCCTCCTCGGGATAATGCTTCTGTCCCCCATCCTCATCATCACGAGCATTCTCATAAAAGCCCATGACGGAGGTCCGGTCCTTTACAGCCAGAAGCGCCTCACCAAGGATGGCAGAGTCTTCGATATCTATAAGTTCAGAAGCATGAAAGTAGATTCCGAAAACGGCGTCGCCCGCCTCGCCAGCAAAAATGACGACAGAATAACCCCTGTTGGGAACGTCATCCGAAAACTCAGGATCGACGAACTCCCTCAGCTCTTCAACATCCTGAAGAACGATATGTCCGTAGTCGGCCCGAGACCTGAACGCCCTGAAATAGCAGAGCAGTACGAGAAAGAAATCCCGGAATTCAGCCTAAGGCTCAAGGTTAAGGCAGGCCTCACCGGCTACGCTCAGGTCTACGGCAAATACAACACCACTCCCCTGGACAAGCTGAAGCTTGATCTGCTCTACATCTCCCAGAGGTCAGTGCTTTTTGACCTCAGGATCATTTTCTACACCCTGAAGATCGTCTTCATCCCGGAAAGCTCCGAAGGCGTCTCCGAGGATCAGGTCACAGCCCTTGAAAACAAGTAACAGTTCAGCCCGGATGCCTATATTCCGGGGGAAAGAGCCGACCACGGTCTTCGCGAACCATTGCCGGCTGAACTGTCACCAGAGGTTTCTTCCCTTTACAGAAAAGTAAAGAAATATCTGTAGATTTATGAGCCCCAACTGTGTTAATCTTATTGGGTTAGAGAAATAAAAGGAGCATCAACACATGGATATGGAAATGAGAGATGAGGTAGAGATCGATCTGCTTCAGTTATGTTTTTTATGTTTGAGAAAATGGAAGGCCATCCTTCTTACGGGCGTGGTGCTTGCGCTGATTCTTGGAGGCTACAAGTGCGCCACCGAGCTTAGCAAGGCCGGTACGGAGGTTGCCGTACAGGCAGAGGAAACCGTTGAAGAAAAGGTGACTCAATATGACACAACATTAGCTTCCTACAAGGCCTCCCTGGACCGCATGAAGGAGACCTTCGAGAAGAATCAGGCTTATGAGAAGGACTCCATAATCCTGAACATGAATCCCAATGACTATTACTCAGGCTCAAGCACTTACTACATAAGCACGGATTACAAGATCATGCCTGACAAGACCTACCAGGATGTGGACTATTCAGAGGATATCGCCCAGGCTTATCTGTCTTATCTTACCAGCAGCGAATGTCTCGGCTTTGTGCAGTCAAAGCTTACCGAGAAGATCCCGGTAAAATATCTTTCAGAGCTTATAAGAGTAAACTTAACCGGACGCGTGCTGACCATCAAGGTTGTGGGAGACACTTCCGAGAGAACAACGGAGATTCTTAATGCTTTAAACGATGCTGTTAATGCTTACAAACAGGAGGTTGACACCAAGATTCATGAGCACAGGCTCGACCTCATGGAGTATTCAGAGGTTGAGAACACTTCGGCTTCTGATGTTCCGGAAGTGGTAGCTGATCAGACCCCTGCCGGTTTAAAGGCAGGCAGCGATAACTATGTTGCAGATTTTCAGAAACAGTTTTCCGACAGCCAGATCAGTCTCACAAACCAGATTGCATCATTCTACAACAACTACACATCTCTTGCTGATAAAAAGGTAAGTACCGACAGCAGCGCCGCCGTTGGCATCAGCAGATCCCAGGCTCTTAAGTCCGGCATCAAGTTCGGAATCATTGGCCTGATCCTGGGTTTCTTCGTAGCCGCAGGCTTCATCGTATTTAAGGCAATCGTTGAAGATAAGATCACCAATGCGGGCGAGCTCACTCATCTTTTCGGCCTCCGCATCTTCGGCGACTACAAGTCCCTTGGCAAGGCCAATGCCATCACCGGAGCCAAGTCTGGCGGTACCGCCGATTCTGCTGCAAAGACTGGCGTGACATCCGGAATCACCAATTCCGAACTTCGCGCCAATGCATTCGACAGCATGCTTTACAAGCTGTCCTACGGCGATGCACTTCCGGATAAAGAGAAGTTCTACGAGGTTGCCGCAGCCAATGTTAAGACCTTTGTGGCTGCTTTCAAGGATGAGGACATTAAGGAAATTTCCCTTATCGGAAGAATCGATCCCGCCGCCCTCGGCAATATCGCAAAGTCAGTCAACACCATAAACGGTGACGAAACAGTAAAGGCCGCCGGCGACATCATCACCGACGCCGCAGCCATCAACGCTATCCGCGACGTAAAGTACATCCTTCTTGCCGCCGACAGAAACACCGCCAAGAAGGACCTCCGTACCCAGCTCGAAAAGCTGAAAGGTCTCAAGAAGCACGTCGCCGGAGTTCTGCTGTTTGACTAACAACATGAATCGATATCATGAGCGTCCAACTATCGTTGGGCGCTTTTTTTTTCGCCATTAAGAATTCTGTAATGGGGTCAAATTCCCTTACAAAAATCTTTAGCAAAGCGCTCAACGTAATTGTTGGGCGCTTTTTTCGTAAAGGGGTAAGGTATGTTATGATTTCACATTTAAGTGTCATTTCACCGTAACGGTGAAAATTGAATAAAAAGTGTAAGTTAAGCCGGAGAATCATCCGTTATGTTCATCTTTCAACTACGAGTTAACTGACAAATCCAATCCCCGGGGATATGATATCTCTTGGAGTTAAGATTAAAAGTGTAAGAGGGGGATGAACATATGAAAGTAATAAGTACCGGCTCGAAATTCAACATATTTCCTGATGATCTCCGAAGCTATGATCTGCTTCCTGCAGATTATTATGTTGTCAGATATAGTGATAAGGAAGGCTTCTTTCTCGAAAGTTATTCTGAGTTTAAAATTACAGATGCTAAAGTGTATGGCATTCATTTGGAAAAGGTCAGTAAGGTGTTGGATTCATTTGATGTCTTTAACAGAAATCTCGGCATCATACTGAGCGGAGACAAAGGAATAGGTAAATCACTGTTTTCACGACTGCTTGGAAGGAAAGCTGTAGAAAAGTGCATCCCTGTAATAATTGTTGATACGTATTGGGAAGGAATAGGAAGCTTTCTGGATCGGATTCAGCAGGAGGTTATGGTGCTTTTTGATGAATTTGATAAGACATTTTCAGAGAAGGAGCATGGAAGTGGAGCACAGACCAGTATGCTTTCTCTTTTTGATGGTGTTGCACAGGGGAAAAAGCTGTTTGTTATAACATGTAATGAGCTGAGAGGTTTAAATGATTTCCTTGTTAACAGACCAGGAAGATTTCATTACCATTTTAGGTTTGACTATCCGACAGAAGAAGACATTAGAGCATATTTATCAGATGTTTTGTTGGATGATTATGATTCTGAAATCAATAATGTTATTGATTTTTCTAAAAGAGTGGCACTTAATTATGACTGCCTCAGAGCGATTGCATTTGAGATCAACAGAGGCCTGAATTTTTCTGATGCGATAAAGGATTTAAACATTGTTAATATCTCTTCGGAAAAATTCCGTATACAGGCTTTGTTTAAAGATGGCTCTTGCCTGATCAATAAGCGGATTTCGATGGATTCCTTCAGCAGCGATATAGAAGAATATTCCCTGCATGAGATAGGTGGCGGTTACGCAGGAGAAATAAGCTTCAGTCCTGCCCGTATTAAGTATAATGCTGACACTCGCGAGCTATACCTTGATGCTGATGATATTGTTCTCAGTTACGATGATTATTCACTGGAAGATGAAGAAAATGAAAAGAAGGAGCAAAGTCTGCGAGCCCGCGGCATCAAAAAGGTGTTGATCGATAGAATTTCTGATAACAGGCTTCATTATGCGGTATAGGAGAAGGTTATGAATTATGTATCATGTATGGTATAGTAATAGCGTTAAGAAACAAGAATATGTTTTATAATCACAACAAATTATTTTCGGAGATGAAGGAATTGGACAAAACAGGTCACAGATTTTCTATCGTAATAATAAAAGATACATATAATAGTTTTCCAAATCATTATTTGGTCAGGTATGTAAAGGATTGGGACTGCAGATTATTCTTTAGCTTCAGAACACAGGATGATGATAATGAGAATAATATAATTATGCAGTTGTCAAATATGCTTCATATAGATCGCGATCACATCAGTGTGGAATATAAAACACAGGATTATACCACTAAATACTCTGTGAAAGATAAATGTACCAAAACGTACGATCATCAATTCTATGTAGCAACAATCACAGAATTCCCGGATAATGTTAAAGAGCAGGATTTTGTTGTTGATGATGTACATTATTATTGGATGTCTTATGAAAAAATGATTGAAGATAAAAGGATTTGTGAGGTTAATAGAGATATAGTGGATTTTGTCCATGACCATGTGAATTAAAGGTGTGGGGTCAGACCGCCTTACGAAATTCAGCGTCAACGGATATTTATTATGGATAATATTAAACTCCCTGCCCCGGTTCGTAGGGGACAGGGAGTTTCTTCCTTAATTATCCTGATTTGTATAGTTTACTCGTCTTCTTCTTCTTCTTCCTCATCATCACTCTGATCCGCGTCTTCATATCCCTCGCGCTCGATCACGTTGCTCTTGGGAGCATACTCCCTGGTGTCTGCTGTAGGAGAGACGGTCTGGGAAGAGTAGTTCTTAGGAATGTTTCCGCCGGGACCAAAGTCGTCATCACTTGTGTTACTAACATCAGGTTCAGTATATGAACTTGACTTTGTGCTGTTTGCACTTGTGCTGTCATCTTCCGAATCCGATGAACCTGAGCTTGAAGATGTATTGGATTTTGCTGATTTATAAATCGTTGTAACAATTTCCGACGATGATACACCGGTACTTACAGTTGTCTTCGATGATTTAGAACTGCTTGAACTGCTTGAACTTGAACTCTTACTCGAACTTGAGCTCTTTGATGTTGAAGCAGTTGAGCTGCCGGAGCTTGCAGTATTGTTCTTTTTCGGCGTCGAATACCTCTGTGTAATAAGCTGCATTCCATCCGCTGAATAAACGTAGGAATCATTAGCGGCATTAACATTGGAACCCATAGAAGTTGGAACGATGGAGGCTCCGTTGACAAATGCTCTCGTCATGGGGACAACCCCTGAGTACCAGGAACCGTCTGGTCCCACCACATACCCGTCCGGTGTCACGGTATTGGTGTAGAGGTAGCCGCGCTCGTCGAAGGCGTAGCACATGTAAATTCCGTCGCCGTCATTATCAATCCATTCCCAGGCATTCTGAGGATAGGTGCCGTCATCATGAACATACCAGTACCCCGTCTCATTCGCCATCCAGTGCCCTGCCAGCCCGGTGATGGTGCATGCCGCACTCACCGCAATGCACGTGAAGGCGGTCTTGATAAATTTAAAAAGACATTGTTTTTTCATTATTTCATCCTCATTTCGTAATGGGGTCAGCCCCTTGCAATATTCTTGACATTTGTCTAAAGTAACAGTTCTCGATTACACAGGAGAGTAAGCTCCTGTTGCAATATAACGAGCGTTATCTTAAACCTGATTCTCATAAATCTGAATCAGCTGGATATGTCATGATAGTGCTTAGCCACCACCATCATCATCCATCCTCTTCAGCGAGGTTCATTGAGGAAATAATCAGATACAATCAATTGCAGATATGATAGGCTGTCCAACTATTTATTCCCTCTACATATATTTCGCTTTTTTTCAGACCAAATATAACATTGTTGCCACCGAAATAAGATGAAATTTAGTTTTCAAAGTCTTAAGGTTTTTGTAGGGCGTTTTAGATATATTTTATGTTTAAACGATTCCCATGGGACCTTTGCGCGTCAGTTTTCAGCAAAAATCCTGATCGCCTGCGGTATAACCGACACCGTAACTTCCTTCCTCGCTCCGCCGTACTCGCCATCAATGGTCCAGTCAATGTCATTATCCGACCTGAAAGTCACCTCGCCGGTGCGGAAAATCTTTATGTGGGGATTGTCAAAATCTCCATCCTTAGCCGCCATCAGAATCTCGCCGATGTCCTGCAGCATGTCCGGCGCCTTAATGAGAATGACCTCGAAGAGACCGTCACTGAGGGAAGCATTGGCAAGAGCAGGGGTCTTGAAGCCGCCCACCGAAGTTGCGTTTGAAACCGCGCCGAAAACATAATCCCCCTCCTCGGTCACGCCGTCGTGGATGACCTCCAGATGATATCGCGTCTGCAGCGAAACCGGCGCCGAAGCCAGCCCGTTCACGAGATAAGCCAGGTACCCGAGGAGATTCTTCTGGTCCTGCGGCGTGGCATAGCTCACATTGGTAAACGCCCCGAACGCCGCCACATAATTGAAGTACCTGTCTCCAAAGGTGCCAATGTCTAAACGGTAAACCCGGCTGCGCTCCACCCCGCGGATAACCTTCTCCACGTCACCGCTGAGTTCGAGAGTCTTGGCGTAATCATTGGTGGTGCCACTGGGAATGTAAAGCACCGGCAGACTCGCTTTCCCCTTTTCGGTCACCTCCATCAGAGCATTAACCACATGATTGAGCGTCCCGTCACCGCCGATGCATGCCACCAGCTTCACCCGCTTCTTATATTCCCTGATGATATTTTCAGAGGTAATGTTCATCCCAGGGATAATAGGATAAGTGATCACCTCATACCCCAGCTTCACAAGCTCAGTAACCAGCTGAAACACCTTGCCTTTCGCATTTCCCGTCCCCGCATTCTGATTCGCCAAAAGAAGTGCTTTCCGGAGTGGTTTCTTCCAGGGCAATGAGTTGCCTTCCATGACTTTATTTGTATTTGAACCGGTTTCTTTTGCTACTGATTCACTGCTCATTGTTGCACCTCCTCTATAAACGCATGTTTTTCGCCGTTTATCTCTGACATACAGATGCAGATCTAATTGGCTCCCTCATTTGGCGGTTTTGCTACTCGGAGTGGTCTCCGATGCTTTGATTGTCGGAGATTTATAGCTCTCTTATTTGGTGGTTTTGTTACTCGGAGTGGCATCAACTGTTTTGCTACTATTATAGATGTTTTTAGACAAAAAAGGCAATGAAACATAGTTCATGAAGTGACTCTAAACTCGCAATATGTGAAAGGGAGTCAAGGTCATCGGGCATTGGAAGTGACTCAAAACGAGCGATGGTGGAAAAGAAGTCAAAGACCCCGTGCATCGGAAGTGACTCAAAACGAGCGATGTTGGAAAAGAAGTCAAGGTACCCGGGCTCGGGAAATGACTCAAAACGAGCGATGTTGGAAAAGAAGTCAAAGACCCCGTGCATCGGAAGTGACTCAAAACGAGCGATGTTGGAAAAGAAGTCAAAGACCTCAGGCATCGGAAATGATTCATATAAGGATAGGCCGGAGCTGACGGAAAAGCGCCGGAGTCATTGATTCCTTCCGGTGTTAAATCCCCTATCTTTGTGTTATACTATCCTATAAAACAACGAAAAATAAGGAGAAAAGATACCATGTCAAAATACGATTATCTCGTAGTCGGCGCCGGCCTCTACGGCGCAGTCTTCGCCCACGAAGCCGCAGCTGCCGGCAAGAAAGTCCTGGTCATCGACCGCCGTCCGAACATTGCGGGTAATGTCTACACAGAAGACGTAGAGAAAATCCACGTCCACAAGTACGGCGCTCACATCTTCCACACCAATGACGGCAGGGTCTGGGACTACGTGCAGAAATTCGCCACCTTCAACCGCTTCACCAATTCCCCGGTTGCCAATTTCCACGGCGAGCTCTACTCCCTCCCCTTCAACATGTACACCTTCAATAAGATGTGGGGCGTGGTAACTCCCGAGGAAGCCGCCGAGAAGATCGAGTCCCAGCGCCGCGAGGCCGGCATTACCGAGCCCAGGAACCTCGAGGAGCAGGCCATCTCCCTGGTAGGCACAGACATTTACGAGAAGCTCATCAAAGGCTACACCGAGAAACAGTGGGGCCGCCCCTGCACAGAACTCCCGGCCTTTATCATTAAGCGCCTCCCGGTGCGCCTCACCTTCGATAACAACTATTTTAATGCTCTCTACCAGGGCATCCCCGTCGGAGGTTATACAAAGATGGTAGCCGCTATGCTTGGCGGCGCTGCAATTCAGACCGGAGAGGATTTCGGCAAGGACGCAGTTAAAGTTAGCGCCAATGCTCAGCCCGGCAGTGATGCAGCTTCAGTCGCTGCCGATGCCCAGACCTGCGGTAACGCAGCTTCAGTCGCTGCTGATGCTCAGACCTGCGAGAACGAAACAAATGTTGGCTGTGGAAGCATCGAGGTTCACGTCGGCGTTGATTTCTTCGACGAGTCCGGCGCTCCCCGTAAGGACCTTCGCGCCCTGGCTGACAGAGTGGTTTACACCGGCGCCATCGACGCATACTTCGGCTACAAGCTTGGCTACCTCGAGTACCGCTCCGTAAGATTCGAGAACGAGCTTCTTGACAAGCCGAATTTCCAGGGCAATGCTGCCGTCAACTACACTGACCGCGAGACTCCCTGGACCAGAATCATTGAGCACAAGTGGTTTGAGTTTGGTAAGGATGATGAGGGCAATGACATCCCGAAGACCGTGATCTCCCGCGAGTACTCCAGCGAGTGGAAGCCCGGCGACGAGCCTTACTACCCGGTCAACGACGAGAAGAACGGCAAGCTTTACGAAGAGTACAAGAAGCTTGCAGACGCAGAAACCGACGTGATCTTCGGCGGCCGCCTCGGCGAGTACAAGTACTACGACATGGACAAGGTTATCGCTTCCGCACTCGACATGTGCGAGAGGGAACTTGGAAAATAACTAACCCCGGTGAACCGGTCGGACGGAGTAGCAGGTCTAATGAAGCCAAGAGCGACAGAGTTCCGGGTTCAACGAGCCAAGAGGACAGAGCTCCAGATCCAACGAGCCAGCGGACGGAGTGGTAGGTTCAAAGAGCCATAGGGACGAGGTTCCGGATTCAACGAATAAAGGGTCTTGCAGCACAACGCTGTGAGACTCTTTTTGTTTAGTCGGAACAGTAGTATATTTATAAGAAATAAGTGGGCTATGAATATGGTACAAAGGAGTCTATGATTAAAAGAAGAATTATTGAAATATGGAGATAGTGCAGTGGAGTTTAAGAATAAAGGAAAAGTGCCTATAGGCTATGGGGATGTGGTTGCAGGTCCAAAAATCAAAAGAAAATTGCTGAGAGTTGTTGTGGCTGCTTCGTTCATCGCGGCCGTTGTCCTCCTCAGCGCCTGTGGTAAATCAAATTCAAAAGGTAAATCTTCCGATAAAAAACAATCATCAACCGCCGCTTCACAGGAGCGCCGCGTTGAAGTCATTACCGGCACCATTCCCGGGGAAGAGGATGGTTCAGATGTGTTGCTGGACAGTTTGAGCGAAAACGGTGCCCATGATGCGTCCGGGGAAAATGGGATGACCGGAAGTGACATCGCCACCGCCGGAAACATTAGCAAAGGAAAAGGCGCAGGCGACACTGAGTCCCCCGAGGAGATTCTTCCTATTAATCCCGACGACCTGATCGAATTCACCACGGATTACGGTCACGTGCAGCTGATCCATGATGAAGGCGCCATCCACAACCTGACAAGTGAAGTGGGAGAGGAAAGATACCACGACGGGGACTTAGGATTTTATTACAATGCAAAAGCCGGGATAAAAGCATTGGTTCCCGGGTACTACAATTACTACCAGACGGATGAGCTGGGTTACGACCATTTCTATGTCTTCAGCAATTCCTCCTACCCGCAGATCGGCTTCATGAGCTTCACTGAGGGAGACGGCGAGGAGCTGACCGCCGACAATTACAAGGACTATCAGGACAGGATCCTCGACGCTTACCGGAAGGAGCTGGAGGGCTTCTATCAGGAACGGGCCCGCACCAGCTTCACCATCGGCGATTTCAAGCTGCGCGAATCCGTATTCCGCGGCATGCGCGACGACAAAGCAGTCACCGCCTGTCTGGAACTTCTGTGGAATGCCGACGACCGGTCCATTCTCGCAATCAGCTTTTTCGAGTACGACACCGACGGCCAGGCCTACATGGACGACTTCGTGACCATGATGACGGATCATTTATCAAAGGCTTAATAATGCGCGTTTTCCGCCGGTTTTTAAAAGAATGGATAGAGTTTTGTTATGATATATTAATCTTGGTTTTGCAAATATCGCTGAATCACGCGGGAATATACGCTCATAGTTCCAAAATTCTAAATTCACTATAAAATTAAATACAAAAAACTTTAATATTTTCACAATTGAAAATGTCATACTCTTTTGAAAAATACGTGGTATAGTATGTCTACGTAAAGGTTATTTGCTAAAACAAAACCGAATTTTATGGAGAGAAAAAATGAAGAAAATGAACTTAATCAAAAAAATAGTAGCAACCGTAAGCATCGCAGCACTCAGCGTTTCAATGTTCGCAGGAACAGTTATTGCAGGACAGTTTATTACTGATGAAAAGGGTGTTTGGTACAAGAATGATGACGGTACATTCCCTAAGAGTGTTTGGCAGTGGATAGACATTGACGGAGACGGACAGTTCCTTTGCTATGGTTTTGATGAGAACGGCTACGTTTATTCAAGCACAACAACACCTGATGGTTACACAACCGCAGCAGACGGATCATGGCTTCAGAATGGTATCGCTGTAGCTCGTACAGCTTTAGAGAACCTTGATACTAATGCAATCGTTGATGCAGCAACAAAGACAGCAGAGATGATCGCTGAGAGCAACAACAAGGCAAGCCAGAGCTTGGTTGACCAGATCAACGGTATCAAGACAACTACAACAACAGAGCACAAGACTCTTACTGTTGGTCAACTTTCAGTTTCCAATGTAAATTCCAGCGATCTTGTTGTAAATAAGTATACCAAGAAGACCACAACTGAGGGTGCAGCCGGAATCGGTGCAAACACAGAAGAGGATGACGGACCTGATATGAGCCAGACAAGCTTCGATACAAATGGACCTAGCGTTCCTGCAGGAGCTGTTTCAAATTCAGTAGCACCTCTTACAGATACTTCAACTGTTTTAGTTCCCGGTCCTGACGGACAGGCTTCAGACGGTACAGGAGAGGACTAATACTCAGTAACTCTTTTGTAAGAGTTAATTAGATATTCGTCCATATATCATCTGTTAAGGCTCTCAAAGGCAGCGCAAGCAGATGAATAGAAAACAGAATATTCGTTCATGTGTCATCTGTTAAGGCTCTCAAAGGCAGCGCAAACAGATGAATGGAAAACAGAATATTTCTATTTGTGATAAGATTTAATGGATTTGTTTTATTAGTCTTTACAGTAAATGATGATGACTCCCTTGCTTTTCGCAAGGGAGTTTTTTTAAAAAGATTTATCAAGTTGATGTTGTTTTTTTAAAAAGATTTATCAAGTTGATGTTGTTTTTTTGAACTCCGGAAGACTTCGACCATTTATTTCGTTTCGGGAAAGTAGTAGCTGCATGGCAGTTTCGGCTTGGAACTGTCGCGAGTAAGGTGACGTCTGACAGAAGCTGTTTCCAAATCAAATAGCAGGATGACCGCTCTCGATCATCCTGCTATTCGGAAGGGAGTTAATTACTAATGAAGGGAATTGAAGCGGAAATTGATGGGATCCCGCTTCTCGATTAATAGTATTCACAAGTATCGTTGGAATAAGAAGTTGGCGTCATTCTTATTTCCATTTCTCTTTTGTTGACTCTAATATAACTCACCAATCATCACAAAAGTGTCACATTGAAACAAAATATTGAATATTTTTTAAATTTTTTGTAAGGAGGTCAGATCCCCTTACAGACTCGTTGCAATATGAAACATAATGTAATAGTCCAGCCGGCAATGCTTCGCGAAGACCGTGGTCGGCTCTTTTCCCCACCATCCGGGGTTATTGGAACCACTGATTGACCTTAAAACTCAGAATTCAGAATATAAGTCAATGTAGCCTGCCATTCAGGATGACTCAAATGCTGGTAACCTGAAATTGAGTCAATGTAACCTGCCATTCAGGATGACCCAAATCCTGATTACCTGAAATTGAGTCATTATAACCTGCCATTCAGGATGACCCAAATGCTGGTAACCGGAATATGGGTCAATGTAATGCCTTGTTCACTGCGAAAATAAGGCATCCCGGCTGAACTGTTACAACATAATTCAGCCGGAAACATTAAAATGAGAAATTCACTGGATATTTATCAGCCGCTATGTTAGAATTTCTCCTTGTGAGTTATATATATTTGAAACTACGGAGGAAGTTTTATGAACGCAGTGGGCTGGATAATTTATGTGGTTGCAATCGTTGCAATGTTTTATTTTATTGGTGTCAGACCTTCACAGCAGGAACGTAAAAAGCAGCAGGAGCTTCTTGCTTCTGTAGCTGTGGGAGATACAGTTCTTACAAGCTCAGGTTTTTACGGAGTTATCATTGATATGACAGATGATACCGTTATCGTAGAGTTCGGTAACAATAAGAACTGCCGTATCCCTATGCAGAAGGTTGCTATCGTTCAGATCGAGAAGCCAAATTCAGGCTCTTCAAGCGGCGATAAGAAATAAAATCTTTTCACAATAGAATAATAAAAAACAAAGGCGAGCAGCACGCGGATCGATCCGTAAGCTGCTCGCCTTTTTGCTAATTCACCTGTATTATCCACCGGGGGACGGTTCTCTCTGGCGAGAACCGTCCCTACCGGCAAGAACCGTCCCTACCGGCAAGAACCGTCCCTACCGGCAAGAACCGTCCCTACCGGCGAGAACCGTCCCCGGTGGCATCACCCTTGCGGCGTGACCGAAATTCGTAATAAATACGTAAAACGTAATTGATTGTTACTATACGTCAAATAGCGTAACATAGGACTCAGATAGATTTAGTGATTTAAGGCGGTGGCAATGAATCTTAAGACTCTTAGAGAGCTGAAAGGAATAAGTCGAAAAGAGCTTGCGGATATGACGGGGATATCCTTCCGCTCCATACAGGACTATGAGCAGGGTCATAAAGAGCTTAGTTCGGCAAAGGCGGAGACGATCCTGAAGATGGCCGGGGCATTGGGCTGCACCATGGAGGATCTTATCTCGGATTTCGATCTGGGTTCCTTAAAGCCAAGTGAGCTTAAAGAGATGGTATCGGACGAGAATTCAAGATCAAAAGTACTGAGTGCAAGGAGTGAGGGTTCCTTCATCCTGATGCACAAAGACCGGGAGGTTGCCGATCTTGTACTTGAATCAGTGACGGGCGCGATCGTTGAAGTTGCCCGCGTGATGGATCAGCAATTTATGCCTTTGGGAACGGTCGGGGAGGACCGATTCCTGAAGGCATGGTGGTACCATAGAGCAGTGCCTGTGACACAGGGGAATCTGGCGTCGACATTGGAAAAGCTCGGATTCCTGACCCCTCAGGCATACCTTCTGAGGAACCTGGGACTGTCCCTCAATGATGACTACTGGCTTAAACCCTTGGGCAGCAGCCTCAGGTGGGACGATGTAAGTCTTTATAAGAATGAGTTCGACGATGTTGTGGGCGCGAGCCATTTCACCGGACTTCCCGTGGATGAGGATTTTGCCATCACCAGGGAACTGTTCCCAAGCGGGTCCACCAAGGGTAATGTTCCCAAATCCTGGGTTTGCGTGGAAGGGAAGAGATTTCTCGTCAAGGGCACAGAGGGCAACAAAACCCAGCAGATTTTCAATGAAGTTGTTGGTGCCTATATCCACAGGAAACAGCAGAAGTTCGACTTTGTGGATTACGAGTTCTACACTATAGATTACGGCTACGGTAAGAAAATCGGAGTCAGTGCCGAAGCATTCACCTCTGAGAACCTTGAGTTTGTCTCTGCGAGAGAACTTATAGAGGTCGGAAGGAGGACGCATAAAGGTGCATCGGACTACGACATTTTTGTAAGTGCCTGTGAGGATGGCGGTATCCCCAGGAAACAGGTAGAAGCATTTCTGGATTACCAGATCCTGACGGATTTTATCATTAGCAACACTGACAGAAACTATGACAACTTCGGAGTGCTGAGAGATGCAGAGTCCCTGAAGTTCGTGAAGATGGCTCCCATCTTTGATTCGGGAAATTCCATGTTTTACGATCTCGATATGAATCACGGAACCCTCGAGCTCAATAACATTCCGGTAGACAGCTTTGCTGAAAATGAATTCGGCCTGCTGAGGCTGGTCAAGGATCCTTCTATTGTGGAAATGGATAAGCTTCTGACTAATGATGAGCTCAGCAAGGTTCTGGCAAGCTCCAACCGTACACCCGAGCAGGTAAGAGTCCTTCTTTCCATCTATGACAAAAAGAAGGACATGCTCTTCAAGTTAAAGCGCGGCGAGCTGGGCTGGCTGAAATAATGATCAAGAAAGACGTGCATTTCAAGCTGAAGCGAGACGGGCTGAGCCGGCTGAAGATGCAAACTAAATTGATTATTGGTTGTTACGGTCTGAAAAGATTCTGACAACTGAGAATATACCTAAAACCTCTTTTTCTCCAAGCGCTGAGATCTGAGCCTTTCTCCTACATGATCTCAGCGCACTACAAAAATTCGTCCCGGCGTTGGTTACAGCGCCGGGATTTTACTATGGTGTTAGTTGGAAAGAGGGTTGGTGAGTAGTTTGGTAAGTGAGTAAAGGAACATTTTAATACTTCTCAGTAAAGCTAGTGACACGTAAATAAACAAAAGAAATCAATCTGCGTGTCTAAATATACCTGTTTTGGAAGAATATGACACGCAAAGTGGCAGAAAATCACAATTCGCGTGTCTGAACAAACCTGTTTTCAAATTAACACCTTTTTATTGCATTAATAACTCATTGTAGTAAAATCTGTTTAAAACTACCCTGTAGAAAGGAAATATCCGGTGTCAGCGAAATGACCGGATTGCATCTAAAAACTATGAAGCAGACATTAATGGCGGTTTTCGGAGGAAGATCCACAGAACATGAGGTCTCCTGCAAATCCGTAGTAAACATTGTTAAGAACATAAATAAAGAAAAATACGACGTGCTCCTGGTGGGCATCACCAAAGAAGGAGAGTGGCTCATGGCCGAGTCTCTCGACCAGATCATCGATGGCAGCTGGTACAAATCCGGCATCAAAGCCTGCCTCCTTCCGGACGCAAAGCTCCAGTCCCTTCTTATAAAGGATAAGGCCGGAAACATTTCCCTCAGAAAGATCGACGTTATCTTCCCGGCTCTTCACGGAAAAAACGGTGAGGATGGAACCATACAGGGACTTTTTGAGCTTGCCAGGATTCCTTATGTGGGCTGCGGTGTTCTTGCCAGCGCAGTTTCCATGGACAAGCTTTACACCAAGATCATCTGCAACGAGCCCCTCAAGAAGGTTGGCGTTCGCCAGGCGGAGTATGTTTCAGTTGTTGGCAATGAGATCAAAGATATGGACGAATGCGTTCGCCGCGTTGAGAAAGCATTTGAATATCCCGTTTTCGTCAAACCCTCCAGCGCCGGCTCCAGCTGTGGCGTGACCAAGGCTTACAACCGAGAGCAGCTCATCGACGGCATCAAAAAAGCCTACGAGGTTGACTACAAGGTTCTCATCGAGGAGACCATCGTTGGACGCGAAGTTGAGTGCGCCGTGTTCAGAGACATTGACGGAAACATCAAGGCCAGTGGTGTCGGCGAGATAAAGGCAGCAGCAGATTTCTACGACTACGATGCGAAGTACAACAATCCGCAGTCCGAAACCGATACTGACCCCGATATCAATGAAGACGACCGGGAGCTCATCCGAAAAGCCGCAAAGGTAGTGTTCGATGCGGTTGACGGATTCTCCCTTGCAAGAATCGATTTCTTTCTTACAGAGAACGGTCCGGTTTTCAACGAGCTCAACACTCTTCCCGGATTCACCGCCATCTCCATGTATCCGATGCTTTGGGGAGTAAAGGGAATCGACAAGCCGCGACTTGTGCAGGCTCTCATAGATACGGCATTTACCCGCCCGACAACCCAGGGTTGATGTTTGTGCCGGATTTAAACTGGTTTAAATACCATTTGCATTAACATGACCGACCACACAGGGTTAACGACCCTAAGAAATTCTTAACTTTTACTTTTGGATTCCTTCAAACACTTTCGTGCAGCCGGTGCTATAGTATTCACATAATAAATGTACGAAATACACAATCCTTTATCCTTTTAAATGTTTAAGATTTCAGATAGCCCCGGTCGTTGACCGGGGTTTCTTGTGTATGACGGGCATGCCGTCAATCTGTGGTGAAAATCCACAAAGGGCGTAGTTGCCGACGAACCCCAAAGCGACTCCCTAATGGGGTCTGACCCCCTTACGGTGGATTAAGAATTCTGTAATGGGGTCTGACCCCATTACAGGGAGAAATAGCAAACCAATGGGGACGGTTCTCTCCGGAGAGAACCGTCCCTACCGGAGAGAACCGTCCCCGGTGGTATTTTCAGGAGGAAAAATGCGGGTCAGAATAGAGATGAAATCCCGCCAGACAGTGGATGGCGATACAGATATTTTTGATACAGTTTCCGATGGCATCTTAAGAGAAGTCGGGGATGGCACACAGATCCTGACCTACTTTCAGGACGGCGTCCACAATGAAATGCGCGTGGACACAGCCGGAAAAGAAGTGACAGTTGTCAGGAACTGGAAGCATGATAATGCTTTCCGCTATAAGGAAAACACAAAACATGTCATGAATTACGAAACCCCCATGGGCTACATGGAGCTTGGCTTCGACACAAAGCGCGTCGAGATCGACCGGGTCCACGCAGAACTTGTGATGAACATATTTCTTTCCTACAGCATCACACAGTACGGCAATCCGGTTTCAGAAAATGAGATAGAGATCAGGATTGCGAAGGCATAATGTTTTTTTCTTGCATTTTGACAGTTCAAATAGTAATATTAGCTTCGGCGGTTTATCCGCCACCATGTAATATTTTGAAAGTTGAGGATTTTATATATGTTTTTAATGGCTATAGAAATGGGTGCTGTAGGAAAGGTGCTTCTCATCATACTCCTGATACTTCTTGTTATTCTGGGAGTTCTTTACTATTTCGGACGTAAGATGAGTCAGCAGCAGGCAGAACAGCAGCCTATGATCGATGCCAATACTCAGAACGTAACACTTCTCGTTATCGATAAAAAGAAGATGTCCATAAAGGAAGCTGTGGCAGCGGGACTTCCCAAGCAGGTTGAGGAGCAGACTCCGGTTTACTTAAAGCTCAGCAAGCTTCCGGTTGTTAAGGCAAAGGTTGGCCCACAGATCATGACACTTATGGCTGATCCGAGCGTGTTCGACCAGATTCCTTTACATAAGGAGTGTAAGGTGGCTGTTGCCGGAATCTATA
>Ga0256404_1005805_pt1 | contig 21277 bp, 20 predicted proteins | sample RumenRJG_01DNA_FD_185990 | JGI IMG/M metagenome (GOLD analysis project Ga0256404, IMG submission 185990) | Bovine rumen microbial communities from Lethbridge, Alberta, Canada - RJG_01 | ecosystem: Host-associated > Mammals > Digestive system > Stomach > Rumen | place: Canada: Alberta | collected...
TAAATATACTTTCGCGTATCGTTTGATTTCTTCTTTCGAAGCCATCATCTGAATACTTCTGAAAATCTTTTTATTAAAAGAATCTTCAGGGTCTGTGTATTATTCGATCTTTGATTTTCAAGGTTCTGTGCTTGCCTCTTCTTCAGCGACAGCCTCATAACTTTAGCAAAACGCTGATAGCTTGTCAAGCAGTTTTTGAATCTTTTCAGATTCAGCGCAGAGGGTGGGGTTCGAACCCACGTGCCCTTGCGGACAAACGGTTTTCAAGACCGCCTCGTTATGACCACTTCGATACCTCTGCATTTATCCCGGAGTACGGCGCTTGCGCCGGGAGGCTTCGGGATGCCTTAGCGGCGAGCGCGTTCAAAAGCATCGCTTGCGATGCTCTCCCTGCGTCCTTCCGATAAGCCAAACCTTTGTGTCACCTTTAGTTAGCGACGCACACTATCTTACAAAACCGACAACTTCTTGTCAACCAGTTTAAATACTAATTTTCCGAATTATTTTTCGTCAGATTTTACAGTATAAAAATCATTTTTTCTCGTTCAGATACAACTCCGCGAGCCTAAGATCACCTTTTGTCGTAACTTTAATATTTCTTTCGTCCCCTTCGATGATCCTCACCTTCTTTTTCATAAAGGTCTCGACCACCATCGCATCATCCGTCACCTTAACTGCCAGCGTTCCGCTCCGATCTTTCGCCATCAGCTTCGCATATGCCTTCCAAATAAGATCATAGGAGAAGCTTTGCGGTGTCTGCATGAGCCAGCAGTGAGCTCTATCCGGCGTCGACTCCACAAAATTCTCATCATCCAGTATCTTAATGGTATCCTTCGCCGGTACCCCGACAACAACAGCCTCATACTGATCCGCAGCCTCTATACTCCGATGAATCACATCCGATGTAAGCCCCGGCCGGGCACAGTCGTGGATCAGAACTATCGGGTTCTCCTTCCCATTTCCAAGAAACGACTGATGCACCAGCTCCTCCTCAATCGCATGAAGCCCCGCATAAACAGAATGATACCGCTCGACACCACCCTCGCGAATCGCAAAAAGCTTTGGAAATGCTTCCTCCAGCCGCAGCGCCTTCAGTGCCTCAAGATCCTCACCATCCGTCACCAGGATAATATGATCAACCTCCGGAGCCCCCTGAAACGCCTCCAGACTGTACCGATACATCGGCTTCCCCAGAATCTCGATAAACTGCTTTCTCTCCGCCATCTTCATCCGGCTGCCAGCGCCAGCCGCAAGAACTATAGCATAAACCACTCTTTTCTCGAACATAGTGACATTCCTTTCAAAATCTGAGGAGTCACCGCTCCCCAAGCTTCAGGTTCGGGAAGGCATTCAGTTCATAGCCATCTCTCCGCCCGCGAAGAAACTCATAATACCCCGCGCAGCCGATCATGGCGGCATTGTCCGTACAGAGGATCGGGCTCGGACGATAGAACGTGATGTGATGCTCATCGCAGGCCTCCTGCATACGGGCGCGAATCCGCGAATTCGATGCGACACCGCCCGCAATAGCAAGCTTCCTGAAGCCCCGCTCGTGACAGAGATTGATGGCACGCGACACAAGTGAATCCGCCACCGCCTCCTGGAACGATGCGCAAAGATCCGGAATATTGATCTCCTCTCCCGTCATCCGCGCCTTGTTGATGTAATTGAGCACGGCCGACTTGATGCCGGAGAACGAAAAATCGTACGGATTATCGGCGACGATGCCGCGCGGGAACTGAATGGCTGCAGGATTGCCGCCTTTCGACGCCTTGTCAACCTTCGGGCCGCCCGGATAGCCGAGACCGACCGCGCGCGCCACCTTGTCAAATGCTTCCCCCGCCGCATCATCGCGGGAGCGGCCGACGATCTCAAACTTTCCATAATCCTCGACCACCACGAGATGCGTGTGCCCGCCGGATACGATGAGGCAGGCGAAGGGCGGCTCCAGGTCCTTGTTTTCGATGTAGTTTGCACTGACATGGCCTTCGATGTGATGCACACCAACCAATGGCTTTCCAAGCGAGAAGGCCAAGGCCTTCGCCTCCGCCACGCCGACCAGAAGCGCGCCCACTAGGCCGGGGCCATAGGTCACGGCGATTGCATCGAGATCTTCGTAGGTGCAGTGTGCCTCCTCGAGTGCCATACGGATCACATCGTCGATTTTTTCGAGATGCTTCCGTGAGGCAATCTCCGGTACGACGCCGCCATATACGGTATGTATTTCGATCTGCGATGAAATGATGTTTGATAGTACCTCGCGCCCGTTCCGGACGACCGCTGCCGCTGTCTCGTCGCAGCTTGATTCGATTCCAAGAATCGTAATAGCTTTCTTTTCCATTTGAAAAAGCTCCTTCAGAGGCTACTTCTTTTTTTAGAGAGCCCCCGGATTTATATCTTTGTTATTTTACCTAGGTTTAAAAATGTTCTCCAGATTAATCATCTGTGAACTCAAGGTTTTTCGACCAGCCGTCGCGCGCAAATTTCACCGGCCAGATCTTCTGGATCTCATCCCGGTAAATCTCGGGCTTCGCCTCCGCCGGCGAATAATGCGTAAACCACATTTCCTTCGGCTTCGCGCGCTGTCCAAGCTCCGCGGCCTCCTGCATCATCATGTGGCGGTTTTTCTTTGCGTTCGTGAGCTTCTCCGGGTCGCCGTACATGCCTTCGCAGATGAAAAGATCAGCGTCCGTCGCCATTTCGGCGATCTTGTCGGTCGGGCGCGTATCGGTGCAATAGGTCACCGTCAGGCCGCGACGCGCTTCGCCCATTACCATATCCGGGGTATAGCGAATGCCATCCATCTCTACGATCCGTCCGTGCTGGAGCAGGTTCCAGGCGGGAAGCGGCACGTTGTTTGCCTTTGCCTTTTCCACCTCGAATTTGGCGAGCCGCGGAATGCTTACACGATAGCCATAGCAGGTGATTTTATGGTTAACCTTAAAGGCATCGATCTGGAATGCGCCGATTTTAAGCATTTCTCCTTCTGGCGGGAGTTCATGATACTGTACGTCGAAGGGCAGTTCGGGGGCGATCACGCGAAGCGCATCGCATACCCGCGGGAGTCCCTTCGGCCCGACGAGGAGAAGCGGCTCCGTCCGCTCGGCATTCGCAATGGAGAGGAGCATGCCGGGGAGGCCGGAGATGTGGTCAGCGTGAAAATGGGTAAACAGGATTGCGTCGATGGACTTCGGGGACCAGCCTTTTTCTTTCATGGCGATCTGGGTGCCTTCGCCGCAGTCTATGAGAATATTGGAGCCTTCGGCACGGCACATGAGGCTTGTGAGCCAGCGCTTCGGGAGCGGCATCATCCCGCCGGTGCCGAGGAGACATACATCTAGCATAATTTTTCCTTTGTATCTTCCGTTCCCCTGTCTTTCGCTTAAATGATAAGTTTCATCATGATGATCGCATCATCGTTTGGGTTACGGTAGTAGTTTTTGCGGATATATTGTGCTGCAAAGCCGCTTTTTTCATAAAGGGCTTTTGCGGGTTCGTTTTGGCTGCGGACCTCGAGAAAAACCTTCTCGGCGCCGGCGGTGGTGGAGCGTAAGAGCATTTCTTCCATAAGCTGCTGGCCCAGGCCGGAGCGGCGGGCGGATTCGTCGACGCAGATGTTTTCGATTTCGGCTTCGGGGCCCAGGATGCGGAGGACGGCGTAGCCTAAAATCCGCATTTGGGAAGCGTTTGTTTTTTCTCCATCCGGAACAGTTTCTTTATCCTGGCAAGGCTCTGCGGCAGCAGTCTGTCTTTCCGCCTCAAGGGTTTCTGTGATGACGATGGGGTAGTCGTATTTTGCGGTAACTGCTTGGGAAAAATCCTTCGAGGTCCAGGCCATACTGCCGAAAACGTGGCGCTCCATGAGGAGTACTTCGGGGATGTCCTGTTCTGTCATGTCGCGGAGTATGAAGTCCGCTTCTCTATGTTTATCAAGCTGAGACATTTCTATCGTTCCTTTTTCGGTGTGAACGAAACGCTACAGGTTCTCCGGGACGTTTGCGTCCTCGTAGCTTGTTTCAGGACGGATTTCGTAGTTCTGGGCTGCAAGCAGGCCTTCGCGGACTTCCTTTTTTACTTCGTCCGGATGCTCGTGCGTAATGTCATATTCACGAAGTCCCTCTCGCGCCCGCTCACGTTCTGCCTGTGGTGCGCGGATGTAGCTTAATCGGAATGCATCCCCCGGAACACCTTCACCATGCGCAAATTTTTCAGCACCGAGTACTGCAATCGACGCTGCATGCTGCAGAAGATTCTGCGGAGAAACGAAGCCGTAGTCCACGTTCAGCAGCTTTTCCAGCGTTTCTTTATAAACCGGCACTGCATCGCCAAGGAAAAGATGCCGGCCGGGCGTTGCATTTACCTTTTTACACAGTTCCTCTACCGAGATGGCTTCCTCCTCGCCCAGCAATTTCCCGTTCCGAAAAGCACCCGTATACACCTGCTGCCGCCGCGCATCCATGATCGGGTGCACGATGGACTCCCGGTCCGAGGCATTGGCCGCTAATGCCTCCAGCGTGCTCACGGACACGAGGGGAATCGCATACGGAAGTGCGATGCCCTTGGCTGTCGCGGCGCCGATGCGAAGTCCTGTGAAGGAGCCCGGGCCTGCAGATACGGCGATGGCTGAAAGCTCTGTCACCTTTTTTCCCGTCCGCGAAAAAATCTCAGCCACCATAGGAAGCAGTGTCTGAGAATGCGTAAGTCCGATATTTAATGAATATTCTGCGAGGACGACACCGTCCTCAAGAAGCGCGGTCGAGGCAGTGTGCCCCGACGCGTCGATGCCCAAAATCAGCATAATTACTCCACTGTAATTTTTCTAAAATCGAAGCCCTGTGAAAGATCCTTTTCGATGTGGATCCACTTCGCTTCCTTCGGGATGATATCGAGAATCAGTTCCGGCCACTCGATGATGGTGACACCCCCGCCATAGAAATAATCCTCATAGCCGATCTCATCCATCTCTGAAACATCCCCGATCCGATACACATCGAAATGATAGAGCGGCAGCCGCCCCTCATACTCCTTCACGATCGTAAATGTCGGCGAATTCACATAATCCTCGACCCCGAGTCCCTTCGCAAAGCCCTGCGTGAACACCGTCTTGCCGACGCCCAGGTCGCCGTCCAAACAAATGATCTCCCCGGCCACCGCGGCTTCACCCAGCTTTTCTCCGAGCCGAAAAGTCTCATCAGGATTTTTTGATTCAAAAATCATATCAGTCGCTCAACTCGCCTTCTGTACGAATATAGTGGAAGACGCGGCGGCCGGTCTTTTCCTCGAACACGCGAACACCCTCGATGAAGTCCTTCTCAAACATCTCGTCCGTAACGAAGCCGAACTCATCATTGCGGCCGCCGAGCGCGATTGGGACGAGCTTTCCGCTATGCTTCAGGAAGTTTTCCTTCAGTTCCTTCTTGATGCCCTCCGGCGTACCCTCAACACGTACAAAATAGGAGAAGCTGTTGTTGCCCATCGGCTCAATCGTAAGCATTTTCTCACTCCAGCCGATGCCCTGGAACTCATGCTGATGACGGACGGCCGCGATCATATCCGATACAACTGCACTTGCTGTCGGAAGTTTACCGGCGCCACGGCCATACAGCATCGTAGAGCCGAGACAATTTCCGACGATCCGGATGCCATTAAATACACCATCTACTGCAAAAAGCGGATCCGTCTTCCCGATCATGATCGGTGCGACATAGGCAAAATACTTATCCTCTCTTGCCTGTACGGAACCAAGGAGCTTTATGGTCATGCCCATCTCCCGTGCATACTGAAAGTCCATGGAGGAAACATTGCGGATGCCTTCTGTGAAAATATCCTCATGTCTGCAGCGGCAGCCCGACGACATCGAAAGAAGAATCGCCGTCTTTCTCGACGTATCGAAGCCATCGATATCCGCAGACGGATCCCGCTCTGCATAGCCAAGCTTCTGCGCCTCACGAAGCGTATCCTCGAAGCTCGCGCCCTTCTCACGCATCTCCGTCAGAATATAATTCGTCGTACCATTGAGAATACCCGTGATCTCGACAATCTTCTCACCCGCATAATTATGATAAATCGTCCGAATGACCGGAATGCCACCGCCGACCGAAGCCTCAAAATAGAAATTACAATGATGCTCCTTCGCAATGGCAATCAGCTTCGAGCCCATCGCATCCACCAGCGCCTTGTTCGAGGTCACCACATGCTTTCCCTTTTCCAGCGCCGCCTTCACAAACTCATAAGCCGGATGAATCCCGCCCATGGTTTCCACCACAAGTCCGACCTCCGGATCCTCCTCGATCACCTTAAAATCATGTACCAGCTTGTCATTGTCCTCAGGAGAAATAGACTCACGAAGATCCAAAACGTACTTTAGTTCGATCGGTTCAGAGACCTTAAGTTCAATCTGCTCTTTATTCGTTCTAAGCACTTCAGCCACACCAGAACCAATAGTGCCATACCCCATGATCGCTACTTTCATCTACTTCTCCTTTTATCCCGGCGTCTGCTCCTGCGCCAAAATCTTAACATACTGCACATTCGGGAACGCTTCAATCTCCCGAATCAGCTCCATGATATCCGATGTGTCCTCCCGAATCTCGACCGATACCGTGATGGTCGCGATTCCATTGACCGGAATCGACTGATGCAGCGTGAGGATATTCGCCCGATATGCTGAAATCTTCGAGCAGAGCTTCGACAGAAAGCCAAGCTCATCCATCTCCTGCACGACAAGCGTGACCGTCTTCCCCTTCGTGTTGTCATAGAAGGGATAGACATCATCCTTGTACTTATAGAAGGAGCTCCGGGAAATGCCTACCTGTTCGGCTGCCTCCTGGATCGTCATGTGCGGATTCATATCGAGAAGATGCTTCACCTTCGCAGCCTTCCGAAGCGCCTCAGGCAATGCTCTCTCCCGCACCACATAATAGTCCGAACCGCCTGTTTTGTCGTCAGTCATATTACCGCTCGACCTCGTATCTTTCTTATCAGTCTCCACCCTGTACCTTACGATCCGGGCAGCCAAGCTGCATCCACTTGAGATAAGCCGTGATGAACCGGTCAATGTCTCCATCCAGCACAGCATCGGTGTTGCCTGTCTCCTCGCCAGAGCGAAGATCCTTCACCATCCGGTACGGCTGCAGCACATAGGAACGAATCTGGGAGCCCCAGCCATTATCCTTCACCTCGCCGCGGATACCGGCAAGCATCGCCTCCTGCTCAGCCTTTTCCTTGAGATAGAGTCTCGCCTTAAGCATTTGCATGGCCTTGTTCCGGTTCTGCAGCTGCGAACGCTCCTCCTGGCAGGCTACGACGATACCCGTCGGGATATGAATGAGTCGTACCGCGGAGGATGTTTTGTTGATGTGCTGTCCGCCAGCGCCCGATGAACGGTAAACTTCCATCTTGATGTCTTCAGGTCGTATCTCAATATCAATATCCGTCTCAATATCCGGCATAACATCGCAGGATACAAACGAAGTCTGACGCTTGCCCTGTGCATTGAACGGGGAAATACGGACCAGTCTGTGAATGCCGGCCTCAGAGCGAAGATAGCCATACGCATAGTCGCCATCAATCTCCATGGTCACAGACTTGATACCCGCTTCATCGCCCTCGAGGTAATCGAGAAGCTTCACAGTAAAGCCGTGGCGCTCCGCCCAGCGCGTATACATACGGTAGAGCATACCCGCCCAGTCATTGGACTCTGTTCCGCCGGCGCCGGCATTGAGACGAAGGATCGCGTTCATGTCGTCATACTCACCGGAAAGAAGAAGACGCGTCGACATCTCATCGAGCTTCTCCTCAAATTCATCAAGCATCTCGCGGACTTCACTGACACTTCCCTGGTCATCTTCTTCCTCGGCCATATCAATGAGCGCACCGATATCCTCATAGCTCTGCTGAAGATCCGTATAGGTTTTGAGATCATCCTTCAGGTGCTTGTCCTCGGTGGAAAGCTGGTTTGCCTTCTCGGGATCCGCCCAGAAATCCGGCTCCTCCATCATACGATCGAGCTCGGCGATCCGTTTCTTTTTGTTCTCGATATCGAGGGAAGCCCCGAGATCCTTGAGCGCCTGCTCCTTCGTCCCGAGCTCTGTTTTATATTGTTCGAGTTCTACAATCATTACTTCTTTCCTTAATTTCCTTCAAAAGCTGACACCAGGGACGGTTCTCCCTGTCAGCTTTTTGCGACAGCATTACTATAAATCTATATTCTGAGGAAAAAGCTGACAGGGAGAACCGTCCCCAGTGTCAGCTTTCGGCACACAGTCAGCAGTGTTAGTCCTGGTTCTTTCCAGCCTCGTCCATGAGCTTTTCCTGTTCCTTCAGGGCGCGCTTTTCTGTTTCCTGCTGCGCCATCTGCTGAAGATACTGCTGACGGCCATGGCACTGCTTATATTTCTTGCCGGAACCGCACGGACATGGATCGTTCGGATAAATCTTCCTGATCTGACGGCGCACCGGTGCTGCTGCCACAGAATCATCACGGTTTGTACCGGTTACCTCGGCAACCTGCTCACGCTCAACCTTCTGCTCTACCTTGATATGGTAGAGAATCCGGATGGTCTCTTCACGGATCGCGCGGGACATCTCATCGAACATCTCGTAGCCCGTGATCTTGTATTCAACAAGCGGATCCTTGTTTCCATAGGCCTGGAGGCCGATGCCGTCACGAAGTACATCCATATCATCGATATGGTTCATCCACTTTTCATCGATCACACGGAGAAGGATCACGCGCTCCACCTCACGGATCTGCTCCGGATTCGGGAACTCCGCTTCCTTTTGCTCATACAGCTTGATGGCTTCTTCCTTCAGAAGCTGCTTGAACTCGCTCTTGGTCATCGCCTCAAGCTTCTCCTCCGGAATATTCATCTTCGGAATCGGGATGATGCTTAAGAGCGTGTCATTGAGACCGGAAAGATCCCAGTCCTTCGCCGGCACATCGTCCGCGATATTCATGTCGACATAATTCTCGACGATTTCTGTGATGTACTTGATAATGAGCGGGCGGAAATTATCGCCGTTCAGTACCTTCTCACGCTCGGCGTAAATGACATCACGCTGCTCGTTGTTGACTTCATCATACTTAAGAAGATTCTCACGGATACCATAGTTGTTGAGCTCGATCTTCTCCTGGGCCTTCTCAATGGCGTTTGACAGCATCTTATGATGGATCTGCTCGCCTTCCGGAACACCCAGCGCCTCGAACATGCTCATGAGACGCTCGGAGCCAAACAGCCGCATGAGATCATCCTCAAGGGAAATGAAGAACTGCGACTGGCCCGGATCGCCCTGACGACCGGCACGGCCACGGAGCTGGTTATCGATACGTCTTGATTCGTGACGCTCTGTACCGAGGATATGAAGTCCGCCGGCAGCCCTTGCCTCATCATCAAGCTTAATATCGGTACCACGGCCGGCCATATTCGTCGCGATCGTCACAGCGCCATGCTGACCGGCATCGGCGACGATACCTGCCTCCATCTCATGGAACTTCGCGTTCAAGACATTGTGCTTGATACCACGGCGCTTGAGCATGCCGGAAAGAAGCTCCGAAGTGTCAATGTTGATGGTGCCGATCAGTACCGGCGCACCGGTTTCATGAATCCGGACAGCCTCATCGACAACAGCCTGGAACTTTTCCTTCTTGGTCTTATATACCGCATCGTCGAGATCCTTACGGATGACCGGCTTGTTCGTCGGGATACAGATGACATCCATGGAATAGATGTTACGGAATTCCTTCTCCTCGGTCTGTGCGGTACCGGTCATGCCGGCTTTTTTATCGAATTTGTTGAAGAAATTCTGGAAGGTAATGGTTGCAAGAGTCTTTGACTCACGCTTTACCTTTACATGCTCCTTTGCCTCGATCGCCTGATGGAGACCATCGCTGTAGCGGCGGCCCGGCATGATACGGCCAGTGAACTCATCGACGATCAGAACCTCATCATCCTTTACCACATAATCCTTGTCGCGGTGCATGAGATTGTTCGCACGAAGCGCGAGGATGATGCAGTGCTGGATCTCAAGATTTTCCGGATCGGCGAGGTTCTTGATATGGAAGAACTGCTCCACCTTCTTCACGCCCTGCTGGGTGAGGTTGACGGTTTTCTCCTTTTCATTGACAATGAAATCGCCCGATTCCTCGATCTCTTCACCGAGGATGGCATTGATCTTCGAAAATTCTGCGGATTCCTCACCGCGCTGGAGCTGCCGCGCCAGTACGTCACAGACCTCATAGAGTCTTGTAGACTTGCCGGAGGAACCGGAAATAATAAGCGGTGTTCTCGCTTCATCAATGAGCACAGAATCGACCTCATCGATGATGCAGTAATGAAGGCCGCGGAGCACCTGCTGCTTCTTATAAACTGCCATGTTATCACGGAGGTAGTCGAAGCCAAGCTCATTGTTCGTAACGTAGGTGATATCGCAGTTGTAGGCTGCCTGGCGCTGCTCAGTGGTCATCGAATTTAGTACGACGCCGACGGTAAGTCCGAGGAACTCATGAACCTTACCCATCCACTCGGCATCACGCTTTGCGAGGTAATCGTTTACGGTTACAATGTGCACACCCTTGCCTTCGAGGGCATTTAAGTATGCCGGACAGGTGGAAACGAGGGTCTTACCTTCACCGGTTCTCATCTCGGCGATACGTCCCTGATGGAGTACCACACCACCGATGAGCTGTACCGGGAAATGCTCCATGCCGAGCACTCTCTTCGAAGCCTCTCTGACGGTTGCATAGGCCTCCGGCAGAAGATCGTCCAGCGTCTCTCCGTTTTGAAGCCGCTCCTTGAACTTTCCGGTCTGTGCCTTCAGTTCTTCATCAGACATGGCGGCCATCGTATCGTGGAGGGCAAGGATCTTATCCACCTTCGGACGGATCATCTTGAGCTCACGGTCGGAATGGGTGCCGAACATCTTCTCAATTATATTCATGTATTGATGACTCCTTTATTTCTTCTCTTTATGGTACCGGGCGAGGAGCCCGGAGTTTAACTAAAGTTTTGGCTATAACGTTAGGATTCTAACACTAATCGGGAGTTCTTGCAAGTACGGACGCGCGAATGGCGGCGCACGGCATGACTTCTCTTGCAAATTTCGTTCGGCTTTGGCGTGCTTTGCACGCCTGGCCGGGCTGAGAGGTATTGTCTGCACAGTTTGTGAATTATTTATGAATTTTTGGTCCTGTTCTTCGATTATAGTGGATATTTCTTTCAGAGATGATATAATATAAATACCCCAAAACATTGGGGAATCTGATAAAGGGAGCGTGATTTTATGAAGTTTAATATCACCGGAAGAAATGTTACTGTCACAGATGGTATGAGAGAAAAGATCGACAAGAAGCTTGGGAAGCTTTCCAAGTTTTTCACGGATGACACCATCTGCAATGTCACTCTCTCAGCTACGAAGCAGAATTATAAAGTAGAGGTAACGATCCCGGTAAAGGATGGTGTGATCCGGGCGGAGGAGTCTTCACCGGATAAATATCAGTCTCTGGATCTTGTGGTAGATGTGATTGAACGTCAGATTCGGAAGTATCGGACGAAGATGATTGACCGGTATCAAGGTGGCACTGGTTTCTCAGAGGCTTTCCTCGAGGAGTCGGATGAGGAAGCGGATGATGAGGAGATCATCATCGAGAAAACGAAGCATTTTGATCTGAAGCCGATGACGCCAGAGGAGGCTTGTCTCCAGATGGAGCTGGTTGGGCATACGTTCTTTGTATTTGAGAATGGTGAGACCGGTAAGGTCGCTGTAGTATATAAGAGAAAAGGTAACACGTACGGCATGATTGAGCCGGGCGTGGATTAATTAAGACTGAAGACAAACGGAGGGCGGTTCCTTTTGGAACCGCCCTTCGTTTGTCTTCAGTCTGTTATAAAGCGTCCGTAGCCGTATGGCTCGCGGAAGTTGTATTTACTGGTGCAGATGCCTGTCGCAGAGCTTGCTGCGTGGATAATGATACCGCTTCCGCAGTAGATTGCGACGTGGTTAATGGAGCCGCCGTACTCATAGAATACGAGGTCGCCTGGCTGGAGTTCGGCAAAGGTGATCTTCTGACACTTTGCGTACTGGTCGCGTGAGCTTCTGCCTGTCGTGATGCCGAAATGTCCGAAGATCGACTGTACGAAGCCGGAGCAGTCGGCGCCTTCTGTGAGGGAGATTCCGCCATATACATACGGGTTCCCCAGGAACTGCCTCGCGTAATTGATAATAGCCTGGCGGCTTGCCGTCGTTGCAAGCGTCGTAACCGATGCGGAAGCTTCGGCAGAGCCTGCTGGCCCAAAGGAAATCGTATTTGTCGCTACCATGTTCGTTGTGGCAGCCTTTGAAGATGCGTTAACAACCGAGGTTTTCGTCTCGCTGTCGGCAATCGCACTGCTGACAACCATCTTGTTGGAAACAACTGAAAAGCCGGTACTTGTACCTGAAGAGATCGGACCGGCATTAATAACAGAAGATGATCCGGTTGAAGCAGTTCCTATAGCAGTCACCGTATTAGATGTACTGCTGGCGCTCTCTGTCGTGGCACTGCCCGTCGAATAAGAGGAGCCACCCATCGTCGTGACGCCGATCTCAAGTATGTTATCTGCAGAATCAACGGCTGTGCTTGTGCCTGCTGTCGCATAGCTTTCGCTTACAATGTTCGCACTGGTCTCGGAAATATTTGTGACGGTATATTCGGGAATCATCGAACCGTCCTGCATGCTGGCGAGCTCCGCACTCGAAGAAACCGCTACATCGAGCGGCCCGTCACCGATGCTCAGCACTGTTTCTGTCGCATAGGCGGACATCGATGGCACTGAAGCCATCATAAATGCAAGGGTCAAACGTCCGATAATCTGTAAACTAGCCTTACTTTTCATAATCTCTCCCGGAATAATGGTTCAAAATTCTTTTTAAAAAGAACTTTTCATTTGTATTTCGATAGAGAAATCATAACACCATATTTGCGACGAATCTTTGATAGTTTCATTACAATAATCTTACGGTGGAAAAACCTCAAATCTGACACCGGGGACGGTTCTCTCTGTCATAAAAGGTGACAAAGAGAACCGTCCCCGGTGTCACAAAAACTGACAGAGAGAACCGTCCCCGGTGTCAGATCCAGGCGCCGTCGAAGTCGATGACCTGGCCGGTGAGATAGCGCGGGGCATGGGACAGAAGAAGCAGCATCTCCGCACATTCTTTCGGGGTTGCCATCCGTCCGAAGGGAATCTCGTCTTCGACCTGTGCCCGGTCCTCATTTGACATCCAGCCGTTCATGTCCGTATCGACACAGCCGAGCGCCAGCGCATTCACCGGAATATGGTTCGGCGCAAGCTCCTTCGCGAGAGCGCGGGTGTAGGCATTGACGCCTCCCTTCGTCAATGAATAGACAGTCTCCATGGATGCGCCTGTGACGCCCCAGACGGAGGAAACGTTCAGAATCCGGCCGCCTGCATGGAGAAGGTAGGGAATAAGGGCGCGAGTCATGCGGAACATCGTCCCGAGATTCGCCTCAATCATCGCAGCGAACTCTTCATCTGGCACATCCTGGGCGAGATGGAAGGTTGAAATGCCGCCATTGTTGATCAGGACGATTTCGTCCTGATCGTTCTGACCGTCTTCCTTTCCTGTCGCAGTCTCCTGCACCTCGGCAAGATTAGAAGCAAGTTTTCTCCTATTATCCTTGCCTGCGCGTTTCGGTGTGTTTAAGTCGTCAGGCGCCATCTGATAGGACATATTCCAGTCTACTGGCGCGCCGAGATATTGCTGGAAAATTTCTTTTGTGAAAGGGCCGTGCACCGTAATCACCTCGCAGCTTTCTCTAAGCTCCGCTGCGACCGCCTCCAGCATATCGAAATTTGACCGGCAATTCAGCATCAGCCGGCAGCCCTCCTTCGCAAATGCCTCCGCCGCCGCTCTTCCGACGCCGCGGGAGGCTCCGGTAATCACCACTGTACGCATAGGCTCTCCATTTCTCTGGTTGACAACCAGTTGAAAATTCAGTAATATATCTTTTGCGTTTCAAAACGCACGGGGTGTGGCTCAGTTTGGCTAGAGCACCTGGTTTGGGACCAGGGGGTCGCAAGTTCGAATCTTGTCACCCCGATTAGAGCGGAGGCATTTGCCTCCGCTTTTTTTGCTTAAAGTACGGCCTGCATCTTCTATTTATACGCAAGGCCATACATTTCATAAGCCAATACACAGGGCCGGAAGGGTGAACGCTCATGCAATGGGCAGTTCGTCCGCCATACGGAGGAGCTTAGAAAATACCAAAATGGACCATTAGAAAATGCCGAGCTTCCTAGCGATTTCGGCGGTGTGTCTGAGAAGAGTTTTCTTTCAAGAAAACTCCTCGAGTTCCGCCGAAAACGTGCATCTTCTTATGGTCCATTTTGTGTATTTTCTTAGCGACGTAGTCCTGGCGGGCGAACTGCCCATTACATGAGCGTTCACCCTTCCGGCCCGTCCGTATGAATTACGCCTCCGGCGACTTCGTGAGAAGATGCAGGCCGAGCCCGTCCAGCTTCTCCAGGATTTCGTCGAGTGACTTCCGTCCCATGTTACGAACCTTCATGAGATCATCCATCGTCTTCGAGCAGAGCTCACCGACGGTGTTAATGCCGGCGCGCTTTAAGCAGTTATAGGAACGAACAGAAAGCTCGAGTTCATCGATGCTCATCGTGGCCTTATCACCTTCACCGCTTCCGCCCTCGGTGCTGCCGGAAATCTCATCACCGGTCATGTCCTGCTCAAGCTCCATATCAATGAACAGCTTCAGATGGCTGTCAAGGATTCTCGCTGCCAGCGAAACTGCCTCATCCGGTGCCATCGTGCCATTCGTCCAGACATCGAGAATCAGCTTCTCTCTGCCGTCCGGCTGTCCGTCATACGGGATATTGACCGGTGTAATGTTTACCTTCTTCACCGGGCAATAGATGGAATCGACCGCAATCACGCCAATCGGAAGCTCTGAACGATCACGGGTGTTCGCGCCGTCATAGCCGCGGCCCTTTGTGATCTTCATCTCCATATAAAGTCTTGTATCCTTACCGGAAAGTGTCGCGATAACCTGATCCGGGTTAATGATTTCTACTTCGGAGGAAACCTTGATATCCGAGCCGCGTACGACACCCTCTCCTGCGTAATCAATGTACGCCATAATCGCATCATCACTGGAGGAGTTGTTCTTAATCGCAAGCTTCTTCAGGTTCAGAATGATGTCTCCGACATCCTCTTTAACGCCCGGAATCGATGAAAACTCATGATAAACGCCCTCGATCTTTACCTCGCTCACGGCAGCACCCGGCATCGAAGAAAGCAGGATACGACGAAGAGCATTGCCAATGACGGTGGCTTCGCCCTTTCCAAGCGGTGCACACTCAAAACGGCCGTACTTTTTGTCCTCTGACATCTCTGTTACTTCAAGTTCCGGTTTAATCGCTAATTCAGCCATCGCAATACCTCTATCTCAAAATTTCGACAATCAAACTATTATATTATAGTCAATTTTCGTTTGTTGTCTATGATTTTTTCAATTTTTCCGGGTATCCTGTATTTTACAAAAAAATAAAGTTTTTCTGTAGAAAAATTAAGAATTATGTGTATAATGATATTTGAAATTATGAGTCGGCACAAACCGGGTCAATTTTAAACTTTGAGTGGAGAGGTATATTTACTATGAAGAAGACTTCAAAGAAACTTGTAACTGTTGTTGCAACTGTTGCAGCTGTTGCAGCTATGTCCGTAACTTCCTTCGCAGCTACAGATGCTAACTTCTGGAAGAATCTCAGCACAAGTGATGCAGCTACTATCGCAAATGCTATTCACGAAGAGTACGTTGCTGTTGGAGATGATAACCACTATGTTGATGGCCTTGAGCTTCTGAAGGATCATTCGAAGGCTCCTGTTGCTTCAGCTGGCGTACTTGCTACTGGTGCTAAGTATGCAATTGGTACAGAATCCTACAGAGCTCTTACTTCTGCTGAGAAGGCTGCTATTGCTAACGTTAAGCATGCTGAGAACGTTGCAAGCGGCATTGATAACTCCTACGTTCAGAAGTAATTTGTGAACTATAGTAAAAGGGATCAGGATGAAGCCTGATCCCTTTTTTGTTGTATCTTTTGCAAAGATAAATTGGCGGTGAAATACTCTTAGCGACAGCATTTGAATGCTAACGGCCGGAGCATTTCACCGCCAATTTCTTTTATGTGAATCATGTTTATGTATAAAGCTTAAATGGGATGAGCAGCAGCACTGCAAGGAGCAGAGCGACGAGACCGGTTTTCAAGGTTTCCTTATCCTTTGCAAGAAAATAATGGATGATGTTCATGAGAGCATAAATCATGACGAAAACACCCATCACGTAGAGGATTCCGGTGGCTGTCCATTTGGGATCCTTCAGATTTTCGAGCATAAGCTGTACGCCCATTTTCCTCCTTTATGTTTTTTCGTTTATTCCTCGTCGGAAAGCTTCTTTAGGCTTTTCTGTTTGTTTCTCGTCGGAAGGCTTCTTCAGGCTGTCCTGTTTATTCCTCATCGGAAAGCTTTTTCGCTTCCGCGAGGATGTCATCGCAGCGGTTGATAATTTCCTTTGATTCTTTATAGATATATTCGCCGGCCTTCGTGAGCCAGACACCATGATTTGTTCGATTCAGGAGCTTAACGCCGAGGGTTTCCTCGAGAACGTCCATCTGCCGCATGACAGCAGTTGGCGAAATATTCAGCTTTGCAGCGGCCTTATTGAAGCTGTTGAGATCTGCCGCAATGATGAAGGACTTAAGGTACTTGTTATACATGATGAAAATTGCCTCCTAAACGCAAATATTAAACTAGCTGAATTTTCCTTACAAAAAAGAAAAATATTTCCAAATTCTTGCACTACTTTAACAAGCTTTTGCCATCAATGTCAACATATCCAGGTAAAAAAGTTAAAATTTTTATACATAATTTCTTTTTTTATGATTGCTTCCGGTCTAATGTAAACCAGAAGTCCACGCCTGTCCGTGTATTCCTGACGCCGCACTGCTGGTGATGCGCATCAGCGATTGCTTTAACGATGCTGAGCCCGAGTCCGCTGCCGCCATAGGACCGGGTGTGCGCCTTGTCGACCTTAAAGAATTTATCCCAGATCCGGTCGAGGTCCTCTTCCGGGATCGGATTGCCGCTGTTCTGTACATGAAGCGTAACCCGCTCCGGGAGCGTCTCTGTGTAAATGGAGATGGCATTGGGCTCCTTAAGATGGTGGAGTGCGTTGTTGAGATAATTCGTGATGACCTCTTCGATTTTGAACTCGTCCGCCCACACCATGGTACCTTCCGGCACATCCACCTCGACCTTCGCGTTCTGCTGACGGATGAGAATATCTGACTTCGTGACGATACCCTGCACGACCTCGGAGAGATCAAACAGGGCAAAGTCCGGAAGATCCTTTCCCTGCTCTATAGCGGAAAGCGTCATGAGGGAGCGGACCATCGTATTCATGCGCTTCGCTTCATCCACGATGACGCCGCAATACTCATCCCTGGTCGCCGGATCCTCCGCAAGTCCCTCCTGCAGTCCCTCGGCATAGCCCTGGATCAGTGCAATCGGCGTTTTCAGCTCATGGGATACATTCGCGACGAACTCCTGCTGCCGCGCAGCAAGCTTCGTCTTATTTTCAATGTCCGACTGGAGCTCATTGTTCGCGGTTTTCAGCTCCCCGATCGCCTGCTCGAGATTCTCTGACATCTTGTTCATCGAATTTCCAAGCACGCCGATCTCATCCTGTGACGCGCCCTCATAGCGGGCTGAAAAATCAAGGGATGACATCTTTTCCGAGAGACGCGCGAGGTCGTTGATCGGCTTACAGATCTCCCGGCTTGTCATATAGACAAACAGCGAGCCTACGAGCACCGCAATCGCACCGATGATGATGAGAAATTTGTTGAACAGCCGCACCGTATCCTTGATGCCGGCGACTGGCATAGACATGATGAAGCTCGTCGCATTGTCCGAAAAATAGCCCCAGCTCTCAAGATAAATATTTTTTGACGTCGTGTCGACATTCCGCTCGATCGAATAGTTTTTGAAAGTCTCGATGACCTTGCCGGTCGTATCTCTTCGGTTGCCGAGGATGTATTCATTGAGCTTACGGGCCTGGAAGCCTTCGTCGCCAAACGATGCGAAAAGCTGATCCGTCTGGGTGTTTAGAATCACAATGTTTACATTTGCGGTCTCGGTCAGGGTTTTCAGATACCGGGTCGCTTCGGTGCCGGTATCCGAGTCGCCGGAATCATAGTCGTCCGGGAACAGCGCATCGATGCCCTCGCCCTGGTTCTCTGCGCCGGTGATCATCTCATCGAGCGTCTCATATGCTTCCTCGAGGGTGTGCACCTTGTCCCGCACGTAGTAGCGCTCGAGGAAGAAGGAGTTTGCTAAAAGGATCGCGAGGAGCAGAAGTACGATGAGACCGACGAAGATCATGGTGAAACGCCATTTGATGCTCTTCTTAAAGCTATGGACAAGGCCCTTTTGATGTTTGCTCATTTCACTCATCTCCCTGCAGCTGACACTTCAGTTCTTCGTCTCCGGATTCGGGTCAAACTTGTAGCCCATGCCCCAGACGGTGCGGATGCAGTCGCCCTTTTCGCCCATCTTCGCCCGAAGCTTCTTCACATGCGTGTCAATCGTCCGCGCATCGCCGAAATAGTCGTAATTCCACACGTTATTAAGGATCTTCTCACGGGACAGCGCGATGCCCTTGTTCTCGATGAAATAGAGTAAAAGCTCATACTCCTTGAAGCTAAGCTCCAGCTCCTTTCCGTCAATCGATACCGCATGCGCAGATTTGTCGACGGTGATGCCCGCGACGGTAATGGTCTCCTCCTGATTGATGCCAGACCGCCTAAGAATGGCCTCGACACGTGCGACAAGTATCTTTGGTGAGAAGGGCTTCGAAATGTACTCGTCGGCGCCGTACTGGAAGCCCTTCAGCTCATCTGTCTCCTCGGAGCGCGCTGTAAGCATTATAACCGGAACGTGGCTTCGCTCGCGAATCGTCCGGAGCACTTCCCAGCCATCCATCTTCGGCATCATGACATCGAGAATCACGAGCGCGATGTCCTTTACCGAAAAGAACACATCGACAGCCTGCTCGCCGTCGCCCGCTTCTAAAACATCATAATCCTTTACCTTCAGGAAGTCTGCGATCAGCTTCCGCATTCTCTCCTCGTCATCCACGACGAGCACCTTGAGTCGTTCCATAATCTCTCCTCTTTACCCTCTATTCTGCAATCCGGCATTCAGCCATTTGATTTCCTTTTCAGGACCTGCCCTTGCCGGGGTTCTAGACCTTTATTCGCGTCACGCATATCTTCCTTCCGTGATAAATCTCGACGCTGTACAGCTTTTACTATAGCGAAGATCTGTGAACAAAATGTGTAATTTTTCTTTTGCGCGGGTGCAGGCGACGAAAAATGACCGCCGCTCCTCTTCGATTTCGTCCTGTGAGACGGCCTTGTTATATGGAGTTACGCCTTCGCAGCAGTCCGGAAGAATCACCGTATCAAACTCGAGGCCCTTGCTTGCGTGGTAGGTCATGAGGCGGATGGCGCCAGTATCCTCATTTTGAGTCTGTCCATGCCCTGTTTTGCCAAGGCCTCCGCCGGAAGCTCCTCCCACGCCGGTGCCGGATTGCTGTGCACCAGTTTGGTTTGTACTTTCATGGCTTCCCTGTTGAGAAAAGAGTTCTCCCATGTCCTCTGTGAAGCGGAGCCATTCTTTCGGGTCCGGGTGCTCTGTGGCGGTTTCTGTGATTTCGTCAAGAATCTCCAGGTGGTCTCGAAAACGGGCGTTGTCGGTCTCCTTCAGGAAATTCTCGTAGCCGATTTTCTTTCGGATATAGACGAGCGCTGCGGCGGTCGGAAGCATTGCAATCGCACGAAGATCCGTCTGCAGGGTGCGGAGGCGCTCGAGCATCCAGGGCTTGTCCTGGTAAAAGCGGAGTAGGGCTTCGAAGCTCATGTTTCTTTCCTGCACGGCGGCACGCTTGATATAGCGGACGGGTCGGTTCATGATGCGGAGAAAATCCCGGCGGGCGCCGGTGCCGGTTGCGAGGCGGAGATACGCAATCATGTCAAGCGCTGGGACGCTTTCGTAGATGTTTTTTACCTTTTCCTTCATAACGTACGGGATACCCTGCTTCATTAGGATCGGGAGCAATGGCCGCGCCTGCGAAGTCGCTCGAAATAAAATGGCGATCTTATCCTTCGGGACGCCGGCGCGGATGGAGGCATTGATGAGAGATAGCACGGCCTGCGACTGTTTCTCCATCGAATCGACATGGTAGAGGAGCACGGAGCCGCCCTGGCCGCGGACTGCGTCGACGCGTTTTTCATAGCGTTTTTTGTTTTTACGGATGAGATTCCCGGAAAAACGGACGATTTCCGTACGGGACCGAAAATTTTTGCCCAGCACGATGGTCTTCGTCGCGGGATAATCGCGCGGGAAGCCGAGCATGATGGACGGATCGGCGCCGCGGAAATGGTAAATGCTCTGGTCATCGTCACCGACGATAAAGAGGTTGTTTTCCGGAAGCGCGAGGATGCGGGTCACGGCATACTGTACCGGATTGATGTCCTGAAATTCATCCACCAGGATGTATCTGTATACGGACTGCCATTTATGGCGCGCCTCTTTGTTTGTGGTGAGAAGCTCATAGCACATGGAAAGCATGTCATCGAAATCGAGCAGGCGCTGCGCGCGTAGGCGGGCCGTGTATGTTTGGAAGATCCGATGGAATTTTTCATCCTCGAGGAGGCTTGAGTGAAACACCAGGCTGCCGCCGGAATTTTTCATGCGGGAGATTTCAGAAAGCAGCATGCGAAAAAACTCGGCGTCATAGCCGGCGTCGACATTCTCCTCCTCGAGAATCTCGCGGAGGATCAGCTTTTTGTCGCGGTCTTTGATGATGTTTTCTGCGGTCAGCTGGTAGGTAAGGCGGAGGATCTGGAAGAAAACAGAATGAAAGGTGCCGAAGGTGACATTGCCCTGAAATTCCTGCTGGTTCGGATGGAGGCGCTGGTCCTCGAGAAGAAGCTTTCGGAAACGGCCCTCCATCTCGAGGGCGGCATCCTTCGTGAAGGTAATGACGAGGATCTCTGATGCCGGTACGCCATTTTTTAGAAGCTGGAGGATCCGGCGCGTGATCACCGTCGTCTTCCCTGAGCCCGGGCCGGCCAGCACCATCGCCGGTCCCTGTCCATGTTCAATTGCCTTCAGCTGATCCTCGCTATAACCCATGCTG
>Ga0256404_1005806_pt1 | contig 21275 bp, 16 predicted proteins | sample RumenRJG_01DNA_FD_185990 | JGI IMG/M metagenome (GOLD analysis project Ga0256404, IMG submission 185990) | Bovine rumen microbial communities from Lethbridge, Alberta, Canada - RJG_01 | ecosystem: Host-associated > Mammals > Digestive system > Stomach > Rumen | place: Canada: Alberta | collected...
AAAAACACACATGCAGTACCCGCAGGCGGATAACTTAACCGAACAGACCGCCCAGGCACTGCCCGCACAAAGAAATGAAATCGTCAAGTTGGCCCTGTTGCCTACGCCCGACGATTTTGACCCCGCGCGCGACATTGCCGCCTGCGCGGCTAAGTTGGAACAGACCGGCCTGCAACGTCAGTTACAAAAACTGACCCAGCAAATGAAAAGTTATGGCACGGGCAACGTGCCGCCGGACGTCTTTCAAACATACATGCAGTTGCAGCAAAAATTAAAAAAGTATAGAGGTTGAGAAGTATATGGCATCTGGAAATAAAGCGTTAAAAGATTTAGTGGAAGAAGGCAAAGAAAGCGGGTTCTTGTCCATTGACGAACTGAACCGTTCCTTTGCCGCGGCCGACATGAGTGCCGAAGACGTGGAAGGCGTGATGGGTACGCTGGACGACTTGGGCATTCAGGTAGTGGACCAAAAGAAATTCAAAGAAGCCGAAAAAGAAAACATCAGCGAAGACTGGAACACGCTGACCACGGCGGCCGGGTTGGATGTGTCCAACTCCATCCGGATGTATCTGTCTGAAATGGGACGCGTGCCGCTACTCAGCCGCGACGAAGAAGTTACCCTGGCGCGCAACATCCGCGAACGCGAAAAAGAACTTCACGAACTGGTGCTGGAATCCCCCATCACCATGCGCGAAATTTGCAACTGGGAAGAATTGGTGGACCAGGAAGAAATGACCACCAAAGAACTTATGCCCCGCGGCAAACGCACCACGCGCGAACTTAACAACATGCGCCGCAAACTTAAAGAAGCCGCGCAGTTTATCGGCAAACGCGAGCAGGAAATTACTAAACTGATGAAGGAAATCCGCTCCAACACTATCAGCGAAAAACGCCGCAATCACTGCATTGACCTATTGGAAGCCAAACAAAAAGAAGTGGTAGCGCGTATTAACAAACTCAACCTCAACCAAAACAAAATCAAACGCTTAACCAACAAAATCAAAAGTTTGGCCGACCGCTTGCGCGAAACTTCCAACGACCTCAAACGCTTTGACGATTACTTTGGCCCGTACGCCCAAGTAAAAAAATTAGTACACGACCTCAAAACGAAAAAAATCACCGAGCGTGCCTTCAAAAAAGCGACTAAATTTTCGCTAGAAGAACTGGAACGCGCCCTAACCAATATTGACGGGATTCGCCGCCGCCACGACCAAATGGTGGATATGCTGCCCATGAGTGAAAAAGAATTTTTAGCCTTCAATGACCGCATTGTGTTCTTTGAAGATATGATTCTGCAAGACAAACTAAAACTCATCAAAGCCAACTTGCGCCTGGTGGTGTCTATCGCTAAAAAGCACGTCAACTCCAACTTGGAACTTTCCGACCTGATTCAAGAAGGCGGCTTGGGGCTGATGAAAGCGGTGGAAAAATTTGAATACAAACGCGGGTTTAAGTTTTCTACCTACGCTACGTGGTGGATCCGCCAAAGCATCAACCGCGCGATTGCCGACCAGGCCAACACCATCCGCATCCCGGTACACATGAAGGAATTGGTTTCCAAACTGACCAAAGTCACCAACAAGTTCCGCCAAGAACACGGGTGCGAACCGACCATTGAAGATTACGCCAAGGCGTTGCATTTATCGGTAGAAAAAGTAAAAAGCGTGCTCAAAATCATGCAGGACCCGATCTCCCTCTCCACGCCTATCGGCGAGGATGAAGACTCCAACCTGGAAGATTTTATTGAAGATAAGAGCGGCCCCAACCCGACCACCGCGGCGGTAGATTTTTTACGCAAGCAAGAAGTGGCCGACGTGCTGGCTACCCTTTCCGAACGCGAAGCCAAAATTATCAGCCTGCGCTTTGGGATTGACTCGGGTTATCCGCGCACGCTGGAAGAAGTGGGCAAGATGTTTAACGTCACGCGCGAGCGCGTACGCCAAATAGAGGCCAAGGCCATCCGCAAATTGCGCCACCCCAGCCGTACCAAAATGCTTAAAGATTATCAAGGCTAATAAAACCCCCGCCTTGTGCGGGGGGTTTTTATAGATGGGTTGCGCCGCGGCGTACGGGCAAGCGGTTTTAGTGCGTGGCCCGGCGTACGGGCATCTTAATATCGCGTTTTACTTTGGGGCGTTTCACCGGGGGTTGCGGCGGGCATTTCATTTCGTCCGGCAAGATTTCTTCACTCGTGCCCATGCGGTAGCGGTCCAGCGATTTCGTGCCCACCATAAATAAACTATCCCACCCTTCGCGCACGCGCGGACTAATGCGTCTACACGACGCGGACGGATACGTCCGTTTGATGCGTTGCAACTGATAAAAGTCAATCAAGTTAATGAGTCCGTCCGCATCATCCATGGAAATGGGCTGATCGTCATCATCCATTACGGAATAATCTACCAATTCCAGGGAGCGGTGCGAGTGGGCCTCGAAGGTTTGCTTATCTTTATAGGCTTCGTCCATCCCCAACGTGTGGCCGATTTCGTGCAGCAGCGTAGAAAAGCTGCCTCCGTCCGCCACAATGACTTCCATGGGTTCCTCCGGCGTGGCACTGTACATACACCCCAAGCAATCGCAATCGCACACTTGTTTGAGAAGTTCCAAATCGTCCTTCCACGTGAGGCGTACATCCTCGCGCACCCCGGGATCTTGCACAAATTGCAATGTAACGCCCCGCTCTAAAATAGGCAACACGTCCTTAAATTCTTCCCGGCGGCCCCGCTGGGTAATAGCCTGCGCGGTGCGCAAAAACCACTCGTTATAGGCCCGTGTTACCCACTCTTGCAGGTATTGGGTGGCTTGCGGGGTAGGCTCGTTATCCAGTTGCAAACGCACCCGAATCGGTTTTCCCTCCACGATAAGCGGCAGTAGCGTAACGTCCGAGAGGTGGAGGGTACTTCCTTCCTCCCACGCGCTCACAACATATTCGTCCTGGGACCATGGCGCCTTGGCCTGGCTCCAAAGTGCCGTCCCCAGCAAACATAAAATAATAAATAGTACACGTTTCATAAAATTCCCCGTTAACGCGCGAACTGTTTTCCCCCGCTTTGACCGCGCTGTGCGCGGGCCGACTTCTTTCTCTGGGGCGTTTTAGCCTTCTTAACCGGGGCCGACTTCTTTCTCCGGGGCGTTTTAGCCTTCTTAACCGGGGCCGAAATTTGAAAGACCGTTTCTCGGTCTATCCAAGCGAGGAGCAGTTTATAGAGTTGCTCACTGTTTTGGACCGATTTGTCCGGCACAAAGCGACCATATTTCTGCACTTGTCCTTTTAGAATCAGTTTTTGATCTTTCCAATATCCCACAGCACTTAAGGCATACACCTCGTCCCCTTGTTCCACTTCAGAATAACCAATCGCCACCTCCTTGTCAAGACGGCTCACGGTTAATTTAAATACACTATAGCGCCGGGTTGCCTGGGAGAAAAAACCAACTTGATAGGAGGCGCAGGGATTCTGCTCACTACACCAGTCCTCTTCCGCACCCGTATACCAAGGGAAGTATAGGGCAAATGTTTGCACTTTCCCGTTTTGAAGTACCAACTTGTAAGTTCTATCATAATTGTAAGAAAAATATATTTCTACCCCATTCTCTTTTTGGATATGGACAGGGAGTTCCTCTCTATCACTTGAAGCGGTTGGCATCCCTCCGGGGATGGAAGTAATGACCTCTCTGGTGGCAGGCTTCCACTCCAACGTCTGGTCACTTACTTCTTTACCGTTGTGATAGGTAACCAAATGTACGTTTTCATTGTCATCTCTATACATGGCATACGGGCTGGCCCCCACTAACAGTCCGTTCAAATAGGTATCGTTCGGATGGGCAAACCCCTTCCATCCCTGGGCGCGGGCCGGCTCCGTGCCATACATAGCATCAATCGCGTTAATCAAGCCGTCCACGTCATCCGGGCTAACATCTAAGGCCTCTCCCATAACGCTTTTTTCCCCATATTCTGCCAAATCGGAAGAACGTGCCTGGAGATGGCTCCTTACATAGGGAGTTTCTGACAATAAGGCGTATTGGTCTGTCAACCCAAGCAGATGCCCCACTTCATGGGTCAACGTCTGGTGAAATGTTGAGAGGCCTTCTTGCCCATATTTCACAACAAATAATTCTTTGCTAGGAATACACATTTCGTTCGGAGTGAGCCAAGCGTTTGCACACGCTAACGCATCGCGGCCACAATCTTGCCCTATTGCCTCCCAAGAATCGTAAACGTGCACTTTTAAGTCAGGTTTCGCGCCAGGGTCTACAAACTCCAGGCGGACGGGATGACTTACGTACTCCAGCATTTTCACAAACTCGGCCGCCCGGCCGGAAGCATTTATTTCATTTCTTACCTGTGAAAACCACCCCTCAAATATCTTAGGAAGGATCTCGTTCACTTCCTGCGTATATTTTTCCATTTTTGTTTCGTCATCAACCGTAATGGCTACCCGGACAGGTTGTCCGGAAGTCAGTTTTTTAAGAAGTATCGTCCTGTGTATGCCTTGGTCTTGGTCTTCGTCCTCCCTTAGGGCAAACGTACTGGCAAAGCGCGGCGGTTGCCCCGGCTTCTGCACTGCCAAAGCCGGTAACGCAACCCCTACACAAAGTAGCAACGCCAGTACACGTTTCATAAAATCCTCCGTTAACGCGCGAACTGTTTTCCCCCACTTTGACTGCGTTGGGCGCGGACCCATTGTTCCAGCAATTTGGCTTTGGTGTCAATTTCTTGCTGGGCAGATTGTTGGTCCACCTGTTGGGTTACCCGTTCATCCAGGGAAGCCGGCTGACTTGGCGGCGCTTTAGCGGCGCGTTTTTGAGACGAACCTTTTTTCCCTTTGGCTTTAGAGCGGCCTTTTTTCCCTTTGGCGGCCTTCGTAGATTGGGGGGCAGGTGCGGCCTGCGGCTTTGGCGCGGGTGCCAGCACCGGACGGTTATCGGTCACTTGTTTTTGGGTGACGGTTCCGTTGGGGGCAAAGGCCATTTCAATCGTCAATTTTTCCCCTTCTTTGATGCCTTCCTCGTATATAGCAGCCATTTCCCCGTTGTCGGCCCTACTGAGCAGCAGCGTAGTTGTTTCTCCGGCAGCCAGGGACATCATGTGCAAATGCACATGTACCGTAAGGAACGAAAGGAGCCCTCGCGAAACCGATTTATCCTCTTTGGTTTCCAGACGCAACGCCTTATTATTTTGGGTAATCAAACGCAACTGCAACCCGTAATTATACTGGTAGTAAATAACTTCCCCTTTCGGGCCTTGCGTACGGGCCGGGCGGCCCAACTCATCCGCTTTCAGTACGGTGGTATCCGGCACGGCAGTAAGCGGATGTAACGAAGTGGGCTGCTCCAGTTTGAACGATTGCGTGTGTACCAAGTCATTGCGCTGGTACGTATCCACCTTAAAGGTGAAGGGATCCAGTGCTTTAATAACGTACGGGCCGGTCCCCAGGGCTACCCCGTTGACGTACACATCCGGCGAGTCTTTACAAAAACTGTGCCACCCTTGGCTACGCCCCGGTTCCACTCCGTAGAGAATATCCAGCAAATTGACAATCCCGTCCGCGTCATCACACGAAAATTGATTGTTGTTCATCATCCCTTTGCGTACGTGGGTGGAGCGGTAAATGTCGTGGCTGGTACGTTGGATGGCCGCTTCGTATTGGTCCGCCAGCCCCAACGTGTGACCGATTTCATGCGGAACAAGCGCTTTGTTGAGAGCGCGCACTTCTATATTTTTAATTTTGGTGGCCCGTGAATCTTCCTTAACTAACGCTTGGTATAAGTCTTTCAAATTGGGCAAGAACATGGTGCCGGCTTGTGACTTTTCCCAAATTACGCACCCGGATACGGAATTTAACAGCAGTTCCTTGCCGTGGCAGTTTTCTTGCACGTCTTGCCAGGAAACTACGTGTACTTCCAAGTCGGCCTCTCGGGGGGAAGAAACGAAGTTTACTTTCGGTTTTTTAAGGCGGGCTAATACCTGGGTAAAATCTTTTTTGTGCCCGCTTTTTTTGATGTACTCTTGCGCGTTATGAAACCAATCTTTGTACGCTTGTTCAATGGCTTTTTGGTAGATTTTGCGCTCGTTGTCCGGCGTGGAAGAGGCAAAATCCAGCGATACGGAAACCGGCTGTGCGGAAGACAACTTATACAATATGGTATACACATCCCGTTTCTCGGTATGATGTTCCCCGGGGGCCGCATCCCTCACGGCTGCCCAGGTGGAAATGAAACGCGGCGGTTGCCCCGGCTTCTGCACTGCCAAAGCCGGTAACGCAACCCCTACACAAAGTAGCAACACCAGTAAACGTTTCATAAAATCTCCCGTCCTTTACGCAAACGATCCAAACGATTTTGCGCTAAAGGCATATAAGGCATATATAGTAAGTATAGGCGTAAACGAATTTTTGTCAAGGGACCGGCCGGCGTTTGGTAAGAAAACCGCTAACGCAGAGAATGGCACTTAATCCCCAGCGAGCGTAACAAACAGGCCAGCGGGACCTTTTCCAGTTGGGGGATGAGTTGCTTTTTCCACGTTAATAATTGGGATTGAAAGGCTTGCTCTTTGGCGGAAGTTTCGGCTGTCCGCTGCGCGCCTCGCTCTATACATCCCCCGCGTGTGCCCTCCTTTACCGACACGTTATCCCCTTGCAGTTGATACGTACAATCCACATGCTTCTCAGTGTGCAAATCGTCCTGCCTCCATTTCAACGTGCCCTGGGTGTGTGTACGGTTACCGGCAAAATAGAAGGCTTGCACCAGGTTTTTCCCGCCCGAGCCAAATAGAGCCATGGTTTGCGTCACACGCACGTTGACATCCGGGGCGTACTCGTTACGCAGATAAACTATTACTTTCTTATTTTTAACGACTAAAATATTTCGTGCGCCGCGCTGGTCATCCCCACCTGTGTATGCAAAGTAAATCGTCTCCCCCTGACGGCCTTTGCCAATCACCGGGCGGCCGGAAGCATCCGGCTCCGTTACTTCAACCAGTTGCCAGGATTGCGTATCTGCCAACCGGGTGTTCATGGCAAGTTCAAACCGTTCGGAATACTTGGCCGAGTTTTGCCGCGTTACATAAAAAACGGTTTTATCTTGAGGGTCCTGGGTGATGCTTAGCGGGGCCCCCCGGGTGGACATCCCGTTTACAAACACTTCATCCGAGCCCGGGCACACGCTCTTAACAACCGGGCGTTGCTCTTCGGGGAAGGTGAGCGATAAAAGCACCAAGAGCCCGTTGGCATCATCACAATGAAATTTGCGGTTTTGTTTGGAAGAATCTTCCCAGCCCATCATCCCGTCTTCGGCGCGGCGATGACTACCCAGCGCACTGCTTTTGCGGTCCGCCCCTTGCATGGGGTATTGTTCGCCAAAACCCAGGGTGTGGCCTACTTCGTGCAGGCAGACGCTGTCGCGCGGATTGGTAAGACTGCTTAGCGGGCAGCCAACCTCTTTGCCGGCTTGCCAACCGGTCCGCCGGGCCCCGTTAGCCGCTTGTCCCCCGCGTGCAATTTGCTCCTCCGCTTGCCAGTAGAAAATCAGGTCCGGCTCGCGGTTCCCGGCCGGAACGATTTGGATGTTTTGCTCCTGCAACAACGGCAACGCCCATTGAAATTCTTTTTCCAGGCGCTGGGCGCGGATATGCTGGCGGGCATTTTCAAACCAATGGGAGTAATACGCGTGTACCGCTTCCAGCAGTTGGGCCTCGGTCCGGTCAATGCCGTTGGCCTTTACTTGCACAAATAGCGGCTGCCCCGCGCGTATTTTATAAAGAATATTTGTGCGCGCCAACTGTTGTGTGCCCCCGGGTCCGCTCCGAAGGCTTTCGTCCATCAGCACAAAGTTCTGCTGCGTCCTGTGGCCGGAACGGGTTACCACCGCCATGGCAGGAAGCACCAAAAACAATAAAAGCGAGAGCACACTGAGTTTCTTCATGTCTATCCCCTTTACCCATATTACTATATTATAAGTATAAGACTAAACGCCAAAATTTCAAGGGAAGGCTTGTTATTGCTATAATTTAAGTATGAGCGCGCCTGTAAAAATTCAATTCTTAAAAGGCATCGGCCCGGCCAAGGCTAAACTGTTTGAACGCCTGGAAGTGCAAACTGTGCAGGATTTACTGCACTACTATCCGCGCACGTATCAGGACCGCCGCTTAAACACCCCCCCCAACGAATATAATTCCGACGCGCTGGTCGTTTTCAAAGGGCGCGTACTACGCACGCAACAAATCCCCGCGCGCAGTGTGCTGATTTTTAAGGCGGTGCTGGAAGATGAAAAAGGCCGGCAAATGGAGTGTACCTGGTTCAAAAAACGCATGTACCGCGCGTTTCGCTTTGACCCGTTTGGCACACTTAAAAAAGATTTTACCGTCGGGAACGAAGTGTGGGTGATTGGCCGCAAGAACGACCGCGGCGCCATGTTTGCCAACCAAGTTACGGTGGAAGAATCGTACGTGGCGGCCGACGCGCTGACTTCGCTGCACGCCGGGCGGCTTACGCCTATTTACGCGCTGACCGAAGGGCTGACCAACAAACAATTTCGGCAATTTATGTACGAGGCTTTGCAGTCGCAAACGCTGACGGACACGCCCGAAATTCTGCCCAAAACCTTACTGGAAAAGCGCCACCTCTTAAGCGCGCCGCAGGCACTACGTTCTATTCATTTTCCCAACTCGTTAGCCGAATTGGATACCGCCCGCACGCGCTTGGCGTACGAAGAATTTTTACTCTTGGCTACCGCGTGGGGCATTAAGCGCACGCAAACTAAAATTTTAGCCAAAGATTACGGTTACAAAATCAAAAAGAATTTGCTGACCCCGTTTCGCGAGCAGTTAGGCTTTGAGTTTACCAACAGCCAAAAAAAAGTGATTAACGAAATTTTCAAAGATCTCACGTCTTCGCGCCCGATGAACCGCTTGCTACAGGGCGACGTGGGCTCCGGCAAAACCGTCGTGGCGTTGTGCGCCATGTTACTGGCGGTAGAGAACGGCTATCAGGCCGCGCTGATGGCGCCAACCGAAATTTTAGCCGAGCAACACTTCCTCACGTTTAAACGCATGCTGGCGGGCTTGCCCGTTAATATCGCGGTGCTGACTTCCAGCACCAAGGCCGCCGCCAAAAAGAAAATTCTGCAGGAACTGGCCGACGGGAAAATTCAAATTTTAGTGGGCACACACGCGGTCATCCAAGACACGGTGCAATTTCACAATTTGCGCCTGGCGGTGATTGACGAACAGCACCGCTTTGGCGTTAAACAGCGCAGTAAACTGAAAGAGAAAACCGCCAAGTTGGACTTACTGACCATGACCGCTACGCCCATTCCGCGCACGCTGGCACTGGCGTTTTACGGGGACCTAGATGTCTCCACGTTGAGTGAACTTCCCCCCGGTCGCCAACCCATTTTGACCGAAACAGCCACCTCTAAACTAGCTTACGACCGTGTGCGCAGTGAAGTAGCCAAAGGCCGCCAGGCGTATATCGTGTTTCCCTTGATTGAGGAGAGCGAAAAGATTTCCGCCAAAGCGGTTACGGAAGAATTTGAAAAACTCAAAAAAGTGTTCCCGCAGTTTCGCTTGGCGGTGCTACACGGGCAGATGAGCCAGCAGGACAAAGAGCGCGTCATGGCGGATTTTGCCGCACACAAAACCGATATTTTGGTTGCCACGCCCGTCATAGAAGTAGGTATTGACGTCAAAAACGCGACTGTGATGGTCATTGAAAATGCCGAGCGTTTTGGCTTGGCCAGTTTGCACCAGTTGCGCGGGCGCGTGGGCCGCGGCGAACACGAAAGTTACTGTGTGCTGGTGCCCCAGCACGCCGGCAGTGTAGCCAAAGAACGGGTGGACATCATCTGTGCCACGCGCGACGGATTCAAAATCGGCGAGCGCGATATGCAACTTAGAGGCCCGGGAGAAATCTTAGGCACGCGCCAAAGCGGGGAGTTAGAATTTAAGGCCGGCGACATTTTTAAAGACCGCGATATTTTGTACTGGGCCATTGAGGACCGCGACGAACTTTTAGCGGCGGACCCCGCGCTTACTTTGCCCCAGCACGCCCCGTTCAAACGAAAGTTGCAGGAACTGTACCAACAGAATTGGCACTTAATTGACTTAAGTTAAAGTGCCCAGAGATCCCACCCCATACCCCGTAAACTATTGCAAATTTTCTCTGCCTTTTCGCCCTCATAGGCACAATGTTTTCCAATTATTTCACTGGGTGCCCATTCCAAAATAAACCCATATACTTCATCATCATTGAGCCATCGTTCAGTGTAAATGGAGCACTCCCTAGAGGTACAATACGCCTCATAACTATGATGTGTGCCTTTACACCGACTCCTGCCTTCGCTACAGTCTAACGACCCAAGCACATCAATATACATATCTGCTTGTGGAAAATTGTTATACTTTCCCACAAAAGAAACGTTTCTTAACCCATGCTCCATTATATATAAGTCCATATTTTTTTTAAGAACATCTATCATATTGACTGCCTCCATCGCCCGGCTTTTTTCTACCGCCATTTGATATTGCGGTAAAGCAATAGCCGCTAAGATGCCAATAATGAGCACTACTACTAAGATTTCAATGAGCGTGAAACCGTGAGAGGTTATTCTATTAGTTGTCATCCCCGAGGCATATTGTCGGGGATCTCCCATCTGTTCTTTCCCGGTGTCCAACAAATACCCAAACATCCCCTTGTGAAAACGGATGCGGGAGATTCCCAACAAAAACTTTTGGGAATGACACGTATTTTTTATTTCTCCCCGCTCTCTTTCAAAATCGTTCATATCACCTGTTTTGCTCATCCTACGTATCCTCCTATTTATACAAAGCAAATTCGTCGCATAGCCCATTATAAGAAAAAAAAAAAACAAATCAAGCGCTTTGTATCTTGGGTAGCAAATCAAAACAACAAACGTGGAAGATGCTGATTTTCATCAGCATGACTACTTATATTAAAAACAAGTTTCATCCTCAGGGCCCGTCACTCAACAGTTCCACCGCTGTTTTCAAAATTGCTACAATATATAGGTAACATTTCGCCGCACGGCGTGCAAAACGCTAAGCGGCACCAGGAGAAAACTGTGAAAAAATATACTGCTGAATTATTAGGTACGTTTGTACTTACCCTCTTTGGCTGCGGTTCTGCGGCAATTGCGGGTGCGGCGCTGGGCACGTTAGGGATTGCCTTTGCGTTTGGTTTGTCTATCGTAGCCATGGCCTATGCCATTGGCGATATTTCCGGCTGCCACATCAACCCGGCTGTGTCTTTGGGTGTGTGGATGAGCGGCAAAATGACCACCAAAGATTTCTTTGGCTACGTAGTGGCCCAATGCGTGGGCGCGCTGTTGGCCGCCTTGACCTTGGCCGCCATTATCAATATGACCAACTTGGGCGGTATTGCCGCTACCGGGTTAGGTGCTAACGGATACGGCGCGGCTTCTTCCATCGGTCTTACCGCTTGTGGCGCGTTAGTAGTGGAAGCCATTTTGACCTGTATCTTTGTACTGACGATTTTAGGCGTAACCTCCACTGAAAAAACCGCCGCGATCGCCGGCTTGGTTATTGGTTTAACCTTGACCTTTGTGCACATCATGGGCATCCCGCTCACGGGTACTTCCGTCAACCCGGCCCGCAGCTTTGGGCCTGCCTTGGTACTTGGCGGACAAGCCTTGTGCCAACTGTGGGTATTTATCGTGGGGCCGTTTATCGGCGCTGCGTTGGCTGCTCTGATCTGGAAAGGGTTTAACAAAGCCAAATAAGTTTGAAATATCAAACAAAACCCCCGCTTTGTGCGGGGGTTTTTTAATGCCCAAAAAAGTTATTTGCCCAGGGTATTTTGTCCGTTATACTGAGTGATATAATAATCGGCCACCCGCAGTTTTTGCGCCGCTTGTTCCAGCGAGTGTGCCTCCTCAATGGCCGCGGTAGGAAATCCGGCTTGGTGCGCGGTTTCCAGCGCGTGCAGTGCGTCCTCGGCTACCAGCGTGCGTTCTTTGAGCGTGCCCAAACGCACCAGGGCCGCTTCATACACTTTGGGACTGGTCTTGCCGATTCCCACTTCATCACACGTGATAATAAATTCAAAATAATCTAACATCCCCAACCGTTTGAGGGCGCGCTCGGCAAACTCTTTGTGCGAGGCCGTAGCCACCGCCATTTTAACGCCTTGCGCTTTGAGTTGCGCCAGTTGTTCGCGTACACCCGGCATGGGTTCTATTTCATAAAAGTAACGGTTTTTTATGGGCTCTAAGGTTTTTTCTAAAATGACTTCGGGCGGGTCGGGCAGGTGATACATCTCTTTGACGTATCTTGCCCCGTCCATGAGTGAAAGCGTTTCCAACTTGGCGTCCAAATCGGCCGGCGGCTCCAACCCCAGCGAGCGCACATAATTACTGCCGGAATTTTCCCACGCCCACAGCGAATCTAACAGCGTACCGTCCAAATCAAAAATCACGGCGTCCACTTCTTGCCGGGCCGGGAAAGCACGCCGCCGTAACAACTCTATACGCGGATGCGACGAAACGGTTTGCAGCAGTTTTTGAATCCGTAAATCAGCCGCGCGTTGGCGGGCCTGCTGCTGGGCCGATTGCGTGTATTCGCGCTGCCAGCGGTTTTGACGGGTAAAGTAACGTTGGCGTACCCGGGACACTTCTTGCGCGGCGGGGCGTTCACGCATCCGCGCCGCCTGAAATACTCGGCGATTCACACGCGTGGAAAGCCGCGGCATGGGCCGCTTGTACGGGCGCACACTACGCCCAAGGCGGATGCCGCACGCGTCGCCGCTGCCTATTACCAACAGGCCCAGCGTAAGTACCAACAAAATTCCCATGCGTTTCATAGTTTTATTTTATCAAATTGCACCAGCCTGTACCGACGTATAAAGACCTACCGCCTCCCTGGGCCCAAAAACAAATTTTCCTAAAGCACGCTCTAAGAGTTATAATAAAGGTATAGGGGGTCTGTATGACAATTTCTGAAGTAAGTAAAAAATATGGCCTCAGCGCCGACACATTACGCTATTACGAAAAAGAGGGACTTATCCCCCCCGTACACCGCACCGAAGCGGGCCTGCGCGACTATCAACCCGAAGATTGCAACTGGGTGGAATTTATTAAATGTATGCGCGCGGCGGGGCTTTCCATTGAAACGCTGCACAAATACGTGGCCCTGTTTCAAAAAGGCGATAAAACGCTATCCGCCCGCAAGCAACTTTTATTAGACGAGCGCGAGCGCATCCAAACCCAAATAAAAACCTGGCAAGCCACGCTGAAACGCCTCAATTATAAAATTGATGCGTACGAAGAAAAAATTGTAGCCTGCGAGAAACATTTGAAATAATGCCCCACGAACCCGAAATTATTGAAGCGGAAATTGTAGAGGATTTTTCCACCGACAACGCCAAGCAAGAAACGCTAAACGACGGCGAGCCCGTGCGCCCTAAAATCATCCGCGCCAACTTGCCGCCTGCCTGGCACACACCCGGCGATCACGCCCGCCCGCAAGGGGACCTGGGTGGTATGTTGGGCGGATTTTTAACGCTGGCGGTAGGATTTTTGGTCACGGTGTTTATTTTGATTTTGTCCGTCTGTATTATTCTGCCGTTTACGCTTATTATGCGCACATTGGGCGTGCGCAAACGCAACTAATTTGATATAATAATAAGGTCAGTTAAACCCGCACACCGTTTTTTGGAGAGGTGGCCGAGTGGTTTAAGGCACAGTCCTGGAAAGACTGCATACGGGAAACCGTATCGAGAGTTCGAATCTCTCCCTCTCCGCCAGTTTTCTTACTAAAAAGCCCTACTTCGTTGTTGCTCGTTTGGTCGGATACCTCCGCGCTATCGCGCGCGTGCCGCCAGTATACCTTCCAAACTCGCGCCTAGAATTAGGGCCTTTTATTTTGAAAACTTTTCCCCGTTGTTCCGGGCGCAATTTCCGTCAGGAAATTGACGCAGGACGAACTCTCTCCCTCTCCGATGAATTTAAAGCACCCGCAAGGGTGCTTTTGTTAGCGGGTGGGTTCATTTCGTGGCAATTTTTTCGCGCGCTTGTTGCACGAGGGAAAGAATAAAGTCTATGTCTTTGGAATCCAAAAACCGAATGTATAAATCACGAACTAAAAACGTCTCTGCAGCTATTTCCATTGGCATGATATCCACAATAACCAAAATTTCACCAACACCCAGCTCATTCTTCTTGCAAATGGCATATTGCAAATAAGGCACACAAATAGAACGGCCCCTCGCATCCGTAAGGAAAAGAGCTTCTTTGCATATGCTTAATTCATTATGTAGATAATATTCTTTAGTATATTTTATGTCGACTACTGTTTCTTTCAAAATGGGGCCATATTTCTCTTTTAACTCGTCATATTTTTCACAATAAAGCAAACGATCCATATCAGCAGAGAATTTCTCGCTCAATTTAACTATCCAATAAAACACCCCAAACAACGCAGAGTAAACTCCCCAAAAGAATACGCCACCAAAAAACACAAGGCTTCCGTCGACATTACGTTGTCCGCTTATCCAAAGGCACCAAAATCCCACACAAAATATCAAGTATAGTGCAATTAGTAGTTTTTTCATAAGTTCTCTTTTTCGCGCGGTTGGGCTGCGTTTTCCATTTGAAAAAGACGCACTTGATCTAAAATAAAATCAACTTTCTTTTCTGGCAGTTGGATATAAATGGTGTATGTAACCGGCGAACCGTTGTCATCCGACTCCACTTCTTCGCCGGTAATATCCATTTTGGGCAAATCTTTGATTTCAATTGAGTTAAGAAACAACCACGTAGTCTTACAAATAGGATATTTCCCATAAGGAATCATCAATGTATGCCCAAACACACTCACCCATAACATTTGCGGAAACACAGACACTTTAAGAAACCGCTGACATCTCCACATCAGTCTCCCTTGGCACTGTGCACCCCCGCTTAAACCACCATATTCAGCCAATGGTTCACCATACACTTTCTTTAATTCTTTGTATTTTCCCGGGAAATGGCGATACGTAACCCACAGCACAACCCGCGCCATGACGTAACACACAACCAACCATATGATTATGAGAAAAATTTTCGATAACATACGCTCATTATAGCAAACTGCCCAAAGAGGTGCAAAAATAGTAAAATATAAATAGGTTACGTGTGAAGTCACATCACGTAAATTCAAAACCGAAGGAAGTAAATATGTTACCTAAAGCGTATGAACCGCAAGAAGTAGAAAAAAAACTCGCGGACAAATGGCAAGATGCCCATTTGTTCGCCGCCCAAGCCGACCCGTCTAAAAAACCCTTTGTGATTGTTATTCCGCCGCCCAATATCACGGGCGCACTGCACATGGGGCATGCTTCTACCAATACTTTACAAGATGTGCTCATCCGCGCGCACCGCATGTTTGGCGAAGACGCCTACTGGGTACCCGGCACCGACCACGGTGGGATTGCCACGCAAAACGTGATTGAGAAAAAACTCGCTAAAGAACAACACAAATCCCGCCACGACCTGGGCCGCGAAGAATTTGTCAAAGTAGTGTGGGATTGGTACAACGAATGCGGCAACGCCATTTATACCCAATTTCGCAAAATGGGCTGGGCACTTGATTTAAGCGACATCCGCTTTACCATGGACCAAAAACGCGCCCGCGCCGTCTATGAGTGTTTCAAACAATGGTGGGATAAAAAATATATCTACCGCGGCAAACGCCTCATCAACTGGTGTGTGCGCTGCTCTACCGCTTTGTCTGATATTGAAGTAGAACACGAGCAACACAACGGCAAACTCTGGCACCTACGCTACAAAGGCGAGGACGGCAGCGACGGCATTGTCATTGCTACCACCCGCCCCGAAACCATTTACGCAGATGCCGCGATTGCCGTCAACCCCAAAGACAAACGCTTTGCCAGCATGGTGGGCAAAAAAGTAATCATCCCGCTGGCTAACCGCGCCATCCCGATTATTGCCGACGAAGCCGTAGAAATGGAATTTGGAACAGGCGCTCTTAAAATCACTCCCGCGCACGACGCCACCGACTACGAAGTGGGCAAACGCCACAACCTGCCCATTATGACCGTGATTAACGACAAAGGCAAGATGGTCAACTGCCCCGAAAAATACCTGGGGATGGACCGGGAACTGTGCCGCAAAGAAACCGTCAAAGATTTAGACGCCGCCGGGCTACTGGTCAAAGAAGAAAAATACCAAAACGCGGTTTCCACTTGTTACCGTTGCGGTAGCGCGATTGAACCGTTTATGAGCGAACAGTGGTTTGTAAAAATGGACGAAATTGCCGCCCCCGCTATCAAAGCCGCCGAAACGGGCGAACTGCAGTTTCACCCGGCCAACTGGAAAAACCCGTTTTTGAACTGGCTTAAAAACATCCAAGACTGGTGCATCTCGCGCCAAATTTGGTGGGGCCACCGCATCCCCGTGTGGTATTGCCGCGCGTGCAGCAAGGGCGGCCTCACATTTGCCACCGACCAGCAAGGCAAAGAACAACTGACCAAAGTCTCTTTTGAAGACGGCGCAAAGCCGATTGTTTCGTTTGAAAAACCGGCCGAGTGCCCCCATTGTCACGGGCACGACCTCGTGCAAGACCCCGACGTGCTAGACACGTGGTTTTCTTCCGCCTTGTGGCCCATGTCCGTTTTCGGCTGGCCGGAAAAGAACGCGCAAATGGACCACTTCTATCCTACCAGCGTGATGGTCACCGGGTACGAAATTTTGTACCTGTGGGTGGCACGTATGGTGATGACGGGTCTAAACTTTACCGGCAAACTCCCTTTCAAAGATGTCTATTTGAACGGAATTATTCGCGACAAATCGGGCCAGAAAATGAGTAAATCCAAGGGCAACGTCATTGACCCCCTGGATATGACCGCCAAGTACGGCACGGATGCGGTGCGCTTTTCGCTGCTGATGCAGGCGGTGCCCAGCAAGGATATTCCGTATAGCGAAGAAAGCATCACGGGTGCGCGCAACTTCTGCAACAAACTCTATAACGCCTCGCGCTTTATTTTAATGAATATGGAAGGCATTAACGGGCCGCTCCCCATGCCCACGGACGTCAAAGAACTGGCTGACGTGTGGATTTTGGACCGCTACACCGCCGCCATGAAAACCGCGCGCGAAGGCATTGAAAAATACAACCTCGCGCTCTCGGCCAACACGCTCTACCACTTCTTGTGGGATGATTTTTGCGATTGGTATATTGAACTGGCCAAGCAACGCTTCCAAACAAACGAAAAAGAAAAAGTGATGGCCCTGTGCGTACATATCCTTTATAATACGCTCAAAGCCCTTCACCCGTTCATCCCGTTTGTGACCGAAGAAATTGCCGCCAGTTTGCGCCCGTATGTAGGGGCCCAAGAGGAATTTTTGCTTAACGCCTCGTACCCCGTGGCAAACGACGCTTTTGTCAATGCAAGCGCGCAACGCAACATGCAAATCATCCAAGGCGTAACCAAAGAAATCCGCACGATCCGCAGCCAATTTAATGTGCCGCCGGCGTTAAAGATTTCCGCGGTCATTTCCGCCAAAGACGAAAAAGATTTAGAAACCATCCGCGCGTATGAAAACTACATTAAACTGATGGCCAAGGTGGAAAATTTGACCGTAGGCGTCAACGAAGCCAAACCCAAACAAACCGCCACTGCCACGTTTGAAAATGTAGCCATTTACGTACCGCTTACCGGACTCATTGACTTTGACAAAGAACGCAAACGCTTGGAGAAAGACCTCGCACTTGCCAAAGCCAATATTGCTTCGCGTGAGGCGCGTCTCTCACAGGAGAACTTCCTCAAACACGCGCCCCAAGAGCAAATTGATAAAACCAAAGCCGAGTTGGCCGCCGCGCAGTTAACCTTGGCGCAGGTGACCGCCTCGCTTGAGGATTTAGCGTAATGAAAAAAACCTTACTGGGTATTTGTTGCTGCGTGCTTGCTGTAATGGCAAGCGCGCAGGTAACGGATTGGAAGTCCGTCACCAAGTACGATAAAAAATCAGCCAAAGAGAAACTGACCAAACGGTTTACGCACTACGTAACGTTTGATACGCAGGCCAATCCTTCCGCCGGCAAAGTGCCCAGCACCCCCGGGCAACTGGCCCTGGCTAAAGAACTGGCCAAAGAACTCAAAAAGTACGGAGCCAAAAATGTGCAGGTGGATAAACACGCCCTCGTAACGGCGGATATTCCTTCCACCACGAATAAACCCGCCCCCACCGTAGCGTTTGTGGCCCACCTCGATACCGCCCCGCAACTTTCCGGCGCGCACGTCAAGCCGCAAGTACATAAAGATTATCAAGGCGGAGACATTGTTATTAACGCTGAGCACCACCTAGTCCTTAACGCGCAAAATGCGCCCCAACTGGCCCAGGCTACCGGGCACGATATTATTACCGCTTCCGGCGGTACATTATTGGGGGCCGACAACAAAGCCGGCGTGGCTATTGTGATGACCCTGGTGCAATACCTCTATGACTACCCTGATTTGGTACACGGACCGCTGAAAATTGTTTTCACGCCGGACCAGGAAATCGGCACCGGAGCCCGGCTGGTGGATACGCAAAAACTGGGGGCCGATTATGCCTACACCGTAGACGGCGGCGCGTTGGGGGAAATCACCAACGACACCTTTACCGGCAAAGCCTTCACCGCCCACTTCACCGGCGAGCATGCCGTAGATTTAGGCCAAGCCATGAACTCGCCTTTTGCCGATAATATTTTAATGGCGGCCGATTTCTATACACTGCTGCCGCGCCAGGCCCGCCCGGATACCACGTCCGGTCGCCGGGGCTATATTTATGTGGACACGTTTACCACGCAAGGCGACACCACCACCCTAACCGGCATTTTGCGTGCCTTTACCGACGCGGAAATGGACCAACTGACCCATCAGTTAAATCACGCCTTTCGCACGGTAAAAGCCATGCACAACAAAGCCACCGCCACGCTGGAAGTGACGGACCAATTTACCAACTTGCACGACAAAATCCCCGCTGATCTGCTTACGCTTACACGCCAAGCCCTCACGCAGGAAGATATTAAACCGGTGTTGCACGCCGCGCGCGGCACGACGGACGGGGCGGTTTTGTCTGCCAACAATTTACCCACCCCGGGGTTGTTTTCCGGCCAATTCAATGCCCATAGCGAGCGCGAATATGCCGACGTAGATGTGATGGAAGCCAGCCTGCGTACGCTACTGCGCTTAACCGGGTTGTGGGGCCTGCAAACCAAAAACTAATTTTGTTTCCTCGTCTAAAATAATCCAAAAGACCTAGAAACCAACTAGGTCTTTTTGCCCTTGCGTCCTTTTTGCAAATCTTATTACAATACATTTGTAAGTTAATTCTTAGGAGAAAATAATGCACAAAAAGTTACTTGCCCTGTTACTGAGCACCTTGCTACTCTCTACCACGGCCTTTGCCCGGGCTCCGCGCAGCGTCATGCCGGACAACCGGACCTTGGCCAGCCATTACCGCAGCGTAATGTTTGATCGCTTCCTGACCTACACCACGTATGACAGCCAAAGCGACAACGACCTGGACATCACCCCCGAACAAATTGAAACCGCCAAAAAATTGTACGAACAAATTAAGTCCTTCGGTTTCCCTACCACTTTATCGGAACACTATTATATTTATGTAGAAATTCCCTCCAACGTAAAAACGCAAGTGCCTACGTTAGGGTTTAGTTCTCACTATGACACCACGCCGGATATTGCCGGTAAAAACATCAAAGCCCAAGTCATTGAAAAATATGACGGAAAACCGATTGTGCTAAAAAATGGGCACGTAATGGATTTCAAATCCGACCCGTATTTGGAAAAAATGATTGGTAAAAAAATCGTCACTTCCGACGGGACCACCATGCTCTCCGGCGACGACAAAGCCGGGGTTTCCATCATGGTAACTTTGCTACAAACCTTAGCCGAACATCCTGAGAAAAAACACGGCAAAATTCAAGTCGTAATCACCCCCAACGAAGACGTGGGCCGCAGTGCCGATTACATTGAAGAAACCCCTTACAACCCGGATATCGCTTTTGACTTTGACGGCGGAAGCGACGGGGAAATTGTAGTAGGCAACTTCAACGCCGAAAAAGTAATTTACCGCGTAAAAGGCGTCAACGGGCACCAATCGCACGCGGCGGAAAACGGTTACCGCAACGCCTGGGCCCCCGCCTGTGAATTAGGGGCCGCCTGCGCTAAAGAAGAGTGGTTGCCTAACAACAGCACCGGCACTGAGGGCTATGCCGAACTGCACCACATGGGTATGGTAGACGGTAAAATGAGCGAAGCCGAGTTGGACTTCCGCCTACGCTCTTTCAAACAAGCCGAAATTGATGCCTGGAAGGAATACGCCGAACAAAAAGCAGACGCTATTTCCAAAAAATTTGGTGTTGAAATTGAACGCCAAGTATTCAAACAATACCAAAACGTTTCCGAAAATATTCACCCGTACGCCAAGCAAGTGGTCCAAAGCGCTTGTGAACGTGCCGGCGTAACCCCGCGTTTCTTGGAAGAACGCGCCGGAACAACCGCCTCTATGTTAATGCTCAAACTAGGTAATGGGGCTTACACCGTATTTACGGGTCAAAACAACGCCCATAACTTTACCGAGTGGGTCAGCGAAGAAGATATGTTTAACGCCTATGTAGTAGCGTTAAATATGATTGACGAAATGCTGCGCATCCCGGCCTCGGCGACAACTACTGCCGCCCCTACTGCAACTCCTAAAAAACGCAGAAACCCGGCCCAGTAAGCAGCATGCAACTTTTACTAGCAACAGGCAATACGCATAAATTAAGCGAACTTAAGCGCGTATTGCCTGTTCGCTTGCCCAGCAACGAACCGATTACCTACCATATCTTGCCGGATTTTTTTATTACACTGCCCGAAGAAACCGGCACCACCTTATTTGAAAATGCCCGCCAAAAAGCGGTCTATGCCGCCCAGCAAAGCGGCCTGGTGGCCCTGTCGGACGATACCGGCTTGGAAGTAGATTTCTTACACGGGGCCCCGGGCGTACATACCGCCCGCTACGCCGGGCAAAATGCGGATGCCGCCGCCAATAACCAAAAATTACTCCACGCTTTGCAAGGCGTCCCCGCCGAAAAACGCACGGCCCGCTTTCGCACGGTAGCGTGCTTGGCTTGGCCGGACGGACGCGTGAAATATTTTGAAGGAATTTGTAACGGACATATCGCCCAAGAGTACAAAGGAACCAACGGGTTTGGGTATGATCCTATTTTTGTAGTAGATGAAATAGACAAGTGT
>Ga0256404_1005807_pt1 | contig 21272 bp, 11 predicted proteins | sample RumenRJG_01DNA_FD_185990 | JGI IMG/M metagenome (GOLD analysis project Ga0256404, IMG submission 185990) | Bovine rumen microbial communities from Lethbridge, Alberta, Canada - RJG_01 | ecosystem: Host-associated > Mammals > Digestive system > Stomach > Rumen | place: Canada: Alberta | collected...
GGCAGGTTGAGGGTGAAGCCTTCCTGCAGGCAATGGAACAGGCGAAGGAAGATCCCGAGAAAGCAAAGCGGCTGTCCAGTCTGCTGGCTTATCAGGACATGGCCCACGGCCAGAAGTCGGTGTTCATCCCAGCCAAGAACGAATACACCACACAGGTGCTCTATCGGTTAGGCTTCCGCTGGTCGGCCACTTCTTGGGACTACGTCGACCAGTTCCTCACCGCCATCGACGGCATGGGCTACTTCGACGAGTAAGCCATTCAGAGACATATGTTTTTCAAATCGAAAGTCGGCACTGACCATCGTGGTGAGTGCCGACTTTTTTGTCCCCTCTACAACGGGAAACGATAGAACTGCCGCTTCAGGTTGTAGTCAAGGAGCCATTGGTCGACAACGATGCCCTCGTCGAGGGCTTCTATTTCCAGCGTGTGGGTCCCCATGCCAACATATAGTTGCAATTCGCGCATGGCCTGGCCGCGCAGCACTTGCTGCTTCCATCGCTCAGAGCGGAATGGCTCTTGCAGCGAAAATACCTTCTTCTCGCCGCCGTCTATGCTCACGGCGAAGCGGAGGGCGCCGTGGTCGGCAGCCTGTGTGGGGATGACGGCTACGAAGAGCCGGGCTTCGCCACGCTTCAGCGAGTTGAACTTATACGTCAGTCGTCCGCCCTTGGGCAGTGCTACGGCTTTCATCGAGTGGCCCAACATGGGCACCACCTCGCAGCCTTCGCTGGCCTGCTCGTAGTCGGCAGCATTCCGGGCCACCACATTGGCATCGCGCTGCGGCTCGGTCTCGTAGTCCTCGGCCTGTCCGTACTTGCGAATTTCCTCCTCGCTGAGCTGGTCGGGCAGGGTAGGAGCGTCGAACACCGGTAAGTCGCGCGGAGCCATCGACATCAGCTTGTTCCACTTGCCGTTAGCCATCTCGTTGTAGAAGCGTGTGAGCTGTTGCAGTTCGCGCCATGCCTTGATGCTGCGCGCGGCCGAGGCAAGTGCCTCGCTGTCATTATGAAACGACTCCTTGCGGGCTATGTGGCGGGACTCCTGGGCTTCCAGTTGCTTCGTGGCCATTGCGGCAGCGGAATACACGGGATATTTTACGGCGGCGAAGTAGGCATCCTTCAACTCCGGACGAAGACTGCGCTCGATGGCATCCACCTGCTGGCGCAGTTCGGCATATTCGCCCAGATAGCGCTCCAGTTCGTTGCCGAAGGCCAGGGCGTTGAAGTCGGTGTCGCCGGCGGGTGAGAGTCCGCGGTTGTATTTCTTCTTGTCGAGTTCCACCTGGCTCCACCCCATGAATTCAGGCTTGCGCACCGCTGTCAGTTCGTAGAATTTCTCCATGACGGGCAGCAGCTTATGGCCGCACTCCTTGCCGAACTGCTGTACGAGCCAATCTGCCAGATGGGAGACTACCCCCATCCCCTCCCTAAAGGGAAGGGAGCCGGAATAGTCATGTCGGTTTTTTGCTACCTTGTTATTTTGTTCCTTTGTTCCTTTGTTCCCTTGCCCCTTGGTTACCCTGTCAAAGTCCCACGCCATATCGAGGAAAAGCGACAGCTGATAGGCTGCCACTTTCGGGTCGTGCACATTGGCAATCCACAGGCGGCGTGCGCCCTTGTTGTAGGCCGTCGACATCTCGTGGTAGAGCAGGCCCGGCTGTGTGGTGGCAAGCCAGAGGTAGTCGTGCGGACGTCCCCAGTAGGACAGGTGGTAGTAGATGCCGTTGCCGCCCGAGCGCCGTTGCTCCAGCGAGTCGGGCAGTCGTGTCAGGTAGCCGTAGTTGTCGTCGCACCACATGAGCATCACGTCGTCGGGCACGCTCACGCCCTGTTCATAAATGTCGAGCACTTCTTTATAGGGAATGAAAACTGAAGGGACTTCAGTCTTGGTTGAGAGTTCTTTTCCTGCTTTCTTCTTCCCGTGTTCCGTAGGATTGGTCTGGGCGTTCAGCTTTGAGAGCATCTTGTGTTGTTCGCGGATGACGTCGGTGAGTCCCTGCACCTTCTGTTCTGTTGTCTTGGCACCCTCCATGGCTCCGTCGTGGATTCCGCGCATACCGAGTGTGTAGATGGCATGCATGTCGCTGGTGTCGTCCACGCGCTCCTGCCAGTAGCTGAGCACACGCTGTCGGTTGGTGAAGAAGTTGTAGTCGCCCAGGCGTTTCTCGTCCCATTCGCCCACGTTGTTGCGCAGCATCGGCTCGCAGTGGCTCGATCCCACGTACATCTCAAACCGACGTGCCATTTCCTTGCAGCCCTTCTTCTGGAAGAACGGTGTGGTGCCTTCGTGCATGGCGGGCCAGATGGTGTTGGCGCGCAGACGCAGCAGCAGTTCGAACACCTTCTCGTAGGTCTCGGCAGTAATGTCGCCACCAGACCAGGGGCGCAGACTCCAGTCCTCGTCGTTCAGGAAGATACCGCGATACTCCACCGATGGCTGCTGCAGGGTGGTGAACGTGTCGGGCGTTTCCAGTCGCTTGCGCTTCTCAGGCACCACGTCGCCCCACCATGTCCAGGGCGAGACGCCTGCCATGCGCGAGAGTTCCAAGATGCCGTAGGCCGTGGCGCGTCCTTCGTCGCCCATCACCACGAGCCGCCCGTCGTGCACACCGATGTAGAAAGCATCCTTGCGGGCGATGACTTTCTGGTAGGGCAGCCGCCGCTTCTGCAGTTTCTTGAATTCCTTGTTCGTCAGCGTGCTCAGTTCGATGATCTCCAGCCTGCCTTTGCCGTTAGCCTCGGCATGGTGTCCCGTCACGGCCTGCATGTCGTCGCTGAACATGCGCAGGGCGGTCTCCACCACAGGTGAATAGTTCTGCTGCGACACGTAGCCCACGTTCGAGTGGCCGTCGTACCAGACAATATTGCCAGCACTGGCCAAGGTAACAAAGTGACAAAGTAACAAAGTAACAAGAGTGCGCTGTAACATTCAATTCTCAATTTTCAATTTTCAATTTTCAATTTTTAATTATCAATTTCCAGCCTCTGGCTGGCCTCATCCCAGCGATAGGTGGTGCGGCGGCAGTCGCCGTGGCGGTAGGCATTGCTCTCGCCGTCGTCCTCGTAGAGTGTGAACGTGGCGTCGGCGCCGGGATAGACGCGCATCTCCAGCGACACGCCGTCCTTGTCGGCCGCATACTGCTTGCCGTTGCAGAGGGGCAGGATGCTGCCGCCCTTCACAAACACGGGGATGAACGAGTCGTCAACCTTGGTGGTGACATACTGGCCGCCCTCGTAGTGGCGACCTGTTCGGAAGTCGTACCAGCCTGCGGCATGGCGTGGCAGGTAGGTGGTCCACTCGGTCACGTCGGGCTCTGTGATGGGGCTGACCAGCAGCGACGGGCCGAACATGTATTCGCACTCCTGGCGCAGTGCCTCGGCGTCGTCGGCGAAGTCGAACACCAGCGGGCGCATCAGCGTGGCCCCGTCGAAGCTCACGGCTGCTGCCTGCGAGTAGATATAGGGCATCAGCCTATAGCGCTCTTGCAGACATTGGGCGATGATGCCTTCAGCCTGTGGGCCGTACTCCCATGGCTCGGTGTTGCTCATGTAGCCATGCACGCGCATCAGCGGCAGATAGACGGCTGTCTCTATCCAGCGCAACATGCGCTTCACGTAGGCCGAATCAGTGTATTGGTTGCCGGGACGAAAGAAACCGCCGGCGTCGTAGGTCCACCAAGGGATGCCTGCCGCCTGCATGCCCAGTCCGGCAATGATTTGGCGGCGCAGCGTCTGCCAGTCGTTGCCCACGTCGCCCGACCACATGGCCGAGCCGTAGCGCTGGATGCCGGGGAAGCCGCAGCGCGTCAGAATCATCGGGCGCCGCTCGGGCTGGTCCTTCATCAGTCCTTCATATACGGTCTTGTTCACCAGTAGCGGATAGACGTTGCGGAACCATTCGCCGGGATAGCGGCCCTGCCACACGCGGCGACCCGTGAGGTCGTCGTTCTCGGGCTCAGTGGCGTCCTGCCACCAGGCGTCGATGCCCTCGGGCAGCAGCCGCCGACTGAAGTTCTGCCAGTAGGCCGAGGCCGAGGTGGGGTTGAAGAAGTCAATCCAGTCGGTGCCGGGAATGTAGTGACCGTCGGCAGCCATCTGGCGGCCCACCTCCGACTGGCGGTCAATTTTCGACCACACACTCACCATCAGTCGCATGTTCATGCGGTGCAGACTGTCGGTCATGAGTTTCGGGGTGGGGTAGTGGGTCTCGTCGAAACGCATAGCATTCCAGCCGTACTTGCCCCAGTACTGCCAGTCCTGAACGATGACATCCACGGGCAGCTGCTTCTCGCGGAAGCGGTTGGCAGTCTTCAGTATTTCTTCCTGCGAGTGGAAACGCTCGCGGCAGTGTATGTAGCCCAGTGCCCATTGCGGCATCAGCGGAGCCTCGCCCGTCAGTTGGCGGTAGGTGGCGATGATCTCGTCGGGCGTGCCTACGAACACCGTGTAGTCCACGGCCTGCGCCACGGGCGAGCTGAACACTGTCTGCTGGTCCACCTTCCGGTAGTAGACTTCTGGCTGGTCGTCCTTCGTCAGTTCGGCTGTCAGCGTGTGGCGACCTTTCTTGAGGTGTACAATGGTCGATGTCGTCGGCGGCAGCCATACGTTGCGCACGTCTACAACCGTTTCGCCGTCGATGCAGAGGTGGTGGCGGCGTGCCATCTTCTGGCCCACGTCCAGCATCAGGGCGTAGTCGCCCTCCTCGCGAATGGTGAGCATGCCCTCAAAGCGGTTGTTCTCCCTCACCTCCTGCTTGCCGCCCTCGGTCGAGGTCACGCTGACGGTCTCCCGCTGACTGCTGCCCGCTTGTCGGGCCAGCGCCACCTTGCGGTCGCAGGGGTTGAAGTCGGTCAGTCCGTAGTTGTTCCACAGCACGCCGTAGCCCTTGCTTGAGATGAGCATCGGGATGGCTATTTGCGTGTTCACCTGCGTAAGACGTCGCGTCAGTCCGCGCACGTTCAGCACGCCGTCCTGAAACTGTCCCAGTCCGTAGAGACATTCGTCGTCGGCCGAGCGCCAGGCGAGCCGCGCCTCCTTGGTCGGTTCACCACCTGCTGTCGAGGGGCTGAGCCGATGGGCCGTGGCCATGAACACCGTCTGGCCGTCGAGGCCTTTCACCTGCACGGTCTTCTTCTTTTGGTTAACGTCCACGGTGAAGGCCTTCTCGCCCGTCGCCGGCGCGGTCTGCACGTAGATCCATTCCGGCAGCGTGTCTACCACGGCTCCCTCCGTGTACTGTATTCTGACGGCATTGCGGGCCAGCGTGGTGAGCCTGAGCTGTCCCTTGCCGAATGGTACGGTGCTGCTCCCTTGCTTCTCGGCAGCCATGCCCAGCGATGCCCAGACCAGCAGCTGTGCGAGCATCAGACAGCAGCGTAAGGCAATGTGTCGTTTCATTTGTCGATTTCTACGAGTTGATAGTTCTTGGTTCCCAGGCCAATCTTTTCGGCATAGTCCACGATGTAAGTGCCGTGTTGGCGGTTGATGCGCTCGATGAGAGGCTTCTCGTCGTCGCCCTCAGTGGCCTTGTGGTTGAACACCAGGTCGAGGCACGCCTTGTCGAGCGCCACGGGGTCGGCGGAAGCCAGAATGCCCATGTCCTTGAGCTTTGGCTCAGCGGGATGGCCGTCGCAGTCGCAGTCCACCGACATGTTGTTCATCACGTTGATGTAGAGGATGTTCTCGCCGAAATAGTTGTGCACGGCCTGTGCGGCAGCTGCCATCGACTCGAGGAAGTCGTCCTGCGTGGGACCAGCAGCGAGGTATTCGGGAGTCCACGTCAGCACGGGGTCGGTGGTCTTGCCGGCAGAGTGGATGTAGGCCTTGCCGCCGGTCGACGCCACACCGATGGAGGCGTTTTTCAGCACGCCGCCGAAGCCGCCCATGGCATGTCCCTTGAAGTGAGCGAGGTTGATCATGAATGTGTAGTTGGCTAGGTGTTCGCCCACGATGTCGTATTTCAGGTGCTTGCGGTCCTTCACGGGGATGCGTATCTCGCCGAACTCATCCATCAGGTCGACAGCGAAGATGGAGTCGAAGCCGTGCTCGTGGATGGTCTGCCAGTGCTGCTTCGGATCCTGGCGCGTGCCGCCATAGGCCGTGCAGCATTCCACGATGGTGCCGTTCACTTCTTCTACCAGTTGGCGGATGAGCGTAGGCTTCAGGTAGTGGGTGTTGCCACCCTCGCCCGTCGAAATCTTCACTGCCACGCGGCCCGTGGCCTCGTGGCCCAGTGCCTTGTATATCTTCACCAGTGCTTCCGGCGAAATCTCTTTCGTCATATAGACCGTCGGCGGCGTGTTGCCAGTCGGTGTCGCTGCACTAATTCCGTTCTGCGAATGTGTTGTGCCGAGCATGGTCATGCCCAGCATCATTGCGAAAAATAAAGTCTTCTTCATATTGGATTCCTCTTTTGGTGTTACTTCCGTCTGCAAAGATACAACTTTTTTCCGCAGGATGCAAGAAAATCGCTAAAAACATCTGGGTAGTTGCCTTCCGGGTATTGCAACTTGTCCTACGAGCCTTTTCTCGTTTTAGCGTATCTCGCAGCGATGATGTAGGTGATGATGAGAATGCCAAGGAACCCCTTGTCAAAGTTTCTGGCAATCCCTTCTTTCCGATGGGGTATAGGGAAAATATCAATCTCCGTACTTTTACAGGTCTTTGATTTGCTCTTGGGCAACTTCAATGGCTTGCGAACTGAGTTCTTGCTCGCCATCCACCGCATCAAGCACTTTGTCAGCCAGCCAGAGGGTCAGCATTTCGTTCTCATCCTGATGGAAGTACTCTGCAAGTTTTATAACTTGCTCGCGTTTAGCACGCCTGTCGCCACGTTCAATCTTGCTGAACATCGGGGTATCTATCTCCAATAGTGCAGCCAACTGGCGTTGCAGTACGCCATTTTCATCTCTTAGTTCTCTAATCTTTTTTCCGAATAACATATTCATATCTATATTAAGTCCTTCAGCAAGTTACCGGCAAATTACCAGCAAATTAAACTGTAATTCGTAATGTGCTATATAATAGCGGTTTAGCGAAAATGATGATGCTTGCTCCATTGCTTCTAGCAAATTACCAGCAAGTTACCGGCAAGTTAAATCTCTGTCAAACTCGGCATACACCTCAAATATCGCCTTTTCGCTTTACTTTACTAGCTTCAATCCCTTTTCAGACAGGTAGTATCGCTGGTTAGGATGTTTGGGCTTATCAGGATAAGCACGAAGTACGTATCCTTCCTCAATCGCAGGTTTTAGGTAGTTTTCTACGAAATTTCTTCTTCCCGTGAGATGTAATAATCTAAGGAGATCTGAAACGGTGTATGCATCTTCCCTGATTACATTTACGAGGCGCTGAACTTGTTCCTTAGCTTGTACCCCAGCTTGTACCCTAGCTTGTACCCTAGCTTGTTCCTTAGGTTGTTCCTTAGGTTGTTCACCAGCTTGACCACCAGCTTGTTCTCCAAACCAGTAGGTAATAGTAGAACATACCAAATCACTAGTGAACTCCACTTTTCCCTTGGTCAGCTTTTCCCATACCAGCATCTTGTCTATACCATAACCAGCATTCTCACCTAGTTTGGCATAGCGGAAGAACTTGATAAGGTTGGGGTTTCGTGGAATGGAGTGTATCTGTGTACGCAACTCTGATAGCGGGAACATAAACCTGCCCGGATTCTGTAGTTCAATACGGTCTGTAAACACCCTTATAGTCGGATGCATAGGACTGAAGTAGTCGGCATGTGCACAACAGTTCGTTAGTCCTTCTCTCAGGGCATACAACTGCGACTCATCTTCTGCTCCCACGCCATTAGGACGGGCTTCATAGGGAGCATCAACGAAATTGCGCAAGCGTTGGAGGATAATCTGATACGATTCCCAGATGTTGTCTTGCTCCTGCATTCGGAACGTGTAGCGTACCTGAGCATCAGCAAGGCTCTTGCCTGGAATCTCCAGATAGTCTATCCAGAAGTTGCTAACATATCGCTGCACAACATCCCTCTGACCAAGCATCAAGATGCCGCCAATGGTTAGTTGTCCATCCTTGGATATACCCACCTTGTCACAGAACTGGTCATTCGGCAGGTCTTTATAGGGAAAAGAAGGGTTGTCGTTGCGGATATGGTTTCTGTAAGTTTCCAGTGAACTTTTGTTGAGGTCATTGATGCTTGTCCCTTCCACTACTTGCTCACTCTTACTACCAAAAGCTTGATCACGCATCATGGCCATCACCTCTGTTTCAGTAGCACGACGGTCTCCACTACCTGTACGGATGTAGGTGTTGATTGGGCTTCCCACATAGATAGGCTTCACGATGCTTGATGGTACAAAGAACGCCAGCACTAACTTACCATCGAAGTTATATTTCTGACCTCTTGCTGTTAGGCGCATGTTGAATTTCTGCCCATTGCGCAGTGTGTTTAGGAAGTCGGACTCCGTCTTCTCTCCGTTGTTCACCCCGTTTATCTCAAACAGCTTTCCCTGCTGCTTAACACCGAAAATAATCCAGCCACCCGAGGTGTTGGAAAAAGCCGACACCGTTGACCACACATCATCGGGCAACTTATCTTGTGCCCTCTTGCACTCAAAGTCATCCCATTCTATCTCCGTGAGTTTCTGTAATAGCTCTTCTTTCGTCATATTTCGTTTGCAAAGTTAATCAATTGTTAAGATATTGTTACAGATATAATAAGTACATCAAGTGATTGCTCTGTCCTGGCCAATCATATTTGGCTCGCAATTGTTATGTTTGAACTCAACCCATCCCACTTCCTTGGGCAGCTTGCAGAGCTCTTTTACCAGTATATCAATATTTCCAATCATATTTTTCATATTTCTTTTTTTACTCAATCCTAGTTGGATATTCCATTTTCTGCTTGTTCAGCAGATCTTCTATATTTATTGCTGGTGTCGTATTATCGTTTGAGAAATTCTTTAAGAGATATAGTCGCAATTTTTAACCCTTTAGCTTTAACTTGCAGTCCATTGTCTGAAGTTAGAAGTATTGGGTTTTCATCTTTAAACTTAAGAGCGACGGAGAGGATGTTATTGTCTGGAGATTTCTTGTTAAAATCTAAAGGTAATAACGATGAGTCTGATAATTCCATCGTTACATTAGAACTATCCAATGACTTGTTGATATTGCGCAATGCTTTCTCCACATTGCGTTTTCCGTCACTATCAAGTGTAATCTTTAATTTATCCAGTTCATCAATAACTTTGGCTGATAATACGACAGAATACTTTGAGTCTATCTTAGAAATGATATCAGGATAATTAACAAAAACATTTGTGTCAATGATATATATATTCTTCTTACTATCAGACCTGACAGATTTTTGTTTCGGCGTATCAAACTGTGACAAGTCAATTTTTCCTTTTATCTTAAGATTGATTTCCCCTGCTTCAATTGACTTTTCTGAAAAAACACTATTTTGAGAAGGAACTGGAGTAAAATCACCCACAGATACTTTTTGTAAATATGTTGCTACAGTTTTGTCGCAAGTTGTGTTCAAAATAGATTTGTCTGAAACAATAATTGTCAGTTGTTTTGCTCGGCTAGTTGCTACATTAAATAGAGATTTCTCTAATGACATGCTCATCATAGTATTGGGTATGTAATACAGACATATATCACATGTCATACCCTGAACTCTTTCAACTGTATCTATAAGTACATTGTTAAGCCCTCCGAATCTACTCACAAAACAATTTTGTAACATTCTAACTGTTGCGCGAAATTTCGATAAAACTGAAATATTGATTTTGGAATGACAACTTAGAATCTCAGCTATAATATCAATAGCATATGAACAACACGAACGATCAGCTTTTTCCCCGACAGGCATTTCTGTAAGAATTAGAGAACAACCTCCATTCTGTGGTGCAAACGTTAGTTTGTTGACATCAATCTGGTACTCAAATTCAGCAACTGACTTGATGGGGGTGTGATAAAAGATGCTTGTTAATGATGCGGCATTCGGCAATAAGCGATGCGACTCTGTAAGAATGTATGATTTATAATCAAAGTTATCACACAGAGTTTTAAAACCATTGGCCAACATTCCGTAATCATTCCTAACTAACGTTTCCTCACTTAATAGTACAATTGGTTGCATTTGGTTTTGGTCACCAATCCAAATGATTCTTTTTCCAAGATTCTTGCAAGCGGCAATCATTCCAAATAACGCTTGGCTTGCTTCGTCCATTACTACATAATCGAACGGCTGCTCTTCATAGCATATTTTTGCCCATCCGCTTGCATTGTAGAAGGTTGATAGTGTTACGCATCCTGGCATACATGTTATCTGTTTACTTTCTACTGGACATATGTTTTTACAAGAAATGAGTTCGTCAGCAGATACGTTTGTTTTCTTTACCTTCTTCTGAATAAGAAACTCTTTTAGTGAATCCTTTTGAGCTAATTCAATCAAGGCACGATTCGTTAATGCTGTAACAAGGACGCTTTTGTTCTCTGTTATTAGTCGAGCGACAATTGCAGCCATCAAGTGCGTTTTGCCAGTACCTGGAGGCCCTTGAAAAACCAATTCGTTGTTTGAGTTGAGAGATGTAACGATATTGTCAACCTGAGAACTATTGGAATTAATCCTCTCAGGGTTCCATACTATATTTCGTTTGTCAAAATCCAATATTTCTTTTGCGGGATAATCCGGTGAGGTATTGCTGATTATAGTTATTAGATTTTGATAATACTCCATAGGAGGCTCTTGTGGGCCAAGGACTATGACGCATCCTTCTAGATTGTTATTAACAAGATATTGCGACATCTCCAAGGAGATGCCAGAAAAGCCACACAATAGGAATCCATTATCATCGGTTTTTCCTTGCCACACGCAATGGACTTCGGAAAATTCCACTTGATGTGAGCGAAGCTTTCCCCATGTGGTATCACCCCAGTTCTTAGGAAGACACATATCCTTCTCTAAGATGACGGCTGTAAAGTATTCATTCTTTCGAGGAATTCCTTTGTCTTTTTTAAAACGAAGCATTAATTGACCAGAACCCAAGACATTTCTATCTGCTTCTATATCGTTCTTTTTGAAATCAAGTTTTACATATTGAGTAACATACAAGTCATTGCTTGCTAACAAAGAAATAGCTTTCGTATTTAGCAGTTTCAAGTATGACTCAGATATGGCTGTTAACTCCTTATCCAAGAATCGCTTATGATTTTCTCTTGTATAATACATAGCTGACTCAATTAAAAATTAAATATATCATCATCCGAGAAAAATACATCAACGTACCCATCTTCCTTCTTTTCATTTAACCCGAAGGATTGAATTGAGGCCGATTGTGAATATTTCGGATTCTCTATAACAAAACAAGTCTTTTTTGAGGCACGATATTTATTTGCAAGTTCAGCAATCTCCTCTGGACTTACAACATCTGTGTCAAATATTAAATTAACGTTTGGATTGTCCATAAATACATCACTGAAACTCAATGAGTGAATTTGATTGTCAAATCCATAATTTAACAAAAGATTGTCTGGATTTTCCATAATTTCTGCAAATAGCCAGGGGTGCAAATATAGTTTTCGTCCTCGTGAACTAGTCACTGCCACAGTAATGTAATGACCTTTATATCTTATTTGATTCTTGACAATATGACTTGAATCTTCTGGATTCCATTCTGTGCAGTCATAATCTTCAAGGCTCGATAAATACTCATATGCAGCGATTCTAGCCTCTCTGTTTATTTGCCTTCTTGTTTCAGGATCGGTATTATCGCTTTCTGTATATTTGCCATGGTCATCCACTTCAGAATTATTACTATCACGATACTCCTTTACTCTTTCTAACTCTTGACTTAACAATTCATTTTGACGCTTTAACTCCTCTAGTTCTTTTATGGAAACCATAAAGAGAGAGCTCCAATCGTCTTTATTGAAAGGAATTTTGGAATCACTAATAACCTGAGAAAGCACAGTTTGTATATCACTAGCTTCCACATATATTTTCTTGCTATTAATGAAGAACACATAGTCTTTCTTAATTGCAGTATGATACAACACCGTTTGATCATATTTCCCCCTAACAGGGAAATCATTTTTTTGGATATAAACTCTCAAACTGTTTGTTTGCTTCCAAGTGTCGTACTTTTCGTTTTCCCATTCCACGGAGTCTGTCAAATCACTTTCTACTATTTCTTCATTTGAGCCCAAAAGTTGTAAAATACTAATTTGATTTGTGTCATTAAGTGGTAATGAGATATTCTTCTCCGACACAAGCCATTTAAAGAAAGTTTGTTTTTGACTCTGATTAAGATTCCAAATATCACTTTCATTCTTCTTGTCTAAGAATGAACATCTTCTATATATTTCTTTCGAATTGGTGTCCTTAACGCCTATACCAGACAGGAATTGCCTTCTTTCGTCTGTTGTTGCCCAATTACTTATAAATGCGGGCACTCTTTCTTCTTCGAGCGTAATATTATCACAGCCTATAAACTTATCTTTAATAGTATCGAATGGTCGAACTATATTAGGTGTCTCGACAAATGTTCCAATAGATTTCCCAAATCCATTCGATATTGAAATTTCAAAAATAGATTGTATGACACTTTGATCATTGATATTAACATATTTCCTAATATCACTCTTTAAACATGAGTAGTTCTTAGAAGAATAGTAAATAGCCAAGAAACAGAATTGCTCTGCATTTAATAAAACAGAGTTTTTAGATATATATTCAATGAGTTTGTCTTCTACAGAGGAAGCACTTAACTCCTTCTCTCCAAATATTTTACTATACCCTGCTATTGTAGAGAAACTGCTAATAACTTTGTTGGATAGTGAAGATTGTGTAAAAAATGGAAGCACTACAGATAGCGTGAAGGCATAACTAACATTATTATTAGCTACATGGAAAGTATCTGATAAAGTGTTCTCACTAAGAACTTGATTGTCTATTTTAATGATAGAACGGACATAGTTCAGTGCATTTTCACAATTAGCCGTTAATTGCAAAACTCGATAGACAAACGAATCACTATCATAGTCATTTGAACTATTGATTTCTATGGCCTTTATACTCTTAAGGAATTTCTCCTTTGTTGATGCGTCAGATAATTCGACCAAAGGTAATAGCAATTCCTTATCAACATCTTTTGATATCAACTTTTGAGTTAATGTTGATTCCCACTCTGGGAAATGACGGAATACCTCAACAGGCTGAGTTGTTGTTAATATAGAATCAATATACTTTTTTATGATTTGAACATAGACTTTATCCGAAGGAACTAGGTATTTTTGAATATTCTCATTATACTCACCCTTTGCTATCATATAGGGAAGCAACCAACTTGGAGCATCGTCCTTATAACTACACAGATTGGCCATAGGAGTAAGTACTCCTAATTCATTTTTGAATATGTTCCATACCTTCAATTCTTCACTTGTAACCTTGTCAAGGTTGCAAGCCACGTTAAACACTGCATATCTTTCTTCAAAACTTAGAACTGAAGCGTCTTTTTTGGTTATAGCCTCATAGACCTTATTTTCTGTCTGTTTTTTAATGTTTTTATAAAGTGGATGATCTTCAAACAAATAGTCAGTACACTCAAATCCGAGTTTTGTAAGCTCATTCTTGATACAACTGAGTTTTGTTGTAGTTATTATTCTATTATCTCGCAAATATACGCCATCTCTTTTAACCCATTCCTCACCAATTTTCAAGAGAGGTATTTTATCTATTAGCTGAGTTGTAATGCTATCGTCACTAGCAACCCAATTGAAGAACAATTTCCTTGTTGTACCATCACTCAAAAATTCTTTAACTACTTCAGCATTTTTGATAATGAGATTAATTATCTCATTAGTTGTAAACTGTTCTACACCGAATAATTTGTTTTTGAGAATATCGGCATTTAAAGAGTTATGAGGGAGCCTTTTTGTTGTTCCTGTTAAAGTATAAAAGCACGATGACCCAACTATTGCAGAAAAGCCAGAGGCATCATAACATATATCGGTGACATTTGCTTTAACTCCTAAATCGTTAATGACAAATGCTGTCGATTTAATGGCTTCTTTATAACCATTATTAAAAGCAGCCGATAAAACATGTTGTTCAGTTTCCTTCTCCGATAATTCTTTTGAAGGAAGTAGGGTTAGATATTCTGGTTCGTTTACTGATGCGATGTTAGAAACCATATCAATGATGCTTCTACCAATTGCATAAAATAGATAATGGTTCCATGGATTATCAGTTTGAAGTCCTTCGCGATCCGACTTGGGTATAAAGTCGGCATTTACGTAGAAAGGGAAACTAAAATGGCTTTCGTTCATCGGCAAATACGCGTAAAAAGATTTGCCTATTTCTTTTATTTGTACCAATTTTTTGTTTTCATCAAGTTTTAACGCGAATGAGATAGTCGCACTGGTAGCAGATGCTATACGATCAGGTATACCAGATACTTCAGAAAGCTCATTCCCATTTTCATCTATACGAACGAAACAATCTTGCTTTTCTCCTCGAACGTTTATTTTGGAAGTCCGTTTGATGGGGATTCCGGCTTTCTTAAACCCATCATTGTCTACAACAAAGTTGTCAATTGAAAAAATTCTATAGCTATCCTCTTTGCTACTATTGTCTTTTGAATTTACCAAGTTGACAATACTATTCCTCTTGGAATAATTCTTCTGAATTGTAACAATCTCTGAATCTTTAACAAATTGAACACGTTTTGTATTTCGTAGGAACAACATGAATCTCGGCTCATTGAATACTTCTTCAATAGCAACATCATATTCAGCCAATGTTTCTGGTGACATGTTTAGTGCGATTGAAACATTTGACTGTTCATTAAAGATTGAGCCCTCGTCTATAACTTGTGCATCATGCCATATAGGAAGCAACTGCCAAGGGATAACTTTAACTCCATCAAATTCATTATATTCTTTTTGGTATTTTTTTATAAACTTGTCTTGCTCTTCAACATTATCCTGAATATCTCTTATATGAAAGTAGAATTTCTCAAAAGAGTTATACTCGTCGTAGCTCTTGTCAAAGGCAAAAGTAAAGCCTCTGCTATTAATCTTGACAATATGCGAATTAGTAAATACGGATTTAAATCCTATACCCTTATAGCCAGTTTTATTAGCCTGAGCACTCTTTGTACTTTGTGCAGCCGAAATAATAGAGTCAAAATCATTTTTATTGAATGCAAGGCCATTATGTGTTATAACAAAATGATTTTTGCATATTTGGATTCGTACTCTAGTACCCATTTCTGGTGCAGAGTCATCTGCATTTTGCAGGAGTTCAAAGAACATTCTTTTCTTGCTAGAATATAGGTTCTGCCCAACTTCTTCAAGAAGATGCGCAAGAGAGACATTGGAACTTGGGCTATCGTTCTTCTTATACGAGACGGTTACAAATTCTTCATACGGATTAGGAACTTCCTCTAAAAGGTTCCCATCTGTGGTAAACAAATATGGTGTCCCTAGATATTTTCTAAATGAATCATCTGTTAGATACAAAGAGAATTCATAATATCTGTTTTCACAATCTTCGGTCAGAGATTCAGTATTTTCGACTAAAACCTCTGGATAAATACCACGGACTGGATCGACGAGTAGTTTGCCGAAACTTTGTTTATCATTCTCGTCACTTGATATTACATTTGTTATGAACCACTTATTAGAGTTCTTGACAAGTCTACTTACAAGGGTTCCCTTAAACTTATTTGTAAAAATACCCATTGTAGCCAGAATCCGTTCTATTGATTCCTCGTACAATTCTGGAGCATATACATCTTCCAGCAATGATTTTCGTTCAAACAGAAATTTTCCGCGATTTATACCACTAAACACTAATTGCAGATATTCTCCAGGAAATACTTCTTCTGTCGCATCAATTGTTCTGTTAGGTGATAATCTAAAGCGGCTAATAGAACTAATGATATCCGTATCAAGGATACTGACAGTTGCTTTGTTATGCGACACTGCTGTTACCTTTGCATCAAATAAATCTCCCTGCTTGATTGAACGAAGTTCAACTTCACCAGATTCATTATAATATGAATAGTAAGACGAATCAAGAACGAGTTCTATAATGTCATCCATTTCATTGTAAGCATGAAGCATAACCTCCAAAGAATCACCTTCTTTAAGGCTATTTATAGCATTTTCGTTGTATGAAGAGAACTTTAACCTGCATCTAACATTGTCTTGAAAAGCAACATATACCGTGCCATCAATTATTTCACTAACTACAACACCTATCTTCTGATCTGAATATGTTTTCTTTAATTCGTTCCAAACAGAATTTTTAGCTTGACGATAACTCAAAAGAGCATTGTTGGTTTTTTCGTTTATTGCAACAACTAGACACGTGATAGATTTTCCTTTATCACTCTCCTTAAATACGCTAAATACATCTTTTGAAGGATCTTTCGTTACTTCTTGTTTTGGTATATGACACTTAATGCCATCTACATCAACTATAACTGACTTTGAACTGATTTTAGTAATTACGCCATTTACATAATCACCTATTGTGAAATCAATTGCTTTTTTTGTTATAGGTGTTGTTTTTGGTGATTGAAGAACACTCTTCACATGTTCATTATCAAGGCTATGACATCTGCCATTTAATATTCCCAGTTTAATATTTATTCCTAAGATTTCAACTTTCATTATCATGCCTTTAGACTCGTCGCTCAATACATCATACACAGATGAGATTTTTTCTCGCGAAAGTTCATTAATTGGCACAACACATTTAACTCCATCTATGTCTAAGCTAACAGAGCTAGGTCTTATTTCAACAATTGTTCCGTTTACATATTCTCCTTTAGTGTATTCCTCAAGTGTTTTATGTTTGTTAGAAGTTTGTGCAATAAAATCAGCAGCAGAATCTGTAAGTTTTACGACACGAATCATACCTGCTCCTTTGGGAACAATTTTAGTTTCAAAAAGATGCTCTGCACGAAGAATTATATCTGTGAGCTTGCGTTCAAAACAATAACCTTCGCTGGCAATTTTCTTACCAACATTCATGCAATCAACAAATCCGTCATCATCTAATCGACATGACAATATGGCTTTAACTATTGTTTCATGAACAGCTTTTGTGTCTTTAATCAAAACCTTATCCATATAATTCTTTTGTATTTTGAGTTATTTATTGTTATCATTTAGTAGCGGCAATGGCACCGCTATTCTGTGAAAGTTCCAAAGACTACGGTCTTCTACGTTAAAGAAGTCTTCCAGTTGTTTGTTTCTAAAAGGATTCTCTTCCTTACCTTCAACTGGATAGATAATCACGCAAGGGATATTTGATTCTGGCTTTGTCGGAAATATCCACTTATCACGACTATAACCACTCAACTGGCGAACAATATATGTATCGAGGTTCCCGTATTCAAACATTGGGCGGCTTGGTGCATCTTTGTATTATTTGTAATTATTCCCATATAGAATTGTCATATTTTGACCACAAAGATAATTATATTTTCTGAAATACTGCCAATTTACCATAAATTATCTCTATTCCGGGCTTTTTTTAACAGTTTAGAGCGACTTGCAGGCACAATTTGCTACAAATCGCTCTCAACTTTATTGCTTTGATTGCTTCAATAAGACTGACCTTTCTTTTTTGTTGGTGAGCCGAGGCCAAGTTTCTTCGTGCCATCCCAATTCGTGAGTTGGTCGGCACAGCCATTGGAGCCTCCAAGTGAAGAGTATGTTTCTGCACTGAATGACATATAGTCAACGAAAGAGATAAAGTTGTCTATGATAGATGGCTCGTAGGTTACATCCCGTTCTGCAAATAGATGTGTCCAGCTAGTGACACACTCTTTATTGAATTTTGAGCAATCACTCCATGACACACCACTAAGGAAGTTGTTGACGGCCGAGGTAACACCTTCCTTTGTGCCAAGGTTCAATTCCATCTTATGGGCAACTGCCATGATGCCGTAGTAGATGGATGCAGCCTCTTTGTCGTTGAAGTTAGTTCTTGTAGTAAGTGCGAATGCCCTGAGGGCAACACGTCCTTCTGCGATGAAACGATTGAGAATGTTCTGATATCGATCTTGCTTTTCTGCGGCAAATCGAGCCTCACGCTCTTTGCGCTCCTTTACTCCCCTTTACGCCCTTCCACTCCCCTTTATACCCTTTACGCCCTTTTACGCTCCTCCACTCCCCTTTATACCCTTTATGCCCTTCTCTGAATTTTTCCGACAAAAAGACTGCGGCGTGAAACAATGAAATAGAGCGTGAAACAATCGGGAGCCTACCCCTAACCCCTCCCTAAAGGGAAGGGAAAGCATCGAAAACGATGGTTTGCCCCGGCTAAACCATAGGTTTCTACGATACAAAGCTATGAGATGGAGCATACAGAGCATAGAGATAGAGCGGCTAAACCTATGGTTTGTGCGACCAAAACCTATGGTTTGGAGGGGAGGGAAGAAGCGTGGAGAAACGAAAAAGTCTCTAACCAGCTGACGGACAACGGGTTAGAGACTTTGCGGAAATACGGGCGTATTTCGGAAAAAATATTTTGCGGTCGGGAATATTTAATTCTAAGAGGGGGTTGACAGGCAAGTTTTTTTGACACTTCGGGGGGGGCGGCAACGCCGCCTTACCCACCCCGCAGCCGCCTTACACGGCGGCAACCGCCGCCCTTACACGTGCCGAAGGCACCTTACCCGCCCCGTAGGGGCCTTACCCGCGGCGCAGCCGCCTTACACGGCGCAGCCGCGCCCCTCTACTTCAGGCGCTTAAACTGGCGGTTGGTCTCGAGCGTCCAGCCAGGGCGCTGGGAGAGCTGGTTGTGGCGGCCTCGGAACATGCGGCCTGCCTTGCGGTCGCCCTTCAGCTGCCAGTCGAGCCAGGCGAGAGCTACGACGCTGAACTCGCCACCGTGGGGCTGGCGGTAGGTGCCGCCGTGGCCTACGGGATAGTTGGCTGCGCAGGCGGGCACGTGGTTGATGAGGTAGAAGTCGTCCATGCCGTTCTCGTAGGCGATGTCCTCCTTACCTCCGAGGATGTAGATGACGGGCGTGTGGATCTCCTGCAGTTTCGACTTCTGAGGCATGGGCATGCCACCTACGGCCTGATGGGCGTTCTGCACCTTGAAGAGTCCGCTGTTGCAGATCATGAGCGACGTCAGGCGCGGGTCGGCGCAGTTGAAGAGCGTCTGCAGTCCGCCGCACGACATGCCTGCGGCACAGATGTGGCGCGTGTCGATCTTCTGATAGTAGGGCGACTGCGGGTCGGCATTCTGAGCCTCGGCCCAGTCGATGGACTCTATCTGCTGCTGTGTGGTGGACATGGGGCCGCGGTAGGGTTCTTCCTTCATGGGGATGTAGCCTGTAGCCACGACGAGGTAGCCGTGGGAGGCAATCTCGTTGAGGAACTTATAATGCTCCCAGGGCGAGTCGGTGCAGGCTCCGTTGCCCCATACGAGCACGGGCAGCGTGTGGCCGGGTCCGAAGGCCGAGAGGTCTTGCGGTGCAAACACGGTATGGGCGGGCAGCGAGGGCTCCTCGCGCATGACGGCCTTGCAGGGGCCCGTGCCGCCGTCCTCGACGATGACTTGGCGGCCGCGGCGGGCAGCATCGAGGAAGCTGACCATCTTGTCGAGGTTCTCCTTGCTGTACATGTTGAAGCCGTGGCCTCCCTCAGGCACGAAGGTGCCCTCGGTGGTGATGCCGGCACCCTGCAGCACTTCGAGGAACTTACGACCCTGGCAGCAGGGCACTACGTTGTCCTTCTCGCCGTGGAAGATGATGATGGGCGGGTCGTAGGCATCGGCATAGGTGGTGGCGCTGAGGCTGAGGTAGCGGTCGGGCTCGCGGTCGAGTTTCGAGTCGAGCAGGATGTCCTCGGGGCTGTCGGCACCCATCTGGATGTGGTCGCCGCAATCCATGGCCGTGAGGTCGATGGGGCCCGACCAGTCGCAGGCAGCGTTGACGCGGCTGCTCTCGGCGGTGTAGGAGCCAAGGTTGCCTTCAAGGTCGATGCTGACGGAGCCCACAGAACTCTGGCGCGTGCCGCTGGTGGTGGCGGTGATGGAGGCCAGATGGGCTCCCGACGAGAAGCCGCTGGTGGCTACGAACCGTGGGTCGAAGTGGTAGCGCTCGGCCTCGCCACGCACAAAGCGCACGACGGCCTTGATGTCGTGCAGCTGGGCAGGCCACTTGGCATCCATGCTGGAGCGGTGGTTGGGGCACACCACGGCATAGCCGGCGCGCAGCAGGGCGTTGACGATGGTGCCCAGGTCGGCGGCACCCTTGCCGTTGTTGTTGAACCAAGCACTGCCGTAGATGTGGATGACCACGGGATAGCGTTCCTGCTGCTGCCGGGGCAGATAGATGTCGCAGGTGTGGAAGGCCTTGTCGTCGCCGACATAGTTGACGTCTTTCCACACTTGCGAGGTTTCCAACTGGATGTTCTGTGCCTGGAAGCCTCCGAAGCCTCCCTGCGGTTGTGCCAAGGCCGCCACGAGCGGCAGGCAAGCCATAAGGGCTGAGATGAGCGTTTTCTTCATAACAGAATGGTTTTGTTGTTGCTGCAAAGGTAAGCATTTTTTCTGAAAAGAGCATATACAGACGTAGCAAACTCTTTCGCAGGTGTAACATCTTTTCTTTGTGAGCGGATGGTGCGGAGTGTTTATATATAAAAAAAGGTGGAGGTTCTTGGCACGATGGCTTTTTTTCAGTAACTTTGCAGGCAAATTGAAAACAACAGAAGCGTTATGACAGAAAACGAAGCATTGTATCCGAAGAAGGTGCTGGAGGCGTTGGCCACGGTCACCTATGCCGGAACGAAGAAGAACCTGGTGGAGAGCGAGATGGTGGGCGACACGCCCAGCGTGGGCTACGACCGCGAGCGCGGCGTGTGGAGCACGAAGGTGGTACTGGTGTTCGACCGCGACACCGACCCGTTCCTGAAGTCGACGGTGAAGGCTGCCGAGGCCGCCATCAAATACCACTGCGGCAAGGACGTGGAGGTGGAGATTGAAACCGAATTCAAGCGTGCGCCGCGACCCGAAGTGGGTAAACTGCTGCCCGAGGTGGAGAACATCATAGCCGTGAGCTCGGGCAAGGGCGGCGTGGGTAAGTCGACCGTCTCGGCCAACCTGGCCATCGCGCTGGCGCGACTGGGCTACAAGGTGGGACTGCTGGACTGCGACATCTTCGGCCCGTCGATGACGAAGATGTTCGGCGTGGAGGACGTGCAGCCCTATGCCATCCATAAGGACGGGCGCGACCTGATTGTGCCCGTGGAGAAATACGGTGTGAAGT
>Ga0256404_1005808_pt1 | contig 21270 bp, 19 predicted proteins | sample RumenRJG_01DNA_FD_185990 | JGI IMG/M metagenome (GOLD analysis project Ga0256404, IMG submission 185990) | Bovine rumen microbial communities from Lethbridge, Alberta, Canada - RJG_01 | ecosystem: Host-associated > Mammals > Digestive system > Stomach > Rumen | place: Canada: Alberta | collected...
GAACCTTGCCAAGAACCTTTCCGATATGATCGAGAACACCATGCGCTCCGACCCACTGCTCGGCTCGGATGCTCAGTATTTCGAGTGCCGACCCGTGGTTCTCGGCCACGTTCAGCGCGGCGGCGCGCCTTGCGCATTTGACCGCGTGCTTGGCACTCGTCTCGGCATCAAGGCCGGAGAGCTCGTTGTCAACCGCGAGTACGGAAATATGGTTGGACAGTCCGGCAATCAGATCGTTGCCGCCGACCTCGATACTGCGGTCACCGTTCGCAAGGAAGTTGATAAGGAGTTCTACGAGGCCGCTTCGCTGTATTTTAAATAAGCGTCGGTTTAACTTGATAATATTGAAAATTTACGGCTATTGCACTTACGTGCGAGAGCCGTTTTTGGTAATGACCCGTATCGTTGGCAATGACTTTTAACATACAAAATTGCGGGCAAGGATCGAAAGCGTATGCTTTGGGAAAGTCCTCTTCGAGCCTAAAGCTACGTAAAAACCGTTTCAAACATCCCGCTTTTTTAGTGTACTTAAAAACCGGTTTAATCCGATGAATACAGCTGATTTCCGCACACCGCAAGATGTTTTTAACGAATAAATTCAAATGCAGTAAAAAGTAAGAGGCTGCTGTATGCAATTAAGTTGCTTGAACAACAACCCTTTTTTGATGTGAAAGAACGCATATAAATATACCGGTCATAAAATAGGCAAATACACAGTCTGTTATTTTGAGTGTCTGACAATTATTTCGGTATCTCTATCGTATGTATAATCCGGCAACTCTCCATAGGTACCAATCTCATTCCAACCAAAACATCTACACATCAATTCCAAGAAGTTATCATGCTCCCTATCGTAAAGCCCTTCCACGAATTGAATCTGCTTAATTAATTCTGCGTGTGAAATTCTCTTGCCTTTCAAAAAGCGTGACTTGCCATAAAAATAAAACTCGAGTTCTAAAATCATTGTTGTTCTCCAATATTCCTTGTTTGGTTTGCCAATTACTGCAATATAAGGCGGCTTATCAAAGATGATATCGCGCTTGCTGCTTGCTGAAATCAAAGGCTTACGCCATTGGTGAAACCGTTCGCTTCCGGAAGGACGGATTTAAATAAAAACGGCAAGTCTTGCAACTTGCCGTCTTCTGGTGGAGCATAGCGGACTCGAACCGCTGACATCCACACTGCCAGTGTGGCACTCTACCAGCTGAGCTAATGCCCCGTAACGATTGGTATTATACAACATGTTTGCAGATTTGTAAAGCACTATTTGGTATATTATGAGCAAAATTTTCATCGGAAATCAAAACCAACCGTTGAAAGGGTTGTTTGGTCAGGCCCTATAATGGCCTATCTCCTGTAGTCGCCCCCTTAAGGTGGCACTGAATTCCTGGCAACTACAGTATTTTCTCTGGCTGCCCCTACTCGAGGGCTTGGTACTGTCAATAGTTTTGCGCAAATTCATTTTCCCTGCTTAATCGACTTGGTTCATCCTCACCGGTCCGGCCCGTGGCTGTCAAGGGCGCGAAGCGCTTGTTATACCCTTGACGGGCACGGGATGGACCGGATCATATCGAAGGCGATAAGCTATAGTCGGACCGGTAAAAACAGTTACCCGGCTATGAGTCCCTCCTCTTCGGAGAGGATCATCGATTTAAGATGCTCCATGTTAACTCTATTTTACCAATCGGTCCGAACTATGTCTATTCTTTTATCCGCCTGCCGGACGGGTTTCGAATTTGCGCAAGATATTAGACCTTATCGGGGGCTTCTTTCTTAGCCTTTTATCACTGGCTCACCCGTAAACGGGTCTACAAACTCTTTCATGCTTACTGTGTGATAAACTTCTTACGTCATCTTTCATGACAAAACCTCCTGTGTCCTTTCTTGTGGTTGCCAGGCCACTTTCAGTTTATCACAGGAGGTTTTTTCTGTCATTATCTTAAGTTTTTCTTGTCGACCTCCAGTTGAACTTGTGGATTTTTAACGCCTGTTCGGCTCCATTAAAGAGCTGCCGATCATTTAATCGGCAGCTCTTTTATGATATTAAAGTGAGGTTTGTAAAGAGCGGATCAGCAGCTTGCAATCACCTTTTCAAGCGTTTCAAGGCAAATCTCGGCACAGCGGCCGACCTCCCTTTCAAACTCCTCCGCGCCGCCGTGGATGGAGTCCGAAACCGCCTTTATAAGCAGGCACGGCACGCCGCAGCGATCGCAGGTGAGAACTATTCCCGCGGATTCCATCTCGCAGATATCCGCGCCGTATTTTTCATGCAGTTCGCGCTTGCGCTCGGGCTTGCCTATGAATTTATCGGCGGAGGCGCAAACGACAGGCTTGAGCGTGGGCTCCGCCTTGAGCGCGGCTTCGAGCAGGGCTTTATCGGTCGGGATGAACTTGGAAGGATAGTTCATGTACCGGGCGGGCTCAACAGAATTGAACCAATCGGAAACATCGAAATCATAGTGAACGACCGTTTCAACAACAGCAAGCCTTGCAACGCTCATCTCCTCGGTAAGACCTCCGACCACGCCGAAATTCACTATCATATCCACATCATGCACCGAGATAAGGTACTGCGCTGCGGCTGCGGCGGCTATCTCCCCCGCCCCGCTCTTTACGATTATCATTTCATAGTTTTCAAAAGAGAGCTTCATTACCTCGAAGCCCTTTGCTTCTATTTTTTCGAGCTTTTTGCCGTATTTATTGAGCACCGCATCGATCTCGACTGCAACTATCATGCCGATTCTTTTATAGTTCAGCATAGAAATACCCTCCGTTATTTGTTCAGGCATAATTTTATCAAAAACGCGGGCAAAAATCAATTCGTCCGCGTTTGAAAAAGCTTATTTCTTTTTAGTTTTCTTTCTCTTGAATATACCGCCTATCCCCTCGCCGTGCTCCGTTCCGAAGGTCTCGGCAAGCTTTTCAAACAGCTCGCGCTGCTCGTCGGTAAGATGCTTAGGGATATCGACCGCAACGTTTACGTAAAGATCGCCCTTCCCCTGTTGCTTGAGCTTCTGAACGCCGAGCTCGCGCAGTCTGAAGGTAGTTCCGCTCTGAGTGCCGGCGGGGATATTGTACTTAACATCGCCCGAGAGCGTGGGAACCTTTACCTCGCCGCCGAGCACGGCGGTGGTGATCGGTATGGAAAGGTTCGTGTAAAGGTTGTAGCCCTCACGGATGAACTGCTTATGATCCTTAACGCGCACCGTAACGAGCAGATCGCCGTCGGGGCCGCCGTTGTAGCCTGCGCCGCCCTTGCCGCCAACGCGGATCGTCTGCCCATCGTCGATACCTGCAGGGATAGCGACGTTCACCTTGAGCACCTTGCTGGTTCTGCCGCTGCCCTTGCAGCTTTCGCAGGGCTGCTCAATGATTTTGCCGCTTCCGCCGCAAGCATCGCAGGCGCGGGTGCTCATCATGGAGCCGAACATAGTGTTCTGCTGAACGTGGATCTGACCGCTGCCCTTGCATTTGGTGCAGGTTGAAGTTTTGGAGCCCGGCTTCGCGCCGCTGCCGCCGCAAACGGAGCATTTCTCCTCCCTGCGGTAATTGATCTCCTTATTCACGCCGAACGCCGCCTCATCAAAGGCGATGGTCAGGTTATAGCGAAGATCGTCGCCCCTCATGGGCGCGTTGGGATTCGATGAGCGTGTGCTGCCGCCGAAGCCGCCGCCGAACATCGAGTTTAAAATATCACCAAAGCCGTCGAAAGCACCGGAAAAGCCGCCGCTCGAGAATCCCGAGAAGCTGCCGAAACCTCCGCCTCCGAAGCCCGCGTTTGGATCAAACGCAGCGTGACCGAACTGGTCGTACTTGGTGCGCTTGTCCTTATCGGAAAGCACCTCATACGCCTCGTTTATCTCTTTAAAGCTTGCCTCAGCAGCCTTGTCCCCGGGATTGAGATCGGGGTGATACTTCTTGGCAAGCTTTCTGTATGCGCTTTTAATTTCATCGTCGCTCGCCGTTTTAGCTACACCGAGCACCTCATAATAATCTCTCTTATCAGCCATTCTTGACACCCTTTCCGCTTATAATTTGCCGTTTTCGCGCGGCAGTTCGGCAGGGCTTTTCTATGCGCCGCCATGCAGGACGCTTTTCATTTTAAACCGCGGGGAGCGGAATTTTGCCGTACCCCGCGGTATTTGGTTTATGGAAAGTCGATTATTTATCAACTACCTCGTAGTCGGCATCCACAACGCCGTCATCGCCGCCATTGCTTCCTCCGTTGTTGCCGGAGTTCGGATCGAAACCGGCTGCATTCGGATCAAAGCCCGCAGCATTGGGGTCGAAGCCGCCCTCTGCGCCGTTGGGGTTCGCCTGCTGATAGATCCTGCCGAATACCTCATAGCTAACCTCGGTCAGCTTCTCGGTGGTCTCCTTGATCCTTGCGCTGTCGGTGCCTGAGAGTGCGTTCTTAACGTTCTCGATCTCGGCGTTGATCTTCGCCTTATCGTCCTCGGAGATCTTATCGCCAAGCTCCTTCATGGTCTTCTCGGTGGAGTAAACGAGGGTGTCCGCATGGTTGCGAGTTTCTACCTCTTCCTTGCGCTGACGATCCTCATTTGCATACTGCTCGGCTTCCCTTACGGCGCGGTCGATATCGGCATCGCTGAGGTTGCTCGAAGCGGTGATGGTGATGTTCTGCTCGTGGCCGGTGCCGAGATCCTTCGCGGTTACGTGAACGATGCCGTTTGCATCAATATCGAAGCTTACCTCGATCTGGGGAACGCCGCGGGGTGCAGGAGCAATGCCGGTGAGCTGGAACTTACCGAGGGATTTATTGTACTGCGCCATCTCCCTTTCGCCCTGCAGAACGTGAATCTCAACGCTGGTCTGGCCGTCGGCCGCAGTGGAAAAGATCTGGCTCTTCTTGGCAGGGATGGTGGTATTGCGCTCGATGAGCTTGGTGAACACACCGCCGAGGGTCTCGATACCGAGGCTCAAGGGGGTTACATCGAGAAGGAGCAGATCCTTGACCTCGCCGCCGAGAACGCCGCCCTGGATCGCTGCGCCGAGCGCAACACATTCATCGGGGTTGATGCCCTTGAAGGGCTCCTTGCCGGTAAGATTCTTAACGAGCTCCTGAACGGCAGGAACACGGGTGGAGCCGCCAACGAGGATGACTTTGTCGAGCTTTTCGTTGGTGAGTCCCGCATCGCGCATCGCCTGCTGTACGCAGGTCTTGGTCTTATCGAGCAAATCGCTGATAAGCTCGTTGAACTTCGCGCGGGTGATGGTCATATCGAGGTGAACGGGGCCGTTTGCATCCATGGAGATGAACGGGAGGTTCACGTTTGCGGTCATTACGCCCGAAAGCTCGATCTTTGCCTTTTCCGCAGCCTCCTTGAGGCGCTGCTTGGCAAGACGGTCGTTTCTAAGGTCGATGCCGTGGGACTTTTTGAACTCGTCTGCGATATAGTTGATGAGCCTGTCGTCGAAGTCGTCGCCGCCGAGACGGTTGTTGCCGGCGGTTGCGAGAACCTCGAAAACGCCATCGCCGATCTCAAGGATCGAAACGTCAAAGGTGCCGCCGCCAAGGTCGTAGATGAGGATCTTCTGGTTCTTTTCCTTATCCATACCGTATGCAAGCGCGGCCGCGGTGGGTTCGTTGATTATGCGAAGCACGTTCAGGCCTGCGATCTTGCCCGCATCCTTGGTGGCCTGTCGCTGGCTGTCGGAGAAGTAAGCGGGAACGGTGATGACTGCATCATTCACGGTTTCGCCGAGATATGCCTCGGCATCCTGCTTGAGCTTTGCGAGGATCATCGCGGAGATCTCCTGCGGGGTGTAGCTCTTGCCGTCGATGGTGCGGCGATAGTCGGTGCCCATCTCACGCTTGATGGAGCTTACGGTGTTGTCGGGATTGGCAACAGCCTGGTTTTTTGCAACCTGACCTACCCTACGCTCACCATCCTTGATAGCAACGACGGAAGGGGTGGTGCGGGAGCCTTCGGGGTTGGTGATGACGACGGGTTCGCCGCCCTCGAGCACTGCAACGCAGGAATTGGTGGTTCCAAGATCGATACCAATGATTTTAGCCATAATAGTTTCCTCCTAAATGAGATTAGTTAACTTAGTTTTGTTTTGCCCATTCGGGCATATTTTAACCCTATCGGGACGGTTTTTACGCTTTTACCTTGACCATCGTGTGGCGGATCACTCTGCCCTTTACGCGATAGCCCTTCTGGAGAACGGCGGTGATGATACCGCTTTCAACATCGGACTCGGTGTCCTGCATCACGACCTCGTGGAGATTGGGATCGAACTGCCCCTCGGCCTCGACCTCCTCCATGCCGCATTTTTCAAGCGCGGCAACGAGCTGCTTTTGGATCTGCTCCATGCCCCTTGCAAATGGCGTGTCCTCGGCGTTCATAAAAGCTCGCTCGAAATTATCGAGCACGGGAAGCAGGTTTTTGATGGTGTCGCGTATGCCGTCGTCGATGCTGTCCGCACGGATCGAGGCGTTGCGCTTTCTGAAGTTTGCAAACTCCGCTTGAAGCCTCTGCGCATCCAAAATCGCTTCATCAGCGGCCTTTTTGGATTTTTCGGTCTGTTCGCGAAGCTTTTCTATCTCCGCCTTCGCCTGCTCGAATTCCTCTTTAGTGAAGGTCACGCAATCCTCCACCACTTCCGCAGCCTCGGCTTCAGCTTCGGCTTGCTCGGTCTTGACCTCTTCGGCAGCGGTCTGCTCGGCGGGCTGCGCCGTTTTTGCGTTCTTCTTTTCCTTATCCTTTGCCATGGGTATTACCTCCTCCGAATTATAATTATTCGGGTATTTTAGTTTAAATCATTCGCTTTTGCCGCCATCGGGCGAAGTTAGCAGCATTCCGCTCAAAACGCTCGAAAGACTTTCGCTCGTGTATTTCAGAACCGCAACGACCTTTTCATAGTCCATTCGAGTGGGGCCAATGACCGCCATCGAGCCGACCTGTTCACCGCCAACGCGGTAGCATATCGTGATAACGGAACAGTCCTTGAGCTCGGGGTTGTCGTTCTCGGTGCCGATGCGAACGGTCAATTCAACTCCGCTGCCGTCAGAGAGAACCTCTTTGAATATCTCGCCTCGCTCGAGCTCCGTAAGGAAGGAGCGCGCCTTGGATACGTCCGAATATTCGGGATATTCGAGCATATTCGCCGCGCCTACGACCTCGTAATCCTGCCTGTCGATATCGTCCGAAAGACTTGTAAGCATCGCGGCAACCGAGTCCGCCTGCTCGCCCACCTCTTCGCGAAGCATCGGAAGCAGGGTTTTTTGAACGTCCACAAGCTTGTAGCCCGCGAGCCGCTCGTTCATAAGGGCGCTTATCTTCTCAAGATGATCCGAGGTGATGCCCGAAGGAACATTCAGCATAGTGCTGTTCGTTGCGCCGGAGTTCGTTACAACGACCGCAAGTGCGCTTCCCGTGGTTACGGGGATGAGGCTTATATGCTTGAGCCTTGCGTTTTTAAGATGCGGCATCTGCACTATCGAGGTGTATTTGGTGATGCCGGAGAGCATACGCGCGGTTTCCTTTATAACGTCGCCGACCTCGCTGACCCTTCTTTCAAGATGGGCGCGAATGTACTTGGCTTCATCGTCCGTAAGGCGGGCTCTGTCCATGATATTGCTGACGTAGAGCCTGTATGCTTTTTCGCTCGGTATCCTGCCCGCGCTGGTGTGCGGCTGCTCGAGGAAGCCGAGCTCGGTAAGATCGCTCATCTCGTTGCGGATGGTCGCGGGCGAAAGCTCGATATCCTCCCTTTTCGAGAGCGTTCTCGATCCGACGGGCGCGGCGGTGAGGATGTAGTCGTCAACTATCGCGCGAAGAATGTTCATCTTGCGAACGTCCAGAAGCTGTGTCATATTTTATCCTCCTTTCACCGCAGTATTGTTTGCATTTCGGCGGGTTTTCAGTACGCTTTATTATCTGATGCCGAAATCGCGCTGTTTACTGTTAGCACTCACTCTCTCCGAGTGCTAATACATGATAACTCTTTTTGAGCAAACTGTCAATAGATAGGCGGCTCGGGCGACAATATATTTTTAATAATATGGAAAAGCTGATGAGTTTAAGCTATAATCGGATTGATGAATGCAATGGTTAATGGCGAATCGAGCTAAGTTTAGTTTTAAAGAGATCCCCGTGGGATCTCCACATCAACTATTCACTATTCATTATTCATTATTCATCATTCATTATTCACGAACATAAGTTATTTGGAGATGATAATATGGATATAAAGGGTCTTCAAAAGCTGACTCTTCTCGACTACCCGGGCAAGGTCGCCTGCACGGTGTTCACCGGCGGCTGCAATTTTCGCTGCCCGTTCTGCCAGAATTCCGACCTCGTTATCTCGCCGAGGCTGAACCCGACCATAGACGAAAGCGAGGTCTTTTCCCTGCTTGAAAAGCGGCGCGGCATGATCGACGGCGTTTGCGTTTCGGGCGGCGAGCCGCTTTTGCAGAGCGATCTTGTTGAGTTCATCGGCAAGGTGCGCAAGATGGGCTTCCTTGTTAAGCTCGATACGAACGGATTTCTTTTTGAAAAGCTGCGCCCGATAGTCGAAGATAAGCTCGTTGACTATATCGCGATGGACATAAAGGCCGCGCCTGAGAATTACGGCAAGCTCGTTGGTATAAGGGATTTCGACGTTTCGCCGATACTCGCGAGCGTGGAGCTTATAAAGAATTCAGGCATCGAGCATGAGTTCCGCACCACGGTCGTTGGAGATATGCATACCACGCGCGATTTCGAGCTTATCGGCGAATGGCTTGCGGGCGAGCCGCACTATTTCCTTCAAAAATTCGTGGATTCGGGTGCGCTTATTGAGGACGGGCACTCCCCCGCCGACGATGAAACGATGCTCGAATATCTGCGTATAGTTCAGAAAAATATCCCCGAAGCAAGGCTGCGGGGAGTGGATTAAAGCAAATTTGAACAGTTTTTAGTTGCAAAGAACCCCGATATTCAGGGGTTCTTTGCAATATTCACCAAATAGCGGAGCTGAGCAGCGTATAAACATCATCCGCGCTCCATATGTCGGAGAATGCCGGTACGTCAAGAAGCAGTACGGTGTCATCGCATTTTATCAGCAGCGATTGCGATAAATCAGGATTATTCAAAAGCGCCTTCAGCGTTTCGAGCGAAAGTTCGCTTGCTTCGATCATATTGTCACATATCCTGCTGTCAAAAACGATCTTGCCGTTTGAATACCACAAATCCTTGATGTCACCTATTTCAAGCCTGATCCAAATTTCCTCTTCTTCTGCAGTGTAGCTGATATCAAGATTTTTGATCTTTCCGGGTTCCGCATCGTATTTGCTGTAATAGTCGATATAGGCCAAACTGACCTTGTAGCCCTCCGGGATCACCTTCGGCACAAAACCGCCAAAGCGCCGGTTTTCCCTCAACCTTTCATGCACCTGATCCATTGGAAGAAGCGCAAAGCGGTTTTCTTCATCGCATTTGCCGCCGAATATCCATTCAAGAAACGGCATCAGTTCACTCTCATCAGCCTTAATGAAACTCGCGCCGAAGAACTGCGAATCAAACTCAAGATAACCTCCGCGAAGCACGTTTATGCCTGCGCTTATGCCGTTTGTGAGATTCACCTTCAGGTGCACAAGCTGATTTGAAATATCCCGAAGCTCAACATACTCATTGTATTCTATATACTTCGCCCGATCCTCCTTATCGAAGCCCTGCCCCGTTGAAAGCCGCACGATCTCGCCATTCGCGGCGGCATCTATAAATCTCTGTAGCTCGGGTATAAATTCACCGTTTGCATTGCGAATACCTTGCAAAACAAGTTCATGATCATGCGTACTGAGCGATGTGAATTCGTGCTCTAAGGCGTACTCATAGCCTATCGAATCTATCTTGGATGAAAGCTCATGCATATTTTCAAGAACGAGCTCTGGAACCGGACTATTATTGAGCTCTGATGTAGTATAGATATTCAAGCCGTGGTAAATGCGGTCTTCCGCAACTATGAGAGCATACTTTTCATCAAGACCCGCTATGCTGTACGCATCTCCCTTGACAGAACCGTAGCAGGTAACGAGTTGAAGGCTTTGATCGCGCTCACCGAATGTATAAGTATAGTCGATATGCGCAACAAGATCGCCAACTATCTCGGAATCGAGCGAGAACCCGTTCGGCAGGAAACGCCCCATCGTGTACGTTCTGCCATTGTACACAAATTCGGGCAATGGAGGTTTAGCCTGATGCCATGGCTCGCTGCCTAAGGCCGAATTTGTTCCGTGCATGGTATCGCCGAGTTTAACAAGGCTTTTCAAAACGAAAAACCCAATCAAGACTGCCGCAGCGCAGGATGCCGCTATAACAAATGCTCTTGCACGTTTTTTCACGGGTCTTGCCGCGAGCGCCTCGTCTATATACGCGGCATCGACGTCGCCGACCGCTTTCAGGATATCGAATTCGTTCATACTTGCCAACCTTCTTCCATAAGCTTTACCTTCAGCTTTTCGCGCAGCCGCATAAGCGTGGTTTTGACCTTGCTTTTGGAGCAGCCGAGATCAAGCGCGATTTGCGAAACGCTTTCAAAAAACCAGTATCTTTTGATAAAGATCGTGCGCTGCTGAGGCTTTTGAGTTGAGAGAAAAGCGTTTATCGCTCTCGAAAGCTCCCTTACCTCGAATTCATTCTCAGTATTCGTGGGAGCGCTCAGGCATTCCTGCATCTCCTTTGTCAGCTCCACAACGGAGGCACTTCGCTTTTGCGCGGAAAGCCTTCTTGATCTGTCGATCGCAATATTGCGGACTATCCTTCCGAGATAGGCGAAAAGATACTCGCGTGGCTCGTTCGGCGGAATTGAAGACCAAGCTTCAAGATAGGTATCATTTTCGCATTCCTCGGCGATTTGGGCATCGTCAACAATGCCCGAGGCGACCCGCCTCAGCCTTTCACCGTATTTTGCGGATATGCGCTCAACGGCACTTTCGTCCCTATTAAGAAACAGATCTACTATCAGAGAATCGTCCAAGGCTTTCCCCTTTCAAGCTTTTCCTCTCACCCTAATAAACGCATTTTCGATATGCGGGGTTACATTTATTCGCAATTTTTATTTTCATCGACCAAATCCGCATTTATATGAGCTTAATGTACTCACCTATCACCTCCATCAGCGCATCCGCTTCCTTCGGTGCGTAGCGGGGCGATCTTGCAACGGAAACAAAGTCGTATTTACCTTGTGCTTTAAACTCTGTATAGTCCGAATAAACGGCGAACGGAATCACGGGCTCCTCGCCGTTTTTTGCTTCAAAGAGCCTTGAAGCGAAGGATGAGAGCTTTATATGCGTGTATTCGCCGTGATCGTTTTTATATGCAAAATCGGGGATATCCGCTCTTGACTTCGGGTTGCGTACGTTCTCAAGGCGGCTTATACGGCGAAACGCAAGCGCGAAAAGCAGATAGTTTGCTTCATCGAGCTGCTTCATCTCATAATACCGATTAACGTCGATTCTTTTCACAGGATCGAGCGTTATTACCGAGTTCAGCACAAAGCCCGGCCCGGGCTTTCCTATGCCGAGGTCGCTGTGCGCGTCGATATGCGTTACTTCAAAAGGAGCTTTGAGCTTCCCTGCAGAGATCAGCTCCTCCCAGAAAAGGAGTGCGCCGTCATGCGTTTCAAAGGCTCGTCCGGGGATGGGCTCATCCCTGTTCAGCTTGCAGTTTTTCTCCAGAAATCGGCGCACCGCCTCTTCGCTCCATGGCTCATGCCCGAGAAGCGGCGGTCGCTCCCCCATCGGCGCAAGCTCGCAGCAATCCGCAAGGAAGAAATCAAGATCGATATCGAGAACGCGCATTTTTACATCAAGCCGAGCCTTTCCCACATTTCTTTACAATTGCCGCGATAATGGAAGCAGCTGCCGTTTTTGTTTTCTCCGATGCGCTCAAGCCCAAGATGCTCGAGAATTCCCTGCGATTTCAGATTATCCTTATGAGAATACGCTTCAACGCTTTCGGGGAACGCCTTTATCGTTTCACAAAGGAAGGAATAGAGCGCGTTGAACAGTCCGCTGCCGTGATAGGCGCGCTTGAACTGTATCTCCTCCATCATAAAGGTGGTTTCATTGATATAATACTGAAAATAGCCGATCAGCTCTCCCCCGTCCTTAACGAGAACGATTTGGCGCGGTTCTTTCTGCACCGCGGGGCCGACTGCCTCGAGCCAGCCGGGAAGCTCCTCCGCTTCGGACAGACCGCTCGGCGCGATCTCGTTCATATTTTCGTAAAGCAGGCTGAAAAGGCGCGGCAGAAGATTGTCCGCCTCGGTCTTATCCATGTATTCAAAGCTTATCATAGCATCCTCCGTCACGGTTTTGTTTATATCGTTACTATTATGAACTATCCGAGCCGAATTTGCAAGCAAAAAAGCGGAGCAAGCCCCGCTTTAACAAATTAAATAAGCAATATCTGTTTACTTTTTCTTATTCGATTCGCTGACCACCTTTTCGGCAAAGGAGTTGTCGATTAGCTCCTTGAAGGAAACTCGCGCCTTGAGCTCGCCGTTTGATTCCATGATATCCTGAAGCCTTGTGAAAGCATCCTCGGTCATAATCGGGGTTTTCATCCACGAGTCCGTGGCACGGTAGCTCTTTGCAACTATCTCGAGCGTGGCTTCATCCGCATCGGGGAACGAGGCTTTCATAGCTTTTGCTACATCGGCATCACTTGCCGACCAACAGAAGACCTGAGCGCGGTAGATGGCTCGCAGAAAGCTTGTTACAAGCTCGGGATCGTTCTTTATCGTTTCGGGCATCGTCATAAACGCCGTGTACGGCACCTCGCCCGATTCAAGACCAACGTTTGCAACGATATAGCCGCTGCCGTTGCGTTCAAACAGCGTTGCTGTGGGCTCAAAGAGAGTTACGTAGTCGCCCGTACCGCCCTCGAACGCGCCGCCCATCAGATTGAACTGAACATTACTGATTACATCAACGTCCACGCCCGGGGTGAGGCCGTGCTTCTTTAGAACGTAGTTCAGGGTCATATAGGGCATGCCGCCGGGTCTTCCGCCGATAACGGACTTGCCGCGCAGCTTCTCCCAGTTAAAATCCGGGTCGGCTTGCCTGCCCACGAGGTAGGAGCCGTCGCGCTTGGTGAGCTGGCCTATGACCATGGGGTGCGATGCGCTGCCCTCGTTTACGACGTAAACGCCGGTTTCGGGACCCATCAGCGCGAACTGAGCTTCTCCCGCAATAAGCGCCGTCATGCTTTTGTCACTTCCGCCGCCGGTAACGATCTCAAGCTCGATCCCCTCATCCTTGAAGTAGCCGAGACCCACGGCGCAGTAGAGCGGCGCATAGAAAACGGAGCGAGTGACCTCATTCAAAACGACCTTTCGCGGTCCGTTCGGCTTAGCAGAACAGCCCGCAACGAGCGAAGCAACGGTCAGGACTGCAATAAAAAGAGCAAGAATTTTTTTCATCGAAATAAACCTCCGGAAAACTTCCTTGCTCTAATAATATTCGGTTGTTTGAAATGTGTGCGCCGTTTAGCCGTCTATTCTGCCGTTGCCCTGTTTTTTAATAAGCGTTTTAATGCCGTAATGGAAGAAGGACACAACGGCAACCGCCATAGCAAGCCAATAGAAGTAAAGATGGAATCCGAGAGCACCCCAAATAATATGGATAAAGGTCAGGATTATTGCAAGGAAAAACAGCCCCGTTGCGATCTTGCCGAACCAATCGGCATATACGACGATCTTTTTTGAATAAAGGATGCTGCCTATTACGATCATCACAAAATCCTTGATGAAAACTACGAGCAGAACGTAGAGAGGTATCTCCCTTATCGAATAGAAGCAGCAAAGCACCGCAAAGAGCATCAATTTATCCGCGAGCGGATCGAGAACCTTTCCTGCGTTGGTGATCCAATTATGCTTTCTGGCGAGGTATCCATCGAGGATATCGGTTGCAAAGGCAGTTAGATAAACCGCCAGGCACCAAGCGTATTGTTTGTTGATAAAAAGATAAACAAATACACCAACGAGTATAAGTCTGAATGTGGAAAGGATATTGGGGATCTGTTTCATGCCGCACTCCTTGCTTTACGAAAAATGAACCGCCTGCAAAACTGCGAAAAACGCAGAAAATATCACTATTGGTCGGCCGCTCTGCGAACCGTTGCCTCGTGCTCCACGTCCGAAACGTTGCCGACGTGGGATAGGCTGCCCGAGAAGAACACGCAAACGTGCCCTTCCATGCCGTTTGAATCGACCTCATCCGAACCGTGCGGGAAGCATTGCATGGAAGCCGCAATATCGCTGCCGCCGATATTGACGACCACGGGGCGCTTTAAGAAATTGTATTCTTCGCCGCAGATTGTATCGAAAGCGGCTTTATCGTCCTCGGAATAGAGCTCCATTTCAGCATGGTTATCGCCGCCGGAAAAAACGAGGCGGAAGCTTTCGCCCGTGTTGCAGTCGGTGACGGTATAAGCGCTTCCAACGTTGAGCATGGATTTAACCACGCTCCAGTCAACAAGCTGCCCTTTTGCCGCAAGCGAGGGCGCGATGGGTCCGCGCGGCATGTGTACCGAATTGGGGATAGCAACCCTTGGAGCATCGGGGTTGAAAAGCAGCTTCATGGTTTCGGGTCCCATCCTTCCATCCACGGCAAGCGGAGTGCCGTAGCTGCCGCAGCGGATTTGAAAAGCCTTCACCGCTTCAACCGTCATGGCTCTGTAAACACCTGTCGGCGGATAGGCGAGGTACCCAAGCTCTCGAAGTCTTAACTGTATTCTGAGCACCGTCTCACCGGAATCTCCGTCGGAATAGATCACTGCGGTGCCGGAGGAAGCGAACGAAAACAACGGCACTGCACAAATAAGCAGCAATGCAAGCAGTAAGCATAATTTTCGTTTTAAAAGCATGAGCTACCTCCAAAGCAAGAAAGATACATTCGCTCGAACCTCTGATAAGTATATCAAATCCGAGGCAGATTTTCAACAGAAAAATGCGGCCGAGATCAAAATCCGATCAAGACCGCATTTGATTGCCGGAGTACTGCATCAAACGCTTAATTCTCGGGTGCAATTCGCTCATCGAGCACAACGCAGATAACTATATTTTCGGAATCGCGCATGACGGTGAGCTCTACGGTATCGCCTGATTTCTGGGAATAGATTATCCTTTCGAGCGATGAGCTGTCGGAGACGGAGCTGCCGTTCACGGAAAGGATAACGTCTCCCTCGAGGATACCTGCCTTTTCGGCGGGGCTGCCTTCAAACAGCTCGATCACCTTAGGATAGGTATGAAAATCCGTAAAGAATCCGTAACCCGAAAGCGCCACTGTTTCGGTATTGGCGCCGAAGTACGGTCTGCCGGTAACAAAGCCGTAGTCCATAAGGTCGCCGATGATGTTCACAACAACCGAAGAAGGCACGGCAAAGCCGAGAAGATCGATGTTTTCGTTTTTGCTTGCGTTTACTATGCCGATCAGCAGGCCGTCCGAAGCACGGAAAAGACCTCCGCCTGAATTGCCGCGGTTTATTGCGGTGTCGGTTTGAAGAAGAGGCAGCTCCATGGAGCCTAATTTAAGGGTGCGGTCGAGCGCACTGATAACGCCGCGCGTATAGGTGTTTGAAAGCTGACCGAGTGCATTTCCGATCGCATAAACGTTTTCGCCGATGCGAAGCGTGTCGGAATTGCCGAAGATAGCAAAAGGAAGGGCTTCTGCATCGATCTTGATAACGGCAAGATCGTTTATGCTGTCGTGTCCGATAAGAACAGCCTCGCTGCTGCTTCCGTCATCGAGGTAAACATATATCTTGCTTGCACCGTCGATAATGTGGTTGCAGGTAACTATGTATCCGTCCGGAGAAACGATCACGCCCGAGCCGGAGCTCTTGGCTATGCTCGAATAGCCGCTTTGTGTCATAACGTCTATGCTGACAACAGAAGACATCGATCTTTCAATAAGGGAAAGATCCTTGCCGTTTGGCGCAACGCCGTCAGAATACGAAATAGAGCCCGAGGGTGCATCCGGATTGATCCTGTCCGGGACCCAAGGGTCCGTTGTTGGTGATTCGGTTTCAATAATAAAAGGCGTTAGAGTGGGCTTGACCGCCGCCAGCTTGATCTCGGCATTCTTTATGCCGGTTATGGCGAATGCTATCGCAGTAATTACAGCCGCAACAACGAGAGCGCATGCAATAACAGCCGTCAATGGCATGGTAACCTTGACTCGCTCCTTCTCGGAACTCCGCGCGCTGTCCGGCGGGATGCTTCGATTATTGGTTTCGAGATCCCTTGAACCGAAGGGCTCGTTTTTTTCGTTAAAAGTCATCTATCTCACCTCAGACTGTCACCGTTCGGCATCTAACGGCTGAATGCGCCGGGTTATTTAAACCGATTCAAACCCGGCATTACCCAAATATACCTCCTACCGAACGGATGTGAAATCCATGTAAAGAGTATAACATTAAAATGTGGCTATGTAAGCATATAATTCATATTTTTTATTGACGAAATGTGTATTTATTTTGTCATTTGCATCTGTTATTCGGATCAAAGCCCCCATTTAATCGTTAATAACGCAATAAAAAGCTTGAAAGAATGCCGTAAATGCTTTATAATTGAATTTGACGATCAATCAACGGAGGACACAGCCCCATGACAGCAAAACAGCAGATCTTGATTTGCGACGATCAGCATATCATCCATGAGACACTCGGCGTATACCTCAAGAATGAGGGCTACGACTATATTTCCGCCTATGACGGCGAGCAGGCGCTTGAGGAGTTCAACAAGAACAAGCCCAGCCTTATAATACTGGATCTGATGATGCCCAAGAAGAGCGGCATCGACGTTTGCAGAGCCATTCGCCAAACGAGCAACGTGCCTATAATCATGCTGACCGCGAAATCCGAGGAGATCGATCGCGTTTTGGGTCTTGAATTCGGTGCCGACGACTATATCGTTAAGCCGTTCAGTGCTCGCGAGGTGGTTGCGCGCATAAAGGCCGTGCTCCGCCGCTTCAATATGCAGGAGTCCGAGCCTGCGCAGGTGCTCCGCTACGGCAATCTTGAGATAAACATTAATAACTACGACGTCCGTATCGACGGCGACAGAATAACCCTTACTCCCAAAGAGGTTGAGATATTCCAGCTTCTTGCTTCCCACCCGGGAAAGGTTTTTTCAAGAGAAAAAATACTCTCCATCGTTTGGGGCTACGATTACTATGGCGATACCCGCGCCGTTGACACCCAGATAAAGCGCATACGCCAGAAGATCGCCCACCACGTTGAGAGAGGCTGGTCGCTTCGCACCGTTTACGGCGTTGGCTACCGTTTCGAAGTATATGCGGACGGCGAACAGCCCCGCCAGGATATCGACCTTGAGGACGAGTACGCGGACGAGCTCAGGGAGTGACCCTCACTTCTGTCCGTGATTTTAACGGAGCAAAGCGCACATGTTCCGTTGTTTTGTAATTTGAAAATCGATCTTTTTCTCTAAGAGGAATCGGCAATTTAATGCATAAAGTCAAACGCACCAGCTTGTTCAAAATCGTTTTCTTTATCGTCAGCGTAACGATGGTATTCGTTGTGGCGATCATTGCTGTGCTTTTTTCAATCTTTGGCCACGACCTCTACGTCAGCTACAAGAGCGAGGAGCTAATTCCCAAAGCGAAGGCACTTTCTCAGCTGGTTACACGGCTTTATCTTGAAAATGCAGACAGGCACACGATCGCCCGAATGATCTATTCCGACGAATACTCTGTTGCCGACTCCGCTGTATATGTTTTAGAGACGAACGGCAAGGTCATAACAACTGACGATATCGCCTCCAGAGGGGAATCGGAAGAAACCGTCAAGCACTGCTTCGATCTGGCAATAAAGGGCGAGCCTGTAACTATGCCCAAGGCTTCTCTTGGTATAGTTGTTGGTGTGCCGATCTACGATGGATCGGACGGCATAATCGGTGCCGTTATCCTTGTGCACCGCGGCTCGGTGATGCGCGAGAGGCTTAACAGCGCTGCGATGCAGTTTGGCCTTATCATGATCGGCATACTTCTTGTTGCTCTCATTCCATCCGTTCTCGTTTTCCGCTTCGTTACAGAGCCCATCAAAAACGTTTCCGAAACCGCGCTTGCCATGGCGAACGGCGATCTTGATGCTCGCGCCGTTCCAAAGGGAAGCTTTGAATCCCAGCACCTTGCGGAATCCTTCAACACGCTTGCCGAGGCTTTGAAAAGCAACATCGATCATCTCGTGGTTGAAAGAAACAGACTCAACACGGTTCTCGACGGTATCGGCGAGGGCATCATCGCAGTTGACCGCCATGGCGTTATAACGCATTTCAACTCTGCGGCGCTCAAGCTGCTTGGCGGCAAATCCGATTCTCTCCCCGCCTCTCTGCCTACTTACCACAGCGTTGCAGACATCATCCTTCGCGCACTGGATTCCGATAAAAGAGTTCGCGGAACCGCTCGCATTCTTGAGCGACTGCTGCGCATCTCCGCAACGCCGATCTATGAGGCAAACGGCTCGCTCGTTGGCGCCGTAACGCTGATCAGCGACGTTACAGAGAGTGAAAGGCTTGAACAGACAAGGCGCGATTACGTTGCAAACGTCAGCCACGAGCTGCGCACTCCTCTTGCCTCCATTCGCGGTCTTTCGGATGCTCTTTGCGACGGCCTTATTACGGAAGAAGCCGATCAAAAGCGATACTACGGCTATATTCAGCGCGAATCCATCAGACTTTCGCATTTGATCGACGATCTGCTCGAGCTTTCAAGGCTCCAAAGCGGCGGCGTTGCTTTTTCAAAGGGAAGGGTCGAGCTTTACGAGATCGCCTTCGACGTTGCGGACAGAATGAACGGTCTTGCTCTTCGGCGCGGCAAGGCGGTAAGGCTCGATCTGCCCGAAGACTGCTATTATGCAAACACCAATGCCGACCGCATCGAGCAGGTGCTCATTGCGCTGACGGATAATGCGATCAAGCACGGCACGGATGGCTGCGAAGTCAGCATTTCGCTCAGGCTAAGCACGGATGCGCAGCGATATATCTTCACAATCAGCAATCCTGCCGATATCGACCAATCGGATCTCGATCACATTTTCGAGAGATTCTACAAGGCCGACCACGCGCATTCCGGTGAGGGCACCGGTCTTGGTCTTGCGATAGTTTCGGAGGTGCTCAATCTGCTCGGCGAGAAGATCGAAGTTGAGTACTCGGACGGCGTGATCAGCTTCAATTTCACCGTTCTGCGCGATATCGGTAGCGATAAAAAGTCTGATTTCTCAGGCGGCTCAACGGTAGAGGCTGCCGAAATACCTGCTCAGTCGCCGCAGTCCGAAGATGCTTCGGTTGATCTCGCTGCAAGAAACGACAATGAATGATATCCCAAGCAATAATATTTCCGCTGCTTTAAATTTATATGATCAAAATGAGTCCGAGCGCGGATGCAAGCTATGTCCGCTTGAATGCGGAGCTGACCGTGCTGCTGAGCGCGGTCTTTGCGGTGTCGGCGGCTTTTCTCCTATGCAGCTTGCTCGGCGCGACCCGTATGTTTCGGCACACATCGCCCGTGCAGCAAGGCATTATTACGAGGAGCCTCCGATTTCGGGCACTCGAGGCAGCGGTGCGATCTTCTTTTCGGGCTGCAATATGGCCTGCATTTTCTGCCAGAATTATGATATAAGCCAAAGCGTCAAGGGCAGGCTTTGCGATGAGTCAGAGCTTTCGGAGATAATGCTGCGCCTTGAATCGCTTGGCAGCCATAACATCAATCTCGTTACCCCGTCCCCTCATGCTCGCTTGATCGAAAAAGCAATTCTCCGCTCTCGCACCGAAGGATTGAGCATTCCTATCGTCTACAACACAAATTCATACGAAAAGCCCGATCAGCTCAAACGTCTCGAGGGGTTGATCGATATTTACCTGCCCGATCTAAAATACAGAAGCACCATCGCCGCAAAAAAGTATAGCGAACGAGGCGATTATTTCAGTGTAGCTTCCCAAGCGATACTCGAGATGAATCGGCAGGTCGGTGCGCTTGATTGCGATACTGACGGCATAGCTCATCGCGGCATGATCGTGCGCCATCTGGTGTTGCCAGGATCGGTCGATGAAGCGCGCGGAGTGCTCGATTGGATCAGCGAGATGCTCCCTTCCGATACCCATATCTCGCTCATGAGTCAATACACGCCCATGGGTGCGCCGCCGAAGCCGCTTGACAGGCGGATTTTGAAACGCGAATACGATCGCGCGCTCTCGCATGCGCTTTCCCTCGGATTTGTGAATATTTACACTCAAAAGCTTTCCTCCGCAAGCAGCAGCTACACGCCTGAGTTCAACGAATACTTTGAGTGATCCGACTTTAAGGCATTCGCTATCGACCAAGCACCTCCCCTCCAGCAAAATAAGGTTATTTTTTACAGTCACGTTTTTCTTATCCGAGCGCATACTACAGATTAGGCCGTATGCCGAGTTCTATAGAATGCACAAGGAGCGAGCATGCCTCAGTATTCCGTGTTCACCAATGAATATGATGTTGATATCGTTCAGCTTCTCAGGGGTCGTCTTTCGAAACAAAAAACGGATGAAGCCGCCAAGCTTGCCGATTCACTCGGAATCTGCCGTGAAGAACGCTGCTGCGCAGAGGTTGATATTGAAAGCGATGCGGAAATATCAGCCTTCTGCACGGCTCTTGGAGAGCTTATCAGCATCGATCTCAGATATTTTGAAATGGCCGAGATGATAGACCGCCTTAAGATCGATGAGGAGAAAAAAAGAACTATTTTAAAAAATGCCGTAGAGTATTCAAAATACTGCATCAGCTCGGCTTCTCTCAGCGATTCCCTCAAGGAGTATTTTGCGGAAAACAGAAGCATAAATCTTGAAGGATACATACGCTTCAGGCTTCGCGACAGGCTTGAGATATGGCGAGCTGCGGTCGATTCTGCGATAGACGACGAGCTCGATCAGAGCGGATATTCCGAGCTTCTAAGCTTTTTGGATGCTCTTTCCATACTCGACGGCGGTCACGATTCCGTTACGGTGGTATTGAACCCAGATACAAGCTGCACCATAATGAATGAGTACTCCGATGGCAGCGGATCATCGTCCAAGCGCATCAGGATAGATTGTGCGCCCGGCAACTGCGAAGGTGCGCTCGGGATGCTGCGTGCGCTGTCTCCCGATCGGATAGCGCTTGTTGATCTAAGCTTTGGCGCATGCGAAGCGCTGAAAAGAAGACTTTTGGAATTGTTTACCGTGCAATAGCATTGTGAGTGCATTCGGGCTTCACTAAACCTATCG
>Ga0256404_1005809_pt1 | contig 21269 bp, 18 predicted proteins | sample RumenRJG_01DNA_FD_185990 | JGI IMG/M metagenome (GOLD analysis project Ga0256404, IMG submission 185990) | Bovine rumen microbial communities from Lethbridge, Alberta, Canada - RJG_01 | ecosystem: Host-associated > Mammals > Digestive system > Stomach > Rumen | place: Canada: Alberta | collected...
TACCTACAGAAAGGTCAAGACGATCCTTGAGAACCTTTGTGGAAATGAGAGAACGGAGGTTAGCCCGCTGGTTCTCAGAACCAACAACAACACCCTGACGGTTTGCATAGTTGATAGAAGCCATGTAGTTGGTCTTGCCTGCACCACCATTGATACCTACGTTATGGTTGTGGCTGACACCTGTACGGAGCACTTCATCCTGCCAGTCTGTATTGCCATTGCCATCGTACATGTAGTTGATGTTGTTCTTCTTTACATAGTCGCGGATATCATCAGCAGAAGCCATGTCGAGCGTGTTGAGCACATTGTCGAATGCAACATAACCATTGTATGTAACATTTGTACGCTCCTTGGCACCCTTCTTTGTTGTAATGATAATCACACCATTGGCAGCCTTCGAACCGTAGATAGCCGTAGCTGTAGCATCGCGGAGAACGTCGATTGACTCGATATCGTCAGGAGCAACCATTGAGATGTCAACACCAGGGATACCGTCAATTACATAGTAAGGAGACATAGCGCCAGAACGGAGTGATGATGCACCACGGAGTGTGATACTTGGAGTACCGTTAGGGTCGCCAGATGAAGTAACAACCAATCCTGGAACCTTACCCTGAAGCATCTGTCCTGGGTCAGTAAATACACCACGGTTCATGTCCTCAGCCTTGATTGTTGTAATTGAAGAGGTCAGGTCCTTGCGCTGCATCGTGCCGTAACCTACGACGACGACTTCGTTCAGCAACTGGTTGTCCTCCTGCAGCGTGATGCTCTCGCCGGCATTGATGGTCTGCGGCTCAAAGCCCACATAAGAGACGTTCAGCTTGGCGCCACGCTTCACGTTGAGCGTGTAGCGGCCGTTGGCATCGGTCACTACGCCATTCTGAGTTCCAGCCTCAACGACACTCACGCCGATGAGCGGCTCACCCTGCGCGTCGCGGATGACACCCGTCACCTGGTTTTGTGCCATTGCTGCCGTACTACACACTAAGAGAGCCATCGAGAGCACTGCCTTTCTGGCTTTCCGTGAATTAAAGAATCGTACTTTTAGCATAATTGTTATTGATTAGGTTGATTAAAAAATATATTTTCGCCTTTGTTGGGGAACGCATCGGCTCCCCAGTCTACATGCAGCCCGTCGATATGCACATCGCGAGCCTGCTCAACATAGACGCCATGCACCTTCCCACTGACGAAGCCTTCGCCGCGGCAGGGGCGCTTGTCGTACTGGCCGCCGGCATAAGACGTCAGTTTGCGTATGGTCAGATTCACATTGTTGAGCGAGATGTTGTTCACCTTGTCGGGCGTGTCGCCACCGATGAAGCAGCCGTTCTCGCTCGTGGCTGTGATGTTATAGAAGCGAATGCGCGACACTTCGCCACAACGGCCTTCAATCTGTCCCTTCGGGAAGCGCCAGTTGGCATCCTTGTGGTTGCCGTTGGCACGCGGATAGGAGGTTACATAGATAGGCTCGGCCTTACCCCACCACACATCCGACCACAGGCGGCAGTCCAGCTGGATGTTCGAGAACGTCACGTCGCTAACCGTTCCCTCGTCGCGGTTCTGAATGCCCAGTCCGCGATTGGAGCGTGTGATGATGCAGTTGTCGAACAACACATTATAGATGGAATCCATGTTCTCGCTGCCAATCTTGATGGCACACGAACGCGATGCCATCACGCAGTTTGTCACCACGATATCATGGCACGAGCCATACTGCTCGCTCTCGCGACGGTTCTTCAGGCAGATGCAGTCGTCACCGGAGGTGATGTAGCAGTTGGCGATGCGCACATTCTTCGAATGGTCGAGGTCGATGCCATCGCCATTGCGTATCTTCAGGTTATTGAGCAACTGGATGCCGTCGATCACAGCACCGTCGCAGCCCACGAGATGCACCGTCCAATAGGCTCCCTCGGTGATGGTTACGTCGCGAATGACGATGTTCCGCACATTGGTCAGCGTAAGCACATGCGGACGGGGGTCGAACGACGGGTCCTTGAGAGGCTTTAGTTCGTACGAGTCGTCGAGTTCGGCACCCATGAAACGAATGCCGTTGCCGTGAATGGTGCCACGTCCGGAGATGGTGATATTCTCTGCATCCTTCGCCCAAAGCCACAACATGCCCTCGCCGCGATTCTCGCCAAAGGCGCTGAGCTGATAGATGCTCTCATCGGGATTGGCCTTCAGCACCGCCGTGGCCTCTAAGTGTAGGTCGATATTCGACTTCAGTTGCACCGGTCCGGAGAGGAAAGTGTGGTTGCGGGGGAACAGCACCGAGCCGCCACCCTGCTCCGAACAGGCATCAATGGCCTGCTGAATGGCCGCAGCATCGTCGGTCACACCGTCGCCCACGGCTCCGTAGGCCGTCACATCGTAGACCTGTTGCGAATACAGACACACGACAATCGAGAACAAACAGCATAAAGAAAAGATTCTCTTCATGGTTCTTTATTTATACCTCTTTATATTTACGCGCGTAGATTTTAAACGGCTGCAAAGGTAGCAAAAAATCTATAAATAGACAAACAAAATGTAAAAATAATTATGAAGCGGGAATTTTTATGCAATATTATTTGCGAGTTTGCATTAAATTGCGTATATTTGCACCCGCTAAAGCATATTTATACACTTATGAAAGTCAAGAACAATAGAATTGAAACACTGAAGATGCTCATCTCAAGCAAGGAGTTGGGCAGTCAGGAGGAACTCCTACAGGAACTGAAACAGGAAGGTTTCCAGCTCACGCAGGCAACCTTGAGTCGCGACTTGAAGCAACTGAAGGTGGCGAAGGCAGCATCGATGAACGGCAAATATGTCTATGTGCTGCCCAACGAGACGATGTACAAGCGCGTGCGCAGCACCCAGACGGCTCGCGAGATGCTGGAGTCGCCGGGCTACTTGTCCATTAATTTCTCTGGCAATCTCGGCGTCATCAAGACCCGTCCGGGCTATGCCAGCCTCATCGCCTACAACATCGACAATGCCGACATGCCCGACCTGTTGGGCACGGTTGCCGGCGACGACACCATTTTGCTGATCATCAAGGAGGGCAGCAACCGCAAGGATGTCATCAAGAGTCTGAGCGCCATCATTCCGACACTTAACGACTGACTGTAGTAGGAGCAACTCATAACCACCATTTGCCAACACAAAAGGAGGTTTAGTTTATTAACGGTAGAAAGATTTTTCAGGAGAACAATCACATGAATGAAATCACTGTTATGGTTGCCGATGCCTCTCACGAGAAATACATCGACACGATTCTCACAACCATCGAAGAAGCAGCCAAGGTGCGCGGCACGGGTATTGCCAAGCGTAGCCATGAATATCTGGCTACGAAGATGCGCGAGGCAAAGGCCGTCATCGCGCTCAGCGGCGACCGCTTCGCTGGTTTCAGCTACATCGAGACTTGGGGTAACAAGCAGTATGTCACCACGTCGGGACTCATCGTGCATCCCGACTTTCGCGGACTGGGCATTGCCCGTCGCATCAAAGACCTCACTTTCACGCTGGCACGCACCCGTTGGCCACACGCCAAGATTTTCTCGCTCACCAGCGGAGCAGCCGTAATGGCGATGAACACACGGCTGGGCTATCAGCCGGTCACCTTCGCCGACCTCACCGACGATGAGGCTTTCTGGCGCGGCTGCGAAGGTTGCATCAACTTCGACGTGCTCCAGCGCACCAACCGTCGCTACTGCATCTGCACCGCTATGCTCTACGATCCCGAAGAACACTTGCCCGCCAAGATTCCCGACGACGTGCTGCAACGCATCAGAAGCATCGACGGAAAGCGATAAGGCTGCAGTTCGACGGCGCTATCTCGCATGTTCCGACACGGTGGAGCATTGCCTTGAAGCGACAAGAGCAACCACTTCGTGCAACGGAAGCATTACGCTGGTTTTGCAAATTAATTGAGTTTGTGAAGTAAATTAAGTTAATTTGTGTAGTAAATTAAGTTATTTTACCGACCAAATTAAGTTAATTTACTGAGCAAATTAAGTTAATTTACCGCACAAATTAAGTTAATTTACTTTTCAATGTCAATGCTCTACTGACATCAAAGCAATGCTTTACAAACACCAGACGATGACTCTAGCCGCACTGGAGCATGCATTTAGCGACTTTAGACACGTGAAAACGGAAAAAGATAACATTAAAGATAAAGACTACAATGGATAAGAAGAAAAAAGTGGTAGTGGCCTTCAGCGGCGGACTCGACACATCCTATACGGTGATGCGTCTGGCGCAGGAGGGCTACGAAGTGTATGCCGCTTGTGCCAACACGGGTGGTTTCAGCGACGAACAGCTGAAGAAGAACGAGGAGAATGCCTACCGGCTCGGCGCCGTTCAATATGTGACGCTCGACGTGACGCAGGAATACTACGAGAAGTCGCTGCGCTACATGATCTTCGGCAACGTCATGCGCAACAACTGCTATCCCATCTCCGTATCGAGCGAGCGCATCTTCCAGGCTCTGGCCATTGCTCGTTATGCCAACGAGATTGGTGCCGACGCCATCGCTCACGGCTCTACGGGTGCCGGCAACGACCAGATTCGCTTCGACATGACGTTCCTCGTGATGGCTCCGGGAGTGGAGATCATCACCCTGACACGCGACGAGAAGCTGTCGCGCCAGGAAGAGGTGGACTATCTGAACGAGCACGGCTTTACGGCCGACTTTGCGAAGTTGAAGTACTCCTACAACGTAGGCATCTGGGGCACGAGCATCTGCGGCGGCGAACTTCTCGACCCCTCACAGGGCTTGCCCGAAGAGGCTTACCTGAAACACGTCACCGCCGAGGAGCCCGAAGCGCTGCTGAAGATCACCTTCGACAAGGGTGAGATTGCGGCAGTCAACGGCGAAGCGTTCAGCGACAAGGTGAAAGCCATCCAGAAGATTGAAGAGATTGGCGCGAGCTACGCCATCGGCCGCGACTGCAACGTTGGTGATACCATCATCGGCATCAAGGGTCGCGTGGGCTTCGAGGCCGCTGCTCCGAAGCTGATCATCGAGGCTCACCGCCTGCTGGAGAAGTCTACGCTCTCGAAATGGCAGCAGTATTGGAAAGACCAGGTCAGCCAGTGGTACGGCATGTTCCTGCATGAAAGCCAGTATTTGGAGCCCGTCATGCCCGACATCGAGGCGATGCTCACGTCGAGTCAGCGCAATGTGAACGGCACGGCGATCCTCCGCCTGCGCCCGTACGGATTTGAAACGGTGGGCGTCGACTCTCCCTGCGACCTGCAGAAGTCGAAGCTCGGCGAATATGGCGAGATGCAACACGGCTGGACAGCCGATGAGGCAAAGGGCTTCATCAAGGTGCTTTCTACGCCGCTTCGCGTCTACTACGGTATCCATCCCGACGAAAAACGATAGTCTATAGTGAAGAGTGAAGAGTTTATAGTGAATAGTTTATGATTTGCCTCGACTGCTTGTACCTCATGTTTGAAAGAGCAATCACAGACTCACGCAAGAGAGAACAATCGTAATTCCCCCCTGAAAGAACAATTGTAAACTCTCGCAAGAAAGAGTAATCATAAACTATACACTCATCACTTTTCACTATTAACTATAAAAAAAAACTCTCTCATGCAACCTTTTAGTCGGTTGCTTCGTCTAACAGTCAGAAACAACCAACAAAAGGAGATAAGATTATGGCAACAGGAAAGAAACTTTTACGGTCGAGCGACCGTTGGATTGCCGGCGTTTGCGGCGGTATTGCAGACTACTTCGATTGGGATCCTGCAATGGTCAGGATCATCTATCTGCTGCTGAGCCTCTTCAGCGCTGGCTTCCCAGGCTTGCTGATCTACATCGTATTGTGGATCATCATGCCGAAGAGCTAAGTGCACCAAAACATTGAATGATTAAGATTGGAATCCTCGGCGGGGCTGGCTACACAGCCGGCGAACTCATCCGCCTGCTCATCAACCACCCCGAGGCCGAGTTGAAGTTCATCAACAGCGAAAGTAATGCCGGCAACCTCGTTAGCGACGTGCACGGGGGACTGCTTGGCGAGTGTAATATGACATTCACGTCGTCGATGCCTTTCGACGACGTGGATGTTGTGTTTTTCTGCTTCGGTCATGGAAAGAGCGAACAATTCCTGCAGGAACACACCATCCCGGAACATGTCAGAATTATCGACCTGGCGCAGGACTTCCGGCTGAAAGGCGACCACGACTACGTCTACGGACTGCCCGAGCTGAACCGCGAGGCTATCCGCCAGGCACGCCACGTGGCTAACCCGGGTTGTTTCGCCACATGCATCCAATTGGCTTTGCTACCTGCCGCCCGCCAGGGACTGCTCGTGAGCGACATCAGCGTGAATGCCATCACAGGCTCCACTGGTGCCGGCCAGCGCCCACAGGCCACCACTCATTTCTCGTGGCGCATGGGCAACATGAGCATCTACAAGCCTTTCCAGCACCAGCATGTGCCGGAAATCTGCCAGTCGCTCAATCAGTTGCAGCAGCAAGACTTCCCCACCCTGCCGCTCATCGGCTCGCCCGACGGCCCGAGCATCGACTTTATCCCTTATCGCGGCGACTTCGCCCGCGGCATCTTCGCCACGGTTGTCGTCCACCTGCCACAACCTTCATCGACCGATGCATCTTCTTCTGGCAACGATTACATTGCCGCCTACGAACAATTCTATGCCGACGAGCCGTTCACGCACTACAGCCAGCGTGCCATCGACATGAAGCAGGTGGTAAACACCAATAAGTGTCTGGTTCATGCCGACGTCTTCGGCAACAAGCTTCTCGTCACCTCCTGCATCGACAACCTGCTGAAGGGAGCCGTGGGACAGGCCGTTGAGAACATGAACATCATGTTCGGCCTCGACGAGACCACTGGTCTGCGACTGAAGGCGAGCGCATTCTAAACATCACTACATCACAATTTCTAAACTTCCCATTATGAACTTATACGACGTTTATCCTCTTTTCGACATTAATATCGTTGAAGGCAAGGGCTGCCACGTCTACGACGACAAAGGGCAGGAGTACCTCGATCTCTATGGCGGACATGCCGTCATCAGCATCGGCCACTCGCATCCGCACTACGTCAAGGCCGTCACCGAGCAAATCAACAAGTTGGGATTCTACAGCAATTCCATCATCAACCCCCTGCAAAAGCAGTTGGCCGAGCGGCTGGGAAAAATCTCGGGCTACGACGACTACCAGCTGTTCCTTGTGAACAGCGGTGCCGAGGCAAACGAGAACGCCCTGAAGCTGGCTTCGTTCAAGACGGGTTATGTCCGCGTGCTCACTGCCCACAAGGCCTTCCACGGCCGCACATCACTGGCTGTCGAGATGAGCAACAATCCGAAGATTGTAGCCCCTATCAACGACAACCACCATGCTAAGTTCCTGCCGCTGAACGATATTGAAGCATGGGTGCGCGAGATGGTGAAAGGCGGCATCACAGCTGTCATCCTCGAGTGCATTCAAGGCGTGGGCGGCATACAAATGGTGAAGCCGCTGTTTGCACAAGAGCTGGCCTATGCCTGCAAGCGATTCGGTGTGGTACTTATCTGCGATGAGATACAGTGTGGCTACGGCCGTTCAGGAAAGTTCTTCGCCCACCAGTGGCTGGGCATCCGTCCTGACATCATCACCGTCGCCAAGGGCATTGCCAACGGCTTCCCCATGGGTGCCGTGCTCATCTCGCCCGACTTCAAAGCCGAATACGGACAGCTGGGAACCACCTTCGGTGGCAACCACCTTGCATGCGCTGCTGCCCTCTCGGTGCTCGACGTCATGGAAGAAGAAAAGCTTGTTGAGAATGCCGACGTGGTGGGAACCTATCTCATCGAACAGCTGAAGGCGCTGCAGGCCGAACGTCCGGACCTCATCACCGATGTGCGCGGCCGTGGTCTGATGATTGGCATCGACCTAAGTGTGCCGCACAAGGACATCCGCAGTCGTCTCATCCACGAGGAACATGTGTTCACCGGCTGCGCTGGAACCAACACCCTGCGCCTGCTTCCACCGCTCTGCCTGACGAAGGCCAATGCCGATGAGTTCATGCAAAAATTCCGTCGGACGCTTGGTGCATAGGACGAATCATTCGTAATATTGGCTCCGCCGACATTCCTTTTGTACGGAAACGAAATCAAAAACTTTCGTTTTTGTTTTGCATTTTGCTCACTAATTCGTAATTTTGCAGGCGGATAACGTAACAAACCGTAAGATTTATGGACGAACTCAAACAAATAGGAGAGCGATTGCGCGGTCTGCGCGACGTTCTCGACATCAGTTCCGAGGAGGTGGCACGTCTGTGCGGAATCTCTGTGGAGCATTATGAAGAAATGGAGCGCGGCGAAGCTGAGCTCTCAGTGGCGAACCTGCAGAAGATTGCGAAGGAATACAACATCTCACTCGACGTGCTGATGTTTGGCGAAGAGCCGAAGATGAGCACCTACTTTCTCACCCGCAAGGGTCAGGGACAGCGTGTGGAGCGTCGCAAGGCCTATCAGTATGAGAGCCTGGCAAGCGGTTTCCGCGGCCGTACTGCCGACCCGTTCATCGTGACCGTTGAGCCAAAGCCGGCCGACACGCCGAAGGAGATGAACTCACATTCAGGTCAGGAGTTCAACATGGTGCTCGAAGGCTCCATGGAACTCACCATCGGCAGTAGGGTGCTTACGCTCGAGGAAGGCGACAGCATCTATTTCGATGCCACCCAGCCACACGGCATGCGTACGCTCAACGACCAACGCGTGCGCTTCCTCGCCATCATTTTCTCATAAGACTCCCTAAGCCGACACAATCAACATGGTAGAAAGATTTTTAAGGAAAACAACGTTCACGTCGGTGGACGACTATCAGAAGAACCTGGAATTCATCGTTCCAGAGAACTTTAATTTTGCTTACGACGTAGTAGATGCATGGGCAGAAGAAGAGCCCGACAAGCTGGCATTGCTTTGGACAAACGACGAGGGCGAGGAAATTCGCCTGACTTTCGCCGACCTAAAGCAGCGCAGCGACCAGGCAGCAGCCTACCTGCAGCAGCTGGGCATCGGTCATGGCGATATGGTGATGCTCATCCTGAAGCGCCGTTTGGAGTGGTGGATCTCCATGCTCGCCCTGCACAAGCTGGGTGCCGTGGCCATTCCCGCCACTCACATGCTGACGAAGAAGGACATCATTTATCGCAACACCCGCGCTTCGGTGAAAGGCATCATCTGTGCCGACGATGCCTATGTGATGAGCCAGATTGAAGCTGCCCTGCCCGAGAGCCCGACCGTTGAAGTGGTCATCGCAGTGGCTCACCTGCCGGAGTGGTGCGACGATGAGACGCCGAAGCTGCCCAAGGGCTTCCACGACTGGTATAAGGAGATTATCAACGCACCAGCTTTTGTCCGCCCCAGCCATGTCAACTCGAACGATGACACAATGCTGATGTACTTCACCAGCGGCACGAGCGGCGAGCCGAAAATGGTCGCCCACGACTTCCTTTATGCGCTCGGCCACCTCACAACGGGTGTGTTTTGGCACAACCTGAAAGAGGATAGCATTCATCTGACTGTTGCCGACACGGGTTGGGGAAAGGCCGTTTGGGGTAAGTTCTACGGACAATGGATAGCCGGCGCTTGCGTCTTCGTCTTCGACCACGAGAAATTCAATGCCGATGCCCTGCTCCGACAGATTGAGAAATACCGCATCACCTCGTTCTGTGCGCCGCCCACCATCTACCGTTTCATGATTCGCGAAGACCTCTCAAAGTACGACCTCTCATCGCTGAAGTATTGCACGACGGCCGGCGAAGCATTGAATCCTGCGGTGTTCGACAAGTTCTTCGAACAGACAGGCATCAAGCTCATGGAAGGCTTTGGCCAGACCGAGACCACGATGACCCTTGGCACCATGCCTTGGATGAAGCCGAAACCCGGCTCGATGGGCATGCCCAACGCACAGTACGACATTGCCCTGATGAAACCCGACGGCAGCTTCTGCGAGGAAGGTGAAAAGGGTGAAATCGTCATCAGAACCGACAAGCAGAAGCCATTGGGACTCTTCAAGGGCTACTACCGCGACGAAGAGCAGCTGCGCAAGACGTGGCACGACGGCTATTACCACACTGGCGACGTGGCCTGGCGCGACGAGGACGGCTACTACTGGTTCGAGGGTCGCATCGACGACGTCATCAAGTCGAGCGGTTACCGCATCGGTCCGTTCGAGGTGGAGAGTGCGCTGATGACGCATCCCGCCGTCGTGGAGTGTGCCATCACAGGTGTTCCCGACGAGATTCGCGGCATGGTGGTGAAAGCCACCGTCGTGCTCGGCAAGGAATGGAAGGACAAGGCCGGCGACGACCTCGTGAAGGAACTGCAGCAGCACGTGAAGCGTGTGACGGCTCCTTATAAGTATCCGCGCATCATCGAGTTCGTCGATGAACTGCCGAAGACCATCAGCGGAAAGATTCGTAGAGTAGAAATCAGACAAAAAGACAACCAGAAATGAAGATAGCCATCATCGGAGCAGGAAACATCGGCAGTGCCCTGGCATTCGGACTTGCCCAGAGCTCCCTCGTAAAAGCCGAAGACATCTGCATCAGCAACACCCATCCCGAGAAACTTGAACGCATCAAGGCCAATGCCCCGGGCATTCGTACCACCACCGATAACCGCGTCTGCACGAAAGATGCCGACGTAGTGTTCATTGCCGTGAAGCCATGGAAGCTGTCGCCACTGGTCGACCAGCTGAAGCAACTGCTCGACTATCGCAAGCAGATTGTCTGCTCGATGGTGGGCGGTGTAGGTCTCTCCGACCTGAAGGCACTGTTCGAGCAGAATGGCGAAGTGCCGGTGCTCTACTATCTCATCCCCAACACCGCCATCGCCACACGCGAGAGCATGACGTTCCTCTCGTCGGCAGGTGCCACGCCCGAGCAGGACGAGCAGCTGCTGCAGCTCTTCAAGGAGCTGGGAGATGCCATGCTCGTTGAAGAGCGCCTGATGAATGCAGGCCTCGTCCTTGCCTCCTGCGGTATTGCCTATGCCCTGCGCTACATCCGTGCCAACACCCAAGGTGGCGTGCTCCTCGGTTTCTCGCCTGCCGATGCCCAGCGCATCGTCGCACAGACGATGAAGGGTGCCGCCAGCCTGTTGTGCATCGACGGTTCCCACCCCGAGTCGGAAATCGACCGTGTCACAACGCCTGCCGGTCTGACCATCCGTGGTCTGAACGCCATGGAGCGCAATGGCTTCACCACTTCCATCATCGAAGGTCTCATGGCCTCCATTCCGCAACAAAAATAGGTATCGATAATGAGCAGAATCGTTGTCAAGGTAGGTTCCAATGTCCTCACGCGTCCCGATGGAAAGCTGGATGTCACGCGTGTCTCGGCACTCGTCGACCAAGTGGCTTGGCTGCACCGGCAAGGCCATGAGGTGATTCTTGTGTCGAGTGGTGCCGTGGCTTGCGGCCGGCGCGAACTCAAGGTCGACCATTCACTCGATTCCGTTGAGCAGCGGCAGCTGTTCTCCGCTCTCGGACAGGTGAAGCTCATCGGCCTCTACTACGACCTCTTCCGCGAATACCATCTTCATATAGGACAAGTACTCACGATGAAGGAGAACTTCCTGCCTGGCGAACAGTTCGAGAACCAGCGTGCTTGCATGAGTGTTATGTTGGAAAACGGCGTGATTCCTATCGTCAACGAAAACGACACCGTTTGTGTCACTGAGCTGATGTTCACCGATAACGACGAACTCAGCGGACTCATTGCCGAAATGATGCATGCCGACATGCTCATCTTGCTCTCCAACATCGACGGCATCTACACCGGCAGTCCTGACGACGAACATTCACAACTCATCCGCAGGGTGGCACCCGGCCAAGACCTGTCGGCCTGCATCCAGGTCGAGAAGAGTTCGTTCGGGCGAGGGGGCATGCACTCGAAATACACCACGGCTGTCCGCCTGCAAGAGGCTGGGGTACATGTCATCATCGCCAACGGTGAGCGAGAGGGCATTCTGGTCGATCTCATGACGAAACCCAACGACACCCCACATACCGCATTTGAAACCCATCCATCGTAGCTTTTGAAACCCAATCCATCGTAACGACAAGCATTGAAAGACTTATCAACAACGAAGAGCGCCAGCAAACTCATTGCAAAGCTCACCGACGCACAGCGCAGCGCCATCCTTTGCGACCTGGCCGATGCCACTGAAGCGCAGACATCCAGCCTCTTGGCCGCCAACGCCCTTGACCTCAACAGAATGGACAAGGGCGACCCGCGCTATGACCGTCTGCAGCTGACGGAAGCACGCTTGCGCGACATTGCCCACGACTTGCGCAGTGTTGCCTCGCTGCCTTCCCCACTCGGTCGCACACTGAAGCACTCCATTTTACCCAACGGACTTGAGCTCAGCCGCGTGAGTGTGCCCTTTGGCGTCATCGGCATCATCTTCGAGGCACGCCCGAACGTCTGCTTCGACTGCTTCGCACTCTGCTTGAAGGCGGGCAGCGCCTGCATTCTGAAGGGCGGAAGCGACGCCAAGGAGAGCTGCACAGCTATCGTCGGCCTCATCCATGACATTCTGCAACGCCATGGGTTGTCAGCCGAATGTGCCGTTTTGTTGACGAATCATGCCGATACCGACGAACTGCTGCAGGCTCGCGGCTTCGTCGACCTGATTATCCCTCGTGGCAGCAGCCGACTAATTAATTATGTACGCGAGCATGCCCAAGTGCCAGTGATTGAAACTGGAGCGGGCGTGGTGCATTGCTACATGGACCGCACAGCCGACCTTGAGAAAGCTACAGCCATCGTCGTGAATGCAAAGACGCGACGCGTCAGCGTTTGCAATGCCCTCGACTGTCTCATCATCCATCGCGACCGACTGGGCGACCTGCCTGCACTTGGCAAGAAGCTGGCAGCGAAAGGTGTTCGCATCGAGGCCGACGAGCGGGCTTATCAAACTCTTCAGGCGGTCATTGAGCCTTCCCTTCTTGTGAAGGCCGACGACGAGTCGTTCGGCACCGAGTTCCTTGCGCTGCGAATGGCCATTAAGGTGGTCGACTCACTCAACGAAGCACTCGCACACATCGAGCATTTTGGTTCGGGCCACAGCGAGAGCATTGTCACCGAAGACGCAGAATCTGCTCAGCGCTTCTTGAATGAAGTCGATGCCGCATGCGTTTATTGGAACGCTCCCACCAGCTTCACCGATGGTGCTCAGTTCGGACTGGGAGCCGAGATTGGCATTTCCACGCAGAAGCTGCATGCCCGCGGTCCGATGGCACTCGAGGAAATCACCACTTATAAATGGGTGATCAAGGGCAACGGACAGACCCGGAAATAATGGTTCAACAAGAAACTTGACGCTCGGCTTTGCCGCTTTCGTAGCAAAGCGGAGAAAGAACTTGAAACATAAAACAAAATTTGATAAGATGAGAATTTTCCAACATGTACAAGACATCGGCGACCTTAGCGTTGCCCTTCAGGAAGCGCAGGAAGTGAAGCGCGACCGTTTCCAGTGGCAGCATCTCGGCCGTAACAAAACGGCGTTGCTCATATTCTTCAATAATTCGCTCCGCACACGCCTCTCCACACAGAAGGCAGCCATGAACCTCGGCATGAACGTCATCGTGCTCGATGTGAACCAAGGTGCCTGGAAACTGGAGACCGAACGTGGCGTGATCATGGACGGCGACAAGAGTGAACACCTGCTGGAGGCCATTCCCGTGATGGCATGCTATTGCGACATCATCGCCATCCGCTCGTTTGCAGGACTCACCGACCGCGACTACGACTATGCCGAAACCGTCATGCAGCAGTTTGTGAAGTACAGCGGAAAGCCCGTTGTGGCGATGGAGACGGCCACCGTGCATCCGCTGCAGGCCTTCGCCGACCTCATCACGATTGAGGAACACAAGACCGTTGCCCGTCCGAAGGTGGTGCTCACGTGGGCTCCCCACTGCCGTGCACTGCCGCAGGCCGTTCCCAACTCGTTTGCCGAGTGGATGCGTGCTGCCGATGTAGACCTCGTTGTCACCCACCCCGAAGGCTACGAACTCGACCCGCGCTTCGTGGGCGATGCCCGTGTGGAATACGACCAGAAGAAAGCTTTCGAGGGTGCCGACTTCATCTATGCGAAGAACTGGAGCTGCCCGGGTGTCACCAACCCTGCCGACTACGGCAAAATCATCTCGCGCGACATGAGCTGGACCGTCGATGCCGAGCACATGTCGTGGACCAACAACGGTAAGTTCCTGCACTGTCTGCCTGTGCGCCGTGGTCTGATTGTCACCGACGATGTCATCGAAGGCCCCAACTCCCTCGTCATTCCCGAGGCTGCCAACCGCGAAATCTCTGCACAAGTCGTGCTGAAGCGCGTCCTCGAAAGTAATGAGTAGTGAATAGTGAAAAGCGAGTAGTGAATAGTTTATGATTACCCTTTCTCATGCCATCTGCAACCGGAAAAGCAAATCATAAACTATTCACTCTCCACTCTCCACTCTAAACTCTAAACTCTAAACTCTAAACTCATAAAGATGTTAAGTTTCGAATGCGATTATAACAACGGTGCACATCCGAAAGTGTTGCAGCACCTCATCGATACCAACTCGCTGACGAGCCTCACCTACGGCTTCGACGAATGGAGTGAAAGTGCACGGCGCAAGATTCGCGAGGCGTGCGGCTGTCCCGATGCCGATGTTTACTTCCTCTCGGGCGGCACACAGGCCAACGCCACCGTCATCGACTCGCTGCTCACCACCTGCGAAGCCGTCATCAGCGCCGACACAGGCCACATCAACGTACATGAGGCTGGTGCCGTCGAGGCCAGTGGCCATCGTGTCATCGGCCTGCCTTCCACCAATGGCAAGCTCTTGCCCGACACGCTGCAGGAGTTTCTGCAGGTCTATGAAAGCGACGAAAGCCGCGACCATGTGGCACAGCCCGGCATGGTCTACATCACCTACCCCACCGAGATGGGAACGCTCTACACCGCCGAGGAGATCAGCCAGATACAAACCCTCTGCCGCCGCTACGACCTGCAGTTATTCGTCGACGGTGCCCGCCTTGGCTATGGACTGATGTCACCGGCAAGCGATATCTCGCTCTCGTGGCTCGCCCGCCATTGCGATGCGTTCTACATCGGCGGCACAAAGGTCGGTGCCCTCTGCGGCGAAGCCGTTGTCTTCCCGCGCGGCAATGCACCGAAGCACTTCTTCTCGAATGTGAAGCGCCACGGAGCCTTGCTGGCCAAGGGGCGTGTGGTAGGCGTGCAGTTCGATGCGCTGTTCACTGAGAGCCTGTATTTCACCATCTCCCGTCATGCCATCGTCATGGCAGAGAAGCTGAAGCGCGTGCTCAGCGAAGCCGGCATTCCGTTCTATATGGACTCGCCCACCAACCAGCAGTTCGTCCTCCTGCCTGCAGCCCGTGCACACGAGCTGAAGCAGCGCGTCGATTTCACTCTTTGGGGACCCGCACCCCACGATGCCTCCCTCATGATCTGCCGCTTCGTCACGTCGTGGGCCACCACCGAGCAAGACATCGAGCAACTACGCCGCATCCTCAAATAACCCATGCAATGTAGGGACGCGGCGTGCCGCGTTGTTGGAGGGGAAAAGCAAATCAAATTGTTTGCCCAGAGTTTGCTCCAGTAACGCGGCACGCCGCGTCCCTACATTTCATTATCCCCAAACATTATTCGGGCAGACGCTTCCTGTGAAGTGTCTGCCCGAATGTTATTTAATGGATGCTCCGTGGCTTCCAAAACCGCCGGAACTTCCCCTGATTTACTTCAGCACCCCCAGCTCCTTGCCGACCTTAATAAATGCGGCGATGCACTTGTCGAGCTGTTCGCGGTTGTGACCGGCTGAGATCTGCACGCGGATGCGGGCCTGTCCCTTCGGAACCACAGGATAATAGAAGCCAGTGACGTAGATGCCCTCTTCCTGTAGCTTGGCGGCATACACCTGCGACAACTTGGCATCGTAGAGCATCACGGCGCAGATAGCACTCTGTGTGGGCTTGATGTCGAAGCCGGCAGCCATCATCTTGTCGCGGAAGTACTCCACGTTCTCAACAAGGCGGTCGTGCAGTTCGTCGCTCTCGCCCAGGATTTTGAACACCTCGAGGCTTGCACCGATGATGCAGGGAGCCAGCGAGTTCGAGAACAGATAGGGACGTGAGCGCTGACGCAGCATATCGATAATCTCTTTGCGGCCAGTAGTAAAGCCACCGAGGGCACCGCCGAAGGCCTTTCCTAAGGTACCCGTGTAGATATCCACGCGGCCATAGGTGTTGAAGAACTCGCTCACGCCGTGACCGGTCTTGCCGACCACACCTGCCGAGTGGCTCTCGTCGACCATCACCAGGGCATCGTACTTCTCAGCGAGGTCGCAGATCTTATCCATCGGGGCGACGTTGCCGTCCATCGAGAACACGCCGTCGGTGACGATGATGCGGAACCTTTGCTCCTGAGCCTCCTGCAGACAACGCTCGAGGTCTGCCATATCGGCATTGGCATAGCGGTAGCGCTTTGCCTTGCAGAGGCGCACGCCGTCGATGATAGATGCATGGTTCAGGGCATCGCTGATGATAGCATCCTCATCGGTGAGCAGCGGCTCGAACACACCGCCGTTGGCATCGAAGCAGGCAGCATAGAGAATGGTATCTTCCGTCTTGAAATACTCCGAGATGGCTTTCTCCAACTGCTTGTGGATGTCCTGCGTACCACAGATGAAACGCACCGACGACATACCGAAGCCGCGCTCGTCCATCATCTTCTTCGAAGCCTCGATGATGCGCTTGTTGTCGCTCAGGCCCAGATAGTTGTTGGCACAAAAGTTCAGCACTTCCTTTCCCGCAACCTCAATGGCTGCACGCTGCGGGCTCTCGATGAGGCGCTCTTCCTTGTAGAGTCCTGCCTCGCGAATCTCGGCCAGTGTCTGGCTGAGATGCTCTTTTATTTTTCCGTACATGACTTAAAGTTTTATAGTTTTGCAGTTTATATTTTTGTTTACAGTTTACGGTTTTATAGTGAATAGTGATGAGTGAATAGTGAATAGGTTATGATTACCCTTGCTTTTGGTTTTTACTGCTGAAATCATCAATGCTGAAAGCAAATCATAAACTATTCACTCTTCACTATGCGTTATTCCCTTCAGCGTTTGCACTGCAAAATAACAAAATATATTTCAATAAACAGCCCTCTGAGACGTTAAAGAAGTTAAAGTGAATGAAAAAACTTTCATCTTTCATCTTTCGTCTTTCATCTTTTTAGTAATTTTGCGCCGGAAAAGGAAATACCAACGTTTCTTGCTGCCGAGAGCAGAGGCCGAACGTGTTTGGACGATGCCGAGGCAAGGAAAAGGTCGGATATGAAAATACCAACGTCTAACACTTTAAAATATATGAAGAATATCTTAGTGATTGGGTCGACAGGTCAGATTGGTAGTGAGCTGACCCGTGAACTGCGTAAACGCTACGGTGCAGAGCACGTCGTAGCAGGTTACATCCCTGGTGCAGAGCCTACAGGCGAACTCCGCGACGGAGGTCCCTCGGCCATTGCAGACGTCACCAATGGCCAACAGATTGCCGAAGTGGTGCGCCAGTACGACATCGACAGCATCTACAACCTCGCCGCCCTGCTCTCGGTGGTGGCCGAGCGCAAGCCATTGCTGGCATGGAGAATCGGTATCGACGGACTGCTAAACATTCTGGAGGTGGCTCGCGAGCACAACTGCGCCGTGTTTACGCCCAGCTCCATTGGCTCCTTCGGTCCGGAAACACCGCGCATGATGACCCCGCAGGACACCGTTCAGCGTCCGCGCACCATCTACGGTGTGTCGAAGGTGACCACCGAACTGCTCTCAGAGTACTACTTCCATAAATACGGCGTCGACACACGCTCGGTGCGCTTCCCCGGCATCATCTCCTATATGACACCTCCGGGCGGCGGCACCACCGACTATGCCGTCGACATCTTCTACTCTGCCGTGCGCGGCGAGAAGTTCGTGTGCCCCATCAAGGAAGGAACGCTCATGGACATGATGTACATGCCCGACGCCCTGCATGCCGCCATCTCGCTGATGGAGGCCGACCCCACACGCCTCATCCACCACAACGGCTTCAACGTGGCATCGATGAGCTTTGCTCCCGAGACCATCTTCGCCGAAATCAAGAAGTTCAAGCCGGAGTTCGAGATGGAGTACGACGTAGACCCACTGAAGCAAGCCATCGCCGACTCGTGGCCCGACCGCCTCGACGACAGCGCCGCCCGCAGCGAGTGGGACTGGCAACCGCAGTACGACATCACTGCTATGACCCGCGACATGCTTGAGCAACTCTCCAAGCGACTGCTGTAGGAAGTAATGTAAATAGCAGCCTTCCACACGGAAGATATAAAAGAGGGTGTGTCAAAATAGAGGAAGGAGTCAATTTGTAGTCCCCTCCTTCCTTTGGTGGGGCTAGGGGTGGTAGAGAAGAATAAGGTTCGACCTTTCCTAATTGTTTTATTTATAATAGGTTATATCCGTATTTGTCTCTACCACCCCTGACCCCTCCTCCCAGGAGGAGGGGACCACTGGCAGCGTCTTTTCATCCATTATTTCATTTTGATACACCCTCTTTTTGCTGAGGACTCCTATCTTGTTTCCTGGCTTTTACCACTCGATAAAGAACCGAATGCCTTCAGGAGAGTTTTCGAACTGCAGGTGCAGCACATGTTCCTTCTTGGCCCAATGCGACTGATAATGAGGCGCGCTGGTGGTGATCGCCCGTGGCTTCTTGGGAAGGAGTATCGCCATCACGTTATCAGTGTTTTTAGGACTCTTCGCCACAAACGAGTAAGACCTACTGGTCCTCACTTCGTCAGATTGTCGCGAGGCGGCAGCCATCACTTGCGGCCGTCGACGGTCAGCAACCTTGTCGATGTCGAAAAGGAATGCCTGCTCACCCGGCTTCACCGTTTTCTGTTTGATGAGTGGCAGGGCGGGATCGAAGAGGTCGATATAGTTTCCACGGAGTGTCAATGGAGCATCGGTGATGCCTTCATCAACAACTGCCGCCAGCACATAGCAGCCCCGTTGCAACACGAAAGAATTCTTACGTTCGAGCTGTCCGTAGGCTTCTTCAACGGCATGGAGCAACTCGCTGTCGGCATGTGCCGTCATCACGAACTCCTTAGGGTCTTGCCGGAACACGCGAACGGTTCCTTTTCCGTAATGATAGATGCCATCAGCAGGGCTTTCACCCATCTGCATCAGCGAGAAGAGATGGGCAGAAGGCACCCGGAAATGATTGCCTGCCTGATTCCACCACTCCCTCACGTGCTGAAAGGCATCGTCGTCGCGGCCGCAATAGATGAGATGTCCGCCTTCATGCACCCACTGTGCAATGTCCTCATGAGCCTTGGGGTCGAGAGGTTTCATGTTAGAATAGGTCATCAGCAACACACGAACGTCCTTCCAAGTGTCACGATAGCCGGCATTCTCCAGATGCGTAATGCTGACTGGCACACCCCGTTTGAGCAACGGCATGGCAAGACCGAAGAAATTAGACAACTGCGGGTCGTCGTATCCCTCAACAGGCTCCTGCGACCGTTGGAACATCAGCGAGTTGGCCATAAGCACACTGACGCCATGTGAACCGCTCACCTTGTTCGCCGACAACGGCATCTCACCAAGAGCATTCACCATCACCTGCATCTGAGTGGAGTAGAAACGGGGTATGTGGGCACGCTCATCACTGCCGGCGCTAACGGGATAGAGACGTTCGTAGATGCGGTCGGGCCAAGGCATAATCTCGTAGTCGGCAATCTGCGGATAGAGCAACTGAGCCGTGAACGTGGCCTGATAATTGCGCCGATAGTCATCCCAGTCCCTGACGCCGTCCTCAATGGGGTCGGTCAGGAAAAACATCTTCCTGCCCGTGGGACGGGTCATCGACTCCATACATCCATACTCCAGGAATGCCGTTTCAAACACTCGCTCGCGTTGCAGTCCATTATAATAATTAGGTACGCGCGAAGTTCCCGTCCATACTTGTGCGATATAGCCGTCGCACGATGCCATCGAAGCCAGCGATGCCTCAGGAGAGACAATCTGCCACTGTGCATAGTTGAGCAACGAATGTGTCGGCACGTAGCAGCGCACGTTCATGCCTTTCTCCCTGCCGTAAGCCTTCGCGAAGGTGAAAGCCTCATCGAGGGCACGGTAATACAGATGGTATTTCAGCTTGTTCGATAGATAGGTGTTCTCTGCCGACTCGTGTTGCGGTTGCCAAGGAAAGCCGTAGAACTCCTGCCACTCGCGCTTGAACGACTCACTATAGCCGCCGCGTGCCCAAAACTCGGGTTCCTCCAGGAAGATGGCATCGATGCCTTCGTCGATGACTGGCTTGATGTGCCTCTCCTTGAAATATGCAAGATAGTTTCGGGTCGGCACAATGTAAGGCACCATCCGACCATGCCACAGCGTGTCGCCATGCATTTCCCGCTGCCCTTCGTCAAGGTGCTGCCGGCCGTCCCATTGCCCGGTGAAATAATCCTGATACCCTCCCCACGCTATTCCGGTCATGAAATGAGTCGTATAGCCATGCTCGCGCCACGACCTCACACGCTCACTGAAGGGATACTGGCCGTTGCCGCTGACACCATATACCATAACGGCATCGGCCCGCACATCAGTGGTGGGCTTCCACTGAGCAGAGGTCTGAAACGTCGTCTTCTCCCGCTGGGCTGCCATAGGGAGCGACAACAGCAGCAGGAGCAACACAACCCATCGACGATTCCTACTCCACTTCGCTTCAAGCTCGCCTCCTTCCGCTGCCAGATTGATTGTTAGTAACGGTATACTCATAAATGCAAACAACACAGGTACTATGATTTGCTCATGTTCTTGCCGATGAATATTTATTGTATAAAACGGAAGAAATCGTTTTTATTGTGCATTCGCCGTCAGTTGTTACCCCCCCATCGTAATCCGTCAGCCACTGCAGGGACCACTGGCGAACGGATAGTGGAGTGGGGCACAAGTCGTTCGTTGTCACGTTATTTGCGCTGAATGTGACTATTTGATGATGGTTTTCTTTCCTCCCTTTATCACCACGCCGCGATAGTGCTGTGGAGCCATTACACCTCCGATGGTATAGGCTGATTTCCTGCCCGAGGCGTCGGCGGCAATCGTACTGATGGCAGTTGGGACGTAAGACTTGATTTCCTTGAAGTCCTTCCACCACGTTGCTGCCTGATAGGCTTCTACAGACCCCTCGGGCACATAGAGCACGGCCTGCGGAGGAA
>Ga0256404_1005814_pt1 | contig 21261 bp, 23 predicted proteins | sample RumenRJG_01DNA_FD_185990 | JGI IMG/M metagenome (GOLD analysis project Ga0256404, IMG submission 185990) | Bovine rumen microbial communities from Lethbridge, Alberta, Canada - RJG_01 | ecosystem: Host-associated > Mammals > Digestive system > Stomach > Rumen | place: Canada: Alberta | collected...
GCTATGGATAGCGCTAATATAGAGGATTAACTTCTATTTGCAAAATGTTAATAGGCTGTCAATCAGTATATTGCAAGAAGCAATTATTTGCAGTAGCCCGTAAAATGGCAAGTGGGAAACTTTAGTATTTATAGATGTCGAGTATCTCGTCGGAATAGCGCAACCGCTCCAGGGCTGACTGTAGCAATGTGTTCACTTTGCGCTCCCCGTCAAAGAGTGCCATGAGTTCGTCCATGGAATGCCGACGGCGACCGATGCCGAAGTAGAGGCGCAGCAGTTCGCGCTCCTCTTCAGGCAATACCCTGTCAAGCATATCGCCGACCTGCTTGTTGAGCTCGTTGCGATGAGCCAATGCGTCGGCTTGGTTCCAAGGGCGTTCGTCGATCTCATCGCGTCTCTCAACAAAGAAGTCATCCCACAAATCGTCGGCTTGCGTGTACTCATTCTCCTCGTCATAGAGGTAATTGTCAATGGTCTCGTTCCAGCTCATTGCTCCTTTTCCTTTAGTAAGTGGCAAATGGCATCCTCCCTAATGACTTGTGGCTCTGCCTTGCCTTTCAGCACCAGCACCTTCTTGCCATTGCGGTAGATGTGGAGCTGACGGGAGCGCACCACGGCTGTCAGCTCTGGGTCGTCGTTAATCTGCTGCCATAGATGATGATAGATGCCATCATTATCCATCAGCTTATGCCGCAAGTGCGAGCACATATTGGTCGTGTCAATGTCTGCTGTGATCATTTTATGTTCCATATATCCTGCGGATTGAACGCCAGGCATTCATTCTGTTAAACCTGTTCCTCCCAGAAGCTCTGCGGCAGGTAGATGTTCTCCACGCTGACGGCCTCCTTAAACAGTGGGGCGATTTCGTCTGGCGTGAATCCGGCAATGCCACAGCCTATCGGGGTGACGAGGAACGTCTGCTCAGGATGGGCCTTGGCATAGTCGATGAATTTATCGACGTAGGGCCGGATCGTCTCCACGCCGCCCTGCATGGTTGGGATGGCATAGCTCTGACCCTGTGGGCCGTCTCCATTGCCCATGACTGCGCCGAAGTAAAGACGTGCCGTGCGTGCGGCTCCGCCCCCGTGCATGCCGGCGAGGTTGCTGCCAAAGACAAAGATCTCGTTGGGCTGGAGCGATGTGATGTACTCGGGTGTAATGCGGTTGGAATAATCTTTCTTCATAGTTGGTAGTATTTGAGAAGCAAACGACAGTGCGTTTTCAAGAATGAACGTCTTGGCATCGGTCTGTATATCGAACAGAGCATGTGGCATAGCAGTCTCGCATGTCGGTGCAACATAATAGCGTTTGAAGTAGGGGATGACGACATCCTCCATCAGCCGGTGATATTTCTGTGTCACGGCTGAAGGGGTGATGCCCAACTGCGCAGCCACCTCCTTGCCCTTGAAACCCTCAATCAGCATCATCTGTAGGATGATGGATGAGCGGTGGTCGCGGCCCAGCACGTCAGAGCAAATCTCATAGACTGTGTTGCGGAAGTCCTCGGCGAAGTTGTTGTCGGGCACGTCGAAGCGCAGACTGGCCTTCTCCATTCTCTCCTCGAAGCTCTGTAAGCGGTGCTCCTTGTTGTAGTCCTTCAATCGGTCGAGCAGCACGAAGCGGAAGCCGTTGACCATCCACGTCTTCAGCGACAGCCCGGGCTTGCGGTCCTCCAGCTGCCGGAAGTCGTATTTGTCGAGCGAGAGGTAATATTCATGGGCGATGCTGTAGAAGTCCAGTCCGTCCTTCCACTCCAGCTCATAGCGCTGCTGATAGATATGGTAGGCGATGCGGCAAACGCCATAGAAGTAGTCACGGGTGATCTGAGGGTCGCGGTTTCGCAATCCTTCGATAATCGCTTCGTCGGACAATCCGACAGCGGGGCTTGTGTGCTGCTCTTTTTTCATTTCCATGCAAATTTAATAAAAATATTGGTCGGCACTTAATTTTTGCGTGCCTTTATTCTTTTAAAAGATAAAAGGCGCCTGAAAATGAAGTTCAACCCATTAAAAAAGAGAAAAAATCATGAAACGAGTATTCAATCTGATCATAGTTGACGAGAGTGGCAGCATGAGTGTCATCGAGAGGCAGGCCCTCATGGGGCTCAACGAAACGTTGGAAACAGTGAGGAAGATGCAACAGTTGCACCCGGACATGGAGCAGCGTGTGACGCTCATCACCTTCGACAGCTCGCACAAGCGTTACGTCTTCGACAACGTGCCCACAAAGGCCACCCATAAGCTCACGCGAAGGGAATACCGCCCAGGCGGTGCCACACCGCTCTACGATGCCATCGGCCTGGGTATCAGCAAGCTCAACGCGCAGACCACGGCCGACGACAACGTCCTGGTCACCATCATCACCGACGGCGAGGAGAACTGCTCTGAGGAGTACAACCTGCAGATGGTCAAGACGCTTATCGAGAAGCTGAAGAAACAGAACTGGACGTTCACGCTCATCGGCACCGACAACCTCGACGTGGAGGGCATGGCCGGAGAGATGGCCATCGACAACCACCTGGAATTCAAGGAAGATGAAGCCGGGACAAAGGAGATGTTCGCCTTTGAGCGACATTCTCGCGCCCGATACAACGCTTGTATGGCGTGCGGAGAAGCCATGCCCAAGGGCAGTTACTTCGATGAGGAAGAGAAAAAGAGTAAAAAGCGGTAACTGCTACTGATGGTTCCGTAGCTCAATGGATAGAGCGGCTGCCTCCGGAGCAGAAGGTTGCAAGTTCGAGTCTTGTCGGAATCACAGACAGAAAACAAAGTTTTTGGTTGATAATGTTTGGCAATGAGAAAAAAGTTATAACTTTGCGAAAACAAGACTATAAAGCCAAGAAAGAGCAAGCAGCATGTCTAAGCGCGAATATATCATTGCCAACCGTAAGTGGTTGGAAGACAAGGCCAAGGAGGAGGGCGTAGAAGCTCTCCCAAAAGGCATCTATTATAAAGTTTTGAAGTCGGGAGACCCGAATGGTGCGCAGCCGCAGAAGCGGAGCATTGTGACCGTTCATTATACCGGCTGGACCATCGACGGCAAAAAGTTCGATACAAGCATTGGCGGCACACCTATTGCCATGCGCCTCAGCGACCTGATTGACGGTTGGATCATCGCTCTTCAACAGATGCACGTCGGTGACCAGTGGGAACTCTATATTCCTGCCGAGATGGGCTATGGCAAATATTCTCAGCCCGGCATCCCTGGCGGCTCCACGCTCATCTTCGACATTGAGTTGATTGGAGTAGCGTAGCAGACAGACCATTAGAATCAATCTCAATATATCAATTCAATGAAGCACTTTATCATTTACGAAAGTCGAGTTAACCTATCAATCTCAGCAGCTGCCTATCTGTGGCCTCAGGTAATATCTTTTTCAAGTGATCAAATATCTTTTGAAAAGACGCTTCAGGGGAGCAATCACATTTGCAAACATTGGCACCATAGAGCTCTTCGGGCGTGTTGAGCAATGACCAACCCCAGCCGTATTCGTGGTTGTGCTTGTCATGAGGATAGACGAAATCCTCTGTCACAATGTATGTTGCCATTTCCAACCGTGTCAGATAACTGTCAAATTTACTTCGCATGCCTTTTCCATTGAAGCCGCATGCGTTGCGAAGCTCTCTCGTAATAAGGCTGCCAGTAGAATGAAGCATACTGAGAATTGCCTCTTCTATCGAACCGTCGGCAGGATAGGGATATTTACTTCTTCTGTAATTGCAGAAATCCGGCCACCATTCTTTGCTGATGAATCCTGCTTTCTTGTTGAAGAACTTTCCATACATGCATGGCATTCCCGTCACAATCTCTCCCTTCCATTTCCATAGTGGCCATTCCCATCCACCTTCGGGTAGAGCAACATACCCACAATCCTCATCGACAATTTCTTCGGCCGAGAAACCGACGATGCCACTGTCGAGCAACGGCAGGAAACCGATCTGCTGAATCAGTTCTATCAGACCCGATGCTGAATAAATCTCAGGAAACTCCATCTTCATTGTCTTCTTATATTACATATATTATTAGAAACGCTACACGCCTCTACAATTATACTATATGCATTACGTGATGCCACAAAATTACGAAAAAAGTAATAAACCACAAGAAGACCAGCATAGAAATATCTACCACCCATAGAACTTTCCGCCTTCATCGCACATCTTCTCCCAGTCGGACTTACCGGTGTAGGTCCGACGGCGGCGTTTCTTCTGCTTTTTCTTGACTCCCCACCAGATGAGCAGGATGAGGACGAGGATAAGTATGACTCCCATAATGTGTTATTTGTTTGTTAGTTGCCTGGTGATGTATCTGTCAGTCTCGGTGGCATCAGAGAGTTCAAGTCTAATGGGCCAACAGGTTTGCGATGGTGGTGCTGAGGGAATAAACTGATTGAAACATAACATTTTTTGCCTTGGTAAAAATCAATACGATTTCTACCAAGGCAAAATTAACGAATAAGGCGGTGATATTTAACAGTTTATTCTTGAAGCCTTTAATGGCGAATTCAAATAGCAAGTGCAAATTTATGAAAGCTTTTCGTAAATTTGCACTTGCTATTTGAATTCGCCTTGACCGATTGAAGGCTATCTCAATCAACGTGCGATATCAACCCGACTTCGTACAGTGGTTCTTAGCTGATGACGATGACATTCGTTCATCCAACCGGCTTGAAGACACATTGACTGAGTTTAAGGTTCAAGGTCTTGAGATAGACTGGGCATGTGTTGCATGGGATTCTGACTTACGCTTGAACAAAGAGCATACAGCCTGGGAATATTGGGAACTTCGGTCTGGAACAAAATGGCAAAAGATAAATAAACCGATTCGTCAACAGTATCAGCTTAATGCATATAGAGTTTTGCTGACACGTGCACGTCAGGGCATGATAATTGTCGTACCGGAAGGCGATCGTAGCATTCCGCCTGATGATACCCGGAAACCAGAATGGTACGACGGAGTGTACAACTATCTCAAAGAGATTGGATTGTCGGAAATATAAACATCGAAATAAAAGAATAGAATGACAGATATCTATAAAATGCAAAAACCCGGGGTCATCACCAGCATCGAATATCTGGGAGAGGGCCTTACCGGGACTGCATTGCAAAGTTAATAATAAATATGGAATACGACAAGGATTTCTTCGAAAAAATATTTTCTACGGCGAGGACAAGAAAGTACTTTGCCCTCTATCCTCATGATGAAAGTAAGGCCATTATCCATTATGAGTGCAATATCAAGCTATCGGAATCGTTCTATCCGAGCATGTCGATACTTGAAGTAGCACTAAGGAATGCACTGGCAAGAAAGTTAGAGACATACGCGGGAAGAGTGGATTGGTATAGTATCTTCGCGACGACACCGGGACTTGCCGACCTTAACAAGTACATCACGCAAGCACGGAAAATGATTGTAACAAGAGGCGAGGTAGAGAATCCGGGTAAAATAACAGCAGAACTCACTTTGGGCTTTTGGACATCGTTGCTTAATCGCAATTATGAGCGTATCTTATGGAAAGATCTTCGACGAGCTTTCCCGTTTATGCCTAAAAAACTTAGACAAAGGAAGGTGATAGCTGCCTATCTGAATCGTTTTCGTCATCTTCGTAACCGTATCGACCAAACGAGCCTATTTGTTGGAATGTCAAGCGTGCAGAGGAGCTACATGAGGACTTACTGCAAGTAATGGCTTGGATAAACAAGGGCATCCCTTCATGGGAATCAAAGCTTGATAACTTTGACAACGTTTGTTCCGAAATAAAAAAAGAACTATTATAGACTCCTTCATGGGCTGCTGCTATCTGTTATACAATCTTAAATGTAGAGAAACATTTTTGAGAACTACGTTTACCTGTTGCTGTTTCTATATCCAAAGCAACAAAAGAAAAATTATCCATAATAATACAAGTTAAAGAGTTTTTATAAATTCACTAAGCTCGATAGATTGACAGCTACTATTGCCACCTTTGAACGATTTTATTTTAGTAAAATTGACATCATTGTTTTTGAAGGCATTAACGTCTATCATATCTTTCTTAATATCAACCTCTGTGTCAATCCAGTTTTCGTCAATACGACAGATTGAGGCTTCAATCTGTCCTTTTGCCATAAATATATGGGCGAAAGGTTGATCTTTTTTAGGGAGATAGCCAATGATGTTTCCTTCAAGGTAGAAAGCCAAAGCTTTTGGGTCGTATTCATTTGTTGGCTCTGGTTTTAGGATGACAGTTACTCCTTCTTTTATAGAAGACTTAAGTTCCTCATAATTGTCACGGTATTGAATACCTACGATGTTGAGATTCATTTTGCCATCCATGATAGTCTTTCTGCGATAGTCAAATTCTACAGGGTCAACAAGGTAGCTCATTTCGTAATGAACTAAAGCATCCGTTGCTCCATCGTCTGAAGTCTCTTTGGCATTTTCGGCAGGGATAATAAAGAGTTCTGCTTGTATATCAGTAACATCGTCACAATTGAATTTTAAAAATCCTGCTGCCCCCAATCTGTGACCAAGATAATCAGCTATTTCTTTGCTTTTGAAAGAGTATACCTCTTCAAAATTATTCTCATCAAGTAGATGAATTGTAGCCCCTTCTGCACGAGCAACATAACAAGATGCTGTTCCTGTTAATTGCTTGCCTAAATGTTCGTGAACGAAGTGTAAAGTATCTAAGGCTCCAAATAAATGGACATTAAATTCTTTCTTGGGTAATATTGCTTCATCTTCTAGCTTGTTGTCCTCGCAACTATCTTTTGCCTTATTAAGGTATTCTTGATTATAGAATGATGTCCACACGCCAAGTTCAATGTCACCCGTATCTATATCACGAGACATCATTATGCTACAACCATCCACATCCCAGCTAAAGCTGTCATAGTAGCTATCAAATTTTCCACGAAACATTGCTGCAGCAGCTGTATTTGTATAATTGCCGTTATGAACTAAATCTCGTTCTATCAAATAGTAAATGTCAAAGGCATCGTCCCATGTATATGGACACTTGAAGAAGAAATTTGTAGCGGAGTTTCCAATCACTTTTGCTTTTACTGAAGAAAAGTAAACGTTGTGGATAAGGTTGTTTGTGAAATTTCTGATTATATTCTTTTCGTTATACTCGCATTCTCCTTCTATCCATAGTTCATTAGGCGATGACTTTAAGTTTACGCCAAAGAAGTTTTCCCAACTTGTCTTGTTATTGTTATGAGCAGATTGAGACATAGAATTAGTGACTTGCTGCTTATGATCTTCCTTATCGTTGCTGTTGATGTCGTAGGAAGATTGAGCTGTTGAGTCTCCAAATAATTTCTTAAAAATTTTCATACTTCCATTTTTTGAGGGTTGTTGTATCTGTTTGTTAAATACAAAGACGTGAGACTCTACACTTGCCCGCCACTCTTTCTTGGCCGTAGGAAGCCATTGGTTGATGACGAACAGATAGAATCTCACGCTGAAAGTTATATATAACCCCGAAAAGTGTGCCGTTGAGGTTAGTCCTCCTTGGCACACTACGAGGGTTGATTATACAACCTACCCGTGACATCTTCTCTGCAATGCCATTGACAACCAATTTGAATTTCCTACGTTCAGAAAGTTCAATGAGCAAAGCGTTGATGACGCCTTATGTATGTTTGCAAACGCATTTATTGCGAATGCGCTGCAAAGTTACTAAAAATCAATAAGAATAAAGACATTATTGGTTATCGTTTTCAAAAAACTGAAATTTTAGTCTAATTATGACACTGTAATGACCGAAAACATCAGACAATATGTCAAATCCATAGTGCATGATACAAGAAACCGTGTCAACGATGGCATGAAATGTGTCGGTAAGGGTTTGTGGCATAAAGATTGTATAATTCATTATCGGAAGACGGCAGAAACAGCGTTTCTTGCATTACTCCATACGGAATGGTGCAAGAAACGCTGTTTTTGCGTCCAAACCCAAAGGAGCGAGTAAGGAAACAACGTGCACGGCTGATTCCATGAGAATTATTATCGGAAACAACGTAGAGATGGCATAAACAATCTATTTAACGCAACAGAAAACGGAGTTTCCATAGTATTCATCTTAAAACTTTTATCAAACTATGAGCGAAATAGGAACTCTTAGCTTGGAGCGTCTAAACAACGGCACACATTTTCTGTTCATTTCAAACGTGTTGGCACGTGCTGAGGCCGATGCGAATGTAATGAGTAAGCTCAGCGCACAGATTGTCTCGCTAAAGGCAGCCAAGGAACAAGAGAACGAGGACTTGAAAATCTCGCAAAAAAGTATGCTGACCGATGATATCGCTACAGCAGATGCAGAGCGTGACGGACTTTACAGCGGTTATAAAAAGGCTGTTAATGGCTTCAAGAATCTGCCTGTGGAGAACATGGCAAAAGCAGCAAAGGTACTGACGCAATATATCAAGGACTATGCCATCGACACAAAAATCCAACTTGACAAGGAAACGGGATTATTGATGAATTTTATCGATGACTTGGAAAAGAAGTATTCGGCCAACCATATTACTGTCCCATTTTTGTCCCATTACTAACGGCAACGCCCGTAAGTCCTTTGAGTATAAGACTTTAGAGGCATTTTAGTTGCGGAGGCAGGACTCGAACGTGCGACCTCCAGGTTATGAGCCTGGCGAGCTACCAACTGCTCCACTCCGCGATGTTATCTAACTGAGAATATGTATGTTTCTCAATTGCGACTGCAAAGGTACGAGGATTATTTGAAACTACAAAATGTTTCCGATAAAAACTATCGATAATTACCACTTATTAACAATTTACGGTATGATGGCGGAATCAGCGATGCTCCACACCTTATTATAATATAGAAGGCATGAAAGAGGAAAGTCCATCTCATGGCATTTATATTCATAACGGTCATAAAGTGATTATGAAATAATGAGCTTCAAAAATGTTAGGACAATGAAAAGATCTTATATATCCCCAAAGGCTGTTGTCGTCAAGATCAGCCTTTATGATAGTTGTCTTGATGATGATGTGTCCTTTGGTACGAACAGCGCCCCTGAATACAGTGGTGCTGCTGGTGCCAAGTCGGCAAGATTATCAGATGGCACGGACGATTATAGTTCAAAGACCTCGGAAAGCTGGTATGAATAGGAATGCATCTATTATCCCCATGTGAATCTCAAAGCCCCTGATACATGCTGCGTCAGGGGCTTTGAGGTCTCTCATACTATTACTATCTTTACTTCTGTTGGAGATGACGGTCGCTCCTTACTCCTGATCGGTATGATCAGTGATCTGCCTTTCCTTGACCCTTTCCAACTTCCTCTGCCTGACTACAAGGGGAACTTGCTCAACAAAGACATTACTGGTACTGAGTCCAAGTGCTTTGGGCGCACTTTGCTTCAGGTGGTGTACAATGTTGTAAATGGTCATGATAAAACGAGCTTTTGGCGTGAATACATTAAACTCTGCATAGACACGTTTGATGAATACAAAGATAAAGTTACCGGTCACGTGATGCTTGCGCAAGGACGCATAGCCACTTTGCAGACTAAAATGCCCTGCTGCCACTTGGTCTTCAATTACTTGCCGCAAGTAGAGATTGACAAAAGGTTGAACTCGGAAACCCAAGTGCAGGTTCAGTCGATATAGCGTCCCTGGGATTAGCTCATAAAAATCATAGCTCCGCTCGTTCGGTGCATCCTCATAGTCGGTGTGAACCAACCAGTAATGGTCAGCGCGCATAGGATGCTTGTGGATGATAGAATACAATACTTTCTGCTCCACGTCATATTTACCTGAGAGCTTGCTCATGTATACGACATTCGTAGCAAACTTGCCGATCGATTCATCTGCCTTGATGTCAGAAATAATGTCAAAGTAGTTTCTAATATCACGCCGTTCTACATACGAGTTCCTAATCTTGTCCGCATTGTACCATACATACATTACCATGCAAATGATGCCGGCAAGGAGCATCGTCACCCAACCACCATGTAGGAACTTCGCCAGGTTGGCAATGAAAAAGATTCCCTCTAAAAGTACGAAGAAGCCGATCACCGGGACCAATATCCATAGGTTCAGTCTGTTATAGTGGAGATAACATCCTAACAGCAATGTGGTCATCAGCATCGTCACCGTGATAGCAAGTCCGTAAGCCGCCTCCATATTGCTTGAAGTTTGGAAGAACAGAATGACAATGATACATAGTATATAAAGACTGACATTGATGAAAGGGATATACAATTGTCCTTTAACATCTGTGGGATATTTGATTCTCTGCCGTGGCCAGAAATGCAAGTTCATGGCCTCGCTGAAGATTGTAAACGATCCACTGATCAGAGCCTGGCTCGCCACGATGGCAGCTATCGTGGCCATTGTTATACCTATGGGGAGGAATGCTTGGGGCATGATGGCATAGAAGGGATTGATACCTGGATACAAGTCTCCGGCATGCTTGATGACCCATGCTCCTTGTCCTAAATAGTTGCAGATGAGCATAGTCTTGACGAAGATCCAGCTGACCCGGATATTTTGCTTGCCACAATGTCCTAAGTCGGAATAGAGAGCCTCAGCACCTGTCGTGCATAGGAAGACAGCTCCTAAGATCAAGAACCATTCCGGGCTCGTGGCCAAGAGATGGATGGCATACCAAGGATTAAAAGCCTTGAGAATTGGTAGATAGTTGCCAATATGCGCCAGTCCTAAAATGCCGATCATCGTGAACCACACGAACATCAAGGGACCAAAGAGTTTGCCGATCGCATGGGTACCAAATTGTTGGATAAAGAACAGTACAGTCAGGATGGCGATGGCAATTGGGATAACAGGAGTGGATGGCTCATAAGCGCGCAGTCCCTCAATGGCAGACAGTACCGTGATAGATGGCGTGATGATGCCATCTGCAACCAGTGTGCTGGCTCCGATGATGGCAAGTAGGTAAAGCCACATCCTGCCCCGTCTCCTTACCAAGGCATAGAGCGCTAAAATGCCACCTTCCCCTCTATTATCAGCACGAAGGGCGAGCACGACATATTTCAATGTTGTCTGGAAGGTGAGTGTCCAGATGATACAAGAAACAGCACCGAGGATATAGTCGGCTGTCACCAAGGGCGTGGCACCGGTAATTGCCTTCATGACGTAGAGCGGTGACGTACCGATATCACCGTACACAATACCTAATGTTACCAACAGTCCCATCGCGCTTAGGCGATGGGAGAGACTTCCCGAAGGAGTAGTTTTCGAGGCCATTCTTTAATATTCTAAATACAATGCGACTGCAATATTACGAAAAAGCAATGGATAATCTTCTTTCCTTTCTTCATATTTAGGTTATTTTTACGATTGGAGACATGATCGAGACCTTAAAGAGCTACACACATTAATTATTAAAGAGCAATACACATTATTAAATAGAATACAGAGCAGTCTTGCTATTTGTATTATAGATTATTGCCGCAACTCTGTCGAAAGAACGGCCATGGAAAAACAAAATGATAAGAAAATGAGGCAAAGAATAATAAATCGCTCTTATGATTTTGTCATCTCAGAAAAATCAGTTATTTTTGCACATAGATTACAAATGTGCAACACGTGTGCACTAAATAGCAGAAACAACATGTCAATCTCAAAGACAAGGCAGAAATTAGTGGATGTGGCGAGACAGCTCTTCGCCAAGAACGGACTTGCCGGCACGACGATGAATGACATTGCCGTGGCCTCGGGCAAAGGCCGCCGCACGCTTTATACCTATTTCAACCGTAAGGAGGATGTTTACTACGCTGTCATCGAGTCGGAGCTAGAACGGCTGAGCGACAAGCTCGACGAAGTGGCCGCGAAAAAGATCCGGCCGCAAGACAAGATCGTGGAGCTCATCTACACCCACCTGAGCATGATCAAGGAAACGGTGGTGCGCAACGGCAACCTGCGCGCCGAGTTCTTCCGCAACATCTGGACGGTGGAGAAGGTGCGCAAGAATTTCGACGAGGACGAGATTGAACTTTTCCGAAAAGTATATGCCGACGGAAAGGCCGACGGAGAGTTCGACATTGACAACGTGGACCTTGTTGCCGACATCACTCATTATTGTATCAAGGGATTGGAAGTGCCTTTTATCTACGGACGGCTCGGCCATGGGCTCACCGAAGAGACAAGCAAGCCGCTCGTGGAGAAAGTCGTCTACGGTGCGCTGGGCAACAAGCATAACAGTTTGATGAAATAGAGCATGGATAACACAGAGAACGACATTCAATACAACGACTATAATTCCAACAAGGAGGAACAAATACTCATCAGTGTCACAGGTCAGGACCGCCCCGGACTGACGGCCCAAATCACGAACATCCTTGCCAACTACGATGCCACGGTGCTCGACATTGGCCAGGCAGACATCCACGCCACGCTCTCCTTGGGCATTCTCATCCGCATCGACGACCGCTCGTCAGGTCAGGTGATGAAAGAGTTGCTCTTCAAGGCCAACGAGCTCGGTGTGAACATCGGTTTCTCGCCTGTCACCGACGAGGAGTACGAGGATTGGGTCAACCGACAGGGCAAGAACCGCTATATCCTTACCGTCATCGGCCGTTCACTCTCCGCGCGCGACATCGCCGGTGCTGCCAAGATCGTGGCAGCGCAAGGGCTGAACATCGACTCCATCATCCGTCTCACGGGGCGTCCGAGCATCATGCACCCCGAGCGCAACGTGCGGGCTTGCATAGAGTTCTCGCTCCGTGGCACTCCCGAAGACCGGCAGCGCATGCAAGCTGAGCTGATGCAGCTCTCCCAGGGCATGGGCATCGACTTCTCGTTTCAGCGCGATGACATGTACCGCCGCATGCGCCGTCTCATCTGTTTTGATATGGACTCCACACTCATCCAAACCGAATGTATCGACGAGCTGGCCGAGCGTGCCGGTGTCGGTGACAAGGTCAGAGCGATCACCGAGCGCGCCATGCGTGGCGAAATTGACTTCAAGGAGAGCTTCACCGAACGCGTGGCACTGCTCAAGGGCCTTGACGTGAGTGTGATGCAGGACATTGCCGAGCATCTGCCGATCACCGAAGGCGTGCCCCGACTGATGACGGTGCTCAAGCGCTGTGGCTACAAGATTGCGATACTCAGCGGCGGATTCACCTATTTCGGTGAATATCTCCAGCGCAAATTCGGTATCGACTATGTCTATGCCAACGAGTTGGAGATAGGCGAAGACGGCAAGCTCACCGGTCATTATGTTGGGGATATTGTCGACGGCAAGCGCAAGGCCGAACTGCTGAAGCTCATCGCGCAGGTGGAGAAAGTCAACCTCGCACAGACAATCGCTGTGGGCGACGGTGCCAACGACCTGCCAATGATCACAGAAGCCGGATTGGGCATTGCCTTCCACGCCAAGCCGCGTGTGCAGGCCGGAGCCCGTCAGAGCATCAACAGCCTGGGCCTCGACGGTGTGCTCTATTTCCTTGGCTTCAAAGACAGCTACATCGAGGAGCCAAAGCCGATGGAGACAAAGGGCTAACAACAATATGACAATCACAAAACAAGAAATGTAATCTATAAAATATTGTAAGACATGACAAAAGCTATTATCACGGTAGTAGGCAAGGATGCTGTCGGCATCATAGCCAAAGTGTGCACCTATCTCGCCGACAACCAGGTGAACATCTTGGATATCACGCAGACCATCGTAGACGGATTCTTCAACATGATGATGATCGTCGACGTGACAGACACACAGAAGACCTTCGAACAGGTGAGCAACGAACTTTCCGAGATCGGCAAGAGCATCGGCGTGCAGACAAAGATACAATTGGAAGAAATCTTCAACCAGATGCACCGCATCTAATCATGGAGGAATAAGACGATGATAGACCTATCAGAAGTCCTCGAAACCAACAAAATGGTCGAAGAGGAAAATCTCGACGTACGCACCATCACCCTGGGCATCAGCCTGCTGGACTGTGCTGACGACAGCGTGGACGCATGCTGCGAGAAGATATACAACAAGATTACCACATTGGCCCGCGACCTGGTGCGCACAGGTGAGGAGATCTCGCGCGAGATCGGCATCCCCATTGTGCATAAGCGCATCAGCGTGACGCCTATCTCACTCATCGGTGCTTCGTGCTGCCACACCACGGGCGACTTCGTGAAGATCGCCCAAACCCTGGACCGCGCAGCCGCTGCTGTGGGTGTCAACTTCCTCGGTGGTTTCTCTGCGCTTGTCAGCAAGGGCATGACACCCGCCGACGAGCTCCTCATCCGCTCCATTCCACAGGCTCTGGCCACGACCAACCTTGTCTGCTCAAGCGTTAACGTGGGCAGCACCAAGAACGGACTGAACATGGACGCCGTGGAACTCATGGGCGAGATCGTGCGCCAGGCTGCCGAAGCCAGTGCAGACCGCCAGTGCATCGGTCCGGCCAAGCTCGTGGTCTTCTGCAATGCTCCTGACGACAACCCGTTCATGGCCGGTGCTTTCCATGGAGTCAGCGAGGGCAACGCCGTTGTCAATGTCGGCGTCTCCGGTCCCGGCGTAGTAAAATATGCGTTGGAACAGATGGATCGCCGCGCCCGTGAGAATGGCGGTCGTGAGGCAAACTTCGAGACACTGTGCCAAACCATCAAGAAGACAGCCTTCAAGATCACGCGTGTAGGACAATATGTAGCGCAGGAGGCCAGCCGCCGCTTAGGTGCCGAGTTTGGCATCATCGACCTCAGTCTGGCACCGACACCGGCCGTCGGAGACTCTGTTGCCGACATCTTGAAATGCATCGGTGTGGAGCAGCCGGGTGCGCCAGGCACCACCGCTGCCTTAGCCTTGCTCAACGACCAGGTGAAGAAGGGCGGTATCATGGCCAGCTCTTATGTCGGCGGACTCTCCGGAGCCTTCATCCCCGTCAGCGAGGATCAGGGCATGATCGACGCGGTCAATGCCGGAGCACTGAACATCGAGAAACTCGAAGCCATGACCTGCGTCTGCTCGGTAGGACTCGACATGATCGCCATCCCCGGTGACACTCCTGCCACGACGATTTCCGGCATCATTGCCGACGAAGCCGCCATCGGTATGGTGAATCAAAAGACCACTGCCGTACGTGTCATCCCGGTCATCGGCAAGCGTGTCGGCGACAGCATCACGTGGGGCGGACTGCTTGGCCATGCTCCTATCATGCCGGTCAACACCTTCTCTTCCGAGCGACTTGTCAACCGTGGCGGCCGCATTCCCGCCCCCGTCCACTCGTTTAAGAACTAAAAGGGGCCCCTACCCTATCTCCAAGAACAATTATCCCGGGCAACAAGTCGTTGCCCGGGATAACTTTTGTCTGTCCATTTGATTCTTCTTTTGCACTGGCAGTCTTGCTAATTTCTAATTTATTACGCCATCTTCTTGTCATCCTCAATCACCTGATGCAGCATACTGACATCGTTGAAGAGGAAAGAGGTATGGTCGCCAAAGACGTTCCATGGCGTATTTTCAAAGACCGGCGACATAATGTCATCGGAGGGTATATCGCCCTGCTGACAAACATACTCAATGATAGACTCCAGTACGTCCATTTGTTCCGAATTGAGCTCCTGGATATTGAGCAAGTCCTCAAACTTCCGTACGGCCGTCTATGGGCAACCTGTCTAGGAATAAGAAGAAAGAAGTGTAAACTAAGTTAGGAATAACAAACAAAACTGTCAACCAAAATCAGTACACAACATTCGGAGGTTTTCAGTTGTTTTGGGTGCGGTATCTTCTCAATACAATTTTCAAAGTTTCTATATTCCCACTTACTCTTGTTCATGCCTGATTCTTGTTATATCTGTTCTACGTTGCTTTTCCTGTGTCTGCCTATTGCGTTGTTTGTCTACGTGTTGTCTTAGCCGAACAGGTCGTCCAAGACGACCTGGCTCTGCACAATGCCGCTATATTTCCCTTGTTTGATGCCGTATGTCGTCACCATGGTGAGGTGTACCGTCTGCTTCGGCGACAGTGTAGCTTTCAAGGCTTCGATTCGTTCCTTGAGCTTGATATTCTCCTCCTTGTTAATCTCATAGGGCATTCCGGTAAATTTCATCTCACAAAGGTTGACGACATTGTCGTTTCTGAAGATGAGCATGTCCACCTGCACCCCCGTATGCTCATCATTCCCTTTCAGGCACCATGCCGACAGCGATGTCTTCACGCCGCCTATTTCCAGTGCCCGCTTGATCTGCGTGACGTGCTGCCAGCATAGCTGTTCAAAGGCGACACCATGCCAGGACTTTAGGATGTCTGAGGCCTGGTTGTCTGACATGAAGGTGCTGTCTTTGCCGTGTTGCTCGACATATTTCAGCCAGAACAAGCAGAAGTTGTCAATCAGTTTGTATCTCTCCTGCCGGCCCGTCACACCATAAGGGGTATATTTCTGTATGAAGTCGCTCTCGGCTAACGACGCTAATGTGTTGGTGAGTCCGCCTCCCAATGGCAGCCCAGTAGCCTTGGCTATCTCTTCTCGCGAAAAACCACTGTTGCGCGTGGCGAGCAGGCGGATGACCTTTTTGCAGTCGTCAGCATTGCTGAAGATAGCGCTAAACAGTCTGTTGAATTCATCTCTCAGCCTTGGACCTCTGCCAAACAGGATTTTGTCTACGTTCCTTTCAAAGCTGAGACCTTTGCGGAAATAGCTCAGGTAATAGGGAATGCCACCAAAGACCATATATGTCTGTGCGATGTCGTAGCGTGAAAGTTCTATCTGCTCATGGCGGAAGTATTCCTCACATTCTGTCAGGGTAAACGGCGAGAGCTTTATCTCGTCGGTGAGCCGTCCATACAGTCCTCCTTTGCTGTGAGTGAGGTTGCCCAAAATCCACGAGGTGGCACTGCTGCAAACGATCAGCATGATGTTGTCACGGCCACTGCACCACCCATTCCAGAAGTTCTCAAAGGCAGGTAGAAATCCCGAGCGTGGGGTGTCAAGCCAAGGCAGCTCATCAAGAAAGATGACTTGCCGGCTACCGTTGTCGAGTTGCGTAAGCAGCTGTTCTAACAAGAAGAAAGCTTCCATCCATGTCTTGGGCATGCGCACGCCTTCCAATCCCTGATTAAGAAGAGAAAAGTAGAAACTCTCTAACTGCGTTTTCATTCTGTTTCGCTCTCCTTCCTGATCTACTGGAGATACACCGGTGTGCTGGAAAGTGATGCGGTCCTTAAAAGCCTGCTTGATGAGGAATGTTTTGCCTACACGCCGTCTGCCATATACGGCGACAAACTCCGGCTTGTCGCTTCGGTAGAGTCTATCCAACTCTTTTAGCTCCGCTTTTCGGCCTATAATCGTGCTCATAATCGTCTTTATTTTGCCCAAAGTTAGCAAAAATGTTTGAATCGGCAAAATATATTAGAGTTTATCTTGCCGAAAGTGTCTAAAAAAGATATAAACGGCAAGATATATCTCAAAGGAAGCTTGCTGCGCAATCCTTGCAAACATCCCTTTTCAGCAGGGTATTGCTGGTGACACCGGCAATACCCTGCGGGATTAGGGTGCCATGGAGGGCCACCCCAACAAAACCACCCGAATACTCTACGGGGCTAAAGCTGTACATGATTTTAGTTAGTAACGTTTAAAAATTAACTTGGTATTTTTTTATCTCGCCATGAAACCTTGTAGTTCCATTTAGGGAGATCTTTATCGAAGTTGAAACGGGCTAAGAGCTTTTGGGCCTTCAGCCCGTTTCATTCCATCCTTTGATGTTTTTTTATCCATTGATGTTTTTTCAACCGTACAGTTCAAAAAAAAACTGTCTTGCTACTCAGAACATTCGCGGCGTGGCTCTTTCGCGCTACGAATGTGCAGAGATGCAAGACAGGTTTTCTGTTTTCATTCAAGTCTGAATCCTATCTGAAGTCAGAGAAAGCATTGTCATCAAAGAACCAATCATTCTTTTTGGCATAATCATCCTCTGTTACTTTTCCTGTGTTATCAGTATTTAAATCTGTATTACCACTCATCGCATTGTGATGAACATCAGAAGCTCCATGCACGCTGTCAGCATTACGGAGACTGCCAGAGAGTAGTTTTGACTCTTCTTCATAATTTATTAAGAAGATTGTCGGAATAATATAATCTTTTTTCATCTTCGTAATAATTATTTCTTTACATATTTCTTACCATTAACTATATAAATGCCTTTAGGCAGTCCGTTAAGATTAAGAGCTTTACTACGAACCAACCGTCCATCTATGGAATAGACATCAGCAGAATGAGTAAGAATACCACTCTCAAAGAGCAGATTTTCTATGCCTGTAGTATTGTCTTCATCATTTTCAAAACCGTTTACACTCATATTTTGTAGCGAAATCGCCTTTGCGCCAGCAGTTACCCTATTAAAATAGATGTAAGATCGGTAAGGTCTTATCTTCATTCCATTTTTAGGAATACGTGAGAGAACACCATTTTTCGTCACTACGTAAGATCCTTCAGTAAGCGTAGTATTAGTGAATGTACCCTTAAAGACGAGTGCATCGCTCTGCATTGAGTCTGTAGAAGGATATGTAATTCCATCAGTTCCTACACTAAAAAGCGGACTGTCAACCTCACCGAATGTGGCGCGGGTTGTTATTCCTGTGATAGGATCATGGTTTGTCTTACCTTTATCATCCTTCGTGGTAGGGAAAATAAGATAAGGATAACCGGCGATGATGTCCTGATTGGCATGCTCGATAAACATCACTTTCTTGTTGGAAGTGTCGATGTAGTTCATCAGCACCACCATGGTTCCGTCGCCGAAGACATCCTCTATCTGTCTCCTATTGATGGAATAAGGCAGACAGATGGCATTCCAACGATTCTTATAGAATGTGCGATTAAGCGTGACATCCACATTCTTTTCTTTATGCGGAGAATAGTCTTTTGAATCGTCGAGCGTGACACCATTTTCGTCTTTTGAAACGTCCTCAAATTCACCTGTTGCCCTCCATTCATCATGCTTAGCGTCAGGTTTCACCAGTTCATATTTAGCATGTCTGCCTTCCTCGAATGTAAAGCCTGCCAGTCCGAGCTTTGGGCGCACTGGATATTTTCCGTGGAACCATGGTGAGCGAAAACATAAATCTTGATACTGTCATTACCGCTTTGGCATTCACAAAAGGAAAAGGGAAAAGAAAATTATGGACAGGCTTATGCTCCTCAAGGAGCAATGGGTCTAAAGCTATGGGGTAGTCTTGCGAGCAAGCTCGCCGCCTACCCCATAGCTTTAGACCCACACCTTCGGTGTCAAGCCTGCCCATGACGAAAATCGCTATCGCGTAAAACTGCCCCTTGGGCATAAAATCCTGCGGCCGAAAAGAAGTCCATAGCGTCTTGAAAGTCTGCAATGCTGCTTGTGTTCTGTTGAGCGGCACAATATTTTATGCGCCTTAGCGCAATATATTTTATGCGCTTAGGCGCAATTTTATGCCTTGGCAATTTTCGTCATAGGCAGGCTTTTACTCCGTTAGGGGTGGTGTGGAAGTGATGGGGCAGACTGCGAGCTTGCTCGCAAAGGCTGCCCCATCACTTCCACACCATAGCTCCATCGGGAGCTTAAGCCTGCCTATGACTATTTTCCTTGAGCTTTTGATCTCTCTAACCAATTATAGATGCGTAACAGAGAAGATTACAAATATCGGCCCACGGGAAATATCCTGTGCGCCTTTTATAGACTATCTGAACATCTGTGAGGGACATGAATAGTATGGTCTTCAAAAGTGCAAGTTGTTTTAGAGTTAACGCTCCGCTACGCGGAATAAAGAATATCACCGAATATCAAGAAAATATATTCTAAATTTTCGGTTGTATTCTTGATACCATCGAAGATGGTGCGTTATAAGAAAAAACTAAGCTTCCAAGCAACAAGGCAATAATTGAGAATACGGTAGGTGATTATCAAGAATTTGAGAATCATAGAAATTCCTGTAGATCATCACGAATTGATCAGTGCCAATGACATTTCTTGGGTGTTACTTTGACGAAAGCATGTGTTTAACCTATCAGTATTACTTTTGAAACCTATTGACAAAAGCACTTCATCACGGGAGAACATTCTAGAGAAAAACTAATGAGAGAAAATGGGAAAAGACGCGATGGAAGTGACAAAAAATCGAGGGTTCGTTATCAAAAAGCCTTTCTGATGCAATGATCACGCTTTACTGACATGGTCACTAAAGCGTGATGACGAGGTCAGAAACGGAAGATGACAGTATCAGAAAGGCTTTCTGAGGGGTAGCTCTCAGCGATTTTTCATTTCAAAGTTCCGTGTTTAGACGTACAGAAACACGATTATATTTATAACATACTAACTATTAGGTACTTACGAAAAATCACCAAAAAAATCGCGAAATTACGGGCAAGTGGGTGGTTGGTGAAGAAAATCGCCAAAATAAGGTCGCTTTTTTGTCAGTTTAATGAACAAAAGAATAGGATACTAACACAACTGAACCTTCATATAGCATTCCACTGGGAGGAATATTGGCACTGATACCTATCAGTTACAGATATAGCTTAAAGAAGTAACGTGAATAGAAAAATTCACTTATGGCATTAAGAAAGCAGGGAAAGCACTATGCAATCAAAGAAGCTTTTAATCGTTTGTTTTGGTATTTGTGGGAAATTTTGTAATTTTGTGAATGATAACCATTGACAAACGAAATTTGAGATATGCCTACACTTCTGTGGATTGGGAAAGAGAAGGTGGTGAGCCATCACCACGACGTGGCTTTCCGTACATTGGAACATCAATACGGGTTCAGGGCAGAGCAGCCCGATGACACCTCTGAAACATTCAGCGGGAACAAGATTATCCATGGGGACAATCTTGAGGTGCTGAAGGCTCTGCTACCTGAGTATGAGGGGAGGGTAGATTGTGTCTATATCGATCCTCCCTACAACACAGGCAACGAGAAGTGGGTATATAACGACAATGTCAACGACCCGCAGATACGTCGTTGGCTCAATCAAGTAGTGGGAGCCGAGGGCGAAGACCTCTCGCGTCACGACAAGTGGCTGTGTATGATGTATCCGCGGTTGACGCTGCTACGCCAGCTGCTTTCCAACAACGGGGCCATCTTCATCAGCATCGGTGACGACGAATGTGCCCACCTGCGGCTTATCATGGACGAGATATTCGGCCGGCAATGCTTCGTGGGCGACATCATTTGGCAGAAAGCATATTCGCCCCGTAACGATGCCAAGGGCATCCCCACCGAGGCCGAGCACCTGTTGGCTTTTAGCAAGAGACCGGGATGGCAACCCAACAAATTGGAGCGCACGGAAGAGATGGACAGCAAGTACAAGA
>Ga0256404_1005815_pt1 | contig 21261 bp, 21 predicted proteins | sample RumenRJG_01DNA_FD_185990 | JGI IMG/M metagenome (GOLD analysis project Ga0256404, IMG submission 185990) | Bovine rumen microbial communities from Lethbridge, Alberta, Canada - RJG_01 | ecosystem: Host-associated > Mammals > Digestive system > Stomach > Rumen | place: Canada: Alberta | collected...
TCAGCGGAAAAAAAGAGTTCATCAAGTCATCCTACCTCTTTGATATGATAGTTGCCCTGCTGCTTTTGGCAGTAAGCGCAATACTGATAATCGTATCACTCATCGTTCTGAGATTTACCATCTCCTTCACCATTTCGTCAGAGTTCAGAGAGATAGGCGTTATGAAAGCCATCGGTCTTGGCAATATGAAGATACGCAGCCAGTACCTTGTAAAGTACCTTGCCATCTCGGTCGTTGCCGCAGTGATAGGCACAGCTCTCAGCTTCCCATTCGGCGACCTTCTCACAGACCTCTCCTCGTCCTCGGTAATGGTCGAGTCAAGCAGCAACATCTTCATCAACATCATCTGTGCGGCAGCAGTAGTCGCAGTGATAATGCTGTTCGCACTCATCTGCACAAGAAAAGCAAACAAGCTCTCCCCTGTTGACGCTATCAGGAACGGTCAGACCGGCGAAAGGTTCAGGCGAAAGGGCTTCCTGCGCCTTTCAAAGTCACGCCTTGGCGCAACTACCTTTATGGCATCAAACGATGTAATGAGCGCACCAAAGAGATTTCTTATCATCATCGTTGTGTTCGTACTCACTATGCTGCCCATACAGTTCCTTGACATCTGCGCCGATACCCTCAACAGCAAGCAAACTCTCTCGCTGCTCGCGTGCATACCTGCCGATGTGGCTTTCAGCAATAACGATAACAGCTATGACAGCAGCAGGCAGAGCATTACGGATAAGTACAAGAAAATGGAGCAGACGCTCGCCGATAACGGTATGCCCGCACGAGTTTTCCAGGAAATGATGATATCCTGCAAACAGGAGTTCGGCGGCAAAGCAACAAAAGTCATTGGCATACAGGGCGTAAACAACAAGGCAGATGAACACATCTACACCAAGGGCAGCGCCCCGCAGAACAAGGACGAGGTCGCTATCCAGCCCGCCACCGCAAAGGACCTCGGCGCAGACATCGGTGACACCATAACCGTCACCGTGGGCGACAAGAAATACGACCTTATCATTTCGGGTATGTACGATGCTATGATGAATATGGGACACAGCATCAGATTCCACGAGGATCTTGACCTTGACTACAACTTTATCAGCGGCAGCTTCTCCGCACAGATACTCTTCACCGATGACCCGGGCGAAAAGGAAGTTGAAAAGCGCATCGAAAAGATAAAGGACTTATTCCCCGACATCGTCGATGTAAAAACAGGCGCACAGCAAGCGCAGGATACTACCGAAGTAGGACCTGTATTTGACAGCATCAAGTTCTTCTTCCTTATCCTCTCCGCTGCGATCGTAATAATGGTAGCAGTGCTTATGGAAAGATCAATGGTCATCAAGGAAACGAGCGAGATAGCGACTCTCAAGGCTATCGGCTTCAAGGATAACAAGATAATCAAATGGCACACCAAGAGATTTATCATCACCGCAGTTATCTCAGCTGTCATATCGGGCTTCCTGGCGCTGCCCGTATCAAAGCTGATAGGCAATCAGATATTCAGCATAATGGGCGTAAACAGCGGCATCACCTACTCGATGAACACATTGAGAGTTGCGATCATCTACCCCGTAGCGATAATGGCACTTATGGCAATAAGCGTGTGGATAACAGCGGCATATACAAAGCGCATCACCGCACAGCAGACATCAAGTATAGAGTAAGAGAAAAGGAGAAGAAAAATATGGCACAGACAATACTCAAGGTCACAGACCTCTGCAAAACATACATCACCAACAAAAAGCAGAACAACGCACTTCGCAATGTCAGCTTCAACGTAGGCAAGGGCGAAATGGTCGCAATAATGGGACCCTCGGGCTCGGGCAAATCCACCCTTTTGTACACCGCATCGGGAATGGACGATGCGACCTCGGGCGAGGTGCTGCTTGACGGCGACAACATCGCATCAATGCCGAAGAAAAAGCTTGCAAACGTTCGGCTTGAAAAAATGGGCTTCATCTTCCAGCAGATGCATATGCTCAAAAACCTCACCATACTTGATAACATCATCCTCCCCGCGACCGAGGCAAAGAGCAAAAAGCGCTCCCGCAAGGAGATAAGAGAGCAGGGCGAGGCGCTGATGCGCAAAATGGGCATCATCGACACCGCAGGCAACGACATCAACGAGGTGTCGGGCGGTCAGCTCCAGAGAGCCTGCATCTGCCGCAGCATGATAAACGACCCCCAGATAATCTTCGCCGACGAGCCGACAGGCGCGCTCAACCGTTCATCATCAGACGAGGTGATGGAGATGCTCTGCTCGCTCAACCGCGACGGCACAACTATAATGATGGTCACCCACGATGCGCGTGTTGCCGCAAAATGTTCAAGGGTAATGTTCATCGTTGACGGCGAGATACGCGGCGAAAAGGAGCTTGGCGTGTGCGAGGAAAGCGCCAATATCCGCGACAGAGAAAGAACGCTCAACAACTGGCTTATGGAAATGGGCTGGTAAATAACCGCGAAACAGCGGTGCAAGTGATAAAACACCCGATAATGACAGCGAATCGTCATCGTCGGGTGCTTTGCGCTTTTACTTGACAAGTTTACGGCGCTATGATATTCTTAAATCAAGGGAAAATGTTTTGCGGGGTGTGAAAATGATAGATATACTTATTACCGAGGACAACAAGGAGCTTTCCACACTGATGAGCGATTTTCTGCGTGCCGAGGGCTACACCGTGACCGTTGCCGACAGCGGCGAAAAGGCTCTTAATATCTTTGAAAAATACGGCGCGCGCCTTGTGCTTCTGGACGTAATGCTGCCTGGCATCGACGGCTTTGCCGTGTGCGACAGGATACGCAGGCAAAGCGATACGCCGATATTCATATTGAGCGCCAAGGGCGGCAAGAACGATAAACTCAACGGGCTTACCATCGGCGCGGACGACTACCTTGAAAAGCCGTTTGATATCGACATACTGCTTGCAAAGATAGCGGGGATATTCAAGCGAAGATATTCTCTTGACGAGGTGACAAGCGGCGATCTGCGCCTGAACAAAGCCGAGAAGATCGCTTACAGAAACGGTCAGAAGATAGATATGACCAACAAGGAGTTCGAGCTTTTGCAGCTGCTTGTCGAAAACCCGGGCAAAACGCTCACCAAGGAGTTTTTGTTCAACAAGATATGGGGCAGCGACAGCTTTTCGGAGCAGCAAACGCTGACCGTACACATCAAATGGCTGCGCGAGAAGATAGAGGAGAACCCCAAAAAGCCTGTCCGCATACAGACCGTGTGGGGCGTGGGGTATAAATTCGTATGAAAAAGTTCAATATAATGTTTATACTTCTGCTCGCATTCACCGCTTCGACCTTCCTTGCCGCAAACCTCTGCTTTGATGCGGGCAAAAACGCTTCGGGCAGACCGTGGCAGGTCGAGATAGAGCGCCTGTGCAAAACCATCAGCAGCGGCAGCGAGCCTGATATCTCGCACTGCGAGTACGTCACCGCCGTCGTAAAAGATGACGGAAGCAGCGACTTTTACAAAAGCCGCAGCGAAAACACGATAAAGCAGGTCGGCGCGCAGCTTTACCGCTTTGACTATGACGCCGGCGCAAAAACACAAAGCAGCAGCAGGCTCGTTATGAACCTCTCCCTCGGCGTTCTCAGCGCCGTGGTGATACTTGCATTTTTGTACATCCGCCTGCGCATATTAAAGCCATTCAACAGGATCTCAAGCGTCCCCTACGACCTCTCAAAAGGCAACCTCACCCGTCCGCTTGAGGAGAACAAGAGCCGTTATTTTGGCAAGTTCGTATGGGGTGTCAATATGCTGCGCGAAAATATGCTTGAACAAAAAGAGCACGAGCTGAAGCTGCTCAAAGACAAGCAAACGCTGATCCTGTCGATATCGCACGATATAAAAACGCCGCTTTCCGCGATAAAGCTCTACTCAAAAGCTATGTCCAAGGGGCTTTATTCCGATAAGGAAAAGATGATCGAAACTGCAAAGAATATCGACAAAAACGCCGATGACATCGAAAAATTCGTCACCCAGCTCACACGCTCGGCAAGTGAGGACTTTATCGAGCTTGACGTTGTGCCGTCAGAGTTTTATCTCTCGCAGATCATCACCGATATAGCCACCCACTACGCGCCGCAGCTATCCGAGCGCCATACCGAGTTCAAAACCGATGATTTCATCGACTGCCTTATCCTCGGCGACTGCGAGCGCAGTATCGAGGTGCTGAAAAACCTTATGGATAACGCGCTCAAATACGGCGACGGAAAGTATATCCATATCCGCATCAGCGAGGAGGACGGCTGCAAGCTGATATGCGTTGCAAATAGCGGCTGCTCTCTGCCGCAGGGCGAAATGCTCAGCATCTTCGACAGCTTCTGGCGCGGCTCGAATTCGCAGGGCAGACAAGGCAGCGGACTTGGGCTTTACATCTGCCGCCAGCTTATGCTGAAAATGAACGGTGATATCTTCGCCGAGCAAAGCGGCGGTGAAATGCGCGTAACAGCGGTATTTCCAAAAGCATAAGCAAGGAGGATAACAATGCAGATACAAAAACTTGACTGCGACCTTACCGTGTGCAAGGTGCGCTCGTTCAATGATATAAACACCGACAGCGAGCTGTTCTTTGTCGGCAGAACAGACGAGGAAATATCACTTGTCTGCTTGACAAGCGACACGCCGCAGCAGACCTGCGAACGTGAGGACGGCTGGAAAGCTTTCCGCATCTGCGGCACACTTGATTTCTCTCTGATAGGTATACTTTCTAAGATCACCGATATCCTTGCAAAGCACCGTATCGGAGTATTCGCAGTGTCTACCTTCAATACCGACTACATTCTCGTCAAGCGCGAAAACTTTGAAAAAGCACTATCGGCGCTGTCCGAATCGGGATATGAAATAGTTTAAAAGGAGATACAGATGTACATCACCGAAAATGACAATCCGCGCATACAATACCTGCGCGACAAAACGCACCGCCTCACCGACTCCCCGGGGTGCTATATAATGAAGAACAAATCACACGATATAATCTACATCGGCAAGGCAAAGAACCTCAAAAACCGCGTAAGCTCGTACTTCCGCGCGGGTCAGGACCATCTGCCGAAGGTGTGGAAAATGGTGCAGAACGTCTACGACTACGAGTTCATCGTCACCGATTCCGAGTTTGAGGCGCTCGTGCTTGAATGTTCGCTGATAAAGCAGTATAAGCCCAAATACAACATTCTTTTAAAGGACGACAAGGGGTACAGCTACATCAAGGTGACAAGCGGCGAGTACCCGCGCCTTCAGGCTGCCCTTCAGAAAGAGGAGGACGGCGCACGCTACATCGGACCGTACACCAGCTCCTTCGCGGTCAAGCAAGCCGTCACCGAGGCAAACCGCGTGTTCATGCTGCCCACCTGCTCACGCAGATTTCCGCAGGATATCAAAAAGCAGCGCCCCTGCCTCAACCACCACATCAAACTTTGCATGGGTGTCTGCACAGGCAGGGTCAGCCAGCAGGAGTACAGCAGCATAGTCGAGCAGGCGGTAGAATTTATCACCAGCGGCTCGCAGACCTCCGTAAAGCGCCTTACCGACGAAATGAACGAGGCAGCCGAAAACCTCGAATTTGAAAGAGCCGCCAAGCTGCGCGACAGGATAAATGCGATAAACAAAGCCGCCGAAAGCCAGAAAATAATCGACGATAAGATAAAGGACATCGACATCGTTGCCGTTGCACAGAATGCACAAATGGCGTGCGCAAGCGTGATAATGTACCGCGGCGGACGGCTGTTCGACAAATCCGACCACTTCCTTGGCGAAAAAATGGAAAGCACCCAGATGCTCGAACAGTTCCTTATGCAGTATTATTCCGGCAGGGATAAGATAGTCAGAGAAATACTCATCGCACAGGACTTTGAAAACCGCGAGATAGTCCAGCAGTACCTCACGCAGAAGGCAGGACACAACGTCAGGCTCTTTGTGCCGCAAAGGGGTAATCTCGTGCGCCTGACCGAGCTTGCGCACTCAAACGCCGCCGAGTACATCTCCAACCGCATCGGCAGAACCAAGCGCGAGGTCACCGCCCTCGAGGAGCTTTCCAAGGCACTTGGTCTTGAAAAGCCTCCCCGCTTTATCGAATGCTACGATATCTCCAACCTCGCCTCAACCAATATGGTCGCAGGTATGGTCGTCTTTGAAAACGGCAGACCGTGCAAAAAATACTACAAGCGCTTCTCGATAAAGACCGTTGCCGAGCAGAACGACTACGAGTGTATGCGCGAGGTGCTTCGCAGACGTTTCGAGAACTACTTCGCAAAGACCGATGAAGGCTTTTCGATAATGCCCGACCTCATACTGCTTGACGGCGGCAAGGGACACGTTAACGCAGTCGAGCCGATGCTTCGGGAAATGGGCGTGAACTGCGCGCTGTTCGGTCTTGTCAAGGATTCAAAGCACAGAACAAGAGCCGTAGCAACAGGCAGCGGAGAAATATCGCTGTCAAAAAGCCGCAGCGCATTCAACCTCGCGACCGCCATTCAGGACGAGGTACACCGCTACGCTATCACCTATCAGGCGAAAAAGCACCGCAAAAATGCCTATCAGCTTGAGCTTACAAAGGTGCGCGGCATAGGCGACAAAAAAGCCGCAAAGCTGATAACGACCTTCAAGACCAAGGAGGCGCTAAAAGCCGCGACCACGCAGGATATCGCCGCTGTCGCAGGTGTCAATGCCGATACCGCTGCCGCGCTCAAAGAAATAATAGACGAAATGTGAGGAGACAAGATGTACAGGTTTTTCAAGCTTTTCGGCAGTCAGTATGTCGGATTCTGGTTTATCGGACTGCTGCTTTTTGCCGTTCAGGAAATACCCTATATGGTGATGCCGCTTTTTCACCTCAAGCAAAACCCAATAATGAATATGACCGAAACAAGCAAAGCACTTGACATCTGTGAAAAGCTGCTCGGCTCGCTGTGCATCGCGCTGATGACGTTTATAGTGCGCAAAGACTCAAAGCTGCTGTCAATTTCAAGCGGCAGCGAAAAGCTGTTCTTTGCGCTCACGGCAGCTGTGCTGCTGCTAAACTTCATTGGCTGGGGATTTTACTTCGCAGGACATCAGAGCTTTTTCGTGATGATGTTTTTCATCGTGCTGATGCCGCCGCTGTATTATGTCTTTATCGGACTTTGGCGCAGAAACTATATCCTTGCTGTTGCAGGCTGCATTTTCACGGCAGTACATTTTGCACACGTCTGGGGAAATTTGAAAAAATAAACAGAGCAGGGAGAATAAAAATGGTAGAATACTCATCACAAAACTCGGGAATGGAATTTATAAACGCATTCACCCACTCGGGCAAGCCAGTCAAGGATCTCAGCCGCATAAAGCGCCTGCTTGCCGCACTCGGCGATCCGCAAAACAGCCTTCGCTTCGTCCACATCGCAGGCACCAACGGCAAAGGCTCCACAGCGGAAATGTTCAGCCGCATCTTCATTGATGCAGGGCTTAAAACAGGCTGCTTCACCTCGCCATTCATCATACGCTACAACGACAGAATCCGTGTCGGCGGAAAGGATATCCCGAGCAGCGACCTTTCGCGCATAGCCGAAAAAGTGCGCACCGCCGTTAATACGCTGCCTGACAGCGCCGATCTCTCGCAGTTTGAGATAACCCAGGCGATAGCCTTTTTGTACTTTGTGCAGCAAAAGTGCGACATCGTCGTGCTTGAAACAGGTCTTGGCGGTCTGCTCGACTGCACCAACGTCATCACCACTCCCCTGCTCACCGTTATCACTACCATCGACCTTGACCACACCGCGATACTCGGTGATACCATCGCGCAGATAGCCGCGCAGAAAGCAGGTATCATCAAGCCGAATGTCCCGTGTGTTTTGAGCGCGAACAATCCGCGTGACGCAGTAAACGTCGTCACCCAAGCCGCCGAAAAAAATCACAGCGCGCTCGTTATCCCCGATATCGAAAGCGTGCTTGTCAAAAGGCTCGACTGCTTCGGCGCAGGCTTTGATTACAAGGGCAAAAGCTATACGCTCTCAATGGGCGGCGCGCATCAGATAACCAATGCATTGAGCGTCATCGAGGGCTGTGAGCTGCTCAAACAGACCCTCGCCCTCACCGATGAAAGCATCACCCGCGGCATCGCACAGGCAGTCCTCCCCGCAAGAGTTGAGATCCTCTGCACATCTCCCCTCACCATTCTTGACGGCGCACATAACCCCGACGGACTCTCCGCGCTTGCAAAGGTGCTTGACGGGTGCGGCAAACGCTGTTTTGCGCTTATCGGTATGTGCAGGGATAAAAATATCGACAGCGCCGTGCAAAAGCTCATACCCTACGTCGATACCTTTTACACCGTTGACGGCTTTTCCGAGCGTGCGCTTGATCGCACCGACCTTGCGCAGAAGATCATCTCGCTCGGCGGCAAAGCACAGCCCTGCGGTCTGCCGATAGATGTGCAGATAAAGGCTCTGCAAAAAGCCCACCCGAACGATATCACCCTTATCTGCGGCTCGCTGTATCTGGCCGCACAAATAAAAAACAAAAAAAGCTGAGGCGTGAAAACCTCAGCTTTATTTTTATACGTCAGATCATCGAGTCTTCCCAGCAATCGGGAGCCTTGATGCCGAATATCTTCAGCACCGTCGGCGCAACATTTGCCAGACCGTACTTTGTGCTGTCCGCATCAATTATCTCGTACTTGTCCTTGCTTACGATGAAGAACGGCACTCTGTTGAGCGAGTGAGCAGTTCTGACGTTGATCTCGCCCTTCTTGTTCTTTTCAAGCATCTCGTCAGCGTTGCCGTGGTCAGCAGTGATAAGCACCGTGCAGTCATACTCCGCAGCGACCTTGAGCAGTCTTGTCAGACCGATATCAACAGCCTCGACCGCAACGATAGTCGAATCCATTGAACCCGTGTGACCGACCATATCGCCGTTAGGATAGTTGCATCTGATGAAATCGTATTTCTGCGATTTGATAGCCTCTATCATATCATCGGTGATCTCCGCAGACTTCATCCACGGTCTCTGATCGAACGAAACGTTGTCCGAAGGGATCTCCTTCCACGTTTCAAGCTCCTCTGAGAACTTCTCCGAACGGTTGCCGTTCCAGAAATATGTAACGTGGCCGTACTTCTGAGTCTCCGAAACCGCATAAGAGCTGAGTCCCGCATTTACAAGCACCTCAGACAGCGTGTTCTTTATCTCCGGCGGGTTAACAAGATAGTTGTTAGGTATCTTCAGATCGCCGTCATACTCCAGCATTCCTGCATAGAATACCTTTGGCACAACGCCTCTGTCAAAGTATTTGAACTCATCGCCGCCGTCAAATGCCATAGAGATCTCAAGCGCTCTGTCGCCTCTGAAGTTGAACAGTACAACGCTGTCGCCGTCATTTACCTTGCCGACAGGCTCGCCGTCCTTGCCGATAACGAAAGGCGGGAGATCCTGGTCGATCGCGTCAGTCTCGCCGCGCAGAGTCTCAACAGCCTCAAGTGCGGTAGCAAACTGTCTGCCGATGCCGTGAACGTGAGTATCCCAGCCCAGCTTTACCATGCCCCAGTCAGCCTGGTATCTGTCCATAGTTATCTTCATTCTTCCGCCGCCCGAAGCTATCTGCGCATCAAACGTCGCATCATTAAGCTCTGCGATGCACTTTTCAAGCTGCTCGATGTAGATAGGTGCGCTTGTTGCAGGCACGTCACGTCCGTCAAGCAGAATGTGGCATCTTACCTTTGCAACGCCCTCTTTCTTGCACTGTGCAAGCATCGTTATCAGATGTGCGATGTTGGAATGTACATTTCCGTCAGAAAGCAGGCCGAGGAAATGGAATACCGAGCCGTTTTCCTTGACATTTGCAACGAGCTTTTTCCATGTAGCCGACTCAAACATCTTGCCGCTTGATATCGACTCGTTGACCAGCTTTGCGCCCTGTGAATAGATCTGTCCGCAGCCAAGTGCGTTGTGACCTACCTCGGAGTTACCCATATCATCATCTGTCGGCAGACCAACAGCATCACCGTGAGCCTTCAGCGTGGTGTGAGGCACCTCCTTCCACAGCCTGTCAAGTGTAGGTGTGTTAGCCTCTGTTACTGCGTCGCCCAGGTGTGACTGCGAAATGCCCACACCGTCCATAACAACAAGTACAACTGTTTTTTTACTCATAATAGTTCTCCATTCTAATCACTTTTCAGTGAACTGTAAATTAACCCTCAACAGCAGCCTGTACGATAGTGTTGAAGTCGTTTGCCTTGAGTGATGCACCGCCGATAAGACCGCCGTCAACATTCTCCTTTGAGAGAAGTTCAGCAGCGTTGCCTGCGTTCATCGAGCCGCCGTACTGGATAGTAACAGCCTGCGCGGTAGCCTCGTCATAAAGCTTTGCGAGCATCTTTCTGATGAATGCGCAAACCTCTTCTGCCTGGTCAGCAGTAGCGGTCTTGCCCGTGCCGATAGCCCATACAGGCTCGTAAGCGATAACGCACTTTTTGATGTCATCAGCTGAAACGCCGAAGAAATCCAGCTTGATCTGCTTTGCGATGACCTCCTCCGTGATGTCGCACTCACGCTCCCACAGCAGCTCGCCAACACAAACGATAGGCTTCAGACCTGCTGCAAGTGCAGCCTTTGTTCTCTTGTTAACAGTCTCGTCTGTCTCGCCGAAATACTGTCTTCTCTCCGAGTGACCAAGAACTACATACTCAACGCCCAGTTCAACGAGCATATCAGCGGATATCTCTCCCGTGAAAGCGCCGCTCTTTTCAAAGTGGCAGTTCTCTGCACCTACCTTAACATTTGAGCCTGCGGTAGTGTTTACAGCAGTTTCAAGATTTGTGAAAGGTACGCAAGCGATGACCTCGACCTTGCCCTCTGCGTTAGCGACCAGCGGCTTGATAGCCTCCAGAAGCTCCTTTGCCTCGGGTCTTGTCTTGTTCATTTTCCAGTTGCCTGCGATTATCGCCTTTCTGACTGACTTTTTCATTGTAAAAACTCCTTTTCTATAGATTCGGGCATAGCCCTATTATTGACCAACATCTAATTATACATCTATTAACTAACATTTAATTATACATCATTCGCGCCCTTTTGTCAACGCGCGTCAGCTTAACAGCAGCGCCGCACCGACAGCGCAGATAAGGCACGCCAGCGCGACCATACCCAGCCCGAGCTTGTTCTTCTCGGCAGGTATCTCTTCCTCCTCGCCGTTTTGCGCAGCAATTGCGGCAGCCTCCTCCGCCTGTTTGTCGTAAACGTAGAAGTCATTCGGGTCGTCAGGCTCGTACTTGATGTCTATTATCTGCCCCTTGGTGTAGTTGTTGTCGGGGATAGTCTGCTTGTACTTTTCGCCGTCAATTTCGTACACCATCGTCCACTCGATTATCTCGCGCTCGCCCTGTCCGTTGAAATCGGGCATCGTCGTCCTGACCTTGTTCTGAATCTTTGCGGTCGTCGGGATATGCGTATCCTCCTGCGGAACATTCGCCTTTGTGCCGAAATCTATCTTGAAGCCGTTGTAGACCTTTATGCCCACATACACCATACCGACAGCCACAAGGCACAGCACGATGCCTATCACCTTGGTCAGACCGAATGACGACCCCGCAAGGATATTAAGCTGTTGCATTTTCATTCCCCTCACTTTACTGCGGCTGCACTCTCGGGTCGAACAGCTGCGTTATCTCATCAATATCATTGCGCACAAGATCCTTTTCATACTTGAAATCAAACGCATCACATTCGGGCAGATCGCGCAGCATCATACTTTTCACGCTGTCCGCGTTGCTGTAATCGCCCATCAGAAGATACACGCCCATCAGCGCGGTATTTCTCGTAAAAGCGAATTTTCTGTTCTTGCGCACCGCCTTGTCCATACTCTGTACACACACCATAGCCGACTGGAAATCCCCGCTGTAAGCGTACAGCAGCGCCCCCTGCGAGTAGTGGTCAACGCATATCGCATTCTTGTTTGACCGGCAGTAAGCGGTCATCATGCTGTCGTAGTTGTTGTACATTATTATAGCCTCGTCAAAGCGCCTCTGCCTTATGCGCAGCATAATAAACGCGCAGCAGTAATACGCCTTTGTCATAACATCAGCCATAAAGTAGTTGCCCGCAATAGATATCTCATACTCCGCCTCGTCATATCTCCCCAGAATAGACAGATACGTTCCAAGAATAACATGATTTATCGGACTCATTTTGGGGTGGCGCTGCTTGTAGAAGTCTATGAACTCATCGCAAACGCCCTTTTGTTCGAGCATATCAAACTGCGGCTCGTTCTTTTTTGAACCGCGGTAGATTATAAACAGTATCGCCAGCATTATCAGAGCCGTAGTCGCAAGGCAGGCGATTATCGGCACCATAAAGCCTTCAACGCCGATGTTGCCAAGATCTGCCGCAATAATGATAAGGTCAACGCACAGCGAGAACCAAAGCGCATACAGCAACAGCTTTTTATTAGCCTTCAGATGAAAACGAAAGTATTTCATATGCTTTCTCCCCTGATAAAGAAAGGGACAGGCACTTTCTGCCTGCCCCAAGCTATTACTTGTCAGCTATAACGTCGATACCCGGAAGTACCTTGCCCTCGAGGTATTCAAGAGAAGCTCCGCCGCCTGTTGAGATGTGGCTCATCTTGTCAGCAAAGCCGAGCTGTATAACAGCCGCTGCGGAATCGCCGCCGCCGATGATAGTTGTAGCATCAGTTTCAGCAAGAGCCTTTGCAACAGCGATAGTACCCTTTGCAAGTACAGGGTTCTCAAATACGCCCATAGGACCGTTCCAAACAACAGTCTTTGCGCTCTTTACAGCGTCACCGAACAGTGCAGCTGTCTTTGGGCCGATATCAAGGCCCTCCATATCAGCAGGGATCTTGTCAGCATCAACAACGCTTACCTCGATCTGTGCATCGATAGGATCAGGGAAGCCTGCTGCGATAGTTGTGTCGATAGGCAGAAGCAGCTTCTTGCCGAGCTTTTCAGCCTTTGCCATCATTTCCTTGCAGTAGTCGATCTTCTCGTTGTCGACCAGTGAAAGACCAACTTCCTTGCCCTGTGCCTTGAGGAATGTGTAAGCCATACCGCCGCCGATGATAAGTGTGTCGCACTTTTCAAGCAGATTGTTGATAACGTTGAGCTTGTCAGCCACCTTTGCGCCGCCAAGGATAGCAACGAAAGGTCTTACAGGATCCTCAACAGCGTTGCCAAGGAAAGTGATCTCCTTCTGCATCAGATAGCCCACAGCTGTTTCCTTAACGAACTTTGTAACGCCTGCTGTTGAAGCGTGTGCTCTGTGAGCAGAGCCGAAAGCGTCCATAACGAAGACCTGACCGTCAACGAGGTCTGCAAGCTCCTTAGCGAACTCCTCGCCGTTCTTTGTCTCCTCGTTTCCTCTGAATCTTGTGTTTTCAAGAACAACTATCTCGCCGTCGTTCATTTCAGCAACAGCCTTCTTAGCGTTGTCGCCAACAACTGTATCGTCAGCTGCGAATGTTACCTTTGTGTCGACCAGCTCTGCAAGTCTTGCAGCAGCAGGTGCCAGCGAGAACTTAGCCTCAGGGCCGTTCTTTGGCTTGCCCAGATGTGAGCAAAGAACTACCTTGCCGCCGTCAGCGACCAGCTTATTGATAGTCGGAAGAGCTGCGGTGATCCTGTTATCGTTAGTGATAACGCCGTCCTTGAGCGGAACATTGAAATCAACTCTTACCAGGACCTTTTTGCCCTTTACGTTAATGTCATCAACACTGACCTTGTTTAAACCTGCCATAATTACAGACATCCTCTCTTGTTATAATTTGGGGATATGCCCCCATAGTTTACATTTTGTACAGGGCTTTGCCCCGACTATTCTATTATAAAGGAAAGCGCCGAAAAAATCAAGCACTTTCTTTTATTATTCACCCACGTTTTACAATTGCGCGCATCTACTTGCCGTCTTTGCCGTCCTTGCCGCCGAACTTTCCGAATTTGCCCGCAGCTATCATGCCCAGCCCGATAACCACAAACAGCACGAACCATACGCGGTCAACATCGAGCAGCACCCTGCACCAGCAGCTCACCAGCACGACCGCCGCACCGCCGCCCATAAGTATCCAGGATAATTTATCGCTCATTTCATATCCCTCCGAACACGCAGAGTTTTATTTTTGCTGTGCCTTGAAGATAACTCCTACCACGCGCGGACCTGCGTTTATCGCTATCGCCGCACCTATCTGGAAATACTTCTCAGGCGGGTATCCTACCTTTTTTATCATCATCTGCGCCATTTCCTCCATCACAGCCTCATCGTTGCCGTAAACGATGCAGTATGGCGTCTTTGGTATCATATTCTCAAGTGTAAGGTCAAGTATCTTCGGTATTACCGCCTTTTCGCCCCTGACCTTTGTTTCGGTGACTATCTTGTTGTCCTGAATGCGCATAACAGGCTTCAGACCCATTACCTCGCCCACAAAAGCCGCCGCCGAGGGTATCCTTCCCGACTTTCTCGCGTACTTGAGCGTGTACGGCGCAAAGAAGATAACGCAGTTGTCTATCCAGTCCTTCATATACGCAACTATATCCTTTGCCGATGCGCCCTTTCTCGCCTTTTTCGCGCCCTGTATAACAGGGTATCCGTAAGCGCCCGTGTAGCCGCGCCCGTCGATATTGTAGATATTTATCTTGCCCTGCGCCTGCGGCACCTCATCATAGAACATACTTACCGCCATCACCGAGTTATCATAGGTCGCAGAGCCCTTGCTGTTTATCGAGGTAAAGATTATATCGGTGTAGCCCTCCTCGAACAGCTTTTTGTACACATCAACGAACTCCAGCGTCGTTATCTGCGAGGTCGTCGGCACGCCGTCGAACTCGTCCAGCATCTTGTAGAATTTCCTGTTGTCGAAATCCACACGGGTAGTGTAGCTTTTGTCGCCCATTACCACCTTGAAATTGAGGATAAGGATATCGTACTTTTTCTCATAAGCCTCCGAAATGTCGCTCGCAGAATCTGTAACGAATTTTATTTTAGCCATTAAGGTACCTCCCCTGTATCTTCCCATTTATATTGTGTAAGCTGACCGCACCTGCTCAGAAGCGCGTAATCCCACTGCCGCAGCACCTCATATGCCGCTATCGCCGCCGAATTTGACAGATTAAGGCTTCGCAGCGTCTGCCTCATAGGTATCCTCACGCACTTTTCGGGATTATCAAACAAAAGCCGCTCGGGCAGCCCCTTGTCCTCCCTGCCGAAAATAAGATAGGTCGGCTTATTTATATCATATTCCACGTCCGAGTGTACCTTTCTTCCCTTCGTGGTAAAAAAGTACATATCGCCGTCATTTTTCTCAAAAAAATCGTCAAGGCTCTCATACTCGTGTATCTCCAGCTTGTCCCAGTAGTCAAGCCCTGCCCTTTTCAGCGCGCTGTCCGTTATCGTGAATCCGTAAGGCTTTACCAAATGCAGCACCGCGCCCGTCACCGCGCAGGTTCTTGAGATATTCCCCGTGTTCTGCGGTATCCGCGGCTCGACAAGTACAATGTTCAGCCTCGGTGTCAAGTCCTTTTCCATACCCCTCACCGCCTCACATACGCTTGCAGTCATCAAATCTGTGAGCGCTGTTGAGCCATGCCATGCCCTCGCCCTCAAACAGCAAGCCGTCGCGGAAAGAGTTTTTGCACTGATACGTCTGATACACCGTATGCTCCGTGTACTCCGCCGCCCTGTTCAGAGCCGCAGGCAGAGCGTCGCCGCGCAGCAGTCCGCCTATCAGCACGCTTGTGAACATATCGCCCGTGCCCGAATAATGCGCAGGCACAAGCACGTTTTCTATCTTCCAGAAGCTGTCGTCAGCGCTGTCGTAGCCAACAGTCGCAGCACCCGAGCCCTCCAGCCTTACCGATGTTATAACGACCGTCTTTGCGCCCTTTTGCGAGAGCCGCACCAGCCAGTCCTTCGCCGTTTTCTCGCTGATAGCGCCGCTTGGGTACTGCTCGCCGAGCAGTATCGCCGCCTCGGTCAGATTAGGCGTGATAAGGTCAGCCACCGCCACAAGCTCGCTCATCCTGCCGCAAAGCTCGCTGGTATAAGTCGCATACGCCTTGCCGTCATCGCCCATCACAGGGTCAACGACCTTCAGCGCATTCGGGTAAGCCTTAAAGAACTCCAGGCAGCTGTCTATCTGCTCGCTTGATGCAAGAAAGCCGCTGTACACGCAGTCGAACTGCACGCCCAGCTTTTTGTAATGCTCCAGCGCAGGCTGAATGAAATCCGTAAGGTCGCGCATAACGAACTCGCCGTACCCCGTGTGAGCCGAAAGCACCGCCGTCGGCACAGGGCACACCTGCGCGCCCATAACGCTCAGAACAGGGATTATCACCGTCAGCGAGCATCTGCCTATGCCCGACATATCCTGTATCGCGGCTACTTTTTTTATCCTGTTGAGTTCCTTATCCATATCGGCACGACCCTTACAACACATCTAATCAATTTATTGTAGCATATTTTTTTACTTTTTTCAATAGTTTGCGCACACATTTTCTATATTTTTCGTATGCTTATCTCCCCGCTTGATATAAGCTTTTTCTCGCCGCCGGGCAGCTGCACAACAAGCCTGCACTCGTCATCGACATCAATAAGCCTGCACCGTGTCTTTTCCCTGCCGCTTATCGCAACTATCTCCTCGCCCTTCCACATCAGCCTGCGGCTGTAATCCTCGCGGAAGCTGCCGCTCGATATATCCCTGTAAAAGCGCATAAAGCCGCTTATTATGCTCCCTGCGAGCCTGTTTTTCAGGTCTGCCGATTTCTGCTGCGTCACAGCGCCCGCTATGTCCCTTATCTCCTCCGGGAAACCGCCGCTTGGCTCATATACGTTCACTCCTATGCCGAGCACCGCGTAGTCCACACCGCCGCTTTCCATCGAAAGGCTCGCCTCGGTGAGTATCCCGCATACCTTCCTGCCGCGGATATACACATCATTGACCCACTTGATGCACGGCTTCTCGCTCGTGTGCTCTTCGATAGCCTCGCATACCGCAAGCGCCGCACAGGTGGTTATCCGCACCGCCCTTGCGACCTCAATATCAGGTCTTAAAAGAATGCTCAGATAAAGCCCAGTACCCTCGGGCGAAAAAAACGACCTCCCGAGCCTGCCCTTGCCGCCCGTCTGCTGCGCCGCCACCGCGACCGTGCCCTCGGGCGCACCCTTTGCCGCAAGCTCCTTTACAACGTCATTTGTCGAGCCGACACTCGGATAAACACTTATCTGCATACCCTTGCAGCTTTCATCAAGGTACTTCCTCACGCCGTTTTCGTTCAGTACATCACTGTCAAGCTCAAGACAGTAGCCCTTGTTTGTCACCGCAGTTATGCCAAAGCCCTGCTGCTGCAAAACGCGAACCGCCTTCCATACCGCACCGCGCGTGCAGCCGAGCCTGCCTGCAAGCTCCTGCCCCGAAACATAGCTGCCGCGGTTTTGTTCAAGAATATCAGCTATATCGTCCTTTACAGACATTTCAAACCACTCCTCATCAAAGCCCGAGCAAGCGCACCGCGTTTTGCCCGAGTATCTTTTCCTTTGCATCGTCAGATATCTTCAAACCCAGTATCTTTTGCTTTATCCTCTCGGGGCTGTCCCACGGCAGATCGCTTGCAAAAAGTATCCTCTCCGCGCCGTGTCTGCCGATCATCTTTGTCAGCATCTCCTCAGGGCATTTCCACCCCGTAAAAGCCGTGTCAAAGTACACCTCGCCGTCAATGCCTGCAAGTACATCGTATACCTCGTCCCACATATCATTTCCGCCAAGGTGCGCAAGTACGACCTTCAAGCCCCTGTGCCGCTTTATCATTTCAAGCGCAAGCCGCGGCGGACAGTGAATAAGGTCGGGCGAAACCACGTCAAACCCCGCGTGGAAAACAACAGGCAGACCCGCCCTTTCTATCTCGTCAAGCAAGCCGTCAAGCCGCGAGTCGTTTATCATAAATCCCTGATAATCGGGGTGCAGCTTTACACCGTGCAGACCAAGCTCCTTTATCCGCCAAAGCTCGTCTATCGCATCATCGGCATCCGGGTGTACACTTCCGAAGGAGATTATCCTGCCGCCGTCCTGCTGCGCCGCCCAATCGTTTATTATCACCTGCTGCGAAGGCTTTGTAGCTATCGGCAGCATCACCGAGCGATCTATCCCCCACTCGTCCATACGCTGCACTGTCTGCTCGATAAGACCGCGTGTAAGCGGCTGTATCCCCGAGCATTTTTCAAGCGTCTGTATCGCGCGCTCCGCGATCTTTGGGTTAAAAGCGTGTATGTGAAAATCTATGACCATATTCCTTGAATATAACTCCTCTCAAACAACTTTTCCGCAAACAGTATACCACAAATCACGCGCCTTTTCAACACACGCGCGCACCTTTTCAGTATTTGTCACAAAACTCTTGAAAAAAAGGGGCGGTTGTGGTACAATGATTACAATCGACAGAAAGGAACTTGATCGTAAATGGACGTTTTTATGGAACAGGTCGTGGAAAAGACCCCCACAAGCCGCGATAAAATGCTTGAGCTTTGGGTAAAGGTGTCTGCCTTCGCCCTCGCATTCGGACTCGTGCTCGCATCTATCGCATTTTTCCCATATATCGCGCCGCTCGCGCTGTTTGTAGGCTGTGCTGCGGTGTGGCTCGCCTTCAGGCTCTCAAAAAAGCTGGTGGTAGAGTACGAGTACGCCTTCACCAACGGCGAGCTCGACGTTGATAAGATAATTGGCAAAAGCAAGCGCAAAAGGCTTTGCAGCGTGCAGATAGGCACCATCACCTCCTTCGGCATCTGGAATGACGATATGGAGGTCGAGGCGGACAGCACAATGGTCATCGCCTCTGATAACAGCGGCACCCTCGATGAATACTTTATGGACTTCAAATACAAGGATTACGGCGATACTACGCTGTTTTTCTCACCCAACGCAAAAATGCTCGAGCTTATCGTGCCCTATCTTCCGCGAGAGATAAAGCGCGAGTTCCAAAAGACAAATAAGGGCGCAGGCAACGCAGATGATGAATAAGATAACCGTCGGTACAGACATCATCGAGGTCGCAAGAGTGAGAAAAAGCTGCACCTCGCCTCGCTTCACCGACCGAGTATTCAGCCAAAAAGAGCGTGAGATGTTTTCGCTCAAAAAAGACCCCGCACAGTCGATGGCAGGCAACTGGGCTGCAAAAGAAGCCTTCGCAAAAGCGCTCGGTACGGGCGTATCAGGCTTTGCTCTGCACGAGGTCAGCTGTCTTCGCGACGAAAAGGGCTGCCCCTACCTTGAGCTTTCGGGCAGTGCGCTTGATATAGTGCGCAAAAACGGCTTGAGCGCGTCTGTGAGCATCTCTCACACCAAGGACTATGCCACAGCAGTCGTGATTCTTTACAAGGAGTGAACGCTATGCAAACCATACTCACCACCGAGCAGATGAAAAACTGCGAGCAGCGCAGCGCCGAGTGCGGCACCTCCCTTGCGCAGCTTATGGATAATGCGGGCGAGGCTCTTGCAAGGGCAGTGCTTGAAAGGTGTATGAGAAACGACCTGCACAGCTGCACCATACTCGCAGGCAAGGGCAATAACGGCGGCGACGGCTTTGTTGCAGCCAACCACCTTTCATTTGCAGGCGTAAAAGTAAAAGTCCTTCTTTGCTGCGGTCAGCCGAATACAGAGCTTGCCGCAGATGCCTTTGAAAAGCTCGATAAAAGCGTTGCCGTAATGACCGACCTGCAAGCCGCACTTGACGGCTGCGATGTCATTATCGACTGCGTTTTCGGCACAGGCTTCAAGGGCACCCTCCGCAGCGAGCAGGCAAAGGTATTCAGCGCAGCGAATGAAACCTCCGCCCTGCGCATAGCGTGCGATATCCCCTCGGGGTGCGATGCCTCAAACGGCAAAGCAGACCCCTGCGCCTTCAAAGCAGACCTCACCGTTACCTTCCACGCAAAAAAGCTCGGGCTGCTTCTCTCCCCTGCAAAATACAGCTGCGGCGAGATACTCACCGCCGATATAGCTATCCCCGAAAAAGCGCGCCAAAGCGACTTCCCCATAACCGTGTGCGATGCGCACTTTGTCAAGGGCTCTCTGCCGTACCGCACCCCATACGGTCATAAAGGCACATTCGGCAAGCTTGTCGCCGTCTGCGGCAGCGATGCCTATATAGGTGCCGCAGGACTCAGCGCCCTCGGAGCGCTGCGTACAGGTGTCGGTCTTTGTGAGCTTTGTACCACAGACCGCGTGATATCTTCGCTTTCGGGCTCTCTGCTTGAATGTATCTACACCCGCCTTGAAAGTGACGGCGGATCTGCCGCGCACACAAACGCAGATATGCTCATCGAAAAAAGCAAAAGCGCAAGCTGCCTGCTTATCGGCTGCGGCATAGGTCATACCGCCGAAACGGAAAAGCTTATTGCGCAGATAGTGAAAAGATCGCACTGCCCCGTTGTTATAGATGCCGACGGCATAAACTCGCTTGCGGTGAATATAGATGTATTACAGAAGAAAAAATCCGATGTGATACTCACACCTCACCCGAAGGAGCTTTCAAGGCTCTGCCGCTGCGAGCTTTCACAGGTGCTTGACGATCCTCTCGGCTGCGCAAAGCAGATTGCCGATAAGTACGGCGTTACCGTGCTTGCCAAGGGCAGCGAAACTTTCGCCGTCGACCGCGGCGGCTGCGTGCTTGTCGATGCAGGCAATACCGCGCTATCAAAAGGCGGCTCGGGGGATATCCTCGCAGGAATGACCGCCTCGCTCATCGCACAGGGCTGCGATATAAAAGCCGCCTGCGCCGCAGCAAGCTTCATTCTCGGCACATCAGCAAGAACGCTGTGTAAAGATGCGTCACCGCGCGGCATACTGCCCACAGATATCCTGCGCGAGATCCCCCGCACCCTGAAGGTCATCGAGAAAATGTAATATCACATACTGTAAAGGCTTTCTTCTGTCAGCAGAAGAAAGCTTTTTTCATCCCCCCACACAAATCCGAGTTTGCCGCGGTGTGTACACCGCGTAATTGGGGGAAACCCTTTTGGAGAAGGGTTGTCCCCCAAGCCCCCTTCCTAAACCTTTTAATGACTTTTCAGCAACGGGAGGCAAGCTCCCGTCACTGAAAAGTGTTAGAGAGTTCAGAAAAAAGAGTTTGATAGAAAACACTCCCAAGAGAATATCCACAGCTACACGATATGCATACTGCGGTAGATCCGATTTTGTTGAGGAATATTCAGTGCATAGTTGGGTTAGTTCTTCTGAAAAGATTTTTCTTCGCACTCTCTTATAAACTCTCACTACTTTTTCGTTATTTGGG
>Ga0256404_1005816_pt1 | contig 21248 bp, 12 predicted proteins | sample RumenRJG_01DNA_FD_185990 | JGI IMG/M metagenome (GOLD analysis project Ga0256404, IMG submission 185990) | Bovine rumen microbial communities from Lethbridge, Alberta, Canada - RJG_01 | ecosystem: Host-associated > Mammals > Digestive system > Stomach > Rumen | place: Canada: Alberta | collected...
AATTTTTGAAAACTAATTCAACAGCTTTTTCGGCCAATCCATCTGTGTAATCAGATGCCATGTTTGAAACATATGCTTCTAATGCATGTGTTAAAACATCCATACCTGTATCTGCTGTAATAGATTGAGGTAAACTCATTACTAAGTCTGGATCCACAATTGCAACATCTGGTGTTAATTCATAATCTGCTAATGGATATTTTTTGTTAATCTTTTTATCTGAAATAACAGCAAATGATGTAACTTCTGAACCTGTTCCTGATGTAGTTGGAATTGCAACCATTTGAGCTTTTACGCCTAATTTAGGGAATTTGTATGTACGTTTACGAATATCCATAAATTTAAGTTTCATTCCTTCTGGATCTGCATCTGGATGTTCATAGAATAACCACATTCCTTTTGCAGCATCTATTGCACTTCCTCCACCTAGAGCTATAATAACGTCTGGCTTAAATTCATTCATCATTTGAACACCTCTATTTACTGTTTCAAATGATGGATCTGATTCAACATCTGAGAATATTTCAGAATGAACATAATCAGCTCTTTTTCTTAAATGATATAATATTTTATCTACATAACCTAATTTAACCATACCTGGATCTGTAACTATGAAAGCTCTTGTAATTTCAGGCATTTTTTCTAAATATTGAATTGAACCTGCTTCAAAATAAATTTTATCTGGAATCTTAAACCATTGCATATTAACCCTCCTCTTAGCAACTCTTTTTACATTTATTAAATTAACACTTGATACATTTGCAGTTGTTGAGTTTCCACCAAATGTTCCACAACCTAATGTAAGTGATGGCATATTTGTATTATAAATGTCACCAATTGCACCATGTGTTGATGGTGAATTAACTATAATTCTTCCAGCTTTAACTGTTTCTGAGAATTTTAAAATTGTTTCATCATCTTCTGAGTGAATAACTGCTGAATGTCCTAATCCTCCAAACTCTATTAATTTTTCTGCTAAATTAATACCTTCATCTGCGCTATCAACAATGTAATATGCAAGAACAGGGCTTAGTTTCTCTTTTGAAAATGGATATTCTACTCCTACCCCATTTTCTTGTAAAACTAAAACTTTAGTTTCTTTTGGAACTTCGAAGCCTGCTTTTTTAGCAATATTATATGGACTTTTTCCTACTATATCTGCATTTAAAGCGCAACCTTTTTCCTCAATAAACATACTGCATTTTAATTGTTCTGTTTGCTCTGGAGTCATAAAATAGCATCCAGCTTGTTTCATTAATCTTTCAAATTCATCTTTAATTTCTCTATCAACAATAACAGATTGTTCAGATGCACAAATCATACCATTATCAAATGATTTTGATAAAACTAAATCATTTACAGATGTCTCTAATTTGGCTGTTTTATCAATATAACAAGGTACATTTCCAGGTCCAACACCAAGTGCTGGTTTTCCGCATGAATATGCAGCTTTAACCATTCCTGTTCCACCTGTTGCTAAAATTAAGTTTACGTCTGGATGATTCATTAAATAATTTGTTGCTGTTATTGATGGTTCTTCAATCCATAATATACAGTTTTCAGGAGCACCTGCTTTAATTGCAGCGTCTCTTACTGTTTTTGCAGCTTCAACACTACATTTTTGTGCTGATGGATGGAATCCAAAAATAATAACATTTCTTGTTTTTGCTGCTATTATTGATTTAAACATTGTTGTTGCAGTTGGGTTTGTAACAGGTGTTACCCCTGCAATTATTCCAACTGGTTCAGCTATGCTAACATATCCTTCCTCTTCATTTTCATCTATTACTCCGACAGTTTTGTCATATTTTATACTATGATAAATATATTCTGTTGCAAACATATTTTTAGTAATCTTGTCCTCATATATTCCACGACCTGTTTCTTCAACAGCCATTTTAGCAAGTTCCATGTGTCTTTCTAAACCAGCCATAGACATTGCTTTTATAATATTGTTTACTTGGTCTTGGTCTAACTTTAAGTATTCCTCTGATGCCTTTTTTGCTTTTGCTACTAAATCATCAACCATAGATTTAATACGCATTTTTTCTTCTTCGCTAATTTCTTGTGCCATGTTTTACTTCCTCCTTTTTGTGCCATTGGGGACGTAGATTTGTGGCATTATATTTCAAATATAATCTCCACCACAATGCCCAATGATGTATCACAATTATTATATATTATTCCCTTTTTTTGTCAACAATTTTCCATTGACATTTTTCGAGATTTTTATGGTATTTAAAACATTAAATTTTTTAATAAAATAATAAAAAAACAGAAGAATAAATCTATTCTTCTGTCTTTGAAAATCACCTTGCAATTGCATAAAACAAAACTGTAAGCACAACGACATCAATGAATTTCATAATGATGGTTGCAACAAATTGTTTATCTGATGAACTCCAGTTTTTCATTATAAATTCCCCCTTGTGGTAATCGTATATTTTTAATAGGTAACTATTGTACCATAAAACCATTCAAATTTCAAGTTTTAATTCAATTTTTCGTTCGCCAATAATCGACATATTCCAACATTCTACTTTCCTAAAATAGCTCCATAATACTCATGTTCTTTACATTTTACAACTTTGGTAAGATTTTTATCAGCTTCATTTTTTCTTATTTTGCTCAATTACTTTATTAGCTTTTTTTACTTTTATATTAGTAATAGCTAACAATAAACTCAAAAGAACTATTATTATTAAAAGTGTTATTACGCATATTATAAAAAACAGTATCACTTCGTATCCCTCCTAAAACTTTTCCTCTTTTTATTCTAATATTCTGTTTTATTGCTTATTATTTTTTCATTATATCAAATAATTTTTATAATTAAAACATCTTTTTTAATTTATTTTAGTACATTTTAACAATTCTATTGGCATTTTCAAAAAATTGTAGTATAATAACCACAATATTCAATTTACAGAAAGGACTGATATACAATTATGGCATATGATTTTAAAAATATAGAACAAAAATGGCAACAATATTGGGACGAAAACCATACATTTAAAACAGACGTATGGGATTTTTCAAAACCAAAATATTATGCTTTAGACATGTTCCCTTACCCATCTGGACAAGGACTTCATGTTGGTCATCCAGAAGGATACACAGCAACAGACATAATGTCAAGAATGAAAAGAATGCAAGGTTACAATGTACTTCACCCAATGGGATGGGATTCATTTGGATTACCTGCTGAGCAATATGCAATTAAAACAGGTAACCACCCTGATATATTCACAAAACAAAATATTCAAGTATTTAAAAAACAACTTAAAATGCTTGGTTTATCTTTTGATTGGGATAAAGAATTATCAACATGTGATCCTGATTACTATAAATGGACACAATGGATTTTTATTCAATTATATAAAGATGGATTAGCGAAATATGTTGACATGCCTGTTAACTGGTGTGAAGAATTAGGAACAGTTTTGGCTAATGATGAAGTTATCGATGGAAAAAGCGAACGTGGTGGATTCCCTGTTGTAAGAAAAAATATGAAACAATGGGTATTAGATATTCCAGCATATGCTGAAACTTTACTTGAAAACTTGGATGATTTAGATTGGCCTGAATCAACAAAAGAAATCCAAAGAAACTGGATTGGTAAATCTGTTGGAGCTCATGTTAAGTTCAAAGTTGCTAACCACGAAGGCTTAGATTTCACTGTATTTACAACAAGATGTGATACATTATTTGGAGCTACTTATTGTGTTTTAGCACCAGAAAATGAATTAGTAAAGAAAATTACTACTCCAGAACAAGCTCAAGCTGTTGAAGATTACATTAAACAATGTAGTAGTAAATCAGATTTAGAGAGAACTGAATTAAATAAAGAAAAAACAGGTGTATTTACCGGAGCATATGCTATAAATCCTGTAAACAATAAAGAAATTCCAATTTGGATTGCAGATTATGTTTTAGCATCATATGGAACTGGAGCAATTATGGCTGTTCCTGCTCATGACGAAAGAGATTATGCATTTGCAACAAAATTCGGATTAGATATTATTCCTGTTCTTGAAGGTGGAGATATTTCTAAAGAAGCTTTCACAGAGGATGGATTACATATTAATTCTGAATTTTTAAACGGATTAAATAAAGAAGACGCAATAAACAAAATGCTTTCATGGCTTGAAGAAAAAGGTATTGGAACTAAAAAAATCAATTACAAATTACGTGAATGGATTTTTGCTCGTCAACGTTACTGGGGTGAACCTATTCCAATTGTACATTTTGAAGATGGAATGGAAACAATTGATGAGAGTGAATTACCTTTAGTTCTTCCTGAACTTGAAGATTATGCTCCATCTAAAACAGGTGCATCTCCTCTTGAAAAAGCCACAGATTGGTTAAAATATGAAAAAGATGGAAAAATTGGAAAACGTGAAACAAGTACAATGCCTGGAAGTGCAGCATCTAGCTGGTATTTCTTAAGATATATTGACCCACATAATGATAATGAATTTGCAAATAAAGAATTGCTAAAACACTGGTTACCAGTTGATTTATATATGGGTGGTCCTGAACATGCAGTTGGTCACTTATTATATTCAAGATTTTGGAACAATTACTTATACAATAAAGGCTTGGTTCCTGTTAAAGAACCATTTGCAAAACTACGTCATCAAGGTATGATTTTAGGTGCAAACGGTGTAAAAATGAGCAAATCATTAGGAAATGTTGTTAATCCAGATGATATGGTAAATGAATTTGGTGCTGATAGCTTACGTATTTATGAAATGTTTATGGGACCAATTGAGGCTTCTAAACCTTGGGATCCAAAGGGTATTGATGGTTCTAAGAAATTCTTAGATAGAGTTTGGAGATTATTTGCTGAAAGCGATAAAATTCAAGATACTGAAAACACTGAATTAGAAAAAGTTTATAATGCTACAGTTAAGAAAGTTACAAATGATTATGAAACAATGAACTTCAATACTGCTATTAGTCAATTAATGATTTTCATAAATTCCGCTTATAAAGCAGAAATATTACCTAAAAAATATGCAGAAGGATTTGTTAAATTGTTAAATCCTGTTGCACCACATATTACTGAAGAATTATGGACAACAGTTTTAGGTCATGATGGTTCAATCGCCTATGAAAAATGGCCTGAATATGATGAAGCAAAAACAATTGATGATGAAATTAACATTCCAGTTCAAGTAAATGGAAAACTAAGAGCTAACATTGTTGCTCCAATAAATTCTGATGAAGAAACAGTTAAACAAATTGTTCATGCAAATCAAACAATTATTAACAACATTGAAGGAAAAACTATTGTTAAAGAAATTTATGTAAAAAATAAGATTTATAATATTGTTGTTAAATAAATATAAAAATAAACTAGTTACAAAAAGTAACTAGTTTATTTTTATTTGGATAGTAGCTTTTTCTCCCTTTTGAATGCATATGCCTCTAATTTCTTTCAAAATCTCAAGTGATGTATTATACTCATCCTCATCCCATACATGACCATATTGATCTTGTAGAATTTCAGAATACTTTATAATAAATTCACCTGTTTTTAGCATATATCTCCGTAACTCTTTTGCATTTTGAAAGCATATTTCTTTTATTACACCAATTTGAAATACATTACTTTCTTTTTTACATATTCTTAAAATCTGTTCAACATCATAGTCTGTGTTCCATACATCTTGATATTTGTAATATGTTTCAATAAATTCCTTTACTGTAATATCTAAAGCATGTGTTTGATGAAATCTTAGAATTGCTTTTTTCACCATACCAAGACATAAAAGAAGTGCTATAAAGAGTATAACCTTTTCAAAAGTCATTTAAATTCAGCCTCCTTAGAATTAATTAATCTTTTAAGGATTTATTTGTTAGCTTTTAATAAACATATTTTATCACAATTCTTCTCATTTATCAATAATGCTATTTTTTTATTGTATAATTATTAACTTCCGCTCCTATTAAAATAATATACATACAAAAATAAACCCACATCATTGCTAATACAATTGTTGTTAAACTTCCGGTACATTATTGAAAAACCTTTAAACGTTTCTAAATATACTGAAAATATTGATGAAATTACAAACCATCCAACAGACGCAACTATTGCTCCAGGAATTTGCTTTCTTATTTTTTGTTTGTGACCCGGAACAAATTTATAAATCAACAATAAAATAACAAATAAAACAATATATATTGCCATTTTAGAAAAATGAACAATATTTAAAATATTATTTGAAATATTGTATTTGTATTTTAATATATCAACTATACTATTTCCAAAAACTGAGAGTACTAGAACTGAAATAATTGCTAAAACAAAAAACACAGTTAAAATTAATGACTTAATTTGTATTTTTAAAAAATTATTTTCTTTATCCGTTTCATATATATTATGCAATCCTTTTGATAATGCATAAAACCCTCTTTTGGCAGACCATAATACAAATATTGCAGAAATTGAAACAGTACCTACTGATTTTGAATAAACCTCCTGTATTATTCCCATTGTAATATCAGTCATTGTATCTGGCATTACATTTTGAATAATAGAAAACAACAATTCTTTTGAAATATACGTATACTGTATTAACGTTACTATAAGCATAATAAACGGGATAAATGAAAGAACTGTATAATAGGCACATTGAGCAGTGTATTCACTAATATGATGATTATCTAATTTTTCACAAAAAGACTTAATATTATTCCAAACTAGTTTCATATATTTTCCCTCCAATATAAATAAAATTATACAACAAAAACAGTCTTTTATTATTTATTCCAAAAAGACTGTTCTATGCTTACAAATTAGAAATTATATATTCTGCAACATCTCTTCCTGCTCTAGCTGCCCATGCCACTGTGGATTTGTCTTTGGCAATATCTCCACCTGCAAAAACGTTTTTCATAGATGTTTCATGATTTTCGTTAACTATAATATAACCATTGTTATCACATTCTATTCCAAGACTATTTACTATTTTTTCTTCTGGCATAGAACCAATTGCCATAACAACGTAATCCATATCTAATTCAAAATTACTTCCATCTATATTAACAGGAGATAGTCTTTTTTCTCCATCTTTTTGAATCAATTCTGTTTGTATGCATTCAATTTGCTTTACTTTATTTTTCTTCAAATCACAATCATTTTGATTGTTTCCAAGAATTTTAACAACATTGGTTTGAAACAAAAACTCTATTCCTTCATTTTTTGCATCTTCTATTTCTTTGGTTTCAGCTGGCATTTGCTCCTCTGCTCTTCTGTAGATAATATATACCTTTTCAGCACCTTTTTTATTTATTGTTCTAGCACAATCCATTGCAACATTTCCACCACCAATTACTGCTACTTTTTTTCCTTTGTAATCTGGGTGTGTATCAAATTCTAGTAATGAATTTCCTCCATATACTCCATCTAATTCTTCCCCTTCTATTCCCATCTTCCATGGTATATTTGCACCTATTGAAATAAATACTGCATCATATTGTTTTTTTATTTCTTCTAAACTAATATCAGTTCCTAACTCTTGATTTAATTCAACTTTTATTCCCAAATTAATTATTTTATTAATAGTACTATCTAAAGCTTCTCTTGGTAATCTAAATTCTGGAATTCCATGTCTTAATAATCCACCTAGTTTATCCTTTTTTTCGAAAATTGTTACTTCAATTCCCGCTCTTGCAAGAAATGCCGCACATGTAAGACCTGCTGGTCCACTACCTATTATTGCAACTTTTTTTGAATTATCTGTTTTAAGCTTGTCCAAACGGTAATCGTTTTCAATAGCTTTATCCCCAATGAAAGTTTCTAAAGTTCCAATACTAACAGGATTAGATTTTATTCCTCTAACGCATTTTCCCATACATTGACTCATGTGAGGACAGATTCTTCCACAAACTGATTCTAATACAGTTGTTTTGCTTAATACTTTATATGCCTGTTCATAATTTTCTTCTTTTATGTTTTTTATAAATTCCGGAATATCATTTCCTAGAGGACATCCCTTTTGACATGGCTTTACTTTACAATTTAAACAATAATTAGCTAACTCTTTTACATTTATATCATTCATTTTTTTCTCCATAATCTATAGTTTATTTTTATTATATAAGAACATATATACTATTTCAAGTCTGTTATTACAAAGATATTATAGCTGTTCCTAAACCATAATTCTTACCATCACCCCTACAAGAATTAACAATATCTTTATTGCACAAACTACAAATACCACAATCATAAATATTTTCATCTTTTATTCCACAATTTATAAGCAAAGTTTTCGTGATTAAAACCGTATCAATTCTCCACGTATCAACTCCACTTCCATCTTTTCCAACGTATTCAATAAATTCATTTAATCTATTGGTATATCCAAAAATCTCCTCACACAGATTTTTAACATCTTCCTTTACCTCGAAGTGGCATTTTCTAATACTAGGGCAAATGCATATAATAATATCTTCCGGATTACATCCATAATTTTGTATCATAGCATTAACCCCATTAACAGCAATCTTAGCAAACGTACCTCTCCATCCAGAATGAACATTTCCAATTACTTTTTTTACAGGATCATATAATAACAATAAGATACAATCGGCATTAGAAGAAGCTAAAGATACTCCATTAAGATTTGTAACCAATCCATCAACATCTTTAAACTCTTCTTCCTCAATACTCATTTTTTCAGGTACTTTATCCACAACTTTTACACAATTAGTATGAGTCTGATTAGCCTTAACAAGTGTATTACTATCAACCCCTATCACATCACAAAAATCAATATAATTTTCAATAGAAGTCTGACGTCTCTCCAAACTTACTACACCAGGTCTAGTATTAAAAAAATGTGGTTTCAACGTATACGCATGCTTTACCCCTAAATCATTCAAAACCCTAAACTGCAAAAACTCAAACCCATTTTTTCTTCTATGAACAACCACCTCATTACTCAAATCTTTCAAGCAATATCCCACCTTTTTTATTATTTTAAAAATTTTAAATATCCAATACTACATTTACTCGGAGAAAAAATATATTATTCCGCAGTGGAGTGCGCAGTTTGGCGCTCCACACCAATGTCTTTCTCCAAAAATCAACGCCAGCAAACGAACGGAGGAATAATATATTTTTTCTCTCGGCAACACACCCTAACAAAAATATTAAAAACTAATCCTGCATCATCTCCAGCACAGCTTCCTTCTCCGCATTTGCAATATAATTAAACCCATTCGTACAATCGGCCCCATTAAAATTGCAAACCGCCTTATATGCACAAAAATCACATGGAGTCTTCTTATTCCTAATATTATAATACGGTTTAATATCAATGTTTCCACTTAAAATTTCATCAGAAATCTGCTTAATAATCTTATTAGTGTACTTTTGTAAATACTCAAACTGTTTTCTGCTAACTGAACTAGAACGAGTATTACTTAAAGTACCATCTTTTCCAATATATGCAGGAACTACATTTGAAGCACCTGAATCTAAATTAGTATCCATCATTTTAACCACATCAACATCTGCCAAAATTAAGCCCTGCATTTTAAACTGTTTGCGAATTTTTTCTTCAATTTCTTCCTGAGATAAGCTTTGCTTTGACTTAACAACAGGATCAATCAAATTAAAATATAGTACACCTGCAGGCATTAAATCTTCTGCTTCGCAAACTGCATCTAAATATGTAATAAGCTGTAATTGAAGTCCAGCATAAACTTGGTTTAAATCAATATTTTTAGCAGAAGATTTATAATCTATGATGCGAACATATTTATCACCATCTAATTTAGCAATATCAATTCTATCAATTTTTCCAGTTATTTCAACCTTTTTACCACTATCTAATTCCATAACTATTGGTGGATATTCTTTTCCTTCTTTAAACTCTACTTCATTGCCTAAAACCTCAAACTTGCTATACTTAAGGCTTTCCACAATATATTTCATAGACCTAAAAATTACTTTTTTCAAACGCATGCTTAAAGACTTATATTTTGGTGAACTTGTAAAAATATAATTTTTATTCAAACCTAATTTTTCTTCTATAATTTCTTCTACTAAATCTTGAATTTGTGCATCTTCCAACTCTTTAATATCATATGATTTTTCCTTAATATTATTAAAAAATGTATCAATAACATCATGCATAAATGTTCCTGTATCTACTGGATTAATTTTAAAATTATCTTTTTCTGACAACTTTAATCCATACTTTAAATAATAGGCAAAATGGCATGCTTGATACTGTTCCAACCTTGATACACTTGTCCTTAGAGTATCTCCATACATTTTTGAAATGTTCTTTTCATTTATTTTCTCTGGTTTATTATTATATAAAAGTGCTTCCATAGCTTTTTCAAGCTTGTATTTCCATGCTTTATTGTTTCTATAATAATTATAAACCTCTACCCATTTATCTTCTATTTCACCTGTATCTCTGTATTCACCTAATTTAATTAACAACTCATCAAATGTAGTATTTTCAATTAAAACTTCTGATGTTCTTTCAATAATATCGCTCTCCTCTTCCAACTTTGGAAAAATCTTTTTCATTTTTGAAATTAAAATCGAACCTCTTAAAGTTTTTCCCTCTGAATTTGAAGAAGCATATGATAAAAATAATTTTTCCTCTGCAGTAGTAAATGCTTTGTAAATATTAAAATTATCTTCATATAAACTTTCAATTGTATTACGTGCAAGTTCTACCCCATTTTCTTTTAAAAATTGTCTATCATTATCATTAAAAAATCCTTCATTTTTATGAACAGATGGGAACATACCATCATTTAAACCAATTATAAAAATCGCTTTTACCTTATGACTTCTTGACCTGTCAATATCACCAATTATAACTTGGTCTTGAGTTCCAGGAATTTTACCTAAATCACTACTTGCTAAGCCTGTTTTCAAAATTTGCATATATTTATCAAATGAAACTTTTTCATCTCCAAACACAAGAACAATTTCATCTAAAACATTCATTATTATTTTCCAACTAGTTTCATACTGTGCTGCAAACTCTGTCTGTCCTGCAATTTTTAATTCTTCAATTTTTTCTTCAAACTTTTTATCAATCTCATTTTTTATTAAGAAATCATATAAATTTTGAGTAATAGTTTTTACATCATTAGTTCCAGATAAATTATCTTTGAACTCTAATAATGGATTAACTACCATTCTTCTCATCTCACGGATTCTTTCAATTTGCTCTTTATTTGTATCGTCCTCATCTTTAAAATTCCATTCAGATTTATACCATTTATTGTTTTTTATTCCCCATTTTTGGCAATAATTTTCTAACATGAAAATTTCATGCTTACTGAAGTCTAAGAAACCAGTTTTTACGTAATTTAAAACAGACTCATATGACCAATTTCTTGCAAATATTTCTAATATTGATAATATATATTTTACAATAATGTTTTGGCTTAAGTCTTTTTTCTCATCAATAAATACAGGTATTTGATATTTATTAAATACAACTTTTACCAAATTTGAATAAACATCTAATCCCTTTGTTATTACTGCAATATCTTTGTATCTATAATTATTATTACGAACTAATTTCACAATATTTATTGCCACATTTTCAATTTCAGAATATTGATTATTAGCCAAAAATAGCTTAATGTTATCTGGCTTTTCATCATATTTTTTATATGGTATTGCATATAAATTTTTTTCTAAATGTTGAAGCTCCTTATTTTTAAATCTATAAACATTGCTTAAATGAACAGGTTCATCTATGGCAATTCCGCCTTCCTCAGCAACTTCAAACAATCTAGTTATAGTCAATTTATTTGAATAAAAAACATCACTTTCTGGTGAAATGCTATCTTCAATTGAATCAGAACAAATAGCGATGTTTACTTGACTTGCAGCCATTGCAAGTTGTTTTATTATTTCATATTCTTGTTTAGTAAAGCCTACAAATTCATCAATGTATATTAGTGTATTGTTAAAAATGTCAACATCACCTAATTGATTTGCTAAATTCGTTAAATTATCATTTTCATCAATATAACGGTTCTCTATTTTATTCTCGAATTCACTATACACTTGTAAAATATCTTGGATTTTTAACTTTAAATAATTATCATCTGTTTCATCCATCATTTTCTTTAAATCATCAACCAAAACACCATGTTTCTTAAATTCTGTAATTTGATCTATGATAAGTTCTATGTTTTCATCTGATTTACCAAGAAACTTTAGTTTACTTTTTTTTCCACATAAAATATTATAAATAAGCATAGCTTTACCAGAATTTGAAATACTAACCTTTGCGGTACCGCCAACCTCAGCAGCTACCCTATATGCCATTCTGTTAAAAGTTAAAACCTCAGCATTTAAAACAGCAGAATTACCTAATGTTTCAAGTAACTTCTTTTCTGCTGTAAACGAAAACTGTTCAGGAGTAATTATATAAATCTTTTTTCCACAATTTATTAACTCTTTTATTTCATTAAAGATAAATTCACTCTTACCAGAGCCAGATTTACCATAAATTAATCTTATTGACATTTTTTAATTCCTTTCTTTTTGAATTTTTTCAACAATTGGGACGGTTCTGTTTGTTGAAAATTTAACCCCCGCGTTTCCAAAAAAACAAATACTGCTGTGCAATACCTTGCAAATTTCCAAACTTTTCATTTGCTAAACTCAAAACTAGTTTTTTATCAACCTTATTTTCATCTTCATTATGAATATACAAATCATTCATAACTCTTCTCACCCACACATCAATTGGAAAAACATCAAACCTTTTTAAAGTTGAAAACAATAAGATACAATCAGCTACTTTAGGTCCAACACCTGGTAGTTTCAAAAGTTCATCTCTAACTACCTGCGTATCTTTTTCACTATGTAACTTTTCAAAATTTACTTCTCCATTTACCACCATTTGAGTTGTTTCATATACTCTAACATCTCTAAAGCCTAAACCAAGATTTCTTAAATCTTCTACACTTGCTTTACTTAACTGTGCTGGAGTAGGAAAAGTATAATATTCTTCCCCATTGAATTTAATTCTATTTCCATACCTTTTTGATATTCTTTCAATAATTCCTTTAATTCTAGGAATATTATTATTAGCTGATATAATAAAAGAAATAATTGTCTCCCATAAATCTTGATTAAGTAAACGAATTCCATCACCATATGCGATACTTTTATCCATATGTTCATCAATTTTTCTCAGCTTTATCTTTATTTTTTCATAATCTCTATTCATATCAAAATAATCATTAAAAAGACTTTCTAAATCATCATTTCCATAACTTTTGACATAAACATCATTATCCACCATTTTTATATATATAACATTTTCTTTAACAACACCCATGTAGTCACCGTCATCATTCTTATTCCACCTAAAACACTGACCGCACTCAAAAATGTGTTCCAAATTAAACGATTTTACATTCTTTACAACTAAATTTTGCTCTTTCATACTATCACTTTTCCAATCCATTTTTTCCTCAACTTAATTATATAAAAAAGCATTCTAAATTACAAGAATCTATTAAACATAAAATCCGTCCAAATATAGTATTTTTTTCCTCTACCAGTAGAGTAGCTTATAAAATTTATGGGTGTCAACGGTTATATATGTTTTATGAAGTGGAGTTAAGGTGGGGACCGACAAGCTAGTAAGAGTTAGAAGATTTCGTGCAAAAAGTACACAAACCCATACGAAAAAATCGGTCTTGCACGAAAGATTCTTACTCTTAGTCCGCAGTTGGGGCGAAACGAATAAAACATATATAACCGTTGACACTCATAAATTTTATAAGCGGTCAACTGCAAAAGGAAAAAATAGACACCACCTCCCCACATATGATACAATACCAAAAAGGAGGGCAAAAAAATGTACTACACATACATGCTACGTTGTACAGACAACTCAATATACACAGGAATTACAACAGATTTAACCAGGCGAATGAATGAACACTTTAGCAAACTTGAAAAAGGTGCCAAATACACCCATTCACATACAGCGTTCAAACTAGAAATTGCTTGGGAAAGTGAAAATAAATCACTAGCATCAAAGCTAGAATACAATATAAAACATTTAAGTAAACTAAATAAAGAATCTTTGATAAAAAACAAGGACCTAAATCTATATTTAGGGACAAAAATAAATGCAAATAATTATAGGGCTATAAAAATATAGCCCCTTTATTTATCTTATTCAGTAATATTATCTACTCCACCTACAACTTCTTCTGCAACACCTGCTTCTGAAACTTCAGCTGCATTATCAATTGCATTTGCAACATTATCTATAACTTTATTTTCAAGTGCATTTACAACATTTGTTTGTCCAAATGAGAAAGCTTTTCTTTCTGCTCTTGCACTTCCTTCTAATTTTCTAATAAATTCTGCTTTAGTATTATCTAGAGTTTCTTGCATAGCTGCAAACATTTCTTCAACATCATTTCTTGTAAAATCGTAAGTATTACTTCTTGCCATAGGTTCCAAAATTTGAATGTTATGCATTACATTATTTACCCTTTTGCTAGCGTTTTCCATAAATTTTTGTCTTTTTTGTTCATTAATTTCCATTCTAATTTCTCCTTTACGTATATTATTACTGTTGTTTTTCTCTTACAGTATATCTAATTTATAACACTTTTAAAAAAATTTAACAATATATTTTTTAAATTTTATTTATATTAATTTACCTCCCGTAATTTGACATAATCACAAAAATATTGTATAATATTTACGTTCGAAAATTCACAATTACACGTAGTGCAAAGGAGGACTTCAAATGCACAGCAATCGGCAGAAAAATCTTTTAAAAGCTGCTAGAGAAAACTTTTCTCAGAACACATGGAAAATCATCCCTGACTATTATTCTTTTGTGTCTTACTCGCATAAACACAGAGTCAAAATAGTAAAAGATGATTATACGACACTGGAGCAGTATTCCGAGTCAAACGACAATTTACCATTTATCATTTTAGATGAAGATAACTATAAATGGTTAAGTTCATTTGCCTCAAAAATTGTTTCAAGCCCGGCTAATTATAATGTACCACTTCTAAATCACAAACTAGACATTAAGAATCCTGGAATATGTGCATTTCGTCTTTACACAAATCCTGACGAAAACGGCAACGTTGAGTTTATTCAGGTTCAAGTGCACAAATGCCCGGAAAAGCCCTACATATATCAGTTAGATTATTTTGAAGAAAACTCTGAAAACAAAATGATTAAACGATTGATAGGACTTTGCGATGTGTCTGGTAACGAATCAATTTACGATTTGGTATATAATAATTCTGACAGCCCATATGATGATGCTTTAGACATGCTCAGTAAAGTCGTATGCTTGTTTAGAAGTATCCTCATTTACATGAGGATATGGGATTATGATATGGAAAACATATCTAAAGTTATAAACATAGCTCCCATGTATGCCTTTAAGGCATGAAATCAGCCCCGTTTTGATAGTTTTACTTTCAATAACGGGGCATTTCTTATTTATTTCCAATTAATACTAAATTTCAACACTAACTTCACAAATACCTGCATTTTCATTTAATTTTATTTTTTTGTCCTTCAATTCTACTCCATTTATTGTTACTTTTTTCACTTCATTATTAATATTCCCACTGTTTTTAACATTTATATTATACACAGTATTATTATATTTTAATCTTACACTATAATCCTTCCATTCTCTGTCTATAGCTGGCTTTAAGCACAAATATCCATCTTCAATATTGATACCAAGAATGTTTTTTATTCCTGCAATATACATCCAACTGCTAGATCCAGTATACCATGTCCATCCACCTCGTCCTGCTAAGTTTCCTTGACCATAAACATCAGCTGGTATAACATATGGTTCAACTTTATATTTCATTACTGAATTCTTCGTTTTACTATGCTCAATAGGATTTATCATTCTAAAATATTCAACAGCTTTATCACCAAAACCAAGCATTGCTTCTGCTATAACCACCCAAATTGCGGAATGCGTATATTGTCCGCCCGGTTTTCTCTTGTTCCTGGTAAATATGCCTTTATATATCCAGGTTCTATCACACCATTTTCAAAAGGCGGATCCAATAATTTTATTATTCCGTTTTCAGTATCAACTAAGTGATTTTCCAAACTCTCCATTGAGATATATTTTTTATCATTATCTCCCATATTTGAAATTACAGACCAACTTTGCGCTATACTATCAATTTTACATTCATCATTTTGAAGACTTCCAAGTACTTTTCCATCATCCGTAAATGCCCTATTAAACCAGCGTCCATCCCATGCATTTCCATTAATTGATTTTCTTAACTCCTCAATAATTTTTCTATATTTTTCAGATTTCTTTTCCTGGCTTTCTTGATTTTTCTCAACATATTCACAAATCTTAATAAATTTTTTCAGTACGCTACATAGGAAAAACGCAAGCCATACGCTTTCTCCTTTTCCCTTATTTCCAACTGTGCTGAATCCATCATTCCAGTCTCCAGATCCTATTTTGGGTAATCCGTGTTCACCGAAATTTAATGATTTTTCAATAGCTCTTATGCAGTGCTTATAAATACTTTCCGATTCTTCAGTAGGCAAATATAAATCATATCTTTCATCTACACCATCTTCTAAAATCTTTCCACTTAAATAATTTGTTTCTATATCCAAAATGCTGTAATCTCCTGTAAATTCGATATAATCAGCTACAACATAAGGCAGCCACAATAAGTCATCTGAAAATCTTGTTCTAATTCCTCTTCCCGTCTCTTCGTGCCACCAATGTTCTACATCACCTTCTATGAATTGATGCATACTGTGTCTTATTATTTGATTTTTTGTAATTTCTGGATTTAAATATTTGCAGCTTAAACTATCTTGGAGTTGATCTCTAAATCCAAATGCGCCACCTGATTGATAAAATCCCGTTCTTCCCCACATTCTGCTTGCTAATGTTTGATACATTGCCCAACCATTTAGAAGAATATTCATTGATTCAACTGGCGTATTAACTTGAATTATACCTAATAAATCCCTCCAAAACTTTCTTACAATTTCATTTTCTTGAACGCAGTTGTTTACATTATCATATTTATATGCTAAATCTTTACATCCAATCACGCTCTCGCTAGCTCCTGTAACTATTGAAATTTCTCTGTTTTCAAGTGATTCTAATTCCACTTCTAATTCTATTGCAATTATACTACTTGTCTTCCCCGAAAACTTATTACTAAAATTATCTAATTTCAAACCTGATGGATTACTTAAACCACCCTTTCCTAAAAATTCTTTTTTTATTCCAGTATATGATTTAATCTTTTCGCTACTCGATACAAACACTATATTTTTGAAGTCAGAATTTATCATATTTTTTGCAAGAACTGTATTGCTATTTCTATCGAATTTAAAATCGATAAATCCATTCGTTTTTGTTTCATCTTCTCCAATTACAGGTTTTATATAATAAACTAATTTTAATTTTCTTCTTCTAGGTGTTTCATTTTTTAATCTAATAATTTGAATTTTTGCACTATCATCTTTTGGAACAAAAACTTCCGTTTCTTGCTTTATTCCCAAACTTTCGTGAAAATATTTAGCATATCCAAAACCATATGTTATATAGTAATCATTATTATCTGGCATAGGATTTAAACCAAGAGACCACGCTTTTTTAGTTTCATCGTCTTTTAAATATATAACCTCTGAAGGTACATCTAAAACAGGATTATTAGACCATGCTGTAATTCTATTTAGTCTACTATTTCTATACCATGTGTACCCTGACATTGAGTCTGTGACTAAAGTTCCGAAGTTTTCATTTGCCATCACATGACTCCACGGCATTGGCGTATTATCATTTTTGTTAACTCTTATCAAATACTCTTTCCCATCTGGTGAAAATCCGCCATACTCATTGTAATATTTTAAATCCTTATTTAGTAATAGATTTTCTTTTTTGCTTTCTTCAATAAAATCTATTTTTTCTACAACATCATTAGCATTAACCTTTGGAGCATCATCTTCAATATCATTTAACTGCAAATTTAAATTTCCATTTTTGGCATCAATAACCAAATTTGAATACATCGTTATTAGCTCTTTATCTTCTTCTTTAATATTATTTAAAACATATATTCCACCCTTACTATTCAGCATATATGCTAGATTTCGATTTAAAATACAGTCCAAAGTAGCATCTTTTACATAGCTGTCATATTTTTCTTTTTCCTCATTTAAGATAACTAAATCTATTTCCATATTTTTTGTCCTAAAATATTCATATGCTTTTACTAATTCTGCAATTACATCTATATCATTGATATTTTTAATAGTAACAAAAACTATAGGCAAATCTCCTGAAATTCCATACTTCCATAACTCTGAAATTGGGTATAAGCCTTCTGAAATTTGAACATGTGTATTAGAATGATTACTTAACAAATATGTTAATAATCTTTGATAATTTGATATATCTTTTCCAGACAAATCTAGATATCTATTTTCTGCTTCTATTCTTGCTCTTGACAATTCAAAGGTACGCTTATTATTATCAGTGTTCATATATTTTTTTAACGTGTTTAATACATATTCTCTATCTTCAGATACACAAATTATTAAATCTAACTTTGTACTTTCTTTGGCTTTTACATTTATAGTCTTTCTCATTGCTATAATTGAATCTGTAGTTAATTCTATTTTCTTACTAAACGGTTTAGAATTTTCTATTAATTTAGGTATTCCAAAATTGTTTCTACCGCTAAATCTTTCCTTGCTTATTTCATATTCTACTTCTCCAATTTGATTCTCCTGTGAATACAGATTTACACCCATATATATTTCTTTTTGATTTTCAGAACGTTTCTTTCTTTTAACCAAGATAGTATTTGTTTCTGATATATATTCGTAACTTAAAAATAAATTATTAAATGCAGGATGTGCATAATCTTGACCTTTCTCTGATAGAACAGGTTCCAAAAATGAACTAATTTCCAGAGTTTCATCTGTGTTTCCAATGTTCTTTATTTCTAATCTTCTAATTTCAACTGAATCATTTGGACTTACTGTTATTTTAGTATTTGTTTCTATATTCCCATCTACTCTTACAATTTTATTTTTATCTGGTGCAAATGTAACGCTGTATTTATCTGGCCTTTCTGTAATTTGACTATACCCATTAGTCCATATTTTCTTATTTTTTATATTCTTTATATAGAAATAGATTCCTTGTTCCACATCTGATGTTGGTTTATACCTATTTACTAAAATGTTCTTATATTTACTATAACCATTTCCCTTCTCGTCCATTACTATTGTATAATCTTTATTAGCTATTAAATTGTATTTTTCTAGATTATTTTCCACTTTGCTAAATGTCTTTTCTGAATAAAAATCATAATTGTTATATTTTATTTTTTCTACCTTTTCTTTCTTTTCTTTAGTTATAATCACATTTTCAGGCATTCTTTCTTCCAATAAAATGTTTACTGCTTGCATTTCTGGATTTTGCATGAATCTTTTTTGCAATATATTATTATTAAATAAATTATTTATTGCAAGCAGAATAAGCGCTTGGTGATGCGCCATATAAGTCTTTACTGTTTCATATTTTTTGCCTTTTTCTACTCTATTTGGAGTATAATCAATTGCTTCATAAAATCCATATTTATCGTACATTCCTTGTTTTTCCAATACTCTTAAGTTGTTAATAACCGCTTTGGGATCTTCTGTTATTGCCAAAATTGTTCCATATGATGATACTACCATTTCATCAGCTAATCCTCTTTTTAAGCCCAACCATGGAATTCCAAAGGCTTTATATTGATAATTGTTATTTAGATCTTTTAAATTAAATGCAGATTCTGAAATTCCCCATGGAATGCCTAATCTTTTAGCATATTCTTTTTGGCTCATTATCATAAATTTGCATGATTCATCTAATAAACTTCCTGGATATTTTGGAATGTTTATGTTAGGCATTAAATATTCAAATGCTGTTCCTGACCATGAAATTAATCCTTTATATTTATTAAGAACCGTTAGAGTTCTGCTTAAATTATACCAATTCTTTACGTCAATATCTTTCTTGGCAATCGCTACTAAACTTGCTTGTCTTGCTTCTGAAGCTAGCAAATCATAATATGAATCAACCAACTTGTTTTCTTCTACATCAAATCCTACTGAAAACAAATTATTCTTGTAATCAAATAATTTAGTAAAATCTGTGTTTTGTATTAATTCTTCTATTTGTTTTTTTAATACTTTAATTTTTTCAGCTAATGCATCATCTACATTTGTTATATTGTTGTTGTCATTAGACAGCTCTCCAATACTCTCCAAAAATTGAAGTACTACGTACAAATATCCCACAAAATTTCCACTATCTACAGACGAAATAAACCTAGGAGTTAATGGCTGTAAATTATTCAAATTATACCAATTATATAAATGGCCATTCCACTTTTGTAAACCTGAAACTGTATTTATTATTTTTTCCAACAAATTAATACTATCTTCCAAATTTTCAAACTTCAAATCATAGCTTGATATAACCGCCAACATTCCAAGTCCTATATTAGTTGATGATGTTCTTGCTACAACTTTTGGTTTTCTATCCTCTTGGTAATTATCAGGTGGTAAAAAATTGTTATTTTCATTTAAATATTCTTTGAAAAACTTCCATGTTTTACTTGCTATTTGGCGTACATATTCCTGTTCAGAATTATTTAATAATTGAATTTTGTTAATTTTTTTTATAGGTCTGCTTATAAAATACATAACCGCAGGTGCTATTAACCATAATATTGAAATACTTAAAAACGCAAGTTTTTGCCATATTTCGATGTCTAACAATAATAAAAATCCTATTCCAACTAACCCTGCTGCTAAATTTGGTAACATGCTATAATAATAGTTTTTTAAATCATTCTTAGAATTCTTTTCCGCTTCTTCTGCTGTAACCCATTCTAATAAATGCTTTTTACTTATAAGCATCCTATATAAGCTTGTAAACTCAGCATTCCAAGACATATATGCTTTATCTGGTAAAGTCATTATTGTCAAAATCGCTTTCATTAAACTATTCTTAATTGTTGACTGAGTTTTCACAAAAGTCTTTTGACCTGTTTCTCCTTCTTTTTTTAAGATTATTTTATTTACAATTTCTAAGATATATGGAACTGTTAATGCCACCAATAAAAAAACAATAATTGGATATATTTTAATGTCAAAAATTGTTTTTGATATTATCATT